>Ga0315274_10000055_pt1 | contig 170503 bp, 168 predicted proteins | sample YL17G02_20_MG_FD_203700 | JGI IMG/M metagenome (GOLD analysis project Ga0315274, IMG submission 203700) | Sediment microbial communities from Yellowstone Lake, YNP, Wyoming, USA - YL17G02_20 | ecosystem: Environmental > Aquatic > Freshwater > Lake > Sediment | place: USA: Wyoming | collected...
AAGGATTCGGGTTTGGGGACGTAAAGAGCACGAGCAACGTGTCGTTTGACGGGTATGCTGTGACCAGTTACGGGATGTGGACGAACACATCGGTGGAGGTCTATGTTCCAGCAGGGCCGAGCGGGACGGTAAATGTCACGATAGAGGTAAGCGGACTTAAGAGCAACGGTGTGCCGTTCAATATACTTGCCTACCCGTATATAGACAACATAATTCCGAGCATCGGATCAACGAAGACAAAAGTGATGATAGTTGGCGGCAATTTTGGGGCGACAAAGGACACCAGTTATGTGACGTTTGAAGGTTCTGCAGTTTACAACTACGGTCCGGCATCGAATTGGGGCGCGAGTATAATCACGGTTGAAGCTCCTGACGGAATAACAGGTAACGTATATGTTCATGTCGGAACGAATAACAGCAATAAGGATAAGACATTCACATACATTACGCCTGAGGTATCGGGGATCGCGCCTGACCACGCTAACACGACGGATATCATAACTATCAGCGGGAGATATTTCGGTACGATAGAATCGACGCAATCGACAAGGAGAAGCACGGGTGTCAACAACGTGAAGGTGGGCGGAATCCAGCTTGATGCGGGAGAAGTGGTAAGCTGGGAGACGAATTTCATAAAGATAAAGCCGCTCACGTCGATAGCGACGGCAGGGGTGTACGCTGTGACGATTGAAGTGGCGGGAATGAGCACGAGCGACTCCCTGGTATTGATCGTGACGCCTGAGATAGTGAATGTCATGGGAGACACAGGCGCGGGATTGTTCTACATAGGGAAGACTACTTTGACGGTGACGGGTTCCGCATATGGATGGGACAAGGGGTCATCGACAGCTACGATAGAGGGACAGGCGGAGATCAACACGCTCTTCTGGGGAGCGACGACGATAACGGGTACTCTGCCGGCGACAGTTGCCGCGGGTCTTAGAAACGTTAAAGTGACTGTCTTTAACGGAGTTGGTTATGAAACTAATCTTTACCAGATAGCGTGCAGGCCGTACATAACACTGCTGACGACGACGGAAGGGGCGGTAGGCACTCTTGTAACGCTTGAAGGATTCGGGTTTGGGGACGTAAAGAGCACGAGCAACGTGTCGTTTGACGGGTATGCTGTGACCAGTTACGGGATGTGGACGAACACATCGGTGGAGGTCTATGTTCCAGCAGGGCCGAGCGGGACAGTAAATGTGACGATAGAGGTGAGCGGACTTAAGAGCAACGGGGTGCCGTTCACTATACTTGCCTACCCGTACATCACAGCTTTGATACCTGATACCGGGTCTAACAAGACAAAGGTGACGATAGTAGGCGGTAACTTCGGGACTGGCCCAACTCCAGGACCTGGAGATTATGTGACATTTGAAGGCGCGGGAGTTTATAACTACCTACAATGGGGGCCGGGTCTGATAACGGTGGAAGCACCTGCCGGAGGTATAACGGGTATAGTATATGTTCACCACACCACGGACAGCAATAAGAACAAGACGTTCACATATATCACTCCGGAGGTCACGGGCATCAGTCCGTTCATCGGTAACACTACCGATATCATAACGATCACGGGGAGATATTTCGGAACGATAGAGGCAACGCAGAATACAAGGAGGAGTACCGGGGTCAACAATGTGATGTTTGGTGGCAACCAGCTGGTATATTCGGACGTAATAAGCTGGGAGACGACGTTCATAAAGATAAAGCTGCTTACATCGATATCCACGGCAGGGGTGTACCCTGTGACGGTGGAATCCGCGGGGCAGACGAGCGATGAGGTGTCATTCACGGTTACGCCGGAGATCATAAGCGTGACTGGAGACACCGGCGCCAACTTGTTCTACATAGGAAAGACGACCTTGACCGTGACGGGTTCCGCATACGGATGGGACAAGGGGTCATCGACAGCTACGATAGAGGGACAGGCGGAGATCAACACGCTCAGCTGGGGAGCGACGACGATAACGGGTACTCTGCCGGCGACGGTGGCTGCGGGCCTTAGGAACGTTAAGGTGACGGTCTTTAACGGAGTCGGTTATGACACAAATCTATACCAGATAGCGTGCAGGCCGTACATAAGCAGGCTTTCCACAAATGAGGGACTTATAGGAGCCACGATCACACTGGAAGGATTCGGATTTGATGGCGCCGGAATAGTGACGTTCAACGGAATTGTGGCAAGCGCCACATGGATAAGCGACAACACCGTGGAGGCTATAGTTCCGGTGGGTGCAACAACGGGACCTGTCACTATAGAGGTGAACAGCCAGAAGAGCAACGGCGTGAAGTTCACGGTCAACTTGGCCACTCCGGATATTATTCTCTGTGCTCCCGCCGTATATCAGGGTGACACGGGCGTATTTGTGACAGTGGAAGGATCAAATACTTTCTTCGGTTCAGGCACCATCGCCCTTATTAACCCTGCAACGGGTGTCACGGTTGGTACCGTGGAAGTAATAGACGCAGTGCATGCAAAGGTCCATATCACTGCCATAGCCACAAGCGCGGCGGTTGGCTTCAGAAATATCATCATCAGGACGGGCACACAAATAGCTACCGGTGAAGGCCTGTTCGAGATAAAGCGGCCTACATTAGAATCGATAGTCCCGAACAGCGGCTCTACAGGAGAGGTCATACTTTCCGCAACTGTTACAGGCAGAGGCACGCATTTCAAGACAGGCACTACAATAACGTTCAGCGGGACGGGAGTGACGGGTGAAGTTACAAGCACACCCACGGCTACAACGGCTATCGTTAATATCTACATCGATCCGACCGCGCCAGGCACAGCAAGGAATGTCATCATGACGACGGACCTTGGCGCTGTGGGGACGGAAAGGGTCGTCGGCACGCTCATGTTCACCGTACTCGGGCCGGTATACGACACGGAGCCGCCATCAATAGAAAGTATCTCGGTCAACGGCAGGCGGTTCATACCTGGATATGATGACATACTTCTGCCGGTGTTCACGCTCTCAGCGTATGTGTGGGATATGCCGCTTGACCTGACGGCAGTCGGGATACTGCCCAACGGCACAGTTGAGGTGATACTTAATGAGACACTGCCGGGCGCGCCCCGCTGGGTGCCAACACTGGTAATGGTCCCGTCGCTACACGGCGCCACGCCTGAATATGAGATGAGGGTTCAGGTGGTGATACCGCAGGAGTACAGAAAACTTGGATCGCATCTCATTACGATAATCTTAAGGGACAACATCGGCAACGAGCGGGTCTGGAGGGGCACTGGTGTCCTTTATAAGGGCGAGGTCCAGGTGATAGGTCCTGTGTACAATTTCCCGAATCCGTTCAAGCCGCTGTCGGCCACAAAGAACACGACAAGCATCCAGTACACGCTGTCCACCAACGCGCCGATCGCGCTGATAATCTATGACGTGACGGGGCATGAGGTGAAGAGGGTGATATCCAGCGCCGGGACGAACGGCGGCAGGGCCGGAATAAATACCGTAGAATGGGACGGCAGGTCGCTGGTGGGAGAGGTTTCCGGCAACGGGATGTACGTGTACAAGATAATATCCGAGAACAGGGTCATCGGTTCGGGAAAACTGGTAATAATGGATTAATAGAAAGGAAACTATTTGACTTTCGGCGCGAGTTTTTTGTATAATAGAACGATAAAATGGGCGAAAGAAAAGATCTAAGGGATTTGTTGCGCGACACTGATTTCACTCAGAAGCGTATCATAGACGACCTTGCAAGCTCTGACATTGAGAGCCTTCCAACTGAGCGCGGAGTGGCGGGTGACATAAGAAAGACAGAAGGTGGAGACATAATAAAGAATTTTTTCATAGGGCTGCTCCTGGTGGGCATCGTTGTGGGAAGCTTCTGGATATCCTTTCTTATAGGGAAAAAGATACTTGTGCCGCCGGTAAAGAGCCTCCCAACGGTGGAAATACCGGTCCCGAAGGCCATCTCGCCCGCCGAAATTGAAAAGGCAATGCCCGTCAAGGAAGAGCCTGCAGTAAAGGAAAGGGAGATAAAAGGACCGGTCAAGACCGCGGCAAAAGCCGTAAAAGCGCCGGCTGCCGTGGCAACTTCGAAACCCGCAGCATCAAAGACGGCAGGGATAAAGTATTACAAGGTTGTGGTCGGAACTTACAATACGGCTGCAGAGGCGAACAAGATGGCCGGCGAACTAAAGAACAAAGGCTTTAAATGTTACATTAAGAAAATAAACGGCACGTTCAGGGCGCAGGCGGGTGCATTTGACAGCAGGGAAAAGGCCATTCCTCTGGTGGTAAAATTAAAAGCCAAGGGATTCACCCCCACAATAATTGCAGAGTAAGAAAAAGAACCTGCGACTAAACGTCGCGGTTCCAATTATTATAGTTTTTTTATTGAATTATGTGGAGCCGAGGCGTTCAGCCTCAGGCTCATTAATTTAAGGAGGCAGTGTAATATATGGGATTTTATGATTATATTTTTGGATATTTTTCAAGGGACCTGGGTATCGACCTGGGCACTGCCACTACCCTTGTTTATGCAAAAGGAGAGGGGATAATACTCTGCGAGCCCTCTGTTGTTGCGATCGAGAAAGAAAAAGGCAAGGTCATCGCGATAGGCAATGAGGCCAAGGGCATGCTGGGCAGGACCCCTGGGAATATAATCGCTGTAAGACCGATGAGGGACGGCGTGATCGCGGATTTCGAGGTCACGGAAATGATGCTTCGTCATTTCATAAACAAAAGCCATAACAGGACCGCATTTGTAAGACCCAGGATAGTGATAGGTGTGCCATCCGGCATCACAGGGGTGGAAAAACGTGCGGTGCTGGACGCTGCCATGCATGCGGGAGCAAGAGAGGCATATTTGATAGAAGAACCTATGGCGGCAGCCATAGGAGCCAACCTCCCCGTTTCAGAGCCGGCCGGGTCCATGATCGTTGATATTGGCGGCGGCACCACCGAAGTGGCAGTGCTTGCGCTGGGAGGCATAGTTGTTTCTAAATCCATCAGGGTCGCAGGGGACGAGATGGACGAAGCAATAGTTGCTCATTGCAGGAAAAATTACAACCTGTTGATAGGGGAGCGGACCGCCGAGCAGATAAAGATCGATATTGGTTCTGCTTATCCGCTGGGAGATGAGCGGACCGTGGAAGTAAGGGGAAGAGATCTTGTCACGGGACTTCCAAAGACCTTAACGCTTACATCATCAGAAGTACGCGATGCATTATCGGAACCTGTGGCGACGATCGTGGATGCTGTGAGAATGACACTGGAAAAAACACCGCCTGAGCTTGCGGCGGACATCATAGATAGGGGTATTGTAATGGCCGGAGGCGGGTCGCTGCTTCGCGGGCTTGACAAGCATATAAGCCAGGAAACCGACATGTCCGTTTATGTTGTGGACGATCCAATGTCATGCGTTGTGTACGGATGCGGCAAGGTACTTGATGAGCTGGAGACCCTCAAGAAGGTCCTGATCACGTCAAACAAGAGGGGATTCTAGGCCGGGCTTTGTTCAAGCGATAAATCCAATGTATTATGAAAGCGAAAAAAGAAAAAATCTCTATATTTGGATTATCGTCTTAATCGTAATCATTCTTATCTTAAATACACCAGCCATCAGAAAATTCAAGATCCTGCATGCCGCAAGAGTATTGGCAAGCAATGTACTTTTCCCATTCAAATATGCCGGGACAGCCTCTTATAACGCAACTACTACTGGAACGAGGAATTTTATCAGGATAAAAGGGATCCAGAGCGAGAATGAAAGATTAAAGAAAGAATTGAGCGAATATAAAGCTAAAAACATGCTGCTTGCCGATCTTGTGAATGAGAACAAGATACTGCGCTATATGCTCAATTTCAAGTCAAGGTACTTTGGCGCAAGGCTGCTGCCAGCGCAGGTGATTGGGAGGTCGGCCAGCAACTGGTTCGAGACGATCGAGATAAACAGGGGATTGTCTGACAGCATCGCCCCCAACACCGCAGTGATAAACGATGAAGGGCTTGTGGGAATGGTCTTTGATGTTTCACAGTTCTCCTCAAAGGTGCTTCTGATAACGGACCCTTCGTCGGCTATTTCAGTGATCGACGCATCCTCAGGCGACATGGGGATAGCGGCGGGGAATTCCATAGGGCCGCTCACGATAAAATATATGTCCTCCACCGCGGACATAAAGGCGGGTGACAGGATCATAACTTCCGGCATGAGCGATATCTTCCCGAAAGGCATTCTTGTGGGGAAGGTGCGCAGTGTAAGCAAAAAGGATTATGACATTTTTCAGAAAGTGGAGGTCACGCCTGTCGTCAATTTCTCAATGCTCGAGAACATCTTCGTCATAGTCAAATGATAAGATGAGAATTCTCAGATTTATCGTACTTCTGATATCCCTTTTTCTTTTACAGACGATCGTGATCTCAAGGTATGCGATATTCGGCGTCAGGGCGGACCTGCTCCTTATCATAACAACACTTTATGCCGTCAACTTCGGGGCGGAGAAAGGCCTTGTTGTTGGGCTTTTATGCGGGATTGTTCAGGATATCTTCGGCGGAATGCTTTATATCTCGACCATTTCAAAGGGGGTACTCGGGTTCCTGATAGGGACGTTAAAAGAAAGCGTGCTTGGGACGGAGGAAACCGTTGTGTTGACCGCGATACTGGCGGCGACCGTCACTAATTACTTTTTTGAACTGGTCCTTCTTTTCTTTTTTTTCGGCAAGCCCCTTGCTTCCCCCCTGGCGCTTTTTATCACTCTTGTGATATCGTGCCTTTACAATAGCGCGCTGACATTTGTTCTGTTGCCGGCGTTCAAGGCGAGCACAAGATATTTCATGGAGGAGCAGTGAATGGACAGGGAAAATCAGACAAGGATATTCATGACGCTGCTGTTCATAGTCTTCCTGGTGCTTCTGGGAAGGCTGTGGCAGCTGCAGGTCCTTGAATATTCAACATACAAAAAATTATCCCAGGAGAACACCACAAGGACGATCCCCAGCCTTGCTCCCCGGGGCATAATATACGACAGGTACGGGAAGGTCCTTGTGGCGAACAGGGCGATTTTTTCCGCGTACATATTCCCAAGCGGCATTGACAAGAACAGCCTGACGGGTATTTTATCAGTGGTTTCGCGCATCACGGGCGTTCCAAGTGAAAAAATGATGAAGAAGATCGAGGAGAACAGGGCACGTCCGTTCGAACCGATCCTTATCAAGGACGATCTTGCCATAAAGACAGTGACAGCCCTGGAGGAAAGGCGACACAACCTTCCGGGGGTAGTGATAAACGTGAGGCCCGTGAGGAGTTATCCATACATGAACCTTGCTGCGCATGTTCTGGGGTATGTAGGGGAGATAACAAAAGATGAGCTCCAGGAATACAGGGACCGGGGATATCAATTAAAGGATATGATCGGCAAAGAGGGCATAGAAAAGACATATGACAGGTATCTGCGCGGTATCGACGGCGGTCAGCAGCTGGAAATAGATGTTTACGGAAGGCCTATCCGCAACGTGGGGGCGCTTGATCCGGTTCCGGGCGCGGACATGCAGCTGACCATTGACCTTGACCTTCAAAAAGTGGTGGAGAAGAACCTGGAGGGCAAGCAGGGCGCGGTCATAGTCATGGATCCCAGGTCCGGCGAGATACTTGCCATGGCAAGCCGCCCCACTTTTGACCCGAACATCTTTGCCGCCCCGCTTGACAGGCGGGAGTGGGAAAGAATGGACAGAGCGGGACATCCGTTCCTGAACAGGGTGCTTTCCACGTATCCTCCGGGCTCAACGTTCAAGGTGGTGAACCTGTCGGCAACGCTCCAGGAAAAAACGGAAAAATTAAGCGACATCATAGAGTGCAAAGGCTATTTTATCCTGGGGAACAGGAGAGCGGATTGCTGGCTGAAAACCGGTCACGGCAAACTCAATATTTTGGAGGGACTTGTTCAATCCTGCGATATTGTCTTTTATGAACTTGGCCTTAAGAACGGTCCCGGCCTGCTTTCAAAATATGCCAGGGATTACGGGCTGGGAACGCGCACGGGGGTGGACCTGCCGGGCGAACTTGCGGGGCTTGTCCCTACGGAAGACTGGAAGAAAAGGGTATATAAGGATGTGTGGGTGAAAGGAGATTCGATAAACTTCGGCATAGGTCAGGGATTCCTTATCGTAACGCCGCTTCAGATGGCGAATGTTTACGGGACGATAGCTACAGGAAAAAAATATGTGCCTCACGTATGTTACAGCATAACTTCCAGGAGCGGCAATTCTTCCAGGCAAAAGGGCCAGGAAGTTTTTAAATACAAGGTGCAGGAATCCGGCGCAGCTCCCATTTCCCCGGAGAACCTGGAGCTTTTAAGGAAAACAATGAGGGAAGTGGTCAAGCGCGGAACGGGGATCGCGGCGGAGGTAAAGGGAATCCCTGCGGCCGGCAAGACCGGAACTGCGGAGAACCCGGGTGTAGCCCATGCCTGGTTCATGTGTTTTGCGCCGTATGAAGATCCGCGTATCGTGATAATATCTTTTGTGGAACACGGCGAGCATGGCGACAGGGTTACGGCTTATATTGCCAGGGAAATAATGAAATGGTACAGGGACAACAGGCTGAGCCTTGCGGACAAGGGAATAAAAAGTTGAGTAAATCGAAGCATTATGGTATACTATCCCCCTGTTTCGCGCATCGGGAGTGATCTAATGGAAAAATTTGAATTGGAAGTAAAACAAAGAGAGAAAAGCGGGACATCCAGGTCCAGGAATTCCAGGCTTTCCGGCTTTATCCCTGCAGTTGTGTACGGCAAGGGCATGGAATCCGTTCCCATAGAGATGGATTACAAGAAATTCGCAAAGATAATAAGCTCAAAAGCTGGCCGGAATGTCATTATTACATTGAAGATCGCTTCAAAGGAAAAATCCCATACCATCCCCGTCCTTACCCATGAGATCCAGAGGGATCACATCAATGACCACATAATCCACGTTGATTTTTACAAGGTAAAGATGGAAGAGGAGATAAAAACAAAGATCCCCGTTGTGCTTACAGGAGAGTCTATCGGGGTAAAGCTGGACGGAGGCATACTTGTGCACGGTCTCAGGGAGATCGAGATCAAATGTCTTCCAGTGAACATCCCGAACCAGTTCGAGGTGGATGTTTCTTCTCTCAAGATAGGTCATGGACTTCACGTGTCCGATCTTAAGATTGGCAAGGACATCACTGTGCTTACGCTCCTGACCGAGATCCTGGTGACCATTGCTGCACCGACGAAAGAAGAAGAGGTCGCGGCACCGGTGGTTGCGCCGGAGGTTACAGGTCAGGCTGCGCCTGCGGGAGCCGCGGCTCCCGGAGCGACTGCAGCAGCTCCCGCGGCAAAAGAAGCGGTGCCTGCACAGAAGGGCGCAGCTGCAGCTCCTGCTGCGGGCAAAGAAGCCGCTCCTGCAAAAACTGCCGCACCGGAAGCGAAGAAAAAGTAGCATTCCTCACCCCCGATAATCATTTTCATTATCTAATTTAATTTCAAATTTACTCCCCTCTCCATTATTAATGGAGAGGGGTGCAGGGGTGAGGTGCAAGTTTTACATTAATTCTCACGATAATAGAGTGGGATAAAAGCCGCAGTTGACTTTTATCAGTCAAGAGTATATTATTTTTCAAGGAGATAGAAGATGGGAGAGATAACCGCTGGCGGAGCTGAGATGCATCCCGGGAAACCGGTGATATGGCCTACCAGTAAAGAAAAAGCTCAGTCGGTCCAGACACAAAGAGAAATTCAGGCTGCGATACAGGCCGCAAAGTCTGCCGAAGCGCAGAAAACCATTTCACCCCAGGAGGCTGCAAAGATACAGGCCGCTCTGAAGCAGCAGCTGGCCGCGGAAACAGCGAGAGCATATACGCAGGCGGACATACAGAACCTTCTAATGGCACAGAACATCCCTGTCAATAGTGCAAATGAGAACCTTGCGGTGACAATGCTTCGTTACGGCATCGAGGTCTCAAACTCGAATTTTTCCACGCTCTTGGCGATGATGGGGGCCAATCCAGGCCAGACGACGATAGAAGCGGCCATCATCCTTTTCTCGAAAGGGGTGAATTCCCCAGAAGCGGTAAAGACCTTGAGCCAGTTCCTATCGGAAAATCCCCAGCTTGCGGCTCAGCTTATGTCGCTTAAGGGGAATGTTTCCGATCTTTTGTCGGCCCTTTCACTGGGAGGGGGCATTGTTAATGATAAATTGCTTGCGCAGCTAACGGCAATACTTTCAAAGTTCATGCAGGAACTGGAGAATGTCCCCAAAAAATACAAATTTTCCGGCGACGGTTCCATGGGGAGGGCCGAGCTTTCCTCGGACATGAGGGCGCTTCAGGCGCTGCTCAACGGCGTGCCAAAGGAAAACCTGCCGGACACCGCCGAAGGCCAGATAATAGATTCGAACCTCAGAGCCACTTCGAACAGGCTTAACCAGACGATAGAGGGGCTTACCTCCCAAGCTTTGCTTTCAAAGCAGACCCCAAATGAGACGGTCAATTATTCATATTATCAAATACCGAATCCAATGACCCAGCCGATGTCGACCGTGGACATAATAGTTAAAAGGAGCACTTCGGAAGGCGGGAAAAAGATAGATGAAAATAACACCGAAATAATAATGTCTCTTGACACGGAAAATATGGGGCGCCTTACGGTTAAGATAGTGGTCACAAATGAAAAAAGTTGATTTTATCTTTAATACTCAGAATGAGGATATAAAATCCTTGATAAACGAGAATACAAAGGACCTGGCACAAGCCCTTTCAAGGAAAGATTATGCAACAACTAAGATCAAGGTGAACGTTAATCCTTCAATGTGCTCTATTAAACCATTTTTAATACCATTCCTGGGGATAGAAGACCTGATGAAGATAGACGTGAGCGCATGATGGCAGAAGAGAAAGGGAAAGGAAAAGAAAAAGCCTCTACCGGCAGGCGCACAGCGGTGGCGATGCGGTATGATGTGGAAAAGGACAAGGCGCCGCTTATCCTGGCATCGGGGCGCGGTACGGTTGCCGACGAAATACTCCGTATAGCGGAGGACAATAAGATACCCCTTTATGAGAACAGGGACCTGGCGACCCTGCTGGCAAAACTGGAGATCGATTCGGAGATACCTCCACAGCTTTATGTCCTTGTCGCGGAGGTTCTTTTCTTTGTCTACAAGCTTGACAAAATGGCAGAGAAAAGGGAAAAACTGATCAGAAGAATAAAAGAAGAAAAAAAATAAAGCCCCTTGAGTGTGAAGTATATTTTTATAACGTCACACTTGAACATGAAGTGTGATTGCACAACTTCATGCTTGATTTTCCTCATCATTTCGCCTATAATTCATAAACAAATTCCACAGTTAGGAGTTGATAACGTGGGCGACAGGATCCTCGAAGTTGGCGGCGCGGGGATTGAGGGGGCAGATGCAAAAGTCAGAGCCCTGATGAACAACATGGTCAATTCCGAGACTCCGGGATACAGGAAAACCGATGTTGTCATTAAATCTTTCCCCACTTATTTGGATGAAGCGCGCGTCAGATCAAGCACCCAGGTCCCGCAAATCGAGGGGACGTATTACAACCAGAGCCCAGGAACTCTTCTGCGGACGGGCAACAGTACGGATCTGGCGATAGGCGGTGAGGGCTTTTTTGTTGTTGAAACACCCGGAGGAGATGGGTATACAAGGGACGGAAGGTTCACGCTGGACAAGGAAGGAAGGCTTGTGACCGTTTCGGGCAATTACCCGGTGGTAGGGGCGGGCGGACCAATTACCGTTGCGCCCGGAAGCAGTGTTGATTTCAAGGTTGACGGAAAAGTCAGGGTGAACGATTACGATGTCAACACTATAAAGATCGTAAAGTTCGAAGACCTGACCGCGCTGAAGCCCATAAACGGTTCCGTCTTCAAGGCTGAGGGCAGGCCGAACATTGAGACGATAGAGTCGCCGCGCATCATCAGCGGATATGTTGAGACATCTAACGTGAACATCATCGAGGAGATGATGAACCTGATCTATCTTTCCAAAGTTTATGGGCTTGACGCGAAAATTGTATCGAACCGGGACGCTATGCTTTCGAAAGCGATGGAGATCGGCAAACCGGCCCAGTAAATAAGGAGGTTGAAATCATATGTTCGAACCGCTTTATGTTGCAGCAACCGGAATGAATGTTTTTCAGGACGAGATGGTGGACATCACCAATAATCTTGCCAATGCCAGGACCGTTGGTTTTAAGAAGGGACGCACCGAGAAGGAAAGCCTTTTTACGATAGAAAGGACGTTCCAAACACAGCTGAGGGAACAGATGCTGAAAGAGGGGATAACGCCTCCATACGGCCCTGTTGAATACGGCACAGGTGTGCGTGTGGCCGCGACTCCAAAGGATTTTTCTCAGGGCACAATAGAGATAACGAGCAATCCGCTGGACATAGCGATCCAGGGGGAAGGTTTCTTCCAATTCAGCATGCCGGACGGCACGCTTGCATACGGCAGAGCGGGGAATCTGCACATAGATAACAGCGGCAACATAGTTGACCCTAATGGCCATAAGATCGAGCCCGGGATCATTATCCCGGAAGGGACCACCAGGATATTGATAAAACAGGACGGGACGATACAGGTATCTATAAACAATAGCGTGGAAACCACGGAGATCGGTCAGATCAATCTTGCAAGGTTCGTGAATCCCGCCGGACTGAAGAGCCTTGGCCAGAATTTATTTCAGTCAACCTCTTCCTCCGGGGACCCCATAGTGGGGGTTGCGAATGGAGAAGGTTACGGTTCCATCTCCCAATACGCTCTTGAAAGTTCGAATGTGGACGTGATATCAGAGATGATGCGCATGGTCATGATACAAAGGGTCTTTGACACGGTTTCCAAGGCGGTCCAGAGCTATGATGGCATGCTTACGGCCGTTAACCAGATGAAGCAGTAGAAGCTGATATCCGGGATACAAAATATGAAACAATATTATAAATGTATTTTGGCTGTTTTTGTGGCAATGTTCGTCCTTGTTTGCTTGGCTGAGGCGGCGGAAGTCCCCACTTCCATATCCGACAGGATATCCAGGGCGATAAAAAGTTATCTGGTGGAAAAAGATCCCAGCCTGGCCGGGAAAAGGATCGAGATCTCCTACAAGTATGCCGACAAGATCTTCAGGGAGCTTAAATACAGGAAAGGAAGCGTTACTTTTTCTGTCGCGGAGCTTTATCCGGACTTCAAGCCGATAGGCAATATGATAGTCCCCATCCAGGTCACCATTGACGGCGAGCAGAAGGATAAATTGTTCCTTAGGACAAAGATCTCGGTTTTTGATAAGATAGTTGTTGCAAAGAAGCGGTTCAAACGGGGCGAGTTGATACAGGAAGGCGACGCCACTCTTGAAGTGAGGGATATTTCGAACCTGCTTCCTGACATATTAAGGGAAATTAATTTGGTGGCCGGCAAGGAAGTGAAGACTTTCATACCCAGCGGGAATGCGATATACGATCACATGATCAAGGATCGGCCTTACGTGAAAAAGGACGAGAAGGTTAAGATCTCCTCGTCGGCAAGGAATATACTAGTTATGGCCGATGGTCTTTCTATGGAAGATGGCAAACTGGGGCAGGAAGTGAGGGTGAAGAGCCTAGGTTCCGGCAGGGAGATAATCGCTGTGGTCACCGGCACGGCGGAGGTAACCGTAAGATGATGAGGTTCATGCTTAAATCAAAGCTTCACAGGCTTACGGTCACCGAGACAAATATAAATTATGAAGGCAGCATAACGATAGACAAAAGCCTGCTGAAAGCGGCGGATATTCTACCGGGTGAAAGGGTGCAGGTGGTGAACCTCAACAACAGCGAAAGGTTCGAGACTTATGCAATTGAAGGGGCTTCAGGTGTGGTATGCTTGAATGGTGCGGCAGCGCGACTTGCACAGTCCGGGGACAAGATAATAGTCATCGCATATGCAATAATTGAGAACGCTGACGCGGGAAATATTAAACAAAAGATCATTTCAGTGGATGAGAGGAATAAAATAAAATGAACAGATCAAAATTTCATTCGGCGCGTAATTTAGTAGTTATATTTTTCGTTCTTTTATGCTTTATCTGGGGACTTGAAGGTGCCTTTTCTGACTCGATCTGGAGGGACACGAGCGCATCACCCTATACAGTAAGCAAATCTTTCAAGGTGGGGGACCTGGTCACAGTGATCATCCTTGAATCAACGGCGGCGATACAGAGAGCGGGCACGGATACGAACGTAAGCGACAATCTGGGAACGACTTTTAACCACACTATCACAAGGCTTCAGATCCAGCCTTCGAACTTGATCAAGGGGACCGCCGATGGCAAATATAAGGGGCTTGGCGCAACTACAAGGACAAGCAATGTGAGCGCAAAAGTCGCTTCCATAGTTACAAGGGTTTTGCCCAACGGCAATTTGATCATCGAAGGGGAACATCGAGTGGAGGTGAATGACGAGGTCCAGGTGATAAAGGTATCGGGCATGATACGCCCTAAGGACGTAAGCCTTGCGAACACCATATATTCTTATCAGGTGGCAGGTGCCGATGTTTCAGTGAAAGGGACAGGAGTAGTCGGGGAAGCGGAAAGGCCGGGATGGTTTGCACGCTTCTTTAACTGGGTTTTCTAATATGAAAAACTTAAGACTTAAAGCTCAAGGCTCAAGGCCAAGATATTTTATTATAGTATTATTCCTTATTGTTGCATTTTGTGTCTTGCGTTTTGAGCTTGCTTTTTCCGCTTCCGCTCCTGTCAGGGTAAAGGATATCGCCCATGTTCTGGAAGCCAGGGATAACCTGCTCATGGGATTCGGCCTGGTTGTGGGATTGAAGAATACCGGGGACTCAACCCAGACCGAATTCACGAAAACAGCGCTGACAAATCTTCTATCAAGGGTGGGGATCGCTCCTCAGGACAAGGAGTTCAAGTCAAAAAATATCGCATCCGTCATGGTAACGGCCAAGCTCCCGCCGTTCGTTAACGAAGGCCAGAAGATCGATGTTACCGTGGCTTCGCTTGGTGATGCAACAAGCCTTTTGGGAGGCACGCTTTTAATGACGCCGCTACAGGGCGCGGATGATAATGTTTATGCCGTCGCTCAGGGCCAGGTTTCCCTTGGCACCCTTGGAGCGGACGTTTACCAGGCTCCAGAGCGAAAGCAAACAAATGTGGGACGGATCACCAACGGCGGTCTGGTGGAGCGCGAAGTGCCTGTTTCGATAGGTGAAAATTTTGTCTCAATCGTGGTGGATAAACCAGATTATACGACGGCTTACAGGGTCGTAAGCGCAATGAAGGAGGCGGGCATTTCTGCAAGGGCAAGGGATGCCGCTACCATAATTGCCTCAAGGGATGCCTCGGTTGACATGGTCGAGTTCATTTCCGTAATAGAGAACTTGACGGTCATACCCGATTCGATAGCGCGTATAGTGATAAATGAGCAAACAGGAGTGATCGTTATGGGCGAGAACGTGCGGATCTCCCCCGTGGCGGTATCTTACGGCAACGTGAATGTGGTCGTTTCACCGGTCTCCATTGAAAGTTCAGGTGAGGCGCAAGAGGGCGGGGCGACGATCTCGGGGCTTGTTTCAGCTTTGAACGCGGCGGGGGTGCGTCCAAAGGACCTGATATCCATCCTTCAGGCGATAAAATCGTCAGGCGCGATCTCGGCTGATATAGAGGTGATGCAGTGAGCTTTTTTGTGCCGGGCATAGACCCTCTTTACGCCATAGGTTCAAATGTCAACATAAGCAATGTGAGGACAAAAGAGGACGCCAAGCGCGAATTTGTTTCGGTTTTCATTTCTCAGATGCTGAAAGAGGTTTTTAAGAGCCAGAGCTCCATGTTCGGAGAGGAAGGATCCCTTGGGATGTTCTCCGATAATTTGTATAATGACATATTCATTTCCAAGATCTCCAGGGATATCGCGGCAAGCAAATCCTTTGGCTTTGACAAGCTTCTTGCGGATAATCCGGCCACGATGTCAGCCTTAATGCAGTCCGCTAGGACTAACAGATGATGACGACAAAGAAAAAGACGGCCAAGGTTTCGCATTGGACGGAAGAAGAAATGCCGATAAAAATGGCGGAAATGTACATGCCGCTGGTCCATTCCATTGCCTCCGTGGTTTCCGGAAAGGGGCTCCCTCCAAGCATCGATTATAACGACCTTGTTGCCGACGGCACCGTGGGGCTCCTAAAAGCTTGGAAGAGCTTCGATAAGGGCAGAGGCGTAAAATTCGAGACATACGCATCTTACAGGATAAGAGGGGAAATACTGGACGGTCTTAAGAACTATAATCCGGTGCCGTACAGGGTCCAGGTCATGATAAGGGACGTGGCAAAGAAAGGATATGCCGCCTTAACAGAGAAAAAGGGCAAGGAAGAAGAAGAGGTTTACGAGAAGAAGGAGCTCTCTGAGGAAGAGTTCAAGAACGCGATAACAAAAATAAAGAAGATAGTTTCCGCGTCCGCACTCATGTACCTGATGTCACTTGAATCTGCACAGGAATTCGGAGTGGAAGTGAACGTGGCATCAGAGAAAACACCGGCGGAAGAGGTGGAATTTGCGGAATTGCGGGCGCGCATGAAAAAGGCGCTTTCTGACCTTCCGGAGCTTGAACGCAAGGTCATTGAATGCTTCTTTGACCGTGACATGAGCCAGAAGGAGATAGCCGCCAAATTGAAGCTTTCAAGGAGCAAGGTCAACAGGGTCATCGGGAAAACGGTGGTATATCTGAGGGAGAAATTGAAATAAATGAACGTGAACGGCGGACGGTGAGAAAACATGGCATTTGAGATATTCGATCCGACGTTTGAAGGGCTGCAGGGCGGCATCAACAGGGCGACAAAGGTTCAATCGGTGATCGCCCAGAACATAGCGAATGCCAACAATCCGGATTACGAGGCTGTTGAGTTCAACCAGGAGTTGAACAAGGCGGTCAAGAGGTCCAACAAGAAAATTGTCATAGAGGAGGAGATGACGGCGCTTTCTCAGAACGCCATCAAGTACTCCGCGTACGTGAAGCTTCTTGCTTCCAAGATAAATGTTATCAGGACGGTTGTGACGCAGGGGAAGCGATGACCTGTCTTGTCTTTAGTTTGAGAGGATCAAAAATAGGGGGTTGGGCATAGATCATGGGGATCGATCAGGCGCTTGAAATAAGCGTATCAGGGATAAACGCGAACAGGATCCATATGGAGATCATTTCAAGCAACCTGGCAAATATCAATACCACCAGGACGCTCCAGGGAGGCCCCTACAGAAGAAAGGAACCAGTGTTCAGCGAAAAGCCGCTGGAATTCAGCGAGGCGCTGGGGGCTGCGCAGAAGAAGCTTTCCGGAGGCATTGAAGTGAGCGAGATCGCTGAGGATCCCACACCTTTTCAGAAGGTGTTCAATCCCGGGCATCCGGACGCGGACAGCGAAGGATTTGTGTCGCTGCCCAACGTGTCAATGTCAAAAGAAATGGTCGACATGATCTATGTTTCCAAGCTTTATGAAGCCAATATTACCGCGTACAATGCGACGAAAACAATGGCCCAGCAGGCATTGCAGATACAATAGAAAGCAGGCTGCATGATGCCGGGGAAGGAGAGCGTTAAGAATGGTTAATACGCCGATACAGCCGATTATACTGGCGCAGGTAGGAGCGCCGGAGGCTCCTGCTGTTGCAGCCAAACCAGCTGCTGCAGAAACCGGGAATATTTTTGATGAAATGCTTGGCAGGGCCATAGAATCCCTTAACAGTGTTTCTGAAGTGGAGATGAACGCGAATAGACTGATCGATGATTATATAGCAGGCAAAGCTGAGCTTTCGGATGTTATGATCGCTACATCCAAGATGTCGATCGCCGTTTCGCTGGCGGTCACGACCATAACATCTGCGGTAAGTTCCTTTAAAGAAATAACGCAGATGCCGATATAGACCGGGAATAATAAAGGAAAGGGAAAAAGGGAGAAATGGCAGAAGAAGCGGCGCCTCCGGCGGGAGGAAGACAGGTAATAATAATCGCCACGGTCGTAGTGGTGATTGTTTTTACTGTTTTTCTGGTCGCACTCAGGTCCTGTTCGGCGCCGGCTGAAAAACCGGCAGCTCAGCCCAAGCTTTCCTCGCACGTGGTCATATATTCAAATTTGGACCTCAAAGATGCGGCGCTTGTGATAACCAGGCTCAAGGAATTGAAGATCCCCTATCAGATAAAGGACGAAGGCAAGGCGATAGCTGTCCCAAGGCCCCGAGCCGATGAAGCGCGACTTGGACTTGCGGAAAAGAACCTCCCCGCGGGAGGGTCCGTTGGATGGGAAATATTCGACCAGTCAAAGCTTGGAGCCACCGATTTTGACAGGCGCATACAGTTCATCAGGGCGGTTTCGGGGGAGCTTTCCCGCACCATCAACAGGATAAGCGCCGTGGAAGATGCCAGGGTCCAGCTGGTGATCCCTGAGACAAAGCTTTTCGAGGCGGCATCAGCCCCGGTCACGGCGTCGGTCCTTCTTAAAATGAAGGCAGGCGAAACATTATCGCAGAGACAGGTGAACGGGATAGTGCATCTTGTTGCGGGGAGCGTTGAGAACTTAAAGCCTGACAACATAACGATTATAGACACGAACGGCAATATCCTCTCCGGCGGAGGGTACGTGCAGGCCCCGGAGAAAATAGTGGAAGCTCCCAAGGTGGAGGCTCCAATGGCGGAGGAGAAAAAGGAAGAAGTTGTCATAGAGAAGGCAGAAGAGAAGGTTGCTTTGGAGGTCCAGGCAAAGCTGGACCTGGAGGAAAAACTGACAAGCAAGGTCCAATCACTTCTGAACAAGATGTACCCCCCCAATATCACCATAGCCAGGGTGAACGTAGATTCAATAAAGAGCAGAAAGATAACCGTCATTATTTTGGTGGATAAAAAATATATGATCGAGTCGGCGCTGAAAAAGAACACATTTGAGACCATCTCCGCCGCGGTCGGATATGACAAGGCAAGGGGAGACAAGATAATCTTGAAGAGCGTCACCTTCCGTGCGGCGGTGCCGACACAGGCGGCCGAAAAAAAAGAGGTCAAGCAGAATTTGTTTTCGCTTGCCGCCGTCAAGCAATTGTATAGAACGCTCGGCAGACAGTCGGCGATCACCATCATTGTTATCATAATGCTGATAATTATCGCTGCCTTTGGATTATTGAGGATGGGAAGAAGAGGGCCTGTCGCTGAGGCCGCAAAAGAGGTGCCGGAAGCTGCCGGCGAAGAGGTCCAGGCGGGAGAAGAAATGCCCCTGGTGGATGAAATGAAAACACTTGCCGCTCAAAGCCCGGAGCGGGTGGCGGAGCTCATCCAGACATGGGTGGCAGAGGAAGGCGAATGATGCTGAAAGGGCGGGAAAAGGCAGCGGCTGTATTATCTCTTTTGGGGGACGAGCTTTCCCAGAAGATATTAAGTTATCTTCCGGAGGAAGCGGCCGTTTCAATTATATCCGCGTCTGAAAACTTACAGGCGCCTACTAGGGAGGTTTTGCTCGGAATTGTCTCTGAATTCAACGATTATATGCTTAAACCCGGAGGTGGCGAGGAAGGGACGAAGGAAACGAAGGAGCCAAAACCCGAAACGGTGGCGGCGTTTGAACCCGGATCCCCCCTTGACATCATAAACAGGGCAAGCGCGGCTCAACTGGCGAATGTGCTCCAGACCGAGCGGTCGGAGGTTGCAGCATATGTTCTTTCGCATCTGCCCGTGGAAAAAGTATATGAAATACTGGCGTTGTTGAAGGAAGCGAGGGAAGCCGTTGAATCAAGGCTCATTGCTATCAAGGACGTCCCCATTGCCAAGCAGCTTGAAGATAACATATTGAAATCGGTCTCGGAAAGGCTTGCCTGATGGGATTGATCAAGAAGGGACAGCTGATCGAAAAAGGCGTCCTTTATTTAAAGGAAGAAGAAGCCTCTTCCATAGAAACCGAAGAAATTCCGCAGGTTCAATCCGCTGAGATCGAGCTTCCGGAAGAGCTTATGAAAGAAGAGCTTGCCGGAGGCAAAGAGGAGCTTATAAGCTACGCGAAGAACGAAGCAGAAGAGATCATCCGCAAAGCCATGCATGAGGCAGAAGCGATAAAGGATCAGGCAAAGGAAACCGGGCTTGAAGATGCTCGCAGGGCGGCGGAGGAGAGCGCCTCGGATAAAGTGAAGGAAGCTCTTCAGACGCTGAACCAGGCCGTTATAGAGAGAAAAAAAATAATCAAGGACGCGGAAAGCGAAGTGCTCCGCCTGGCGCTGAGAGTGGCAGAGCAGATAATCAGGTCCGAGGTGTCCCTGCATCGCGACGTGTCGCTCAACATTGTTTCGGACGCGATAAGCAGGGTGAGCGACAGGGAACAGGTCATAGTGAGGGTGAACAGGGACGACCTGGAGAACATAAAAAAATACAAGGACCGCATCGGGAGTGTGGTAGACGGCATAAAGAGCCTTTCCATAGTGGAGGATTCGGCCGTTGAGCCAGGAGGATGCGTAATAGAAACAAATCTTGGATACGTTGATGCGAGGATATCCACAAAACTTGCCGCCATAGAAGAAGCCTTCCGAAAGGTAAAATAAATGTCCGCAATGGATCTGGAAAAATATCACAAGGCGATAGAGCATGCTGATCTTGTCAGGGTGATCGGCAAGGTCATTCAGGTCGTGGGGCTTATCATCGAAGCCCAGGTCCAGGGAGTGAGCATTGGGGACCTTTGCTCGATAATAATGGGGAAAGATGAGCACGAGACTTACGCGGAAGTGGTGGGTTTCCGCGAAGGAAGGGTGCTTCTCATGCCGCTTGGAACGACTTCCGGAATATCTCCCGGCTCAAAAGTTCTTGCTGCAGGGCATCCACTTAAGGTAAAGGTGGGGCCAAGGATACTTGGAAGGGTGCTTGGAGGACTTGGCGAGCCCATCGACGATAAGGGTCCGATAGAATTTGAAACCGAGAACTCTCTGGATGCGGAGCCACCGGACCCGGTCAAGCGTCCACGCGTCACGGAAGTATTGAGGGTGGGGATCAGGGCAATAGACGGGCTGCTTACCTGCGGCAGGGGGCAGCGCATAGGCATATTTGCTGGCAGTGGCGTGGGAAAAAGCACCCTGATGGGCATGATAGCAAGGAACGCGGAAGCGGATGTCAACGTAATATCTCTCATCGGAGAACGGGGAAGGGAGGTAAGGGATTTCATTGAGGAATCGCTTGGAGAAGAAGGCCTCAAGAAGTCCGTTGTCATTGTTGCAACATCTGACCAGCCTCCTCTTATAAGGTTAAAGGGCGCATTTGTTGGTACCGCGATCGCAGAGTATTTCCGAAATAGGGGATTAAAGGTCATTTTAATGATGGATTCTGTCACAAGGTTTGCCATGGCTCAGCGTGAGATCGGCCTTGCAACAGGGGAACCACCCACAACAAGAGGATACACCCCTTCAGTATTCGCACTGCTTCCAAGATTGATGGAAAGGTCCGGAACGGCGGAGGTCGGATCAATAACCGCTTTCTATACGATTTTGGTGGAGGGGGACGATTTCAATGAGCCGATCGCGGACCAGTCCAGGTCAATATTGGACGGTCATATAATATTGTCACGCGACCTTGCGGCAAAGAACCATTATCCTGCCATTAATGTGCCTCAGAGTGTTTCAAGGCTCATGACCAATCTGGTTTCAGATGAGCATAAAGAAGCTGCGGCAAAACTAAGGGAAGTACTTGCAAGGCACGCTGAAGCGGAAGATCTGATCAACATAGGCGCCTATGTTAAGGGGAGCAACCCGAAGATAGATTATGCCATCAGCAAGATCGATGAAGTAAACGAATTTCTTAAACAGGGCACTTTTGAACAATGCGATTATGAGGAAACAGTGGAAAGACTGCTGAGTATTTTTTATTAACCCTGAAGTATGCGCTTCGCTTAACTTCAGGGTAAATGAGGCGATATGGCTAAAGAACAAAAACCCGGAAGGTTCAAATACGACCTGGAAACGGTCCTGAAGGTGCGCGGCATAAAAGAGCACAAAGAAAAGGAAAGATTTGCCGATAAACAGAGGGAATATTTAACAGAGAAACAGAAAGAAGAACGGATGGAGGAAGATAAAAGGGAAAAGGAAGGCGAATTAAAGCGGATCATTAAAAAGGGGCCTATATCGGAGTTTGAGAAGGTAATGAGGCGCCACGCACATCTTGGAGTGCTCAGAAAGGATATTGATGATCAGATAGAAAAGGTGATCGACTCTTCAAGAAAACTTGAGGAACAGCGCGTGAAACTGATCGATTCCATGAAGGACAGGAAAATCATAGAGAAGAACAAGGAACACAGGTTGAAGGAATACAAGGAAATGATGAAGGACCTTGAGATAAAATTCCTGGACGAGATCGCGACACAGCGCTTTAAGCGGGAGCTTTAGTCACTTTTCCGGCTTTCAGGCATTTTGTGCAGACATAGACCTTTTTCACTTTTCCGCCGACGATGATGCGAACGCTCTGCAAATTCGGCAGCCACATTCTTTTTGTCTTCCTGTTGCTGTGGCTTACCTTGTTGCCCACGCTCGGCTTTTTCTTGCAAATGAAGCAAATTCTCATAATGGAGGAGTATATCATATAGATTGGGCCAGTTCAACCATTGTGAATATGCTTCGTGCGCAACTTTGTGATAAAATAGGCAGGTTCTATGCTTTCCACTCAAATCCGTTATCAGAAAGGTGTTGGGCCGAAATTAGCCTCGGTGCTTTCGAAAATCGGCATAGAAACGATAGAGGACCTGCTATACCACTTTCCCAGGGAATATGAGGACAGGCGAAATCCCGTACAAGTCTCCAAACTGGAATTTGGTAAAGATGCTTTAATAAGGGTGGAAGTGGTCAAAGTTTCCGCTTCCCGAACAAAAAGGAACTTCTCCATCACAAAAGGCACTGTAAAGGATGCTTCCGGAAGCGTTCGCGCCATCTGGTTCAACCAGCCATATTTGATCCGCATACTGAAAGCCGGGACTCTTTTATGTATGTACGGAAAACTTGAAAGGGACCCCTACTCAGGCGAGGTCCTTTTTAATCCGCGGGACCATGAAGTGATAAACAATTCCAACAGCTCCGACCTGATCGTGCCCAAGTATCCGCTTACTGAAGGGATCACGCAGAGGATGATGCGCCGCATAGTCAAGGTCGCGCTGAATGAAAAACTTAATACAGTGGTTGATACAATGCCGAAGTCGATCAAAGAAAAATTCAGGCTGGAAGACCTTCAGTGGTCGATATTATCGCTTCATTTTCCGTCCGATCTCAAACATGTGCAGCCGGCAAGGCGAAGGCTTGCGTTCGACGAGCTTCTGCGGTTCCAGCTTGGACTGATGTATAACAGGAAAAAACTGGATGAGAGCAAAGGGATACGTTTTAAGATCGAGAGTGAGCTGGTGAACATGTTCCGTGGCAGGCTGCCTTTCAAATTCACCGGAGCGCAAAAAAGAGCGCTGGACGAAATATTGGCCGACATGGGATCAAGCAGAGTGATGAACAGGCTCCTACAGGGCGATGTCGGCTGCGGCAAAACGGTAGTTGCGCTTTACTCCATGGTCGTTGCTGTTGCCAATGGCTATCAGGCGGCGATCATGGCTCCGACAGAAATACTGGCCAACCAGCATTATAAAAAGATAAAGAGCTTGGTTGATGATATTGGGATCGAAGTGGCTCTGTTGACCGGCTCTGAGAAGGCTTCAAGGAAGGGAGTATTTAAAAAGCTGAAGGAAGGTGTCCCCCTGATACTTGTCGGCACGCATGCTTTGATGGAAGAAAAAGTGGAATTTGGCCGTCTTGGCCTGGTCGTGATAGATGAGCAGCACAGGTTCGGGGTCGAGCAGAGGCTGAAGCTGAGGGAAAAAGGCAGGGACATAGACCTGCTCGTGATGACTGCGACCCCCATACCGCGGACGCTGGCCTTGACACTTTACGGCGATCTTGACAGGTCGATCATAAATGAAATGCCGCCGGGCAGGACAAGGACAATGACAAGGTTCGTAAGGGAACAGGAAAGGGAGAAGCTTTATGACTTCATTGGTGGCCAGGTCAAGATCGGAAGGCAGGTTTATGTGGTGTGCCCGCTGGTGGAAGAGTCGGAAAAGTTAGACCTTAAGGCGGCGGAAGACGAAGTTAAATCACTTGGGAAAGTATTCCCTCAATTCAAGATAGGTCTCGTACACGGGCGGATGAAAGGAGAACAGAAGGACAGGATAATGTCCGATTTTCTGGCGGGCAATGTCAATATCCTTGTTTCCACGACCATCATCGAAGTGGGGATCGATGTGCCTAATTCGACCATTATGGTCATTGAGCACTGCGAGAGGTTCGGACTATCACAGCTGCACCAGCTGAGAGGGCGCATCGGAAGGGGGCAGGAACAATCTTACTGCTTCCTTGTGGGCAATCCCCTTAGTGACACTGCCAGGGCAAGGATAGAGGCGATGTTAAGGACGACCGACGGCTTCAGTATCGCCGAAGCCGACCTTAAACTGAGGGGCCCCGGGGAGTTCTTTGGCACATCCCAGTCGGGTTTGCCAAACTTTCGCGTGGCTGATATAATCAGGGACGAAGATATCATAAGGCAAGCCAGGGAAGCGGCTTCATTGCTCCTTCAAAATGACTTTGATATTTCTGATCTCAATATCAAATTATGGGGGAGTAAACTGGAATGAGAGTTATCGGAGGAAAAGCCAAGGGAAGGAAGCTCCGTTACCCCAAGCTTCCCAGCAGCAAGAGGCTTCGCCCGTTGACGGGTCAGGTAAAAGAGGCACTTTTCAATATTCTTGCGGCGGAGATCCCTGACTCCAGTTTCCTTGATCTTTTTGCCGGCACGGGTTCCGTTGGAATAGAAGCTTTGTCGCGAGGCGCAAGGATCGCTTTTTTTGTGGAGCATGACCGCAAGGTGGCCCAGACATTGCGGCAAAACATTGAATTGACCGGTTTTTCTGACAGGGCGGAAATATACTGCCTGGATGTCATGAAGGCATTGAAAGTGATCGACAGGGGCGGGGGCAGGTTCAATGTGATCTTTATCGGGGCGCCATACGGCAGTCCCTTGCTGGAGGAGAGCCTGAAGGAGATCGCCAGGATCAATATCATTGATGAAGACGGATTGGTGATCGCGGAACACGGCAGCAGGGACAGTATACTTGATTCATACGGGAAATTGACCAGGTTCAGGGATTCAAGGTACGGCGACACTGTACTGTCGTTTTATAAGGTTGGAGAAAAAACATGAAAATAGCGGTCTATCCAGGGAGCTTTGACCCGGTCACTAACGGCCACATTGATATCATAGAGAGGGCGGCCAAGATATTTGACAGGGTCTATGTGGCGATCATAGCGAATCCGGAAAAGGAGCCACGTTTTGACATAGAGGAGCGCGAAGAAATGCTCAAGGCCGCAATCCGAAAGATCAAAAAGGCGAAAGTGGAGAGCTTTGAAGGCCTTCTTGTTGATTACGCGAAAAGGAAAAAGGCGCATGCGATCGTAAGGGGCTTAAGGGCGGTATCGGACTTTGATTATGAGTTCCAGATGGCTCTTACGAACCTGAGGATGTGTCCGGATATAGAAACGATATTCATAATGACGGATTACAAGTATTCCTATTTAAGCTCAAGCCTTGTGAAACAGATAGCGTTCCTTGGAGGTAACGTTTCCGGGCTTGTTCCCAAGGCTGTTCTAGGCAAGTTAAAAAGAAGGGGGATTTAAGATGGAAATACTCGGGTTGCTTGATACCCTTGAATCGATGATACTGGAGGGATTCCGCATACCTCTCACAAAAAAAACGGTCATTAACGAGGAAAAGCTCCTTCAAATAATAGACAAGATAAGGCTTGTCGTGCAGGGCGGGGGCGAATTTGTAAGGGATGCTATTGGCAAGCGCACTGTTGTCCCTCCCAAGCAGGGAACAATAGAATTTGACACCGCACGTAAGGAAATTGAAAAAGTAAAAGAAGGCTTGCCGGCGATGTCCGACAAGGAAGAGAAGGCGACGGAAATAATCGAGAACGCTTACAAAATAGCCAAAGAAGTGCGCATGGGGGCGGATAAATACGCGGACGAAGTGCTTTTAAACCTTGAGGCAACATCAAGCAGGATACTCAGAGCGGTGAGGGCCGGAAGGACGAGGCTGGGCAAATTCGTCACCGGAATGACCTCCAGATCTTCAGAAACCGAGGAAAAGTAAGAAAAAGGCAGGGTGACGAATAAGGTGACGAATCGTATGGACGGGCGAAAGCCCGATGAATTAAGGAATATCAAGATAACACGGAACTATCTGAAATATCCTGACGGATCGGTCCTAATTGAATGCGGGGATACGAAAGTGATCTGTACCGCTATCATTGAAGAGAGCGTTCCCAACCACAGGAAGGGTTCCGGCGGCGGCTGGATCTCCGCGGAGTATTCCATGATCCCGGGCTCGACCGCGGAAAGAGCTTCCAGGGAATCACACCACGGAAAGCCCAAGGGAAGGGCCCTGGAGATACAGAGGCTTGTGGGCAGGTCATTGAGGGCGATAGTGGACCTGGATTCGATGGGGGAGATATCGGTATTGATCGATGCGGATGTCCTGCAGGCAGATGGCGGCACAAGGACAGCTTCCATCACAGGGTCCTTTGTTGCCATGTACGACGCACTGGAAAAGCTTGTTAAGGAAGGGAAAATAAAGAAGAATCCGGTAAAGGAGTATCTGGCAGCGACTTCCGTCGGTGTTGTTGGCGGACAGAAATTTCTTGATCTTGCTTATGAGGAGGATTCACGCGCCGATGTGGATATGAACGTTGTTATGACGGAGTCCGGCAGATTCGTTGAGGTCCAGGGGACGGCGGAGCAGGAACCTTTCACGAAGAAGACGTTCGATGAACTTTTGGACTACGGTGCCAAGGGGATAAAAGAGATGATCTCCATCCAGCACAGGGTATTGGGGGACAGGCCATGAAGATCTGCGTAATAGGAACGGGATACGTTGGACTTGTCACGGGCGCGTGCCTGGCGAACCTGGGCAATGATGTTGTTTGCGTTGACAAAGATATATCAAGGATAAATGGGCTTAAAAAGTCCATCATCCCTTTTTATGAGCCGGGATTGAAGGAGCTTGTGTTAAAGAACCGGGCGGCGGGGCGCATCACTTTTACGACCAATGTCCAGCAGGGGATAAAAAGGGCAGAGGTCATATTTATAGCGGTTGGCACGCCTCCGAGGGAGAATGGCGAAGCGGATGTTTCTTCGGTCATTGCAGTTGCCAGACAGATCGCGAAGATAATCCGGTCCGACGGTAAGGCGCACAAGAAATTCAAGGTCATTGTCAATAAAAGCACCGTTCCTGTAGGGATGGGTGATGTTGTCACAAAGATATTGATCGAGGAGGGAGTTCCCGACAGGAACTTTGCGGTCGTTTCAAACCCCGAGTTTTTAAGGGAAGGCACGGCAGTATCTGATTTTATGTCGCCGGACAGGATAGTGATAGGGGCCTCGAACAATAAGGCATTCAACGTTATAACCGAGCTGTACAGGCCACTGAACGCCCATATTATTTTCACCACTATCAAGAGCGCCGAGCTTATCAAATATGCCTCAAATTCGTTCCTTGCAGCTAAGATCTCGTTCATCAACGAGATAGCGAACATCTGCGAAAAGGTGGGGTCCGATGTGGTGGAAGTGGCGTACGGTATGGGTCTTGATAAGCGGATCGGGAAGGAATTCTTGAACGCGGGGATAGGTTACGGCGGTTCGTGCCTGCCAAAGGATGTTTCCGCCTTGATACATCTGGCCAAGACAAGTGGATACGACCCCCAGATATTGATAGCTGTAAACAGTACCAATGAGGACCAGAGAAAAATGATAGTTGAAAAGATGGAGTATGTCTTAAAGTCGCTGAAAGGAAAATCCATTTGTGTCCTCGGGCTCTCGTTCAAGCCGGAGACGGATGACCTGCGCGATGCGCCGTCAATAGAAATAATACATGAGCTCAGGGCAAGGGGCGCGAAGGTCACGGCATATGATCCGGTGGCGCGCCAGAAGGCGAAAAAGCTTCTTAAAGGGGTGGCATTTCATGACACCGCGTATGAAGCGCTTAAAAAAGCTGATGCGGCGGTTGTAGCGGCGGAATGGGGCGAATTCAGGGAGCTTGACCTGGAAAGGGTCAAGGCGTCCATGAAAACACCCGTCATTTTTGACGGCAGGAACATCTACAATCCAAAGAGGATGAGGGAGCTAGGATTCAGGTATTATGGAGTTGGGAGATAATTGAAGATATTCATCACCGGAGGGGCCGGGTTTATCGGTTCCCACTTATGCGATTTTCTTCTTGAGGCGGGACACTACGTCATCTGTGTGGACAATCTTTTGACCGGAGATATCAAAAACATAAAACACAACCTCAAGAACAAAAGATTCGAGTTCATCAAGCATGATGTTACAAAACCTCTGAAGTTTGCGGGAAGGATCGATTGGATACTCCATTTCGCGTCCCCGGCAAGCCCCGTTGATTACATGAACTATCCTCTGGAGACGCTGGATGTGGGATCCATCGGCACAAAGAATATGCTGGAGCTGGCGAAGAAAAAAAAGGCAAAGTTCATACTGGCGTCCACGTCCGAAGTTTACGGCGATCCTAAAGTTTCTCCGCAAAACGAGGAGTATTTGGGTAACGTCAATCCGATAGGCCCTCGCAGCGTCTATGACGAGGCAAAGCGTTTTTCGGAAGCTCTCACATCCGCCTATCAGAGGGAAAAGCTAGTTGATACCAGGATAGCCAGAATATTCAACACGTACGGCCCCAGGATGAGGCTTGATGACGGCAGGGTGGTGCCGAACTTCGTAAAGCAGGCTCTTACCGGACAGGCTCTGACGGTATACGGCGAGGGCAAACAGACAAGGAGTTTCTGTTATGTTTCTGACCTGGCAGCTGGGATATACAAATTGATGTATTCAAAAATATCCGAGCCGGTAAATCTTGGCAATCCAAAAGAGCTGAAGATAATCGATTTTGCAAATGTGATCATCAGATTGACGGGTAGCAGGTCGAAGGTCACCTATAAGCCGCTTCCAGAGGACGATCCCAAGCAAAGATGCCCTGATATCGGGAAGGCCAAAAAGGAGCTAGAGTGGGAGCCGAAGGTGAACCTGGAGGAAGGGATAAAGAAGACAATTGAATATTTTAAAGGAGAATGAAATATGTTAAAAAAACATGTAAAGAATTATTTGAATGATCTTATAAAGAGCATTGATGAATTGCCGGAAAATAAGATAGAGCAGATAATCAATGAGCTTAAAAAAGCATATAAAAAGAACAAGCACATATTCATAATGGGGAATGGCGGAAGCGCAGCCACTGCTTCCCATTTTGTCTGTGACCTGTCAAAGGGGACCATGGTTTCCGGCAAGAAAAGGTTCCGCGTCGTAGGCCTTACAGACAATGTCCCTTTGATGACCGCCTTTGGGAATGATGTCTCTTACGAGGATATCTTCAAGGCGCAAATTGAGAATCTGATCGAGAAGGGAGACCTCGCCATAGTTTTTACTGGCAGCGGAAATTCACCTAATATTCTCAAAGCTGTGAAATATGCGAATTCTGTGGGAGCCATGACAATGGGTTTTACCGGTTTTAACGGAGGGAAGCTCAAAGGCCTGGCAAAAATAAGCTTGATAGTCCCCTCAAAGAACATGGAAAGGATAGAGGACATTCACCTCATACTTGAGCACCTGATAAAACTTTTCCTCTTTGAAGAGATACGAGCGGGCAGGATTTGAAGGCGATATTCTTAGACAGGGACGGAGTAATAAATAAAAGGACCGAAAGCGGATTTGTCCTCAAATGGGATGAGTTCGAATTCCTTCCGGGTGTAATAGAAGCAATAAAGCTCATTAACAAGAAGAACATCCCGATATATGTGATCAGCAACCAGTCATGCGTGGGCAGAGGAATGGTGACCCTCAAGGAAGTGCAGGACATAAATTCAAGGATGCTCAAGGAGCTTGAAAAGCAGGGCGCCCATATCGATCAGGTCTACTTCTGCCCGCATCATCCGGACAATGGCTGTGATTGCAGGAAACCGAAGACCGGGCTCTTCAAGCAGGCGGCAAAAGAACATAAGATTGATTTTGTATCCTCATGGTTCATAGGGGATAGTAGCACGGATGAAGAGGCGGGGAAAGCCATGGGATGTCATACTTATCTGATCAAAGAGGGAGAGAATATCGCGAAGGTCATTAGAGGCATTTTATCCAAAATTACCCCTTGACAGCCCCGATCCATCTGGTATAATGTTCATGTTTTGAACATAGATTGAACATTATTATGATCAACGAAAAAGAACTTAAGGTAATAGACGAGATATCCAGGGAGACCAGCCTCACCCAAAGGGATCTCTCACGCAGGACCAGCCTCTCGCTTGGCGCCGTCAATCTGATCATCCGGCGTCTTGTCAGACAGGGCCTGGTCAAGACAAAAAATCTGAATCCCAAGAAAGTGGAATACTTTTTAACCCCAAAAGGATTCTCGGAAAAAGCCAGCAAAACATACAATTACGTGCTTAAAACAATAAACCTTGTTTCTGTGGTCAAGGATGAGATCGCAAAGATAGTCCTTGAGGAGTTCAATCGCGGGCAGAAGAAGTTCGTCATACTTGGAGGGGACAGCCTGGCAGATGTGATAGAGCTAGCGCTTAAAGGATTTGATTATAAAAGAGCACACAATATAAATGATATTAAGGATGACAATGTGCTCGTCCTTATTGCGGAAAAGAAAAGATCAGCCAATGGTTTCAGATCGATCAATATCGCTGACAGGCTAAGCGAGGTTTACTGGGGGGTAAACGGCGATGAAGGGTAAAGCGATAGTCACCGGTGGTGCGGGCTTTATAGGCAGCCATTTGACGGAAGCCCTGCTTAAACTTGGGCTTAATGTTGTTGTGATAGATAACATGTCTACCGGAAGGCCGCAGAATTTGGAAAGTTTAAAGAATTATCCCGGGTTGACCGTTGTTCATACCGATATCAACGACACTAAAAAGATAAAGAAATACTTTAAAGGTGCCGCTTTCGTCTTTCATCTGGCAGCACTCGCGGATATCGTGCCGTCCATAGTCAATCCTGTCGGATATTTTCGATCGAACGTGGACGGTACAATGAACATTATGCAGATCGTTCGCGAAGTCTGCCCGAAACTCAAGAAGTTCATTTATGCGGCATCCTCTTCCTGTTACGGGATCCCTGATAAATACCCCACCCCGGAAACCGCGGAGATCCGCCCGGAATATCCATACGCATTGACGAAATATCTTGGAGAGCAAATAGCCCTGCACTGGGGGAAATTATATAAGATCCCGCTGATATCACTTCGCATGTTCAATGTTTACGGGCCAAGGTCGCGGACATCCGGCACTTACGGGGCCGTCTTTGGCACATTCCTGTCACAAAAGCTCCATAAAAAGCCTTTTACAGTGGTCGGGGACGGCTCTCAGACAAGGGATTTTACATTTGTAACGGATGTTGTTTCGGCATTTTTGACCGCAGCCGGGTCAAAATATGTGAATGAAGTATTCAATGTCGGCAGTGACCATACGTACAGCGTGAATCTTCTGGTGAAGCTGTTGAAAGGGCCTATAACTCATATACCAAAACGGCCTGGTGAACCGGATTGCACTTATGCGGATATATCAAAGATAAAGCGAAAGCTTGGGTGGAAGCCGAAAGTATCACTTGAGCGGGGCGTAAGCGCGCTATTAGATAACATTGAATACTGGCGTCAGGCGCCCGTGTGGACACCGAAAAAAATAAAAGTCGCCACGAGGGACTGGTTCCGTTACCTGTCCAGGTAAAAGGAGAATGACATGGATGATAATGTGTACAGCAAAATAAAGACGTTAGATGAGCTGAAGGATATCGTTGCGGACCTGAAAAAACAGGGGAAAAAGATCGTTCACTGCCACGGCGTCTTCGACCTGCTACATCCGGGCCATATTAGACATCTTGCGGCTGCCAAAAAGGAAGGGGACATACTTATCGTCTCGATCACGGCGGATAAGTTCGTAAGGCGAGGTCCCGGAAGGCCGATATTCAACGAGAATCTGAGGGCAGAAACGCTTGCCGCTCTCCACAATGTCGATTTTGTTTTGATCGATAGCCATTCAACCGCCGTAGAGGCTATCAGGGCAATAAAGCCGGACGTTTACGTGAAAGGGCAGGAATATGAGAAAAAGGATAAGGATGTGACAGGCAAGATTACAGATGAGGAAGAGGCGGTCAAGTCTGTAGGCGGAAGAATAGCTTTTACATATGATATTACCTTCAGTTCTTCCAAGCTCATAAATGAGAACCTTGACGTCTTCCCTGCCGAGACCCGGCAATATTTAAAGAACATATCCGAAAAATATACAATTGACCAGATCGTTGGTCACCTAAAGTCGACAAATAAATTGAAGGTTCTTGTGATCGGCGACGCGATAATCGACCAATACCATTATTGCGAGTCAATGGGAAGATCACTAAAGGAACACCTTGTTGTTAGTAAATATATTTCGGAGGAATCGTTCGCGGGAGGCGTTTTTGCCACCGCAAACAATACTGCTCAGCTCTCCGGGGATGTTCATCTTGTGACGATACTTGGCAAACAGGGATCCTTTGAGGAATTTGTCCGTACGCATTTGCAACCTTCGATAAAGCCGAAGTTCTTTTACAGGGATGCTCCGACAACGATAAAGCGAAGGTTCATTCAATCAGTATCCAACCAGAAGATATTTGAGATCTGCTATATGGATGACAGCCCCATATCCGAGGAGCTCGAGTCCGAGATCTATAAATATATAGACGGCGTAATAGGGGACTACGACCTTGTAATAGTGTCCGATTTTGGTCACGGATTCCTCAGCGAAAGGCTTGTGCATTTGATATCAAAAAAAGCCAAATTCATGACCGTGAACGTGCAGACCAACAGCGCTAATATCGGCTTCAACCTTATCACAAAATATCCGCATGCTGATTATGTCTCTATTGACGAGCCGGAGATAAGGCTGGCGGCACATGATAAGCACGGAGACCTGCGGCAGATATTGAAGGATATCGCCGGAAGGATCAAATGCGGAAATCTTATGGTGACGCTGGGTCGTGAGGGTTCGCTGGACCTTGACAGCAAGAACGGCTTCCATATGACGCCCGCGTTCGCATCGAAGATCGTTGATAAAATAGGGGCCGGGGACGCCCTGTTCGCCTTTACGTCCCCTTTGATGGCAATGAAGGCGCCCCAGGACCTGACATCGTTCATCGGCAATGCGGTGGGCGCATTAAAAGTCCAGATAGTCTGCAACAGAGCGCCTGTTGACGTGGTTGATCTTATGAAATTCGTTACAAGACTTTTGAAATAGGAGTAAATAATGATTAAAAATGTTCTGGTCACGGGTGGAGCAGGTTATGTAGGATCGGTGCTTATCCCCAAGCTTTTGAAAAAGGGCTATAACGTCACCGTGCTTGATCTGTATATATATGGAGAAAATGTCCTGGATGCTGTCAAAGGCAATCCAAATCTGAAGCAAGTTAAGGGGGATATCAGGGATAAAGCTCTTCTTGAAAGAGAGCTAAAGGGCATAGATGCAGTTATCCATCTTGCATGCATTTCCAATGATCCAAGCTATGAGCTTGACCCGGAACTTGGGAAATCCATCAATTATGATGCTTTCATCAGCCTCGTGGATATTTCCAAAAAACTCGGAATAAAGAGATTTATTTATGCATCCAGCTCAAGTGTATATGGGATCAAGGAAGAAGATAATGTGACCGAAGACCTTAAGCTTGAGCCACTGACCGACTATTCTAAATATAAGGCTTTATGTGAGGATTATTTGCTTAAGTCCCGTAAGCCGGGATTTGTTGTTCTGATACTTCGGCCTGCGACTGTTTGCGGATATTCTCCAAGGCTAAGGCTTGACCTGTCGGTAAATATCCTCACAAATTCCGCTGTCAATAAAGGGAAGATCACTGTTTTCGGCGGGGAGCAGAAAAGACCGAACATCCATATTGAAGACATGACCGACCTTTACGTGAAGACGCTTGAATATCCCGATGATAAGATCGACGGCAAAATATTCAATGCCGGATATGACAACATGAAAATGAAGGATATCGCTGATACGGTCAAGAATGTTGTTGCAAAGGAGATGGGCAAGAAAGACCTCCAGATCGAGACGACACCGACAAATGACAACAGATCATACCATGTATCATCAGGGAAGATAAAAAAGGAGCTGGGTTTCGCAGCCAAAAGATCGGTGGCGGATGCTGTTAAGGGACTGGTGGAGGCCTATAAGTCCGGAAAAATAAAGAACCCGGATGACAAGAAGTATTACAATATAAAGACGATGCAGGAAATAAAGTTAAAATGAAGAACACGGACAAGCTCGGGATATTGAAGGGAATGATAAGGATACGACTGGTGGAGCAGTATATAGCCAGGCGTTATCCGGAGCAGAAAATGCGATGTCCCACCCATCTTTGTCTTGGCCAGGAAGCTGTGCCAGCGGTTTTTGGAGCATTCGCACAGAAAAAGGATGTATTTGTAGGGACATACAGGTCGCACGGGCATTATCTGGCAAAAGAAGGAAACCTGCTGTCATTGTTTGCCGAAATACTCGGTTCCTCCAAGGGCTGCTCACACGGGTACGGCGGTTCAATGCACATTATGGATGAGAGCGTGAATTTTTACGGGACATCAGCGATCGTTGGCGGGGGAGTGCCTATTGCTACAGGCGCTGCTTATGCTTTTAAGTATAGAAGAGATCCCCAGGTGGCGGTCTGTTTCATCGGGGATGGGGCAGTTGAAGAGGGTGCGGTATATGAAAGCGTGAATTTTGCAGTGCTCCATGATCTGCCTGTCTTATATGTATGTGAAAATAACAGGCTGGCTGTGACCACTCCGATCGAGCTAAGGACAAAGAACACAAAGATATTCAACCGATTCAGCGACCTGGGATTAAAAGGCATATCAGTTGATGATATCGAAATCGATAAGATGATCGATGCCGCCGGTCGGGCGTATGAACTGGCAAGAAAAGGTAAGGGCCCTTGCTTTATCGAAGTTTCAGCCCACAGGTGGGCCACTCATGTTGGCCATGACTACGAGGGGCCCGCGGAATATTGGCATCAAGACCCGCATGATAAGGACGCTTTTTCTTGCCCGATAGCAGCATTAGTGCGACAGCTGGTGGATAGGGGCAAGATCAACATGCAGGACATAAAAGCTTTAAGAGGAAAGATCAACGAAGAAATTGAACGAACGTTCAATAAAGCATCCGGTTTTGCCCTGGCTAATGATAGTGATTTTGAGGATAAGGTATATGCTTCCGGTCTCTTGTCAAAGCTTCCGAAAAAAACGATCAAGGGAGCTGGTAAAAAATACATGCATAAAGAGGCATCGAAGCTCGTGAATCCGTTCTAGGAGATGAAAATGGCAAGAAGATTATCATATGCACATGCAATAAGCGAAGCGACAGATCAGGCGATGCAGCTGGATAAATCGGTGATCGTTATAGGTCAGGGCACTCGCGACAGGGGGCACATCTTCGGCAGCATGGAAGGGATTTTCGATAAATACGGGCCTGACAGGGTGATCGAGATGCCTTTATCGGAAAATGCGATCGCCGGGATATGTGTGGGCGCGGCGTTGAACGGTTTAAGGCCTATGTTGATCCTTCAGCGCGTTGATTTTGTTTTCCTTGCTCTTGACCAGATAATAAACCATGCTTCGAAATACCACTTTATGCTGGGCGGCAAGGTGAATGTTCCTATAACTGTCCGCCTGATAATAGGAAAAGGATGGGGACAGGGGCCGCAGCATTCACAGAGCCTGCACAGCATGTTCTCGCATTTCCCCGGACTGCGTGTGGCAATGCCCTCAAATCCGCATGACGCTAAAGGATTGCTCCTGAACAGCATTTTTTGTGATGATCCTTGTATACTTTTTGAGGGGCGGCCCTTATATTCGTTGGAAGGGGATGTTCCGGAAAAGCCTTATCTTGAGCCGTTCGGAAAAGCTAAAATACTGCAGAAAGGCAAAGATCTGACGATAGTTGCCACTTCATTCCTTGTACCCGAAGCGGTCAAAGCCGCAAATGAACTAAAGGCAAAAGGTGTTTCAGCGGAAGTGATAGACCTTGTTTCTGCCAGCCCGGTCGATGAAAAGACCATTTTGAACTCAGTTAAAAAGACCGGCCGGCTTCTTGTGGCGGATGTGTCCTGGGATAGGTGCGGGATCAGTTCCCAGATAAGCGCTTTGGCCAGTGAGAAACTCTTCGGGAAATTGGCTGCCCCTGTCCGGAGGCTTACAGTGCCCTTTGCTCCTGTACCCACAGGGGTAATGATGGAGAACAAATATTATCCAAACTCAAAAGAGATAATTAAAGCTTGTTTTATATTGACGGGGGTAAAATGATGAGCACGAACGAGAAATATCTGGTCATTGGCAGCAATTCATTCTCCGGCAGTGATTTTATTGATCTTTTGCTGGAAGATCCATCCAGGAGGGTGGTGGGGGTAAGCAGGTCGCCGGAAAAAAGCAATCTTTTCCTTCCGTACAAGAAGAGAAAGAGCGGGAATTTCCAGTTCCACAGGATCGATCTCAACAGGGACATGAATAAGCTGATCAGCATAATTGACAAAGAAAGGCCGGATTATGTCATCAACTTTGCCGCGCAGAGCGAAGTTGCTCCAAGTTGGGCGCACCCCGGGCAGTGGTTCCAGACGAATGCGGTGGCGATAACGGAGCTGGCGGACGCGCTGAAAGACCGAAAATTCCTTAAGAAATACGTCCATATATCCTCACCCGAGGTATACGGGACATGCATCGGGACGGTCAAAGAGGATCATCTGCTTAATCCGAGTACGCCTTACGCGGCATCCAAGGCTGCCGGAGATCTTTCACTTTTCACTTTTTACAAGAACTTTAAATTCCCTCTGGTAATGATACGTTCAACAAATGTTTATGGTGCCCATCAGCAGCTTTTCAAGATAATTCCCAGATCCGTGATATATATCAAGCTAGGAAAAACGATCGAGCTGCACGGCGGAGGTAATGCGGTTAAATCGTACATTCACATAAGGGATATTTCGAGAGGCGAGCTGGCCGCAGCCAAGATGGGGAGGATAGGCGAGATATATCATCTATCTCCTGATCAAGGGATTACGGTCAAGGATGTTGTAAGTATTATATGTAAGAAAATGGGGATTGATTTTGATAGAGCAACAAAGACTGTTGCTGAAAGGCTTGGACAGGACGCGGCTTATGTCATAGATTCAGGGAAGGCAAGGAAAGAGTTCCGGTGGAAGCCTCAGGTCACGATAGAACAGGGCCTGGGCGAAGTGGTGGACTGGATAGCGAATGACTGGGAGAGGATAAAAAAAGAGCCTCTGGAGTATTTACACAAGGAATAAAACATGAACGCAAACAGAGATATCGCAAAAAGGAAAAAACATTGTTCGGTCTGCGGGACAAAGCTCACAGGTCCTGTCATCACATACCCACAGCTTCCGCTGACGGGGATGTACGCAAAAAGGCATGATCCGAAATTCATTAAGGGGATAGACCTGTTCTTCCATGTCTGTGATATATGCGGCCACGCGCAGATCTCGAACATAATAGATCCGTCATTCCTTTACAATGAAAGCTATGTTTTCAGGACATCCGAGAGCGCAACTTCAAGGACAGCTATCGATAATTTTCTCCGGTTTTTGGGGGATGTCGCGGGCAAGAGGTCTTTCAGGCAGATCATTGATGTTGGATGCAACGATTTATATCTTCTGGACAAGCTCAAGGGGAGGGCAAAGTCCCTTGTCGGCATCGACCCGATCTGGGCCGGGAAAGAAAAGGCCGGGACCGGCAAGGTCAAGCTAATAGGCAATATCCTCGAGGATGTGGATCTTGGGCCCAATCTCGGAGGTACCCTGGATCTTGTACTATCAACGCACACCCTTGAACATATTGCTTCCCCCAGATCTTTTATCCAGCAATTGTTCGCCGCGGCAGATGAGGATACTTTATTTATCTTTGAATTCCCCGGCTTTGGGCCATTGCTTAAGCGGGCCAGGTTTGACCAGATATTCCATCAGCACCTTCAGTATTTTACTTTAGCATCCTTCAGGTACCTGCTGGCCGAGCTCGGCGGGGAATTGATTGCGTCCGAAGAGAACTATCGTCACTGGGGAGCCATGCTGGTGGCGTTCAAGAGATCAAAAAAGATGGTTCGTCCGCAAAAGATGAAAAATCATGATGAATATGTTCAAAAGATAAAAATGCAGTACGGATATTTCAGGGCCCAGATGGAGAGGGTAAAAGACTTTTTATGCGGTTATAATGGGCCGGTATATGGATATGGTGCCGCCTTGATGCTCCCGGCATTGTTCTATCATCTGGGTATAGGGGCCGATAGAGTAAGGACGATCATCGATGACGATAGAGGGAAGAGCGGATTGTCTTATATTAACCTGCCGGTCACTATAAGGCGGCCGGATCAGGTGAAGGACATAAGCGGATCGGCGATCATGATAACCGCATTGGATAATGCCAGGCCGATCCTTCAGAAAGCGATCTCGATGCGGCCGATGAACTTGGTCGTTCCTTTGAACGTGATATAAAGATAGGGGGTTATTCGCATGGACTTAGGATTAAAAGGCAAGCTGGCTCTGGTGACTGGTGCCGGGAGAGGACTGGGCAGGGGTATAGCTGAGAACCTTGCCAAAGAAGGCGCAAGAGTAGCGATTGTCTCAAGGACAGAATCTGATATACAGCAACTATTAAGTCAGATCGGTGGTGAAAAGTCAGGGCATTGTGGAATAGCGATGGACCTGACAAAAGAAGGTGCTCCCGCGGAATTGATTAAGAAGCTAAAGACGGACTTTGGCGACCCCGACATTGTTGTCCATAACCTTGGGGGCACGCTTGAAATAACTGATCCTTTCTGTTCAGTGGATGATTGGAGAAAGATCTGGCGATTCAACCTCGAAGTAGCTATCGAGCTCAATCTGCTGCTTGTCCCCGACATGCAAAAGAAAAAATGGGGAAGGATAGTGCACATCTCGTCAATTTCCGGGATGGAGAACCACGGGCCGGTCCCTTATTGCTCAATTAAAGCAGCGCTCACCGCTTATGCCAGAAGTTTCGGCAGGGTCGTTGCTCCCGACGGGATCATAGTCACTGCTGTTCTGCCAGGAGCCGTATTCACGGAAAAGGGATACTGGGATATTGCATCAAAAGAGAAGCCCGACCACGTCAAGAAATATCTTTCCGAAAGAATGGCGATCAAAAGGTTCGGCACAAGTGATGAAATAGGGGCTGTCGTCACGTTCCTGTGTTCCCAGCAAGCCTCGTTTTGCGTAGGCTCGATCGTGCCTGTGGATGGGGGGCAGGGCAGGGGCTATTTCGGGCAGTGATACCTGTATTATTAGGAGGTATTTTGTGGGAAATCTTTTAAAAAGGTTAAGGCAGTTGCCTTTTTATCCATTTATGAGAAAGATATTTCATAATATGAATCCTTTATTTTATACCCTTTCTCCGAGCCTTCTTGTGGCGATCGTAAGAGCCTTCAATTATCAAAAGAATAATAACGGCCCTCTTAGCGGCCACGGGTATTATGAATTCGGCCTATTCAAAGGCTTCAGCCTATGGTTTGCAGAAAGGATCTCGCATGATTATGTTGGTTCAGATTTCCATAGTTATGGCTTTGACTCCTTTGAGGGATTGCCCGATACCAAAGTTGATAAACTTGATTTATTTTGGTCAAAAGGAGAATATGCAGCTTCTTAGGATTTTGTTGTAGGTAAATTTAGAGAAAACGATGCTGATATGTCAAGAGTGAGCTTATATAAAGGATATTTTTCTCAACAGCTTTGGGATAAGCTCAATAAAACGGAAAAATTCCTTCCTGTCTCAATCTGTGTTATTGATGCAGATATCTATGAATCTTGTGTTGAAGTATTGAATTTCATTAAGGATTATCTTGTTAAAGGCTCTATACTTATATTTGATGACTTCAATGTTTTTGATAAGAACGAAAAGCATGGCGAAAGGAGGGCTTTAAAGGAGTTCCTTCAGCGCTATCCAGGGGTGAAATTGTCGCGTTTATTTGATTATGGAGAGAATGGTGCCGCTTTTAATGTTGTCAGTATTTAAATACAGATGAGAGGAATAAATGAACAATGATTTAAGGAAGAAGATCGTTGACATGATCTGCAAGGCAGGCGAGGGCCATATCCCAAGCGCGTTCTCGATCATTGATATAATCGCATTCCTTTATGATAAATATCTGAAGTTCGACCCTAAAAAGACCGATTGGGAAGAAAGGGACTATTTCATATTGAGCAAGGGCCACGGTTGCGCGGCTCTATATGTCGTTCTTGAAAAGCATGGTTTTATCACGCAAAAAGACTTGAACAATAAAAGCAAGATTGGCGGTATTTTGGGTGGACATCCGGACAGGACAAAAGTTCCCGGCGCAGAGGCGTCAACGGGATCGCTGGGGCACGGCATTGTTACAGCATTGGGGATAGCTCTTGGCTTGAAAATAAGAGGCAAAAAGAACAAAGTCATCGCCCTTGTAGGAGACGGCGAATGTAACGAAGGGACAATATGGGAGACCGCGTTGGTGGCCTCTAACCTCAAATTGGGCAATCTCTGCGTTATTGTGGACAACAATGGTTCTGCTGCCCAGGTTCTGCCCATGGAAAAATTTCCAAAAAAATGGGAAGCGTTCGGCTGGGAAGCGCATGAAATAGACGGGCACAATCAAAAGAAAATCGAAGAGGTATTCAAAAAGATCAAATTTGATCTATGTTCCAAACCAAAGGTCATAGTAGCGAACACTATCAAAGGTAAAGGCGTCAGTTTTATGGAAACTCATGGGCCATGGCATTATAAGATTCCCAATCAGGAAGAATTAAAATGCGTTTATAAGGAGCTGGAAGAATGAAGGATATGAGGCAGGAATTTGCCGATACTTTGCTCGAGGTCGGCATGAAGGACAATAAATTCATTGTACTGGTGGGGGATATAAGCCATTTCAAGCTTGTCCAATTTGCGAAAGCGTGCCCGGGCAGGTATTACAATGTGGGCATTTGCGAGCCGACAATCGTCAATATGGCCGCAGGACTGTCCATGGTTGGCTTTCATCCGGTCGTTCATACGATCGCGCCTTTTATCGTTGAGAGATCTTATGAGCAGATAAAGCTGGATTTCTGCTATCAGAATGTGGGAGGCAACATCATAACGGTCGGCAGTGCATTCGATTATTCCACGCTTGGCTGCACCCATCATTGTTATGTGGATTTTGCATTATTAAAGCCGCTGCCAAACACTCAGATAGTTTTTCCGGCATCTCCGGTTGAACTGAATGTATTGTTCAAGCAGTCTTACGATAATGGGAGGCTTAATTACTTCCGTGTTCCCAAATATTCGCATGAACAGGTATTTGAGCCAGACCAATTAAAGGTGGGGAAAGGGATCATGGTAAGGGAAGGCAGTAGTGTCACAATTGTTGTAACGGGGCCGCAACTTAAGACAGCATTAAGATCTGTCGTAGAGCTGAAAGCTATTAATATTGACCCGGAAATAATTTATATCCATACAATAAAGCCGTTCGATCAAAAGATCGTGCTTGAAAGCGTTAACAAAACAAAGAGAGTGCTTGTCATAGAAGAGCATAGTATGTATGGCGGAATGGGTGATGAGGTTATGAGGGCAACAAAAGGAATAAGCGGGATCAAGTATGCATTTATATCATTAAAAGATGATTTTATAAGGGATTATGGTACCTACGAAGAACTTTGCGATCTTTTAGGATTTTCAGTTAAAGGCATCGTCAGTAAAATCCGGAGCGAATTGATCTAAAACATGCTGCCTAAAAGCATTCTGGGTATATGGAACATGGACCGCGCTCCGATGAGCCTGGGCGGAATATTGATCCTAGTCGAAGAGGTGTTGATAAAGCGCGCGGAAAATAAATTGAAGAAAGTGGACATGTGCATCGTCAGCAAGGAAAAAGAACAACAGGCGTTGCTGGGGGCTCGGATGCCGGGCAAGGGCATGAAAAAAATAGATAAAACATCAAAGAAAAGTAATTTAATGGAAGCTTTCATGGACATAAGCGGCATCGGGGCATGGTATGCTGCCAGCTCATCAATGGACCTTAAAGGAACGGCAAACCGATATATGATATGGCCTGACCTTAAGAAAGATAAGAACTACATCTACGGCTCAACTTTGTCCATTCAGGGATATTTCAAAGAGAAAGGCAGCATTCCTCATCTCTCATCCGGCAAAAGTTCCATCAAATGGGCTTTAAATGCCTTAAAAAAGCATGTCCTGCCTTCAAAACCGGTCGTTGTGCATTTGAAGAACAAGCCTGGCGAGAACGGCCTGAGCAACGCGGACCTCAATACCTGGTTTAAGTTCTTCAAGACATGCTCCAGCCGAAAGGACATTGTTTTTGTACTGATCGGAAATGAGGAAGTTGACAAAAGGATGTTAGACCTGCCAAACGTGCTGCTGGCTAGGGACATCGGCAGTGATCTGACAAGCGACCTTGCATTGATCCAGACAGCTTATCTTTTTATGGGGATGGCCAGCGGTCCGTGCAATATGGCCATCTTCAGCGCGGTACCATATATAATATTCAAGAATCCGGGGCATCATGAAAAAGAAATGATGCTTGAGCTTAAAGGGAAGGACCGGTTCAATTTTGCCAGCAGCTCACAAAAACTACTGCAGGTCAGTGAAAGCTCAAAATTATTGATGCGTGAATTCGACCGAGTGGGCAATACGGCGAACACGCGGGCATGGCAGAAAAGGATCAAACGATATCAAAGGATGGTTGGTGTAAAATGAAAAAGAATGAAAAGATCGGCAGGAGGAGGTTCATTGGTAAGATTGTGGCCATAACGGGAGGGGCACACGGGATCGGAAAGAATATCGCCCGCAAGTTCGCGTTGGAAGGGGCCACCATCGTAATATGTGATATCGACAAGGCCAGTGGGGAAGCAACGGTGAATGAGTTCAGGAGAAATAGGATATCCGCAGACTTTTTGATCTTTGACCTTGCAGCAAAGGACGGCCCTAAAAAAATGATACAGCGCATTGTAAAGAAATGGAGCCGCATAGATGTGCTTGTCAATAATGCCAGGGCAGGCAATAGGGTTGAGTTGCTTGATGAGTCAGAGGCTAACTGGGACAAGGCTGTCTCCGTGATGCTCCGTGGCCCGTTCTTTGCGGCACAGGAAGCGGTAAGGAGCATGGCAAGGACCGGAGGGGGCTCTATCGTGAACATCAGCTCCGTTGCCGGAATAGAGTCCTGCGCTGAATCGCCGGGATATCACGCGGCAAAGGCAGGCTTACTGCAGATCACAAAATATCTCGCGGGACACGCAGGCAGGTACGGGGTCAGGGTGAATTCGGTGCTTCCGGGATTCATAGTAAAAGATGAGCACGTTACGCGTTATGAAAGCAAGGGCAATGAAAAGTTCAGGAGCATCGCTGAGTTCTGCCATCCTCTTGGCAGGGTGGGAGCTGCTGATGAAGTTGCCGATGCGGTTCTGTTCCTTTGTTCAGGAGAAGCCGCGTTCATCACCGGGGATAATATAGTCATTGACGGCGGATTGACAATTCAGGACCAGAGCGACCTGCTGTACAGGTTCGATCAAAGAAAAAAATGAAATACAGGAACCTAGGAAAGTCAAGGCTGCGGGTCTCATGCTTGGCGCTTGGGGGCAACATATTCGGATATGTTTGCGATAAAAAAGGAACAGGTGAATTGATCCGGTCCGCGGGCGACCTCGGGATAAATTTAATTGACACGGCGGATGTTTACAGCGACGGTATATCGGAAGAATATATCGGAGCAGCCATCAAAAATTGCAGGAATAAATGGATCATTGCAACAAAAGTCGGGGTGCGCACCGGAGAGCCAGCGAACGGCAAGGGCAGTAAACGGTATATTATGAACGCAATAGATGCCAGCCTGCGGCGATTGGGGACCGATCATATAGACCTTTATCAAATGCATCATTTTGACGCCGGAACCCCAATTGAAGAGACACTTGAAGCGTTGAATGAACTGATCAAGCAAGGCAAAGTGCTTCATATCGGCTGCTCAAACTATAACGCCGAACAGTTGAAAGGTTCATTTGAGGCGGCGCGGGCGCATTGCCTGAAGCCGTTCTCAACATTGCAAAGTTCATATAATCTTTTTAAGCGGGATATAGAGGATGAGATATTCCGTGTGTGCAGCGAAAAAGGAATTGGTTTTATAGCTTATGGCGTTCTGGCGAGGGGCGTGCTTAGTGGGAAATATAATGCGGGACAGGAGATACCCAAGGGATCAAGGGCATCCCTCAGTAAAAATGTCAGGGCGGACCTGAACGATACTGTTTCACAGGCGGTTGCCAGGCTGACAGCTTTTGCGGGCAAGCGGGGGAAAAGCGTTGGGAATTTAGCCCTGGCCTGGGCGTTGCACAGGGAAGAGGTTTCAACTGTTGTGATGGGCGTGAGGAATATGGGCCAGCTTAAAGAGAATATCGGTTCGGTGGGTTGGGAGCTTTCCGGAAGTGAACTTTTGGAGATCGATGATATGATCGGTGATCTGGGCCAGTTCAAGGAAGTTTCTTTGGGCAGTTTTACAAAACAGTGAAAGCGATGGAGGAAGTGCCAAAGTTCCAGACATCACATGCGATTTTGCTGAAGGGCGGCAGATATGTGATGCAGTTAAGGGATGACATCCCTACCATAGCGACTCCGGGTGAGTGGTCGCTTTTCGGGGGGATGATACAGGAAGGCGAGAGTACTATCGAATGCATAAGAAGGGAAATAAAAGAAGAGCTCTCGATCGAGCCCGAGCGATACAGGCAGCTATGGTATATGGATTATTACGCGGAGTTCGAGCAGACCAGGGTCAGGACATGGTTTTTTGAAGCTGATATTAGCAGAGTGTGGGCAGGGCATGTGCTGCATGAAGGGCAGGATGCCAAAGCGTTCACATTTGAAGAGATAGGGGAGCTCAAGGTGCCTTCCGTAATGCGGAAGGTGATAGAACGTTATCAAAAGGAAGAGAGGTAGTCCTGGATGGAAGAGGTCAATCTTTTAGGCGAATATCCCAAGATCAAGCGAGATTATGACAAAAGGATGGCAGAGAAAACACCCGAAGTGGTCAGGATCGCGAAACAGTTCGGGAAGGAATTCTTTGACGGTGAAAGAAAATACGGTTACGGCGGATACAAGTACGACGGAAGATGGAAGCCGGTCGTGAAGCGCATGAAAGAATTTTATAAGCTGGCCGAAAACGCGTCGATCTTGGACATTGGTTGCGGTAAGGGCTTTATGCTCAATGATTTCAAGGAGCTGATGCCGGACTGCGCCATTACGGGGATAGATGTGAGCGAATACGCGATCGAGAATTCGATGCCCTCTGTAAAAATGTACCTGCAGGTCGCGAGCGCGGAAATATTACCGTATCCGGACAAGAGCTTTGACCTTGTGATATCCATAAATTCCATACATAACCTTCCGCTCTCCCGGCTCAAGACAGCGTTGCGGGAGATAGAAAGAGTATGCCGAGGCCATAGCTACATAACCGTTGACGCGTGGAGGAACGATCAGGAAAAGCAGAACCTCTTCAAGTGGGTCCTGACGGCGGAGAGCATGATGCATGTGGATGACTGGAAAAAACTCTTCAAGGAAGTTGGATACACCGGCGATTACTGGTGGTTCATAGCCGACTGAAAGGATGAAGTGATATTTATGAAGACCATGGCAGCAGTTTTGATCGAAATCAACAAGCCTCTGATGCTCATGGAACTTGAACTGCCGCAGCTAAAATCGGGGCAAGTTCTTGTGGATGTTAAATACAGCGGCATATGCCATTCCCAGCTTAACGAGATCAGGGGCAAAAAAGGCCCTGACAAGTTCCTCCCGCATACTTTAGGACACGAAGGCTCTGGCATAGTTGAGGCTATCGGCCAGGATGTCACAAAGGTTAAGAAGGGGGATCATGTGGTGCTTACATGGATCAAAGGAAAAGGCAAAGATGTGCCATCCGCTTCTTATAAGTCTGCAGAAGGCAAGCTGGTCAATTCAGGCGCGATATCAACGTTCATGACCAAGGCCGTGATATCCGAGAACAGATTGGTCAAGATAGACAATAAAATGCCGCTTAAAGAAGCGGTGCTTTTGGGCTGTGCCATACCGACGGGAGCCGGGATAGTATTGAATACGCTTAAAGTAAGACCCGGAAACAGCATGGCGATATTCGGCATAGGTGGAATAGGGTCCAGCGCGCTGATCGTGGCGGTCTCAAGAGGTGCCAGTCCAATCATAGCGGTCGACGTATCGGATTATAAGAGGGAACTCTCAAAGGAACTGGGGGCAGACCATTTCATCAACGCGAAGGAAGCGAGCGTTGAGGAGAAGATACTTTCACTGACAGGAGGGCGTGGCGTGGATTTCGCAATCGAGGCCAGCGGCAACAGGATAGCGATGGAGACCGCGTTCATGTCCGTGCGCGATAAGGGTGGGCTCTGCGTCCTTGCGGGAAATCTATCGCAGGGCGAAAAGATATCTATCGATCCCTTCGACCTGATCAAGGGGAAACGCATTGTTGGGACATGGGGAGGGGAGAGCGATCCCGACAGGGACATCCCTGATTATGTTGACCTTTATCTTTCAGGGAAGCTCGCCTTATCAAAGATACTCACACATCAGTTCAAGCTGAGAGAAATAAATGAGGCATGCGACCGCCTTAGCCGTGGTGAGCTGGGAAGGGCGGTCATAAAAAACGATGAGTGACACGCTTCAGTTCGTGAACAATCGTGTAAGGAGGAGTTTTTAATGGGTCTAGCCCGGGCTACGATAAAACTGCTCATGAGGGAATGCCAGAGGGAGGCGTTCTCGGGAGGCGTCCTGGAGCTCGGCAAGCAGGACATACTTGCTACCCCGAGCGACCTCAGGAAATGGGCGAAAGAAATGCGTTTTGACCTGAAGCCCTGGGTTAGAATGGAACTCTCCGAAAAACCCGATATGAGGTTGTTAAATTACATCTCTGACTTTCCGCTCTTCAAGTCGCTGGGCTTTGACCACGTGGACAGCATCGACGATAATAATTATGAAGGCTGCACCATTGTCCATGACATGAACAAGGAGGTGCCGCCTGAACTTCAGGGCAGGTTCGATGCCATATATGACGGGGGCACTTCGGAACACATATTCAACCTTCCACGGGCGTTCGCGAACTACGCAAAGATGCTAAAGGTGAGCGGAAGGATAATACACTCCTTACCATCATCCAACTACCTCGATCACGGGCTGTACATGTTCACACCGAACCTTTTCCTTGAGTATTACTCGGCCAACGGCTGGAAGATCGAATCTCTATTCTTGATAAGGCAGCGCACCTCAAAGGACGACCATAAGTGGGAGATATATGAATATGAGCCGGGCGGTTTGAGCCGGCACCGCATAGGAGGCGTGAGCGGAATGTTCGTCATATTCTGCGTGGCAAAGAAGCTCACGGCTTCGACATATGATGCGCCCGTACGACAGGGGTGTTTTGAGGAGACAAGAAAGAGGAGCGCCTCAGGTGGGGAGACCGTGCCCGAGGCGAAAGCAGCGGGAAGGCTCCCGAAGTGGGTCAAGAACCTTCTAGTCCCGATCTATGCGAGGATCATCGGGTTGATACCTCTAAAGTTCTTTTTGAAGCTGGTTGCGAGATACTGAAGCCATGATCAATCTCACTGGCAAGATATATTGGAACTCTCTAAAGGCGCTTAGGTTCATTGGCGTGAACAAGGCGGTTTTTTACGGATTGGCGACAAGAGTGTGGGTTGCGATAACAGGTATAATATTCATTTATTTAATAACTTCATATTTTACTCCGCAAGTTCAAGGATATTATTATACATTTCGCAGTCTATTGGGATTACAGATATTCGTAGAATTAGGATTGGGCGTTGTAATTATTAATTTTGCGAGCCATGAGTGGTCAAAACTCGGGTTGGATGAAAAAGGAAGGATTACAGGAGATCCAAATGCTCTTTCTCGATTGAAAGGCTTAACGCGGATATCATTTAAATGGTATTTTGTCGGGTCTGTAATACTTTGCCTAGTTTTAGGCATGTCAGGGTATATCTTTATGGCGAGACCGGAAAAAACCATTGTAGATTGGGTAATTCCGTGGATATTTTTATGCGTAATAAGCTGTATAAATTTATGTATCACTCCGGCATTATGTGTTATAGAAGGATGTAATCAGATAACAGAGATATTTTATTGTAAGTTCATAGGCGAAATAGTAAGGTTCATCTCCACGGCCATAGTTATAATGTTGAATGGAGGACTATGGGCTGCTGCGGCGTCAATGTTTTTCCCTTTACTATGGATGGTTATTTATTTACTCAAAAAGTATTATTTCTTTTTCAGAACACTTATTATAAATGATATCGTCGGGCCGAAAATAGACTGGTGGAAAGAAATATGGCCCATGCAGTGGAGAATAGCAGTGAGCTGGATCAGCGGATTTTTTATTTTCTCTTTGTTTGTGCCGACTTTATTTTATTTCCATGGGGCAATAGTCGCAGGTCAAATGGGGTTGAGCTGTAGTATTACGAGCACTCTTACTGCGCTTGCGAACACCTGGATCGCAAGCAGGGCGCCGGTGTTCGGTGTTTTAGCGTCAAAAAGGGAGTTTATTAAGCTGGATAAATTATTCTTTAAAATATCGATTATATCGGTATTGATCGCGTTTTTAGGGGCCATAGCAATATATTGCATAGTTTTGTTCTTAAATGTTTATTATGTGAATTATGCATCAAGATTGCTTCCTCCTCCAACCATGCTAGTCCTTTTAATAGCTACGGTATTGATGCAGATCTCATATCCCCAATCCACGTATCTAAGGGCGCACAAGGAAGAACCTTTAATGGGATTATCTGTATCTATGGCAGTTATTATGGCTATATTATCCTTGATCTTTGGTAGGTTATACGGCGCAATGGGGTTATCGGCCTCATATTTATTTGCAGTTGTATTTGTGACTATTCCGTTTGAAACTATTATCTGGTACCGCCGCAGGAGAGAATGGTATCCGGAATACTTTTCTAAATTATCGACTATTTCTGAAGGAGGGGCTTTTAATGAAGAAGAATACACTATCCGTGATTATACCTAATTATAATCATGGCCAGTATATAGGTGAAGCTTTGGAGGCAATACTCAAGCAATCTTTCCAACCTCTTGAAGTTATAGTTGCAGATGACGGGTCCACCGACAATAGTATTGATGTCATCAAAGGCGTTCAAGAGAAATATCCAAATGTCAGGTTATTGAGGAACGAAAAGAACATGGGGGCGATCTATGCTGCCAACCGCTGCCTCAGTGAAGCGAAAGGTGACTATATTTATCCGGCCTCATCGGATGACAGGGTGCTCCCCGGATTCTTTGAGGAGTCAATGGATATGCTGTCCAAATATCCTGATGCCGGATTATGTTGCTCATCTTATCGTTATTTAGATGACGATAAGATTTTTTATTCCAAGCAAAATATGAATTTGCATGGCGGAACAATATTCTTGACGCCCGAGAAATTAGCTAAATATTTATCTAAAAAATATTTTAACATTTCAGCTTACTCGTCAATTATCAAACGATCCAATCTGCTTGAAGCAGGGGGATTTATCCCCGAATTGATATGGGCGGCCGATGGATTCGCATTGCTTACAGTAGCCTTTAGAAAAGGTATTTGCTATATAGATAAGCCATTCGCCGTAGCAAGGATATCGCCCGCATCATATTCCCGCTCGACAAAAGACATGCGGGTCTATTATAAAGTGCTTTGTGATATTATGGATAGATTTAAATCGCCCTCATATAGTGATGTTCTTCCTTTGATCAAAAAGAGCAAGGTAATTTCAGTGGATGGGATCAAACTGCTTAATACGATAATCGCCTATCCAAGGCACAAAGACTTTATTAATCTTAGATTATTTAAATACGTATTTAAGGATATTGTCGCTTCCATCACACCTATATCCATTAAAAATATTTATCGTAGAATATTCGGGAGATAAAATTATATTAAATGAGCAATAACTCTCTTTCCGTTATGATGGCAAATTATAATAATAGCCAGTATATAGGCGAAGCTTTGGGGGCAATAATTAAGCAGTCTTTTCAACCCCTTGAAGTTATAGTAATAGATGACGGATCCACCGATAACAGCATTGATGTCATAAAAGGTATGCAAGAGAAGTATCCAAAGATTAGATTATTGCGGAACGAAAAGAACAGGGGGGTTCTCTATACCATCAATCGCTGCCTCAGCGAAGCGAAAGGCGACTATGTTTATCCGGCCTCATCGGATGATAAAGTGCTTCCCGGATTCTTTGAAAAGTCCATGAACCTGCTCGCTAAGTATCCGCAGGCGGGGCTCTGCTTTTGTGATTGGAAAATGATCGAGGAAGGCCGGACATTTGAGAACAGAGCTTATCTAAGCGATAAGCCCAGTTACTTTTCACCCGAGGAATTCACGCGAATAATGCTCAGGAATGAATTTACAGTCATTGGAGGGGCTGCCGCTATTGCAAAGCGTTCAGCCCTGGTAAAAGCGGGAGGGTATATCCCGGAATTAAAGGCATCATGCGATCTTTTTGCATACCATGTCATAAGCTTCAGATACGGCGCGTGCTATTTCCCCGGGATAATGGCGATGCTTCGAAAGCACGAGAACCAGTATTCTTCCAGAAAGTTCAGGCCCTTAAGCGTGGAGCTTGAAATGGTGAAAAGCGCAATGGATATCCTGCTTACCCCCGAATATTCTGATGTATTGCCGAAGTTCGAAAAGACAGCTCCTTTTTCCCATCGTTCGTGGGATGTTCTGATGTTCGTTTTGAAGAACAAAAAATACAGGAGATTCTTTTCGCTCAAGTTACTGCGTTATGCTTTATTCGACAGGTTCATTAGGAGGATGCTCTTGCTTTTGTTCCCTCTCAGCGTATGGCGGCCGATCCTTAACAGATACAGACGTTTGAGATACGGCCTTGGCAGAATGACCGGAACGGCGGATTCAAAAAATGGCAAATAAACCAACTCTTTCGATAATGATGGCCAATTATAATTACGGGCAGTATATCGGCGAATCACTTGAGGCGATCCTCACCCAGTCATTTAGCCCCACAGAGGTGATAGTTACGGACGACGGCTCAACCGATAACAGCGTTGAGGTCATCAGGGGATTCCAGAAGAGGTATCCAAACCTACGACTTTTGAGAAACGAGAAGAACATGGGGGTCCTTTATTCGATCAATCGCTGTCTAAGCGAGGCGAAAGGCGATTATGTTTATCCGGCCTCATCGGATGACAAGGTACTTCCCGGCTTCTTTGAAAAGTCAATGGACATGTTCATGAAATATCCGCAGGCAGGTCTTTGCTGTTCGGACCTGGCCGTGCTGAACACCGGCTATGAAGTATTTGAAATAAAGTTCTACCTTAGCGGCAAGCCCAGATATTTTTCGCCGGATGAGGCGGTTGGGCTGTTACTTAAGGAGGCGTTCACGCCGATAATGCCCAATACCGTTATCATCAAGCATTCCGCGCTTCTTGAGGCCGGAGGGTACCTGGCCGAAACAAAATGGTCGTGCGATTCTTTTTCGCAGCACGTTGCGTGTTTCAGGCACGGCTTTTGTTATATCCCGGAGGCCCTGGCCCTGGTAAGAAGGCACTCAAATCAATGGGGGAGCGGCCTTTCCACAAAGCATGAATTTGAGCGCGAGGTAGTGATGAAAATCATGGACCTTCTGAGGACCCCCGCTTATCAGGATGTGTATCCAATGTTCAAAAAGACGGGATGCTTCTCCTCCCAGCCCTGGGACGCGCTTTATGTGGCCGCGTTCAATAGGAAATACCGGGATTTTCTCACCTTTAAGCTCATACGTTACGGCATCTTTGATAAGTTCATCAAATGGCCGATCCAGACCCTTATGCCACAGCCTTTTCTGATATTTTGCCATAAGGTCCTGAATGTTATACGGCATATCAAATCTTTTATATTCCCCAAAAAAGCGTCCGATAACAGGGCCAAGAGAGAAAAATAAATGGGGAACTTTCCCACACTCTCTGTAATGATGGCCAATTATAATTACGGGCAGTATATCGGCGAATCACTTGAGGCGATCCTTACCCAGTCCTTTAGCCCCACAGAGGTGATAGTTACTGATGACGGATCAACCGATAACAGTGTTGAGATCATCAGGGGATTCCAGAAAAGATATCCGAATCTCCGACTTTTGCAGAACAAGAAGAACATGGGGGTGCTTTATTCCATTAACCGCTGTTTAAGCGAGGCGAAAGGTGATTATGTTTATCCGGCATCATCGGACGATAAGGTGCTTCCCGGATTCTTTGAAAAATCCATGGGCCTGCTTATTCAATATCCGCAGGCAGGATTTAGCTGCTCTGATATTCTTATAATTAACGGGAAGAAACATATTGAAGATCGAAGTTGTTTAGGTGATAAACCATGTTATTTTACTCCCAATTGCGCAGTAAAGCTGTTCATGAAGGGGCCTTTTGCTCCGATTTGTTACAATACAGTAATCCTTAAACGTTCGGTACTTGACGAGGCTGGAGGGTATATCAAAGAATTACAATGGTCAGGCGATTCTTTTGCTACAAATGTAATATGCTTCAGGTACGGATTCTGTTACATACCTGAAGCGCTGGCAATGCTGAGGGTGCATTCTGATCAATATGGAGCATCAAATGCCAGCAAAAGCAACTTGGAGCGCAAAGTTATTATTAATATAATGGATATCGTAAGAACGCCCCCTTACAATGATGTGCTCCCAGCTTTTAAGCGCACAGCGCCATTTTCATCTTATCCCTGGGAAGTGCTGATGGTAGTTTTAAGTGATAGAAAATACAGGGAATATTTTTCTTTTAAGCTATTGCGATTCGCCTTGTATAACAGGTTTATATCGAGAGGATTGCGCAATATATTACCGGATCCTTTGCTTGAGTTACTCAGGAAAATCAAGGGATACGCAAAACGACATTCATGAAAAGCAAATATAAAAGTATTCTTATCATATGCGGGGCCTCGATCAGAGAAAAGATCGCCGGCGCCGGTAAAAGATCCCTTGAAGTAGCTCGATGTTTAGCCAATAACAATAGAGTTGATGTTCTGATCCCAAATAGTGATCCGCCAAAGGTTGAAGACATTAACTTTATCAGTATGAGCAAAATAAAGTTGGATTATGATATTGTGATATCTCAATCACCAGCGGAAAAAGCGTTCATTAGATCGTGTGCCTTTAGGAAGCTGCTGGCCAGATCAAGTAAATATTACGACCTCTACTGCCCGACAATATTTGAAGCTCTTGAGAAGCATAAGAATAAAAGGAAAAAATATTTAAGGGAGAGATTGCTTATTGACATTGAAAGGATCAACCTGATGCTTGAATTGGGGGATTATTTTCTTTGCGGGAATGAGAGGCAGCGTAAATTTTATGTTGAGCTAGCCGATCAGATAGGTAAAAGGATCAATATCGACATTGTTCCCTTTGGCATCTCAAGTGAAGCCCCGTTGCACAATAAAGCTGTATTAAAAGGGGTCATCCCCGGTATCAATGAGGGGGATAAAGTTATCCTTTGGTGGGGCGGCATATGGAGCTGGTATGATCCAGACCTTCTAATAAGGGCGATGAGCGCCGTTAAAAACATCGACCGGAGGATAAAACTTTTCTTTGCGTCAAGCAACCCGCCAGTCCGCAAAACCAGGATATTTGACGATACGCATAAAAGAGTTATTGAACTTAGCAAAAGACTGAATTTGTACGGAAAGAACGTTTTTTTTGCCGATGACTGGATCGACTATAGCGACCGCGGGAATTACCTGCTCGAGGCGGATGCCGGGATAGTCATCCAGTTAAACACTCTTGAAACTTTTTTTTCGTGCAGGGCAAGGATCTATGATTATATATGGGCGGGACTGCCGATAATAATGAATGAGGGCGATACTTTTAGTGAACTTGTTGAAACCAAAAGCCTCGGGATCGTTCATAAAGGCGGGGACGCGGGAAAGCTGGCACAGGATATTGTCAGGTTATTTAAGGACAAGGCCAAGTACGAAACTTATAAGATGAATATAGAGAAGATGAAAATTTCAATGTATTGGGAAAAAGCGCTGGAGCCTTTAACAGCATATATTGGAAACATGGCAACGAAGACAAAAATGTCATTTACAGAAGCTTTTAGAATGTACTTCAGGATATTCAGGTATTTTATTCGGCTGGCAAGATTCTTTATAGGCAATTGGAATGCGATCGAACATAAATTTTAAAAATACCGGGATATTAATGCCAATATTAATTGCGATTTCAGGGTTATTTATAGCCTTGTTGATATGTTATTTTGAAGCGTACAGCTTTTTCGTTGTTGCGGCTATTTTGTTCATTATTCTAGCATTTTTCAAGAAAGAGCATCTTCTGATCTCCCTTTTGATCTTTATACCACTTTTTCCGAAGATCGACATGATCCAGGTGCCGGGCACTTTTACTACAATTAGAATTGAAGATTTTGTCCTGGCGCTGGCAATACTTTGGTCATTAGTAATCATGCTTCGTGAAAGAGGAATAATAAAAATAGGGGCATTTTCAAATGTACTTATATTATATATTATTATATCTTTATTCTCATTATTCGCCGGTGTTTTACAGGGCACTGTTGAGCTTGGCTGGACCCCGTTCCTGTATTTTTTAAGAAGGATCGAGTATTTAAGCCTTTTATATGTGGGATATATCCTTTCTAACGAACGCAGCATAGGCATGATCAATAAGTGGGTAGTGCGAATCTTTTTTATAGTAGCTTTAATCGCGATCTTACAAAAACTTAAAATTATCGGAGTGTTTTTGCATGGGGCGTATATCACGAGCATCGAAGGGCGCATGTTCTCTACATTCGCGGCGCCGGGCGAATTTGCAGCGTTCATTTCTATTCTATTTGTTTTTTCAATTATGGGCATATTTAGTGCAAAAAAAGTACAGCAATTGTATTGGGGCATGCTCGCGGCCTTTCAATTATATGTATTGTCTTTGAGCGCTTCACGGGCCGAATTTATGTCACTTCCTGTTGTAGTTGGGCTTTTCGCGATCATAAAAAGACAGACAAAATACGTCATATTAATATTCTTGTTGCTGGCAGCATTATTTATTGTTGTTGCTCCCACAGAGAAGTTTTATGCGCTATTAAGTCCCGAGACAGTTGATATTATTAAGGATATTGCGGCTGGCGCAAAAACAATCGATATCCACCGGACATTTGAAATGCAGCGAAGAGGAGCAGTAAACTACGAGCTTAGTGCGGTGGAAAGGATCACTATATGGTCGTCTGCTTTCAGTAAGTTCTTATGTTACCCCTTGCTTGGTGTTGGGCAATCCGCTTTTGGTGATTATGTGGATAATAATTACATAAGGATCTTGGCGGAAAATGGGATATTGGGATTCATGGCATTCTTCCTTTTGATATATTTTCTTTGTAAGGATTGCATTAAAGTTTATAATAACACTGCCATGCCAAACGAAGTCCGCAATTATGCGCTTGTTATTTTATTGATCATTATCAATCTGTCGGTAGCTAGTTTAATGGTCGATGCTTTTGAGATGTCAAAGATCGCGTTCTTTCTCTGGCTGCTTGTCGGCGTGTTTTATAAGTCAAAAAATATATACGAGGTGAAAATATTAGGAACAAAGGGGATTAAAGCGTAATGAAGAATCCGAAAGTTGCGATAATTGTTTTGAACTGGAATGGCTGGCGGGACACGATAGAGTGTCTGGAATCTTTAACGCAGATGGATTATCAGGATTATCAGATAATTGTTGTGGATAATGGATCAAAAGATGGTTCTATCGAAAAGATTAGGCAATGGGCGGAGGGTAAGCTCCCAGTTGATGGCCAATATTTCAAATTTAATCCATCTAATAAACCGATTTCTTATGCCGAGCTGTCTAGTCCTATCGATCCTTTGTTAAATAAGGATTCACGGCTTATTATTATAAAGATGAAGGAAAACATCGGCTTTGCCAGAGGCAATAATGTCGGCATTAGGTTCGCTCTCTCAAACCTTGATTGTGAATACATAATGGTCCTTAATAACGATACAATGGTCAAACAGGACTTTTTGCCGCCGCTTTTGGAGGTATTTGGCAAATATCCCCGTATCGGGCTTTCCGGCCCGAAAATATTGGATTACTTAACGGGGGAGCACCGGCAGGGGGCTATACCGGATCGAATAGATATATTTATAACCATTATGTTTTTTACCCCGCTTAAAATATTATTTAACAGGACTCCTTGGGTGAAAAAATACCTTATTTCGGATAATAAAGATAAAGAAGTTTATGGGATAGCAGGATGTTGCATGCTTTTTAAAGGCAGGGTGCTCGAAGAAATTGGGCTTTTCGATGAGACGACCTTCTTGGGGTGGGAAGAATATATTATTGCAGAAAAGCTTTTAAAATATGGATACTTGACCTTTGTTGTCCCCAAAAGTATTATTTATCATAAAGAGGCTCAGGATACATTGAGGATCGAGCCTGTTAAAAAAACCACGATATTCCTTAAAAGCGAAAAATATTTTCAGGAACATTATCTGCAAATGCCACACTATCAAAGGAGTATTATAAAAATTGTGAGATTATTCATATATTCAATCATTGTTTTATTTGATCCAGTATTCAGAAAGAATTATAAAAGATTATATAACGCTATCATCGAGAAGGGATAGTAGGGTTAGTCATGTCATTATTGATATTTGCCTCTATTAGCGGTAAAATCAACAAATTGGATCAAGGAAGGGAAGTAATATGAGCGCAAAAAGACAGACAGTTCTTGTTACCGGAGGAGCCGGGTATATCGGCTCAGTGCTAGTCCGTGAACTTCTGAAAGAAGGTTATCATGTACGTATATTTGACAAGCTTTACTTTGGAAAGGGATCGCTTTTAGATATAGAAAAGAAGATCGAATTGATCCAGGGGGACGTCCGCCAGTTCCCGGTAAGCGTGTTAAAAGGAGTTTCAGCTGTCATACATTTAGGCTCGCTTTCCAACGATCCCACTGCCGATTTCGACCCGAAAGCGAACAATGAGATCAACTGTGTCGGCACGGTAAGAGTGGCGGAAGCATGCAAAAAAGCCGGAGTAAAAAGGATGACACTGGCTTCATCCGCGGCCGTTTACGGCTTCCATGTTGATTCCATAGCTGACGAGACGTTCAAGACCAACCCGCAGTCAGAGTATGCACAGTCAAAGCTTGATGCCGAGAAAGCACTTCTCAAGCTTGCGGACAAGAACTTCTGTCCGGTGATATTGCGCCAGGCGACCGTTGGGGGTCTTTCCCCAAGGATGAGATGGGACCTTGTGGTCAATACCATGACAAAAGATGCTTTTAGCAAGAACAAAATATTCGTATATTGCGCCGGGGATTCCTGGAGGCCTCTTGTTTCAGTTATTGATGTGGCAAGAGCCCATATAAAATGCATGGAAGCGCCGGAATCAAAAGTTAAGGGGGAGATATTCAACCTTGTATACAAGAATTTCAGGGTCCTTGAGCTGGCGCACTGGATAAAGGACGCATTTAAACAAAAGCTGAAGAACATTGATATAGAAGTCCAGTTCGGCACTAAAGAATCGCGCAGTTACAGGATTTCCGGCGAAAAGATGAAGGATGTTTTGGGCTTTGAGCCGAAAATGAGCGTGGAGGATGCTTCCCGGGAGATCCTTTCAGCACTTATGAAGGGCCAATACGCTGATTTTTCAAACCCGATATATTACAATATTGACTGGATGAAGCTTCTGGTCGGGATGGAAGATAAGCTAAAGTTAATAGGCAAGGTCTTTTAAGCTTATGAAAATCCTTCTTATTGGGGCTGATGGCCAGCTTGGGACTGACATTCAAAAGGTAATAGATAGAGTAGAACTTATCCCCCTTTCGATCGCCGATATAGATGTCACGAACAAAGAACGATCATTGTCTGTCATAAATAAACATAAGCCCGATGTTGTGATAAATACTTCGGCGTATCACAGGGTGGATGACTGCGAGGAGTATGATCAACTGGCATTCCAGGTGAATGCAATTGGCGTAAAGAATCTGTGTCTTGCCTGCAGAGAGAACAACTCCACTCTGGTTCATATAAGCACAGATTATGTTTTTGATGGCAATAAGGGCAAGCCCTATACGGAGGACGATTGTCCCAATCCGGGAACGGTCTACGGCATTTCAAAGCTAGCAGGAGAGCTGTATGTGAGATATATGCTGAAGAAATATTTTATTGCCAGGACATGCGGGCTGTTCGGGGTGGCGGGCTGCCTTGGGAAGGGGGGAGGGAATTTCATAGAATCAATGCTCAAGCTGTCAAAAGAGAAACCGGTCCTAAGAGTGGTTAATGATCAGATCGTAGGCCCCACTTATACATACGACCTTGCATATAAAATAAATCAGCTTATAAGAACAGAGAATTACGGTCTTTACCATATAACGAACAAGGGGCAATGCAGCTGGTATGATTTTGCGAAAAAGATATTCGAGCTCACTGGCACAAAAGTAAAGCTTGAGAAGGCTACTACTTCGGAATTCAAGGCAAAGGCAACAAGACCGGCATTTTCCGTGCTGGAGCATAAGAGCCTAAAAAGGATCGGACTGGACGATATGCGAAGCTGGGATAAGGCGCTGGAAGCATATCTGGAAGAGAAAAATAGAATTAATGCCTGATGTATCGATCTCTATAGTTAATTATAATTCAAAGGGCCTTCTTGACGATTGTATCGCATCTTTAATAAAAAGCATGAAAGGCCATTCGTATGAGATCATCGTTGTTGACAATGCATCCACGGATAGATCAGCAGAAATGGTAAAGACTAAATATCCTCAAATTAGACTTATAATAAATAAATCAAATTATGGGTTTATTAAAGCTAATAATATTGGCATCAGGACGGGGGGAGGGAAATATCTGCTATCATTAAATAACGACACCATTATAAAGGGAGGCTCTATTGACAGGCTTATCGATTTCATGGAAAACAATCCTGATGCCGGGGCTGTTGGCCCAAAACTCCTAAATTCCAACGGCTCCATCCAGAAGCAGTGCAGGAGAAGCTTTCCAAATCCCCTTAACGCGCTTTATTATTTCACGGGCTTAAGCGATCTTTTCCCAAAAAGCAGGAGATTCGGACAGTATCTATTATCGTATATCGATGACTTAAGGACGCAGGAAGTTGATTCCCTGTGCGGCGCGGCGATGATGGTAAGGCGAGAGGCCATTGAAAAAGTCGGCCTTATGGATGAAAACTATTTCATGTACGGGGATGACATTGACTGGTGCTACAGAATAAAAGAGGCAGGATATAAAGTCTGCTATGTCCCAGACGCGGAAATAATACATTTTGGTGGCATGGGAGGCAGCAGAAAACGAAGCTACAGGAACATTATCGAATTCCATAGGGCTATGGCGATTTTTTATAAAAAGCACTATTCCAAAAGATACCTCTTCCTTGTAAATTGGCTTGTTTATGCCGGAATATGGCTGAAATGTTCATACTCCCTGACATTGAACCTCTTCAGAAAAGACAAGTATGTCGGGACGAAAAAGCCCTAAAAGTGATATAATTATGGGAAAACGGGAGGGTATATGAAGGGTGTTGTACTTGCCGGAGGTACGGGTTCACGACTTTATCCATTAACAAAGGTCACTAACAAGCACCTTTTGCCTGTGGCTAGAAAGCCGATGATCCACCATCCCATTGAGAAGCTTAAGCAGGCGGGTATCGATGAGATATTGATAGTTACGGGCGTTGACCATATGGGGGATGTGGTGAACCTGCTTGGAAGCGGCAAGGAATTCGGCTGCAGGTTTACTTACAAGGTACAGGATGAGGCCGGGGGAATAGCGCAGGCTTTGGGGCTGGCGGAGCATTTTAGCAATGGGGAAAAGATAGTTGCCATTCTGGGGGACAATATTTTCGAGGATAACCTGTCGTTATATGCGAGAAAATTCGATCAGCAGAAAAGCGGAGCTAAACTTATTTTGAAGGAAGTTAAGGATCCAGGCCGTTTCGGGGTCGCTCAAGTTAAGGGTGAGCGGATTGTCAGTATCGAGGAAAAGCCAAATAACCCGAAAAGCAACCTTATCGTAACAGGCATATACATGTACGATAGCAGTGTTTATGAGACGATCAGGAGCCTAAAGCCTTCCGCCCGTGGCGAATTTGAGATCACCGATGTCAACAATGCTTATATCAGGCGCGAGGGCATCACTTATGAAATAATGAAGGGCTGGTGGACGGATGCCGGCACCTTTGAAACACTTGAACTTGCCACACTACTTGTTGAGGGGCGTGTAAAGCAGTGAAAAAGATCCTCGTAACAGGCGGCTGCGGATTCATCGGCAGCAACTTCATAAGACGTATCATCGATAAGGAGTGTTTCATCTGCAACATTGACAACCTAACTTATGCGGGCAATCTTGAAAATCTAAATGGCATCAGAGAAAAAAAGAATTACAGATTCATCAAAGGGGACATAGGCGACCCGAAGATAGTGAGAAGCGTGATATCAACGTTCGATATAGACACTATAGTGAATTTTGCCGCTGAGTCCCACGTGGACAGGAGCATTTTGGGGCCGGAAATATTCACAAAGACCAATGTTCTTGGGACGCAGGTCCTGCTGGATGTTTCCAGGGATCATTGGCAGAAGAGGTCAAATGGCTTTAAAGGGAAGATATTCCTGCAGATCTCAACGGATGAAGTATACGGATCGCTCGGGAAAACCGGAAAATTCAGGGAAGACACGCCGCTTTCGCCGAACAGCCCTTATTCGGCAAGCAAGGCTGCCGCGGACCTTCTGGTGAGGGCATACCACCACACATTCGGCTATCCATCCATTATTTCTAGGTGTTCAAATAATTACGGCCCGTATCAATTCCCCGAGAAATTGATCCCCCTGATGATCATTAACGCCCTTTCAGGCAAAAAGCTGCCGGTATACGGTGACGGTCTAAATGTGAGGGACTGGCTGTTCGTGGAGGACCATTGCAGTGCGATCGAGGCGATACTTAAAAAGGGGAAAGCGGGAGAAGTATATAATATCGGCGGCAATAATGAGATGAAGAATATCGATGTTGTCAGAATGATATTGAAGCACTTGGATAAACCGTCGTCCCAGATACAGCATGTAACTGACAGGCTGGGACACGACAGAAGATACGCGATGGATGCGGGCAAGATCAGGAAGATGCTTGGGTGGAAGCCAAAGCTCAGGTTTGAAGAAGGATTGAACCTTACAATCGAATGGTACCTTGAGAATAAAAACTGGTGGAAGAAGATAATAAGTGGCGAGTATCAGAATTATTATAGGAAAATGTACAGGGGAAGATGAGATTAGCTTTAGTCCATGATTATTTGAACCAGGCCGGCGGAGCAGAAAGAGTCGTTGAATGCCTCCACGAAATCTATCCGGATGCTCCTCTTTACACATCCATTTATGACAAGGAAATAATGCCGGAAGCATTCAAATCCATGGATATCAGGACCTCTTTTATGCAAAACCTGCCGCTGGTCATGAAACATTTTAAAAAGTACCTTCCACTTTATCCTTATGCATTCGGGAGTTTCGATCTTTCTCATTATGACGTGATCCTTTCAAGCAGCAGCGCGTGGGGCAAGGGGATCAAGAAAAGAAGCGACCAGGCCCATATATGTTATTGCCATTCACCAATGAGGTTCGTCTGGATGTACGAGGATTACATGGAAAAGGAGGGATACGGTCCCCTCATTAAGATGGTCCTGCCTCTGATCATTAAACGGTTGAAAAAATGGGACCTGCAGACAGCAAAGACCGTGGATCATTTCATCGCGAATTCAAAAACCACCCAGAAACGGATAAAGCTTTTTTACGGCAGGGATAGTGAAGTTATCCATCCGCCTGTTGATACTTCCTTTTTTAAGCCTTATAATGACGAAATTAAGGATTATTTTCTTGTTGTATCAAGGCTTAATCCTTACAAGCATATCGATCTGGCAATAGAGGCTTTTAATGAGCTTGGATTGCCGCTTTATGTGATCGGTATTGGTCCGGATTTTAAAAGGCTGAAAGCCAATGCGGGCGCGAACATCAAGTTCCTGGGGAAGCTGCCCGATGAAGAAGTGGTGAGGTTTTACTCGCAGTGCAGGGCATTTATACTGCCGGGGGAAGAGGATTTCGGCTTAACCCCGGTGGAAGCGCAGGCATGCGGAAGGCCGGTCATTGCCTATGGAGCCGGCGGCGCACTTGAATCAGTTTTGGATGGGCAGACCGGCATATTTTTTGAAAAACAGGGAAAGCGATCGCTTATTGAAGCGGTTAGAAAATTTATGCAAATGACATTTGACGGCAGATCAGTAAGGGAGAACGCGTTGCGTTTTGATAAAGAGGTATTCAAAGCAAAGATAAAGGAATTTGTATATGCCAAAAGAAAATAAGAAGGCGGGCTTGCCCTCCGAAGCACAGCGAAGGAGGGAATCAATTTTTGATATCGCGATAGAAATGCTTCTGATCGCCGTGGTTTTCCTTGCTCCCGTTATTTTTGACAGGCGGATAGGGATAGTTTTTTCGCTTACAAAAGTAACCACAATAAGGATCATAGTCATAGCAATATTGACAGTTTGGGCGATCAAATTAATGCTCAAGCAGGAGCATAAATTTGTCCGGACCCCACTGGATTATCCGGTTTTATCTTATATGCTGGCTTGTACCATAGCGACCCTTACTTCTGTTCAAGTTTTGACAAGTTTTATGGGCTTTTATGGAAGATATGAAGGCCTTTCTACGCTTTATTGTTATGGGCTATTGTTTTTTATCACTACGAATTTTATCAAGACTAAAGAGCAGATAAAAAGGATCATGTATACGGTTATGGTGGCGTGTGTTTGCATGTCTATATACGGGGTCATGCAGAGGATGCGTCTTGATCCTTACGCATGGGGAGGCGTTACTACATGGGCGAATGTGATCGGCACTATAGGACAGCCGAACTTTTTTGCAGCCTATGTTGACATGGGCCTCATAATCGGACTTTCTTTGCTGCTTAACATGAAAAAATTCGAAAAGGGGAGCATTTTAGATCCTAACTATGTTTATGACCTGGTTCAAAGAGGTGGAATATTAATTTGTCTGTTTCTCTTTTTTACAGCAATTCTTTTCACTCAAAGCAGAGGAGGTTCCCTTGGATTAATTGGAGGGGTCAGCTTCTTTTTTATTCTTGCGGATAGAAAACTTACCTTGAACAAATGGAGAGAATTGGCAATTCTTTTACTGCTGATCGCGGGATTATCAATAATACAGAGTCTTAATCCGGAGACTTCAATTTTCCATAAGGCGGGCGGTGAAATAGAGAGAACCGTGGAAATGTCGGAACGGGAAACCCCGATTGTCGGATATAATGCAACACTTTCAAGACTTGAAACCTGGAAGAGCGCGTACAGGATCATTGCTGACAGGCCATTTTTTGGCATCGGGCAGGAAGTTTTAAAGATGGTATTCCCGAGGTATGAGACAAATAAGTTCCGGTTTTATGAGGGATTCCATGTTAAACAGGACAGATGCCACAACGAAGTATGCGATATGGCCGTGACAAGAGGGGTCATAACATTATTTATTTATGTTTGGATGCTTGGCACTTTCTTTTATATGGGGATCAGGCTGATAAGATCGGATTATGACCCAGAATTAAAGTTGTTTACCGCTGCATTCTTGGGAGTATCTGCCGCATATTTTGTTCAAAACCAGTTCAGCTTCGGCGTGGTGGCAATAACATCGCTTGTATGGGTAATGATGGGGATGACAGCTTCAATTTATGTTAAGACCCAGCCTGGGCAGGCAAAGAGCGTTGATATCTCGAACATGCCGTGGCTGGTGTTCGCTATCGCATTGATCTTTGCCGTTTATCTGGGATATCTTTCAACCATCCAGTTCAGGGCCGATATGCATTATAAAAACGGAAAATCCTTAGCTGACATGCGTCAGATGGAATACGCCGTCAAAGAATATGAGACTTCGTTGAAGATAAGCCCGTATGAGGGAGGGACATGGACACATTTCGGGATAGCGACGCTCAATTTAGCGCAAATTTCTCAGAATAATCAATTGATCAATAAAGCGATCGATGTATTTGGCATTGCGAACAAAGTCGATCCGTATAATGCAGATAATTTTTATATTACAGGAAGAGCTTATTACATAATTTCATTCTATGACAGCTCGGTAATAAATAAGATAATAGAATCGGAACAAAATGCTATCAAGATAGATCCATTATACGCGGAGGCGTACCAGATAATCGGCTCTATGTATGAAAGGCAGGGTAAGAACAAAGAAGCCGCGGAGATGTATGAAAAGACCGTGGAGATCAATCCGATGCTTGGCGATGCGATCAGCGCGCTTTCTAATATATATTTTAAACTGGGTGAGCCGGAAAAAGTAATAGAAATATTCAAAGGATTTCTTGCCAAGTATCCCAATAATCCCATATTTCAGGAAAATCTAGCCGCCATTTATGTCAGGCAAAATAAAATCAACCTTGCGCTGAAAATATACGAGGAAATGATCAAGGTAAACCCAAAGAACGTGACTGCCCTTGTGAATTATGGTTTTATGTCAGCGAAATCGGGTGATATCAACAAGGCAAGGGACAGCTTTGAAAGTGCGATCCTTGTTGACCCGAAAAGCGTTGATGCGCATAACGGACTTGGATTGGTCTATCTTCAGACAGGCCAAAGAGAAAAGGCGAAGGAAGAATTCAGCCAATCGCTAATGGTCGATCCCAATAATCAATATGCGAAGCAAATGATGGAGAAGATCAAGTAGATGTTGAACAGAATACCTAGGTTCCCGCCGCTATTGATCTTCATCATTGATGCGGTGATAATTAATATTTCTTTTGTATTGGCTTATTATGTAAGGTTCGAGTGGTTCGTTACAAAGCTTCCTGCCAGCATCCCTCCTCTTGGCAGATTTTATGGCGTCCTTATCCTTGCTACGTTCCTGTGGCTGGCCCTCTTTAAACTGCTCGGCCTTTATGATAAAAGAGATATCACTTCCGCGGCTGACGAAACCTCTTCGATAGTCGGGTCCGTCATCGTGGGGACTTTGCTACTTCTGGCGCTTCTTTTCCTGTACAGGGGATTCTGGTTCTCGCGAGGGGTGCTTTTTTATTCCATGGTTATTTGCATGTTCCTGATGATCCTATCAAGATACGTTCTTAGCGGCGTCCAAAGAGAACTTTACAAAAGAGGGATAGGCGTGCGGCGGACCATCATTGTGGGAGCCGGAGAGATCGGCCAGGGATTGGCAGCAAAGATCACATCTGTAAGGGAGATAGGATATAAAGCTTTGGCGTTTTTGGATGATGACCCTGGCCAGTTGAACAAAAAATATCACGGGATACCGGTGATCGATTCAACAGTGAACATAAAAAAACATATAAGAGAACTGCATATTGACGAGGTGATTGTAGCAACATCCAGGCTCCCGCAGCAAAAAATCCTGGATATCATAACTGAGTGCGAAACCGAGGGTGTGGAATTCAAGCTTGTCCCCGGAATACTGGAGATAATCGCTTCCAGGGTTTCCACGGATGAAATTGGCGGTGTCCCTCTTCTATCCATAAGGGAAATAAGGCTTCAGGGGATAAATGCCGCAATAAAACGGCTAGTTGATATAACTCTGTCACTTTTGGCGCTTATTATTCTGTCTCCAATACTTTTGGTGGTCATTTTAGCCATCAGATTGGGCTCAAAAGGGCCGATCTTGTTCACACAAAAACGGATCGGGAAAGAAGGGAAGATATTCGATCTTTACAAATTCAGGTCCATGGTGGTGGATGCGGAAAGTATGTTCGAATCAGTGGTGGCCCAAAAAGGCGGCGATATCATCAGGTTCAAGGCAAAGGACGACCCCCGCATAACAAGGGTGGGCAGGGTCATAAGGAAGTTCAGCATTGACGAGGTCCCTCAGCTTATCAATGTATTGAGGGGGGACATGAGCCTGGTAGGCCCCCGGCCGCCGGTACCTATCGAGGTTGAAAGGTATACCCCATGGCACAAAAAAAGGCTCAGGATACGCCCAGGAATAACCGGTCTCTGGCAGGTATCGGGCAGAAGCGAGCTTCCCTTTGAGGATATGGTCAGGCTTGATATTTATTATATCGAGAACTGGTCCCTGTGGATGGATTTCCGGATAATACTTCGCACGGTCCCGACGGTACTTTTCGGGTCCGGTGCATACTAAAAGTAAATGCTGACAAACCCCAAACACCCGAAAGTCAGGTATTTTTCATCACTTAAGACCAAAAAACGAAGGAAAGCCGAAGGAAAGTTCATTGTAGAAGGCATCCACCTGGTTTCCGAGGGGCTTAAATGCGGCCTGATCGACAGGGTCCTTTTCAGCGGCAGCATTATGCGAACGTATGACGGAAAAAATCTCATTGGCAAGATTATTTCTTCAGGAATTCCGCATGAGGAAGTGAATGAAAAAATATTCAAAGATCTCTCAAACGTTGAAACCCCGCAGTGGATCATCGCTTCTGTCAGGCCGAAACTTGCGGATTTTGGAAGCCTCTTTGAAGCGGACAGGCCCTTGATACTTGTTGCGTGCGGCATACAGGATCCGGGCAACCTTGGGACAATGATACGCACGGCATCAGCGGCAGGCTGCAGCGGCCTGATACTGACACAGGGGACAGTTGATCCTTACAATGAAAAGGTAGTAAGAGCGACTGCCGGCACGATTTTTCATTTAAACATGGTTAAAATTGATGATATAATCGAAGTGGTTTCTTCGTTAAAACGGCGAGGGATAAAGGTCATTTCCAGCTTTGTTGATGCTTCAAGAGCATACTTTGAAGCGGATTATTGCAGGCCTACAGCAGTGGTGATCGGCAGTGAAGGGCAGGGGCTTCCGGCGGGGCTGGAAAACATATCAGATGAGACAGTTTCGATCCCGATGGCAGCAGGCACAGAATCGCTGAATGCCGGAGTTGCGGCGGCTGTGATCTTATTTGAGGCTGTACGCCAAAGGCGTGTTCAAAAGGGAAACCGCGAGGGGACATAAATGCAGGAGAGACTGGTCAAGATAGAACAGGAAGCAACAGGCTCTATTGATTGCGCATCTTCTGTCAAAGAGCTGGAAGAGATCAGGGTAAAATACCTTGGCAGGAAAGGTGAGATGCAGGAAATCTTGAAGGAGCTTCCTTCTTTGTCCTCGGATATACGCCCTGCAGTCGGTAAGCTTGCCAATGAGATCAAGGGGAAGCTTCAGGAAAAGATCGAACAAAAGATCAGGGAGCTTTCCCGTCAGGCGATGGGGAAGAAGTTAACGGATGAAAAAGTGGACATCACGCTTCCCGGAACAGGCATAATAAGGGGCAAGCTGCATCCAATCACGAAAACTTTTAATGAAGTGAAAGAGATATTCACGGGCATCGGCTATTCCGTGGCCGAAGGTCCCGATATCGAGAACGGCTGGTATAACTTTGAGGCATTAAACTTTCCCCCGGAGCATCCCGCGATGGACATGCAGGCCACATTTTTCGTTGAAGCCTTGCCTGCCCATGCCTACCGGCAGGCAGGCGGCAGGCAGGGCGGCAGGCTACTAAGGACGCACACCTCTCCTGTCCAGATAAGGGTGATGGAGAAAACATCTCCGCCTCTATCCATCATAATGCCGGGGAGGGTTTACCGCTGCGATGCTGACGTAACGCATTCCCCGGTCTTCCACCAGGTTGAGGGGCTGGTAGTTGACGAGAACATCACTTTTGCGGACCTCAAGGGAACGCTCACTCATTTTTACCATGAAATGTTCGGCAGGGAGCGCAGAGTGAGGTTTAGACCTTCCTTTTTCCCTTTTACGGAGCCATCAGCAGAAGTGGACGTTGAGTGTATTATATGCAATGGGGTGGGTTGCCGTGTTTGCAAGAATACAGGCTGGCTTGAGATACTTGGGGCGGGGATGGTGGATCCCAATGTATTCAAGAATGTCGGTTATGATCCGGAGCGTTACACCGGTTTTGCCTTTGGCATGGGGATAGAACGCATAGCCATGCTTAAGTACGGGATATCCGATATCAGGTTGTTCTATGAGAACGATCTCAGGTTCTTGAGGCAGTTTTAAATTTATGATGAGCAGAGTCGAATCATGAAAATACCGCTTGAGTGGCTTAAAGAATACATAAAGATCGACTTAAAACCCGAAGCGCTTGCAGAGCGCCTTACCATGTCGGGGCTGGAAGTGGCAGCGATCGAATATCACGGCAAGAACATTTCGGATGTGGTCGTTGGCAAGATCAAGGGCATTGAACGCCACGCGACGAAACCCGATGTTCTGATCTGCCAGGTAGACACGGGAGCAAAGATACTTCAAATAGTGACGAAGGCCGCTAACGTAAAAGTTGGCGATAAAGTACCTGTGGCGCTTCACGGCGCAAAACTTCCATCCGGAATAAAGATCCAAAAAAGAGAGCTTCATGGAGTTGAGTCGTTCGGAATGCTTTGTTCTGAGGTTGAGCTCGGCTTATCAAAATCCGCAGAGGGAATATTGATCCTGGATAGGGACTCCGCTATCGGGGAGGATATAAGGAAGGTCCTTGGTATCGGAGGCGCGGTATTGGACATCGATGTATTGCCGAACAGGATAGACGTTCTTTCGATCACGGGCATGGCAAGGGAAGTTGGCGCGATCCTGAACAGAAAAGTAAAGCTTCCAATAATTAAGATCAAGGAAGTGGCTGAGGAGTCAAAGAATATCGCAAAAGTGATCGTAAAAGAGGGAGACCTTTGCCCTCGTTATATGGCAAGGGTCATAAGAAAAGTAAAAATAAAGCCGTCTCCGGAATGGATGCAGGAAAAATTGACAGCCTGCGGCATGAGGCCGATAAATAATGTGGTTGACGCTACCAACTATGTCCTGCTGGAAATGGGACAGCCTCTTCACGCGTTCGATATTAATCTTTTAAGCGAAAGAACGATAATAGTGAGAAAAGCGAAAAAAGGTGAGAGGATCATCACTATTGACGGGGAGAAAAGGGAAGTTGACGACACACTTGTTATAGCAGATGCGGAAAAACCGGTCGCGGTGGCTGGGGTGATGGGAGGAGCGAACACCGAAGTAATGGAGTTAACAAAAGATATCCTTCTTGAATCCGCGTACTTTGAACCAAAGTCGATACATAGAACAGAGAAGAGCCTTAAGCTTCGGACGGAGGCGTCCATAAGGTTCGACAGGGGGGTGGACTGGGATGCCGTTGAGTCGGCCCTCGACAGGGCGGCTGTTCTTATCGCTGAGCTTTCCGGCGGGGAGATTCTGAAAGGCAAAATAGACATAAAGGAAAGAGAGAGAAAACCAAGGCCGATAAAGCTAAGGCTTGAAAGAGTGAACAGGATATTGGGCGCAAAGCTTAAAATGCCTGAGGTTAAAGCGATATTAGCACGCCTTGGATTGCCTTTGAAGGGGCAAACTGTCCTGGTACCTTTATTCAGGGCAGGTGACATCGAGCGGGAGATAGATCTGATAGAGGAAATTGCAAGGATCTACGGTTACGGGAAGATCCCCACGACACTGCCGGGGCTTAAGATCAAGAGCGTAAAAGACGCGGCAGAAAAGCGGATAAGCGGCATCAAGGATATCCTGGTAAATTCGGGATTGAACGAGGTTATCACTTATTCCATGGAGGCTCCCAACAGTCCGCAAATAGGTCAAGTTCACGGTCAGCCGATAAAGCTTTTGAATCCCATCTCGGAAGAACTTTCGGTCATGAGGGGCTCAATTCTGCCGAACCTTCTTCAGGTCCTCTCCTATAATTTGAACCGGCAGATCGAAGACGTGAATATTTTTGAGGTTGGCAAGGTCTTTTATAAGGAGGACAAGAAGGATTTTGCCGAAAAACAGGTTCTTGCCGCAGTCCTTTTCGGCAGCAGGGCCTACAGATATGAAGGAGGCAAACAGGCGACGGACTTCTTCCAGGTCAAACGCATGGTTGAGGATATGATGAATTATCTGGGCGTATCTTATGATATCAAGGACAATGATCTTTCCGGTTTTCATCCCGGAAAATCGGCATGCCTGTTCAGGGGAGATAAACTTATCGGGATATTTGGCGAGCTCCATCCCGATATTTCATTAAAGATCGGGGCGGACAAGCCTGTTCAGGCCTTCACGATAGACCTTGATGAGATATTGGATATGAAAAAGCTTCCTCCAAAATACAGGGATGTTCCGGTGTACCCGGCCACAAAGCGGGATATCGCAATGATAGTGCCCGCAGGTGTTACGAACAGCGCGATAATCCACGAGATAAGGGATTCCGGCGGTGACCTGGTAGAGGACATCGTGCTTTTTGACAGGTATGAAGGGCAGCAGATAGAGAAAGGACATTTCAGCCTTGCGTATTCAATAATCTACAGGAGCCAGAATAGAACGCTCACTGATGAGGAAGTGAACGCAAAACACGGGGAAATATCTGACAATCTGGCGAAGAAGCTTGGCGTCAAAGTAAGGAAATAGGAAGCCGCCTCGCGAGGGGCGGTTAAATCATTATGGCGGAAAATCTCACCCCAATGGTAAGGCAATATCAGGATATTAAATCCCAGCATCAGGACGCTATCCTGTTCTTCCGGCTGGGAGACTTTTACGAAATGTTCAATGACGATGCGAAAACGGCTTCCCGTGAACTTGAGCTGACACTAACAGGCAGGGGCGAAGGGGAGAACCGCATGCCGATGTGCGGTATCCCTTATCACGCGGCGACCAATTATATTTCCAGGCTTCTAAATAAGGGCTACAAGGTGGCTATATGCGAGCAGGTGGAGGACCCTAAAGATGCGAAAGGCGTTGTTAAGCGGGACGTAATAAAAGTGATAACCCCCGGGACCGTCCAGGAGGAGAGGATGCTTAATGAAAAGAACAGCAACTATCTTCTGGCCATTTCCTTTATGAAAAACTGTGCAGGAGTGGCCTATGTGGACGCATCAACAGGGGAATTCAGGGCTACGATGATATCAGGTTCCGATGTCCTTGAGGCCTTGATCGACGAGATCAACAGGATCGGACCCTCGGAGGTCCTTGTCCCGGACATGATCCCGGATATCGCGGAAGCGCTGCCCGATCTCCTGAAAACATCCGGATATTCATTGACGGATTACAAGGACACCTATGATATTGAAACCTCCGGAAAAGGCATTAAGGGCCATTTCGGGGACAACTCTCTTGAAGGATTCGGGCTGCGGGGCTTTGAGCCGTCCTTCGGGGCGGTCATGGCGATACTGGATTATTTGAAACGGACGCAAAAAGGAACGCTCAAGCACATGAACAGGATCCAGCCATATGAGATCGGCGATTTCATGTACATCGATGCATCAACGCGGAAGAACCTTGAGCTTCTGGCAACGATCAGGGATAGATCAGCGAAAGGAAGCCTGGTATGGGTCCTTGACCATACCTCCACCCCCATGGGGGGAAGATTGCTGAAAAGATGGCTTCTCCAGCCGCAGCTGGATATAAAAGAGATAGATTCAAGACTTGACACGGTGGAAGAGCTTTTCAAAAAATTGCTGATCCGGGAAGAGCTGTCAAAATCCCTGGAAGTGGTTTTCGATATTGAAAGGCTTGCCGGCAGGATCGCTTCCGGCGCCGCCAATGCTAAAGACCTGGTCGCGTTGAAAGGGTCCCTTAAATGCCTCCCGAAGATCAAGGATGTCATCAGGGGATGCAGCTCCTCAAAAATATCCGAGGTGAAAAAGCTGGATGAGCTTGTTGAGGTGATCGGATTGATCGATAAAGCGATCACCGATGATCCGCCGCAAACGCTGAAGGAAGGCAATATCATTAAAAAGGGCTACGATGAAGGGCTTGATGAGCTGAAGACGCTTGCGCAGGGAGGGAAGGAATGGATATCACAGCTGGAGCTGAAAGAGAGGCAGAGAGCCGGGATCAAGTCCTTGAAAGTGGGCTACACTTCCGTATTCGGCTATTACATAGAGATTTCAAAAGCGAATACAGCGGCCGTTCCGCCTGATTACATCAGGAAACAGACACTTGTCAATTGCGAACGGTACGTTACGCCCGAACTGAAGGAAAAGGAAACGATGATACTCAACGCTGAAGAGAAAATGTTCAAGATGGAATATGAGGTCTTTGTCAGCGTCCGGGAACGTATTTCCTCCTATATTAAAGAACTTCAACGCATCTCACGCGTCCTGGCGGAGCTTGATGTTCTGCTGTCATTTGCCAGGGCGGCTGCGGAAAACAATTATGTAAGACCCTCACTTGCGGATAACGGCGATATCCTGATAAGGGGAGGAAGGCATCCGGTGGTAGAGAAAATGATCGGGGCGGGCATGTTCATACCAAATGACACGATAATGGACCCCGACGGATCGCGGTTCATCTTGATCACAGGACCGAATATGGCAGGTAAATCCACGTATATGCGCCAGGTCGCATTGACCTGCCTTATGGCGCAGATCGGTTCTTTCGTCCCGGCAGATAATGCGAAGCTGCCTCTCATCGACAGGATATTCACCCGTATCGGGGCGATGGATGATATTTACGCCGGCCAGTCCACTTTCATGGTGGAGATGACGGAGACGGCGAATATCATCAACAACGCCACTTCCAGAAGCCTTATAATACTTGACGAGATCGGGAGGGGCACATCCACGTTTGACGGAATGTCCATCGCGGCAGCTGTGGCAGAATATATACATGACAGGATAAAGGCATTCACTCTCTTCGCTACCCATTACCACGAGATCACCCAGCTTGCGGACAAGAATCCCGGGATGAAGAATTTTAATACTCTCGTGGAAAAAGAGGGCGACAGGGTGATCTTCCTCCATAAGATCGTTGAGGGCGCCGCCGACCAGTCCTACGGAATTGAAGTGGCCCGCCTCGCAGGACTGCCGCAAGCTATCATCGGCAGGGCAAAAGAAATTTACAGAACGCTTGAAATGGTGGAACATGACGTTGCGGAAGTGAAAAAAGCAGTAAGACGGAAAATAGTCAGGGAAACGGCAGGCGAAAGGCAAAGCCAGATAGGATTGTTTTAAAAGGAAGGTGGTCGAGATGTCAAAGAAAAGCAGGGGGAATCTGCTCACAACATTCATCATTCTTGTGGCAATGAGTGTCATAATATTTTCCTTTCTTTCTTTTATAGCGATAAGGATCAGGGAAGCCACGGTAAAGGTTTCCGAGTCAGGGGCTTTTTATATTGCGGAGGCCGGGCTCAACAAGGCGATATGGTATCTGGCCACTCCCACATCTTCCGGAGGGAAAGGGCTATCCTGGAGGGTAACGGGTTCAACTGAGGCGTATGGAAGGGGATTGTTCCGTATAACTGTCAGTAATACCGCCGTGAGTACCGAGGTATTCATCATATCAACTGGGGAAGCAGGCGGGATATCAAAGACGGTTTCCCAGGTGGTTAACATCGGGGGCTTGCCTCCGGCATTCGATTTTGCTATCTATTCCAATAGCCCGTTGAACACGGGCGGCAACGCCGCCATTGACGGAAGCATATTCATTAACGGGAACGCTAACTTTTCCGGGAGCGCCACAATTACCGACGGTTACGTGTATCATCCCGTGGGGACCACGGTTTCGGGTGCTGGTACCTACACGGACGGAGGGGAACCAAATCCTATCCCGACCATGCCAACACTTGATACTTCTTATTACAGCGGTCTTATAGCCGCGGCCCAAGGCGCTGCCGCAGGAGACATAACATATAACAACACAACAGTTAACCTTGCCGGTGCCACCGTTTATGTGCACGGTAAAGTAACGATTTCCGGCACCACCACTATCAACGGTCCCGGCAATATCGTGGCGACAGGCAACATTAACATGTCCGGAAGCACTTACAGCACGAACGTTGTAAAGTTCATTTCGGGGGGGACCATCAGCATAACAGGGAACACTTACATGTCCGGAGCGATCTTTTACAGCTCAAGCGCGATCTCCGCTTCGGGCAACACCAGGGTGCAGGTTGGCGGCATGATCTCCAACGGAACGCTCAGCCTGGGCGGCAACATTAACGTTTCCGGGATTATCTATTCCACCGGACAAGCATCAATTAGCGGAAACCCGACAATAAGGGGCGCTTTATGCGCCGGCGATTTTAAGGGATATGTGGGGATAACCGGCAGTACAAGCATAATTTACGATCCCTCCGTTTTCCCTTCGCAAACGCCTCCGGGATTCCCTCCAAGCTCCCTCTCAAAAAAGCAAGGCACATGGAAAGGGGATTGATGGATTGACGAGCAGGCCAATTCAAGTAGCTTTTGTCTGGCATATGCACCAGCCGTTCTACAAGGACCTGGTGACAGGGGAATACGTGCTTCCCTGGGTAAGGCTCCACGCGATAAAGGATTATTATGACATGGTGGCGATACTTGACAGGTTCAAGGGCATAAAGCAGACGTTCAATCTTGTGCCTTCCCTTGTTGAGCAGATAGAGGATTATGTCAGCGGCAACGCGATGGACAGGCACCTGAAGGTAACACTTAAAGACCCAAAGGACCTCTCCCATGAGGACAAGGTCTTCATGCTGCAGAATTTTTTCATGGCGAACTGGGAGACGATGGTAAATCCCTATAAAAGGTATTACGAGCTTCTCCTTAAGAGGGGAAGGTTCGTGACATTGGATGAGATCAAGTCGGTGGCAAAGAGATTCACCGACCAGGAGCTGCTGGACCTTCAGGTATGGTTCAATCTCACCTGGTTCGGCCATATATACAAGTCAGGCGATCCGGTCATAAAAGGGCTTTTGGAAAAGGGCAGGAATTTTACTGCTGACGACAAGACGAACCTGATAAACAAGCAGAAGGAGATAATGTCAAGGATAATCCCGAAGTACAGAGAGCTGATGGAGAGCGGCCAGATAGAAATAACCGTTACGCCTTATTACCATCCAATTTTGCCGCTTCTCATCGATACCAACTCGGCAAGAGAAGCGCTTGGCAATATAAAACTTCCGCAGCAAAGATTCAGGCATCCGGAAGATGCTTCTTCCCAGATCGAGGATGCTGTAAAGTACATGCAGAAAACTTTTGGCAGTGCTCCCTGCGGGATGTGGCCTTCGGAAGGTTCTGTTTCCGAAGATATCATCCCCCTTGTTAGCAGGGCGGGCATCAAGTGGATAGCCACTGATGAAGAGATACTTGCCATGTCCCTTAATAGAACTGTCGGGGAAGGAAGGGCGCTGTCATCGGAGGAGCTTTTTAAGCCATACCTGCTGAAAAGGGACGGCAGTTCCCTTAATATAATATTCAGGGACCACAATCTTTCCGATCTTTTGGGGTTTGTGTATTCAAAGTGGGACCATAAGGATGCCGCGTCGGATTTCATTATGCACCTGAATAACATACGGGAATCACTGCCGGATAACGGCAGGAACTATCTGGTAAGCGTTATCCTGGACGGGGAGAACGCGTGGGAGTATTACAGGAATAACGGATGGGATTTTCTTTGCGAACTTTATGAAAGATTGTCAAAAGAAAGTAACATCAGGACTGTAAGGGTATGCGATTTTCTGGCAGAGAATCCGCCGGCGGATACGCTCGACCATTTATTTTCCGGCTCCTGGATAAACCATAATTTCAGGGTCTGGATAGGGCACGATGAGGATAACAGGGCATGGGACTATCTTACCAGAGCGAGGCTGGCGCTTGAAAATGCCAGCGCGACCGACGCGACCGCATGGAAGGAATTGTACATTGCGGAGGGCAGCGACTGGTGCTGGTGGTACGGCGACGATCATTCTTCAGAGAACGACCAGACATTTGACCAGCTTTTCAGGAAGCACCTCAAGAATATCTATCACCTTATCAAGAAACCCGCGCCGCAATACCTGGATGTGCCCATTAAGCAGGTCACCGCCATAAGGCCCACAAGGGAGCCGGCTTACATAATATCGCCGGTACTGGACGGCGAAATAACGAATTATTATGAATGGCTTTCCGCGGGATATTACGACATCGGCAAGCTGAAGGGAGCGATGCACCAGACAGAAACTGTGGTAAAGGGGATCTATTATGGTTTTGACATCTCGAATATGCATGTTCGCCTTGACGTCAACGCGGACATGAGCAACTCAGAGGCAAGGAACCTGTCTTTCGTTCTCGTGATATATCATCCGCACCCGTACAGGATCAAGGCGTCTTATGACGGGCAGATAGGCAGATATGTCTTTAATATCAGCAAACTTGAAGACGATCACTGGCGTTTCATCAAGTCGATAGATACGCTCGGGATAAAAAGCATAGTGGAAGCGTCGGTTCCTTTCAGCGACATCGAGGTCAAGTCTTTGGATGAGGTCCAGTTCGCCGTTTTCATAGAAAAGGATTCCCAGGAGCTTGAGAGATGGCCGAGGAGCGGGAGCATAAATTTTATCACCCCGTCCCCTGATTTCGTTGAGAAACAGTGGAGCGTATAGTGCAGAATATCAGAGTATCAGATGATCAGATCATCAGAGGAACAAGTTAATATGAAAAAGATCAACTTTTTGTTCGGGATACACTGCCACCAGCCCGTGGGCAACTTTCCCGAGGTCTTTCGCGAGGCGTATTATGATTCGTACCTTCCTTTTATAGAGGCAATGGAGAAGCACCCTTCCATCCATTTTACGGCCCATTACAGCGGCATACTTTTTGAATGGTTCATGGAGAACCACCCGGAATTCATGGAAAAGCTTAAAGTTCTGGTGAAAAGGGGGCAGCTGGAGATGATGACGGGGGGGTTCTATGAGCCTATACTGCCCATTATCCCGGATGAGGACAAGCTTGGCCAGATAGAGATGCAAACGGATTTCATCAGGAAGAATTTTCTCGCCTCCCCCAGGGGGCTATGGCTCACCGAGCGCGTCTGGGAGCCGCATCTCCCAAAGCATCTGAACCAGGCAAAGGTTGAATATATAACCGTGGATGACTATCATTTCATCTCCGCCGGAGCGGAGGAAAAGGATCTTTTTGGTTATTATGTCACGGAGGAGGAGGGGGCCAAGCTTAATGTTTTTCCGATAAGCAAGCAACTGCGTTACCTGGTGCCCTTCAAAATGCCGCAGGAAACAGTTGAGTATCTTAAGAGCATCGCGACAGAGCAAGGCGAACGCGCCGCCGTGCTTGCTGATGACGGGGAAAAGTTCGGCGTATGGCCGGGTACCCGCAAATGGGTCTTTGAGGACAAATGGCTGGAAAATTTCCTCAAGGCGCTTGACGAGAACCGCGAAACGATAAGAACGATGACATTTTCCGAATACCTGGACGAACATCCACCCATCGGAAGGACCTATCTGCCCACGGCTTCTTACGCGGAAATGATGGAATGGGCGCTCCCCGCAAAGGCGGGCATAAAGTACGAGAAAATGGTCAACGAGATAAAGTCATTTGGCAAATTCGAAGAGTACAAGCAGTTCATCCGGGGGGGCTTTTTCAGGAACTTTTTTGCCAAGTACCCGGAGAGCAACAACATGCACAAGAAAATGCTGTATGTGAGCGAGAAGATCGCCACCCTGGGGAAAGGGAAAAAGCTCGGCCTTTCTTCGGAAAAAAGGGATGAACGGATCGACGCGGCGAAGCGTCTTTTATGGAAGGGGCAGTGCAATTGCGCTTACTGGCACGGCGTGTTCGGCGGCCTTTACCTTAATTATTTGCGCCACGCGGTTTACGAGAACCTGATAGCGGCAGAGATCGAGGCGGACAGGGTAGCTTACGGAAAAGAGAAATTCCTGGAAATAAGGAACGTTGATTTTGACAGGGACGGCAGTGACGAGATACTGATAAGCAATGATCTTTTGAACTGCTATATCAGCCCGTCGCAGGGAGGATGCATTTTTGAGCTGGATTACAGGCCGATGCGCTTCAATCTTTTAAACGGCCTATCAAGAAGGGAAGAGCCCTATCACGGGAAAGTTCGGGCGGCAAAAGATGAGGGAAAGCATCAGGAGGGGGTGCCGAGCATCCATGACCTTGTAAAGGTAAAAGAGCCGGGGCTTGAGAATTACCTTATGTACGACTGGCACAGGAGGCTTTCTCTTCAGGACCATTTCATGCCGTTAAATACAACGCTTGAAGATTTCGCCGCCGTCAGGTACAGGGAACTTGGCGATTTCGTGCTTGAGCCCTTCTCCGTGCTGGTAAAGAAGACCGGCAGCGAGATAGAACTGACGCTTAAAAGGAAAGGCAGCGTTTATCTGGATAAAAAGGCTTTTCCGGTGGAAGTGACGAAGGTGGTTTCCATATTAAAAGGGCAGTCCCTGCTGAACGTCAGGTACGAGATCAATAACCTTTCAAAAGAGGTGCTTGACGTTGTTTTCGGGGTTGAATTCAACTTTTCGATGCTCGGAGGGGATTCCAAGGACAGGTATTATGTGTTCCCGGGCAAGGAGGTGACCGATAACAGGCTGGCTAGCACAGGGGAGGTTACCGGCTGCCAGAGCCTAAAGATTGTTGACGGGTGGTCAGGATTTGGTGTATCATTAGAGACCGGCTGCTTGGACAGGCTGTGGAGGTTCCCTATTGAGACGGTCTCCCAGTCAGAGGCAGGCTTTGAACGGACATACCAGAGTTCTCTTGTTTTTCCCAACAAGAGGATAATTTTGGAGCCCGGAAACAAGTGGACCAATAACATCAGGCTTTTAATAGAATAGCCCGCCAGAGGCGGATAGAAAGGGGAGTTGGATGCCAGAACTGCGAAAGGATCCTATATCGGACAGATGGGTCATTATAGCCACTGAGCGGGGGAGAAGACCGTCAGACTTTAAAGAAGGCGGGGCGGGCAAGGTAACGGAAGGGAAATTTTGCCCTTTTTGTGAAGGGAACGAAAGTGTAACGCCAAGTGAGATAATGGCCTGGAGGAAGCCGGGTTCGGAGCCGAACAAGCCCGGCTGGCTGGTCAGGACTACCCCCAATAAATTCCCTGCTTTGGTGGTGGAAGGGGAGGTCAACAGGACCGGTATCGGCATATTCGACATGATGAGCGGGATTGGCGCCCACGAAGTGATAATTGAGACCCCAAAACACGGGGAGAACCTTGCGGAAATGGATGAGATGCAGATCGACAAAGTTCTATGGGCGTACAAACAGAGAATAGGCGACCTTGAAAGGGACAAGAGGTTCAGGTATGTGCTTGTTTTCAAGAATTACGGGGAAGCCGCGGGAGCATCCCTTGAACATGCCCATTCACAGCTTATCGCAACCCCCATAACCCCAAGATACATCAAACTTGAGCTAACTAACGCGAGGGATTATTTCCATGAAAAGGAGCGCTGCATATTCTGCGACATGGTAAGGCAGGAAATGGGAGATGGCACGCGCATCGTTTCGGAGAACGAATACTTCGTCAGCTTTACGCCTTTCGCTTCACGATTTCCTTTTGAGATATGGCTGCTGCCCAGGCGGCACCAGCATGACTTCTCCATAATAACCGACGAGGAGCGCATCCAGCTTGCAAGGCTGCTGAAGGACACGATGGTCAGATTAAAGAAATGTCTTAACGATCCGCCTTTCAATTACATGATCCATACATCGCCAAATCCCGTTCCGAGGGCTGGAAAGCCTGATTACTGGGGAACGGTGCAGTATGATTTCCACTGGCACATAGAGATAGTGCCAAGGCTGACAAAGACTGCGGGATTCGAGTGGGGTACAGGCATGTATATATGCCCCACGCCGCCGGAAGAGGCTGCTAAGTACCTGAGGGAAATAAAGATATAATCATAATAAAAAGGAGGTGTTAAATATGGCAGCAAGCAGAGAGCGCCTTGTTAAGTTCAGGTTCCAGCCCCCGAAGGAGTGCAGGGATGTAAGGCTAGCAGGGGATTTTACGAACTGGGACAGTGGCGCGATAGAAATGTCCAGATCTGGACGAAGCAGCGAATGGGTAGCATCTGTCAGGGTGACCCCGGGAGAGCATCAGTATAGATTTCTTTTAGACGGCAACTGGTATACTGATCCGAGCACGGAGCATGCCTCGAATCCGTTCGGCGGCGAAAATTCCATTTTAAGGGTAAGCTAAGATGCCGAAAATAAGGCCCAGCAGAAAAAAGCGTGCCGCTCCTCCGGAACATGTTGAGGAGCGGATAGAGGAGAGCAAGTTCTTTGTGCCTCCTCAGATCGCCGCTCCAGCGCCAAAGCAAAATCAGGAGTTCGATTTCCCCCGTTCATACGGCGACAATAAGATAGTCCTTCTTGTTAGGGACCCTCACTGGGTACATTCATACTGGGAGATCACCGATGATAAATACAGGGAAGTTGCCGGTATCCTTGGAAGTGATCTTGACAGGTCAAAGGAAATGCTGAGGGTTCATGATACATCGTCGGAGCCCTGGAGCAGTTTTGATATTAATATATTCGGCGGAGCCAGGAATTGGTACATAAACGTGCCAAAACCGAACAGGACATATATTGTTGACATAGGATACCTGGCTCCGGACGGGCGCTTTATAGTAATGGCCAGATCGAACGCTGTTACCACGCCAAGGGACGGCCCGTCGGATATCATTGATGAGGAATGGATGACGATAGATTTTGAGAGGATCTATGCTTTATCCGGAGGTTTTGGGATAGGCAAAAGTTCCGCAGAGATCAAAAAGCTGATGGAAAAACACCTTAAAGCGCAGAGAGCGTCCGGCTGGGTGTCTTCCGTTTCAAGCCCGTTCGGCGGTCCCCGCGAGAGGCCTTTCTTCCTGGTAGCCAATACGGAGCTGATAGTCTATGGGGCCACGGAACCTACAGCAAAGCTGTTCGTTCAGGGAAAGAGGGTCAATTTAAGGCGCGATGGCACTTTTAGCCTGCGCTACGCTCTTCCGGACGGAGAACAGATCATCCCTATTGAAGCGATAAGGGATGATGAAAAAGAAAAACGTTCAATTACCCCTATCGTAAAGAGACACACGAAGTAATAAAACTTGCCTATGGAAAAAGGTTATTTATCTATTATTTTGCATTCTCACCTTCCGTTCGTGAGACATCCGGAATTCGAGGAATTCCTGGAGGAAGACTGGTTTTACGAAGCAATAACAGAAACATACATACCTCTTATCGATACATTTGAGGGCCTGATCAACGACAATGTGGCTTTCAAGGTCACGATATCCCTTTCACCCACACTTTTGGCAATGTTCTCGGACCCGCTCCTTCAGGACAGGTATATCAAGCATATTGAATCCCTGATCGAACTGGCGCAGAGGGAATGCGAAAGGACGAATTGGCAGCCGCAGTTCAACGGGCTTGCCCGCATGTATCTGGAGAAGTTCAGAAAGGCAAGATATGTTTTTGTCGAGAAATATAAAAGGAACCTTATCAACGCGTTCAGAGCTCTTAATAACTCAGGGAATGTGGAGGTAATAACCTGCGCGTCAACCCACGGGTTTTTGCCTCTTTTTGAAGTAAATAAGAACGCGGTAAGAGCACAGATAAAGATCGCGGCGGATTACTATAAGAAGCTTTTTGGCAGGCCGCCTCTGGGGATGTGGCTTCCTGAATGCGGTTATAATCCATCCGATGACAAATATCTGGCTGAATCCGGCATCAAATACTTCATAGTTGACACGCACGGCATACTCCATGGATCCCCGAGGCCGAAATACGGTATTTTTGCTCCGGTTTACTGCAAGAGCGGTGTCGCGGCTTTTGGAAGGGATGTTGAGTCGTCGCGGGCGGTCTGGAGCGCCGAAGAGGGATATCCCGGTGATTATAACTACAGGGAATTTTACAGGGACATCGGCTTTGACCTTGATTATGATTACATAAGGCCGTATATCCATATTGACGGCACAAGGATAAATACCGGCATCAAGTACTTCAGGATAACAGGAAGGACCCACAATAAAGAACCATATGATCTCAGGGCAGCCGCGGACAAGGCTGCCGAACATGCCGGCAACTTCATGTTCAACAGGCAGAAACAGATCGAACATATCAATGATGTCATCAAGAAAAAACCAATAATAATTTCGCCTTATGATACCGAGCTTTACGGCCACTGGTGGTATGAAGGGCCACAGTGGCTTAATTACCTGTTCAGGAAGATACATTTTGACCAGGATATAATTAAACTTGTCACGCCTTTCCAGTATTTGCAGGAGAACTCAAGGAACCAGGTCATCACACCTTCCATGTCTTCCTGGGGATGGAAAGGCTACAGCGAGGTCTGGCTTGAAGGTTCCAATGACTGGATATACAGGCATATCCATAAGGCGCAGGAGAGGATGGTGGAGCTGGCAAAGACATATTATCGCGAGAACGGCATAAAAGGGAGAGCCCTGAACCAGGCAGCAAGGGAACTCCTGCTTCTTGAGGCAAGCGACTGGCCCTTCATCATGAAGACCGGGACCGTTGTGACTTATGCCGTCAAACGCATAAAAGACCACCTTGGCAGGTTCACCCGGCTGTATGAGGACATTAAGTCAAATTCCATTGATGAGAGATGGCTTTCTGATATAGAATGGCGGGATAATCTTTTTCCGGAGATCGATTTTAAAGTATACAGCGGGGAGAATACATGAAAGCAGCGATACTAGCGGGAGGGCTGGGCACAAGGATGCACCCTCTTACATGCGATATACCTAAGCCGATGCTGCCTTTTGCCAACAAGCCCATAATGGCGCATATTGTGGAGCTTTTAAAGCGCAACGGCATCGACGACATCGTTGTGCTTCTTTATCACCAGCCTGACGTGATAAAGGCTCACTTTGGGGACGGCAGCTCATACGGGGTGAAGATGACTTACGTTGTCGCGCCAAAGGACTTTGGGACAGCCGGGGCCGTCAAGTACGCGGAGCATTATTTCGATGAGACATTTGTCGTTATAAGCGCCGATGTGATAACCGACTTTAACCTTTCCGAAATAGTGAATTATCACAAGAATAAAAAAGCCCTTATCACCGTCACATTAACGCGCGTGAGCAATCCGATCCCTTACGGCATCGTGGTCTCTGACAATGACGGAAGGATAAAACATTTTCTTGAAAAGCCTTCATGGGGCGAGGTCATTACCGATACCGTGAATACCGGCATTTATGTGATCAATCCCCTTGCTCTGAGGGAGATCCCCAGCGAGCGGGAATATGATTTTAGCAGGGACCTCTTCCCGAAGCTTTTGGAGGAAAAAGAACCTCTCTATGGATATACTGCGGAAGGATACTGGAACGATATCGGTGGGCTTACTGAATACGGGACGAGCTATAAAGACATAGCCATGGGCAAGCTGAATATGCATGTTGACAGGGTGGGGAAGGGGGTTCAAATTTCTCCAACCGCGACCCTTGAGGGGCTTGTGGTGCTGGGGGACGGCACTGTCATCGGCGATGATGTAACGATAGAAAATTCCGTCCTGGGCAAGAATTGCGAAGTTTCCCGCGGAACGAAGATCAATGAGAGCATAATATGGGACAACGTCAAGATCGATAAGGATTCGACCATTGACCGCTCAATTATCGCGTCAAATTCCAAAATAGGAGAGAGAGCTTTCCTTGAAGAAGGCTCAGTGATCGCGAACAACTGTGTTTTCGGGCCGGACACGCATGTAAAGCCGTATGTAAAGGTATGGCCGGGAAAAAGGGTTGAAGAAGGTTCCACGGTATCGACCAGTATCGTATGGAGAGAGCGCTGGACCAAGAAGATCTTCGGCGCCTGGGGAGTCACGGGCATATGCAACATTGAAATAACGCCTGAATTCGCGGCCAGCCTCGGGGTGGCGTATGGCGTGATGCTCGGGAAGGGAGCCCATGTCACGACCAGCAGGGATCCCCATAAAGCTTCCAGGATGATATACAGGGCTTTGATCTCGGGCGTACTGTCCGCGGGAGTGAACGTTTCGGACCTGGAAATGGTCCCTATCCCGATAAACAGGTATGAACTCAAGGCGTTAAAGAGCCGCGGAGGATTCCACGTAAGAAAGTCGCCGTTCGATCCCCAGGTCATTGACATCAAGTTCTTTGATTACGTGGGAATGGACCTCTCTCCCGGCAAGGAAAAGCAGGTGGAACGATTGTTCTTCGGCGAGGATTTTCTGAGGGCCCCGATGGAGGATACAGGCGAGATCTCGTTCCCCTTTTACAGGATCGCGGAGCAGTACAAAGAGGGTTTCATGCACTATGTGGACGGGAAGGCCATATCGGAAAAAAGGCCGAAGTTCGTTATAGATTATGCCTACGGAAGCGCAGCGCAGATATTCCCCTCGATACTCGGAGAACTTGGCTGTGAAGTTGTCGCGATTAACGCGCATGTTGATGAATCAAAGATAACAAAAACAAAGGATGAATTCGAAAAATCACTGCACCAGCTTTCTCAGATCGTACAGACACTGGGCTGCGACTTCGGGGTAATGTTCGATGCGGGAGCCGAAAAGATACATCTTGTTGACGGAATAGGGAACATAATCGCCGGTGACGACGTGCTTGCTTTAATGATATATCTTAACCTTAAACATAACGGGAACAAGGTGGTTGCCACGCCCGTCACAAGTTCGAGGATCATTGAAGAGATCGCCAGGAACTTTAAGGGAAGGGTGATAAGGACAAAGACAAGCGCAAGGGCGCTTATGGAGGCGTCTTCAAATGACGAGGTTTCTTTCGTGGGGGAGCGCCAGGGAGGCTTTATATTCCCGAAGTTCCAGGTCTCCTTTGACGCGATGCTGTCCGTGGCGAAACTTCTGGAATACCTGGCCAAAGAGGGAAGGAAAATAGAATCCATAATGGCGGAAATACCGAAGACCAAGATAAGCAAAATGGAGATCGATTGCCCGAACGAATTAAAGGGAAAAATAATGCGGGCGTTGATGGAGGAGAACGGCCATAACCCGGTTGAATTGATCGACGGCGTGAAGATATATCATAAGAAGGACTGGATCCTTGTGCTTCCCCATACCAACATGCCTTCTATAAGGCTGGAAGTGGAATCATCGGATGAGGATACTTCAAGAAAAATGCTTGATGTTTATTCCGGCAAGATCAGGGGATTAATAAGGTAGGAAGGAGCAGATCATGAAAATATTGTTGGTTTCACCGGAAGTGGTGCCTTTCGCTAAAACCGGCGGTCTCGCCGATGTGGCGGGAGCGCTTCCAAAGGCGCTGAAGCTTTTGGGCCATGATGTGAGGGTGATACTTCCAAAATACCAGATGGTGGACAAAGGCAAATTCGATCTGAGCAAGATCTATGACGGGCTGAAAGTGCCGATGTCAAAGGGGGATGAGCTGGCCGATATCTATGAGGCCGTCATTCCGGGAACGAATGTCACCGTTTATTTTATCGCCAACGACAAATATTTCAACAGGAGCGGCCTTTACCAGGACAAGGGAGTGGACTACCCCGATAATTGCGAGAGGTTCGCTTTTTATTCAAAGGCAGCGCTGGAATTCATCAAGAAGATCGACTGGAAACCGGACATAGTGCACGCGAATGACTGGCAAAGCGCTCTTGTGATAATGTATATCAAGACCGTTCTCAAGAACGATCCTTTTTATTCGGGCATGGCCACGGTATATTCCATCCATAACATGGGCTATCAGGGGACGTTCCCGGCGGACCAGATGCCGATCACGGGGCTTGGATGGGAATATTTCAACCCGGAGTCGCTGGAGTTTTACGGCAAGATGGCTTTAACCAAGGCAGGTTTTGTTTATGCCGACGTCATCAACACGGTTTCGCAGACATACAGCAGGGAGATACAGACCCCCGAGTTCGGCCATGGTCTGGACGGATTGCTGCATGCAAGGGCGAATGACGTTTACGGGATAATCAACGGCCTTGATTACGACCTCTGGAACCCTGTTCTGGACCCGTATATAGCGAAGAAATACGGCCCGAAGACGTTATCCTTGAAAGCCGAGAACAAGAGCGCCCTGCAAAAACAGAACGGCCTTCCCCAGGCGGATGTTCCGCTTATCGGGATAATCTCAAGGCTTGCCGACCAGAAAGGTTTTGATATCCTCGCGGAGGACATCGAGAACATAATGCACCTCAATCTGCAGTTCGTCCTTCTTGGCACCGGAGAGCCCAAGTACCACGAATTGTTTTTGCAAATGAAAAGAAAATATCCCGAGCACATAGGCGTGAACCTCGGCTTTGATGCTGCTCTGGCCCAGCTTATATACGCGGGATCCGACATGTTCCTTATGCCTTCGCGCTATGAGCCGTGCGGGCTTGGCCAGCTTATCAGCTATAAATACGGGACCATACCGATCGTAAGAAAGACCGGAGGGCTTGCGGATACCGTCAGCGACGAGGTCACCGGTTTCGTGTTCGAGGAATATACATCTTCGGCGCTTAACGGGGCGATCAAAAGGGCGATAGAGGCTTACAAGGACAAGAAAAAGTGGCAGACCCTGATGGTCAAGGTAATGGGACTTGATTATTCATGGAATGCTTCCGCGAAAAAGTATGTTGACCTGTTCAAAAAGGCCATGGCCAAAGTAAAAGAACCGGCCTTAATAAGTAGGTAAAGGAGGGGGAGGTATGAAGCAAACATCCGCGTATATTCTGATCGAGGCTCTACCGGGGAAGGGCATTGACCTTGTCAATATCGTCAAGGAAATTAAAGGCGTAAAGACCATACACCTTGTTACGGGACCCTATGATGTAATAGCCTTTGTTGAAGCGCCGGACCTTAAAGCCCTGGGGGAAATGATAGTGAAGAAGATCCAGGCCACCGGATATGTGGCAAGGACATTGACCTGCATCACAGTCGAGCAATAGTTGATCTATTGAGCTCTTTTTTGTGGGAAAGCTTGTTTATGGCGTTTATGTAAGCTTTTGCTGAAGAAACAAGGATATCCGTATCCGACCCATGCCCCGAATATATGTTCGTCCCGTCGCTTATGCGCACCATCACCTCTCCAAGCGCATCCGTTCCGCCGGTAATGGCCTGGATCACGTAATCAACCAGCTTTATTTTGACCTTGGTAAGTTTTGTTATCGCTTTGTAAACGGCATCGACCGGGCCCGCGCCTGTTTCGGTAGCTTTGATCATCTTTCCTTTATAGTTCAATTGGACGGTTGCTGTCGGCTTTTTTAATGTTCCGGCATGAACGTCCATCGCTTTCAAATTATAGGTTTCCGGTATTACCAGGACCTCGTCGCTTACAAGCGCTTCGATATCGCGGTCAGAGATGCCCTTTTTCTTGTCGCAGAGAAGCTTGAACTCCGAGAATGCCTTCTCGGTCTCTTCCTTTGAAAGCTCAAATCCCAGCTCTTTCAGCTTTTTCATGAAAGCCGCCCGTCCGGAGTGCTTGCCAAGCACAAGCTTTGATTCGGCTATGCCGATCGACTGCGCGTCCATTATCTCGTAAGTCCGCTTGTCCTTCAGCACGCCATGCTGATGGATGCCGGCTTCATGGGCGAAAGCGTTGGTCCCCACAATGGCCTTGTTGGGCTGTACAAGCATGCCCGTGAGGTTGCTCACCATCCTGGAGGTCTTGTAGATCTCCTTCGTGTTTATGTTCGTCTGGGCGTTGAAAAGATCTTTCCTTGTCTCGATCGACATAACGACCTCTTCCAGGGAGGCGTTCCCCGCGCGCTCTCCGATCCCGTTGATGCAGCATTCTACCTGGACAACTCCTGCCAGCACCGCGGCAAGGGAATTAGCCGTGGCTAGCCCGAGGTCATTATGGCAGTGGACGCTAAGCTCGGTCTTCTTGATATTGGGAACGTTCTTGATTATTCCCAGAATAAGCTGGCTGAACTCCGAGGGTATAGTGTATCCCACGGTGTCCGGAATGTTCACAACATTGGCGCCGGCATCAATAACGGCCTCGATTATCCTGTAGAGGAACTTGGGATCGCTCCTTCCGGCGTCCTCGCATGAGAACTCAACATCCTTGCAGAGGCTTTTAGCGTGGCGCACGCAGTCAACCGCGGTCTTGAACACCTGGTCCGGCGTCATTTCAAGCTTCTTTTGCATGTGGATGGGGGAGGTGGCGATAAAAGCATGTATCCTTGGCTTGTCGCTATATTTGACCGCTTCCCACGCGCGGTCAATGTCCTTCGTGAGCGTCCTTGCAAGGCTGCAGATGACAGGCCCTTTAACGGTCTGTGCGATCGTCTTGACTGACTCAAAGTCTCCAGGCGAAGATATCGCAAAGCCGGCCTCTATCACGTCAACGCCAAGCCGTGCGAGCTGTCTTGCTATTTCGAGCTTCTGTTCGGGATTAAGGCTGGCCCCGGGAGCCTGTTCCCCGTCCCTTAACGTGGTGTCAAATATCTTTATTTTTCTCATAAGGGAATAGATTTTATCACCACCTCACCAATCAGTCTAGTGCTATCATTGCTTAATATTTTGGCAGGCGTATAATTCTTATAAACGGTGGGGTGGACATGAAAAAGGTTTTATTATTTGCCTTTATTGTCTCTATTATTGTTATTCTTTCTGGCTATATTAAAGATATGCTCATATGGTTTTGGAAGTTTTTAGGAAAGAATGACAAGCAAATTCAAGCAATATCTGTAATTGTGCTAGTTCTTATTACTGCATATTATGCCATAGAAACACATAATATGGCCACAGTTATGCAAAAAGATTTTAATGCAAACAATCGACCTTTTATTCTTGTTTCTGGTTTGAGTGTAGATCAAAGACGAGATGTAATTATACTTCCACTTGAAAATAATGGGAAGCAACCGGCAAATATCAAACTATTGGATGCATTAATTACGTTCTATACAGGCTCTCCATCCAAACAGCTAGGGACAATCAATTTAACCGATAAAGGACGTTTCAATCATTATATTTTCCCAAATCAAAAGAATGCCACATTCGGCTTCCCGGTCCCCAATTTATCAGATGAAATAATGAAGAGTAACGGCTTTATATTCCTCATAAAGTTTGAATATAATGCAATCAATATCCCTTTGGCTAGAATGAAATATCAAGCAGTAATTAACTATTTCACTGGAGAATATGGGCGCGAGGGGAGGATTCAAGATATCCAAATCATGGAAGCAAATTAAAGAATACATTCTAATATTTTAAACATCAACGAATATTTATGTCTTTTTTATAGATTGATGGATTTTATCTCCACCATAACATTCAGTCTAATGTTATTGTTGTTTAATAATTGGACAGGCGTATAATTCTTATTAAGGCGGTGAGAATATGAAAAGATATATATTGTTATTGTTTCTTGTGGTATTTCTTTGCGGTTGTATGTCTAACCAAACAGCTGACAAATCTATTACAATTAATAAGCCTTATGATGAGGTTTCTACCAAGACAATTCGTTTTCTTACATCAAAGGGTTGGAGTATAAGTGATGTGAACAAAGAAGCTAAAACGCTTCAAGCAGTAATATCGGAATATGCAGGAGAAAAAGACACCCTTTCTCTTGTTTTTACCCCTATCGGAGATTCTACTGAAGTTTATATAAAATCTTTTACTGGCATGTCTTATTATCAATCCTTCAATCATAATCCCACACAAATAATAGATGAATATGTTGACTATATAAACAAAGAATAAGGCGGTGAGAATATAAAAAAAGGTAAATATCTCAACAACGCCCTCAATAAGGCCATGAATAGGCTAAAGGAGTATTCTGCCGTATTTACTTTTTTAGTGGTTCTAATTGGAATAATAATTAGTGCTTATATAAACATTGATACTCGAAATATAAATCTGCAGAATTCCAGAATTGTGGAATATCAAAAACTTATGGGGGATTTCCCTAGGTGCGGATTATTAGATACTCAAGTATCAATAGTATATGAATTGCGTAATTTCCCCGAACATTATGAATTGACAAAAGAAATCCTTTCAGCTTGGTTAAAAAGAGAAGATATTTATCAACATAAACGCCTCGTGCTAGCGATGCAAGATACCTTAAAATATATTGATAATAAATCAAAAAAATGAACTGACGTCAGAAGCGTAAGAAGAATAATCGTTTGTGCTTTTTGAGAACCGGAGAAGATAGTATGATCAGCCCCCATTTGTAATACCACCCATTGTAACACGCCTATCGAGAGAGGCGAGTGGCCATACCGCAAAGTTCGTATTTACTATTCCAATTATGAAGTTACAGCAGTGATGATCTCTTTCGCCTTTGCCGCGTCATTTTCTTCGACCAGCACTTCGCCGTAACCCCTTTGGGGAATGAAGATGCCGTCATAAGCGGAGTCAATGAAAGTGCGGATCACATGTTTGACACCAGATCTATCCAGAGCGGGTCCGATAACCGATGCGTCCACCTGGTTCTGCAGAGTGTAAACGACCTTCAGCATGTCCTATACCTTTTTATATCTTGCCAGTTCATCCTCGCTCATCCCGAAGTAGTGTCCTATTTCATGCTGCAGCACGTTAACAATAAGCGAGGGAAGCTTTATAGGCGGGTAGTTGTCGAAGGCGCGTTGATAGATGATGATCTTATCCGGCAGGACGTTGCGGTAGGCCGGACCGCGTTGAGGCAGAGGAACCCCTGTGTATTGGCCAAGGATCAGACGCCGATCCTTATTAAAGATGATCTGCTCAGGATCGACCTCGATGGTGATATTTTCCATCATATCCCTGAACTTTTGAGGGATATCTTTTAGGGCCTGTTCAACGTATTGTTCGAAGATTATTAGTTCCAATTAAAATGCCTGACCTTACTCCATCTTCAATCCCATTATGAATTAGAGGAAATGCCATTGCAACGTTGAATATTATTTGTCTGGGCGTATGGATTAAGATATCAGAAGATCAGGATACCAGATGGCAGGTTATCGGAGGATCAGGGCATCAGAAATAGGTAGCTAATGTTGAGTGTTATCTTCCCTGATCTTCTGATGTGCTGATATTCTCCCCACTGCCTGCCCGCCTCTGGCGGGATCCACTGATACCCTGATATCCTGCTCCTTGCCCCTCCTCTTACCAGGGCGTATAATTACATTGTTAATAGTTATGTACAGGAGCAAAATATGGGTATGGATGGCGTAAAAGATCTTAAATATATCAGCCTCTCCAGTGTGAAGAGAAAATTAAGTAAGATCGATGCAAATGACGACAATAATGGCGAGGATGCCTTTGATACTATTAATAGTAAACTCCGAAAAAATAAAACGATCGAATTAAAAAAAGCGGAACATATACTGGAAAACGAGCCTAATTCAAAACCCTTACCAAGAACAACCCCAATATCTAACGGCCAAAACACAAATGTCTTGAGCGATCCAAAAGAGGATTACTGGAAAAGAGCAATGCTCTTTATGGACCAAAAGTAACGATCCTTAAAAATAGCGACATGTAATTCTTGTATAAGGCGGTGATATTATGGGCAAAGGCGATAACAGGGACAGAAAAGACACAAAAAAAGCGCCAAAGAAAACGCTTAAGGAAAAGAGAGCGGAGAAAAGGGCGAAGAAGCAGGGCAATTAAAATATAGCGTGTGTTTTAGCGCATAGTGTGCTATAATACTTGAGAAATGGTCGAAGTTAATGTTTTTGTTGTGTATATTCATTTATATGTAGCGTGAAACTCACCCAAGACCTTAAATCTTGGGTTTTTTTAAAACCATTAACGGATCGGATCAAAGCGTATTGAGAGGTGAAAAAAATAATGTCAAAGAGTTTATTTGTGGGCAACCTTCCATGGTCAGTGACCGAGGACGAGCTAAAAGCTAAGTTCGAGGAGCACGTAAAGGTTGTTGCTGTTAGGCTTATTACGGACAAAATGACGGGCAGAGCCAAAGGTTTTGGTTTTGTTGAAGTCGATGACTCCGAAATGGATAAAGCCATTACCGCTATGAACGGCCAGAAGATCGGCGACCGGGAGATAGTGGTCAACGAAGCAAAGCCGAGAAGCGAGGGCGGCGACAGACCAAGAAGCGGCGGATATAACAGAGGATTCTAAGGATCACTTAGATCGTTAAATAGGGCCTGTTATGCGAAAGCGTCACAGGCTCTTTTTTTCTGCTTATCGGATGATACATATGAGACAACAAGGAGCAAAAAGGATGAAAGCAGGTCAGGATCTTAAAAGTCTGAAACATATGGGTGAGAAGAAGGGATATCTTACGCCGGAAGAGATCATGTCCATATATCCGGAGCCGGAAAAGAATATTGATGAAATAGAAGAACTTCTTCCCCAGGGAATAAAGATCTCCGAAGATAAGGAGAAAAAGGCCGCGCAACCTGCGGAAGAAACCGCGCCTGCGGATGTCCCCGGAACAGAGACCAGGGGCGCCGGCATTGATGACACCGTGCGCATGTATTTAAGGGAAATAGGCAAATATAAACTTCTTAATCCCAGCGAAGAAATTGAATGCGCGGGAAAGGTCAGGGCCGGCAGCTTAAAAGAAAAACACAGGCTTACAAATTCCAACCTCAGGCTTGCCGTTTCCATTGCAAAAAAACACACAGGGCGAGGAATGCTTTTCCTTGATCTTATCCAGGAGGGAAATCTTGGGCTGATCAGGGCAGTTGAAAAATTTGACCACAGAAAGGGCTATAAATTCAGCACATACGCCACATGGTGGGTGCGCCAGGCAATAACAAGATCGATCGCGGATCAGGCGCGCACTATCAGGATCCCTGTCCACATGATAGAAATGATCAACCGCCTGAGAAAAGTGTCAAGAACGCTGCTCCAGCGGCTTGGAAGGCGTCCCACTGAAGAAGAGATCGCAAGAAAGGCAAAGATGTCCGTGAAGAAAGTGCGTGAGATAATAAAGATCTCGCAGTTCCCTCTTTCGCTTGAGACGCCCGTTGGTGATGAGGAGACCTCATGCCTTCGTGATTTTGTGAAAGACACGACTGTCCAGGCGCCGGATGAAGTTGTTCTTCATGGATTGCTAAGGGAAGACCTGGAAGAGGTAATGTTATCGCTTACCGACAGGGAGAGGACAGTTCTTAAACTTCGCTTTGGCCTTGATGACGGCCAGCCCAGGACCCTTGAAGAGGTTGGCAAGGTTTACAGCGTAACTCGAGAGAGAATACGCCAGATAGAAGCAAAGGCTTTAAGAATACTGCGTCATCCCGCAAGATCGAAAAAACTAAAAGAATATCTGAGATAGGTCAGATACCGCTTACGGCAAGATTTGAAATAAGCACGGAAGGCGAGCCGATATTGCCGTTATGCGGGAAGAACATTATGTCCGAACCGATCTCTTCTATGTGATTGAAAAGCTCATGGATGTTACCTGCGATGATCATGCCTCTTACCGGCTTTGTGATCCTCCCGTTCTCAATGAAGAATCCAGAGAATCCAACCGAAAAGTCGCCTGAGATGGGATTAATAGTGTGGGCTCCCATTATGTTGACAACATGGAATCCTTTTGATATGCCATCAATAAGCTCGTTCTCAGCCTTCGAGCCGGGCCTGATATAAAGGTTCGTAGGCTGTATTTCCGGCTGCGCCCTGTAAGAGGGCCGGAATGAATTGGCTGTGGGATCGGCCTTTGACCTTTTTGACGTGCTGTAGCTGTGAAGAGGGGACAGGAATACGCCGTCCTTTATCAGGACGGTCTCTCCTGTCGGGACGCCCTCGTCATCATAGGGAACGGAAGCAATACCTCTTTCAATCACACCTGAATCAATGATGGTCAGTTTCCTTCCGGCGACCTGCTTGTTCTGCGCGCCGCAGAATACGGACTTTCCCTTTTGTATGTATTCCGCGGAGAACGCGGGAGCTATGGCGGATATCAGGGTGGTTGCAGCCCACGGAGAGAGTAGGATGCTTGCTCTCCCGCTCTTTTCCTGTCCTGCCCCGAGCATCATTGCCGCTCTTTTTGCCGCCTCGGTTCCTATTTGAACGGGGTCTAGCATGCTGTATTTATTGGAATATGAGATCCAGGAGCCCCTTTCCATAAGTCCGTCCTTTTCCGCGATGACATCCGCGAAGGCCCCGCAGATAGCCTTCTGATATGAAATATCGATCCCCTTAGAATTGATTATAATAGTCGTGGACAAAATATCTTCATAAACTATCTTTTCGCTTTTTCTGATGCTTTTGTCGCTCTTATATGCGGAACTTTCGATCTCAAGGGCCAGTTTTATCTTGTCTTCAAGTTTTGTCCTGCCAATGCCGCTGTCGACAAGGGGAATGTTCGTTGTCTGCGCCCTGGGCTCCGGAAAGGAAAAGTAAATATCAGCCTGCGAGGCTTTCAGGTTGTTCAGCGCTTGCTCTATCGCCTGATCCACAGAGTGCTCGTCAAGGTCGGCGGTATAGGAAAAACCGGTTTTTCTGTCCTTTATCAGCCTTATGGAAAGTCCGCCGTCGGTGACGTCGTCAATGGATTCTAACTTCTGGTTCAATACGTCTATTTTCAGCTGTTCCCTGAAGTTTATATAAACTTCTGCTTCGTCGGCTACCTTTCGGGCTTTTTCCAGGACCGAGCGCGGAAATCCCTTTGTTAAAGGCATTGTACGGCGGTTATCGCGGTGATGTTGACTATGTCATCGGCGGAGCAACCGCGCGATAGGTCATTTATCGGCTTCGCGCAGCCCTGGAGTATTGGCCCAAGCGCTGTCGCGCCCCCGATGCGCTCCGTGATCTTGTAGCAGATGTTGCCTGCGTCAAGGTCCGGAAATATCAGTATATTAGCCTTGCCCGCCACCTTGCTCTCCGGGGCCTTCTTTTTGCCTATCGCGGGTATAAGCGCGGCATCACCCTGGAGCTCGCCGTCGATCATCAGTTCCGGCCTTTTACTTTTGACGAGCTCGGTCGCCTTGATGACCTTATCGGCGTCGGGATGTTTGGCGCTCCCCTTGGTGGAGAATGAAAGCATGGCCACTTTCGGGTCCCATCCCACAAGCTTGCGGAAAGAATCAGCCGTCGCGATGGCTATATCGGCCAGTTGTTCAGCTGAGGGATTCGGGTTTACCCCGCAGTCCGCGTAAAAAAGAAGGCCGTCTATCCCGAACTCTTTCCTGGGTATGATCATGGCAAAGAAGCTTGATATAAGGCTTATGCCTTCCGCCATTCCAACACAGTGAACGGCCGCCCTTATCGTGTCGGCGGTGGGATGATCGGCGCCTGTCACCATTCCGTCCGCTTCCCCATGCCTTACAAGCATTGCGCCGTAAAAGGGGAGGTCTTCTGCCATTATCTTTTTAGCCTCTTCCATGGTCATGCCCTTATGCTGGCGAAGGCTGAAATATTCGCCGGCGAACCTTTCCGCTTTGCCGGATATGGCAGGATCTTCGATGACGGCGTCAGATATGCTCACGCTGTTCTCTTTGGCCAGCTTGCTTATCTTCCCCTCATCACCGACAAGTAGTATCCTTGCCAGGTGGCTTTTCATTATTATTTCGGCGGCTTTTAATACGCGGATGTCATCTGTTTCGGGCAGAACAATGGTCTTGTTAAGTTTTCTTGCCTTGTTCCATGTATCCTGGATAAAATCCATGTCTCCTCCGGTTAAAAAGGGACTGCTTTGGTGTTCGTGCTGTTCAAAGATGAAAGGTAAGACTCCAGGTCATTTTTTGACGTTATCTTTCTGTCCTTGAGCTTTTCTATGAATTTAAGCCATATCTGGTATGTCAATTCCGCGTCCCCGATCGCCCTGTGGCGATTCGTGACCTCTATGCCGAAATATTTCGCGACAGTATGCAACTTGTGATTTTCAAGGTTCGGGAGGATATCACGGGCAACAAGCAGGGTGCAGACGGCTGTGTTGCTCAATTGGGTATTAAGCCATTTCTTAAAATTGACATGAAGGAATGAGATGTCAAAATCCGCATTGTGCGCGACCAGTATGCTGTTGCCGATAAAATGAGAGAACTGGCTGATCACGGGCTTGACAGGCAATTCATTCTCCAGCATGTCAGAAGTGATCCCCGTCAAATTCGTTATTTGTTCCGTCACGGATTTTTCCGGCCTGATAAGTTTGTTGAATATGTCCTTTAATTCTTTCCCCTCGACCTTTATCGCTCCGATCTCGATTATTTCGTCGTTATTCGGGTCCAGGCCCGTTGTTTCCAGGTCAACGATGACATATGATAGATTTTCCAGCTCTCCGTGGGTGGACCTTGCGCGGCTTAAAAACCTGAAATCTTTCTCAAGCTTGATGAATTCTTCGTCTCTCAATAGATCTGTCATAGTTGTGTTAGTTTATACGCTCTTGCCCCAATACCAAGGCTTTCAGCATACCGCAATTGCACCGACCAGTCAATGTCCGGGTAAATTTCTCTGAATTTGTCCTTTGTTTTGGAACATCTGTTGACCATGTCAACGCTTGCCTGGTCTATCGCCACGGGATCGTATGAGGCAAGAACGCCGATATCCGGGCACACAGGCTTGTCGTTTGAGCTGTAGCAGTCGCAGTTGGGCGAGATATCCACAAGGAAATTAAAGAAGGCCATCTTATCCTTTTTGTCCTTCCAGACCCCGTAAAAATATTCCGCCATTTTTTCCTGGACAGAATCAGGTGTGCCCGCCCAGGATATCGCGATGGCGCCAAAGTTGCAGCTTGCTATGCATTCCCCGCATCCGATGCATTTGCTTTTATCTATCACGGCCTTGTCCTTGACCAGTTCGATGGCGGACGTGGGGCACCACCTGACACAGCAGCCGCAGGCGGTGCATTTTTCCTTCTTCACTTCGGGTATCACGTCTGAATGCATCATCTGTTTCCCCGCGCGCGATCCCAGCCCCATCCCGATATTCTTTATCGCGCCTCCAAACCCTGTTACGTCATGTCCCTTGAAATGGGTAAGAACGATGATGCTGTCGGCATGATATGCAGCCGCGGCGATCTTTACTTCCTTGAAATGCTTCAGATCCACCGTTACCTGCACGGATTCTTTGCCATTAAGGCCGTCAGCTATTATCACGGGAAGGCCAACGTTCTCGAAGTTATAGCCGTGCTTGTATGCCGTAAGCATGTGGTTCACGGAATCCGACCTCGTGCCTTTATAAAGGGTGTTCGCATCCATCAAAAAGGCATTGGCTTTGCAGTTTTTCACCTTTTCAATGATGGGTTTCACATTCTCGGGCTTTAAGTAGGCGGAATTGCCGATCTCCCCGAAGTGCACCTTGAGAGCGACAAAAGAGCTCTCCTTGATGAAACCGATCCTTAGAGCGTCGAATAGCCTCGCCGCATCTTTTACCGGGGCAAAGAAAACCTCGGGTTTATTGTTTCCCATAAACTTCCGGCCTTCGCTCAAGGAGCACCGGCATGGCCTTTCTTACCTCCTCTATCCGGGCAAGGTCCATTTCGCATATCAGGATCCCTTCCTTGTCATCCAGCTCATCCAGAATATCGCCGTAAGGATCTATCGCCATGGAGTGGCCAAAGTAATCTGGATTCCTCCCTCCGACCCTGTTTATCCCTACAACATATAACTGGTTTTCTATGGCCCGGGACTTGAGGAGCGCCTGCCAGTGGTGGAGCCTGGGATTCGGGAACTGCGCGGGGACAATGAGCACCTCGGCTCCCTCCACAGTCAATTTTCTTGCTATCTCGGGGAACCTTATGTCGTAGCAGATGTTTATCCCGATCTTTGCGAGAGGCGTCTCGATGACGGAGATCTTATCTCCGCCGCTGAAATATTTGTTCTCATCGGTGAGCGTGAATGGGTGGATCTTCCTGTAGCAGCCCAGCACTTTCCTGTCCGGAGAGGTTATTATGGTCGTGTTGTAAAGGCGACCTTCAAAAAGCTCGGGGACGGAGCCGCCCACAACGTACGCATTCGTCTTGTATGAGAGGTTTATCAGGAAGGAGGCGAGTTCATGGAAAAAATCCTTTGCTATCTTGTTGATATACGGATAAGCGAAGCCGGTGGCGAACATTTCCGGGAAAATGATGATGTTGGGAGTGTATTTAAGCGCTTTTTCCGTAAGATTTATCGCTGTTTTAAGATTGAACGAGATGTCTCCCGGCTTTACGTCCATCTGGATGCCCGTTGCTACGAACTTTTTCATGCCCCGAGCTCCTTTGCAGACCTGAAGAAATCAAGCGCTCCGCGCACCTCTTTCATGTCCTGCCATGTCAGCCACTTTGGGCTGTCCACGTCCTTCTGCGGGTTCCTGAGAAGGTAGGAAGGATGGAAGAGGGGCATCACGGAGATGTCCGTGCCCTGCAGTTTGAACCATTTTCCTCTTATTTTTGACATCGGCTCATCGTTCTTGAGGACCACTTTAGTTGACGGTGCCCCGGCAAGTAATATTATCTTTGGTTTGATAAGCTTTATCTGAGCTTCCAGGTATGGATAGCACGCGTCCGTTTCTTCTGACTGCGGCGCTCTGTTCTCAGGCGGCCTGCACTTTACGATATTGGTGATGTAAATGTCTTTTTCCCTGTCGATGTTGATCGATGAGAGTATCTGTGTCAGAAGCTGGCCTGCTCTCCCCACAAAAGGAAGCCCCGAAAGATCTTCCTTTTCACCGGGTCCTTCGCCGATGAGCATCAGGTCACAGGGGACAGGGCCGTGGCCGAAAACCACTTTTGTGCGTGTTTTCGCAAGGCCGCATTTTGTGCACTTGAGGGCAATTGATTCAACTTCTGGATAGGAGAGTGAGATCAAGTCCTCGGATTTGCTAAATAGGCTCATGATTGCGCATATGATAACAGAAAAGGGGAGGGAGGGCAATTTAGAGGGAAGGAAAAGATGCGGACCTTTTTAAATGTTAACTTCCAAAAAACCCGTTAAAGTCTCTTTTAAAATCCAGGGTCAGCGTTTCGCCCTGATAATATACGCGGTAATAATTTTCATTTTGGTCCTTAATTTGGAATTTTGCGTCTTTCCATTGGACAGACCATTCATAATCGCAGCCATTTATCATTGGCATGCTCTTCCAGTCCTGGCTGATCTTGGGATCGGGTATCAGTATCCCGAACTTTTGCTGGATCCACGTTTGCATGACCGTATTGTCATCCGCGAATGCCGCAAAAGGGAATACTATTATAAAGATAATTGCTATGATCCACTTAGACATCGGTTTCACCCCTCTATTATATTTATCGTGTTTTCGAACGAATATCTTGCATCAAAAAGCGGAAAATAGACTCAAAAACAGCCTGATATTTAGGTGGTTATATGCCATAAATCTCTAACCTGCCTGCAACTCTCGGATGTCGTATGATGGGGCGATTCAAACGTCCAACCCCTAGCCCCTAGCCACTAACCCCTGTTTCAAAAGGGGGAGGGCAATTTTTGATATGGTGAATAAGCAAAGGGAATCGGATTAAAAAATCTCCTTGACACGTGGTTAATAAGTGTTAACATAGGATGGTTAATGAGATAGGAGGTTTTTAATGGAGAAAGAAGGAAAAACATCCGAATATTTTAGTATTACTGAAGCAGCGAAAAAACTGAGGATTAGCAGGGTGGCTGTTTTTAAACGGATTCAGAAAGGGGCTTTAAGGGCAATTAAGATCGGAAGAAGCTATGCCATTCCAAAGGGGAATGTTTTAGGATCCGTCGGGGATAGTCTTGAGGGGGAGAGTATTGTGCCGATTCCAATTTTGGGGACAGCAAATGCTGGCGACCCATTGGTTTATGCCTCTGAAAGTCATACAGATTTCTTAAAGGTGTCAAAAAGACGACTGCCTTCATATAGAAAGGGAAAATTCTTTGTTGTTCAAATCAAGGGAACTTCAATGAATAAGTGTAAAGTTAATGGAAAAATAATCGATGACGGGGATTATGTATTAATTGATGAGCGACAAATAGCACCTGAGGATGGACGCGTTATTTTAGTTGTCCTTGATAACTGTGCGACTATAAAAATTATTCGTCACATTGGTGAGAGTGAGGTAGGCTTCTTCCCATTATCGAACGATTCAAAGCATAAGCCTATTTATGTCCATGCCGAAGACCATTTTATTATCAATGGCACAGTAGTAGATGTTTTTAAAGACTTTAAGAATATTGTCCAAATATAATCGGGAGGTGATCATATGGCAAAGTATAATCGCAATATAGGCAAACAGTGGACCGGTAATGATGTGTCGCAATTAAGATCCCTGGCAAAGCAAAACACCCCAACAAGGGTAATCGGCCTAAAATTGGGAAGGACGGAAGCATCCATATATACGAAGGCATCAGAAAAGAATATAAGCCTGCACCCGACCAACCAATCACCATATAATAGAGGTAAATAAGGAGGGCAATATTATGAAAATAAGGAACATTAATGGTACAAGTGATAAGACATGTGAATGTGGTAGCTGGATTGATCATTGGAAAAAGTTTAGCGGTCAGTCACTTCCCGCATTTTGTCCAACAGTAGGCTGCTACAATAAGTCCTTGGTAGGCGCTCATGTCCAGAAGGATAGTTATTCTGATAACAAATGGTACATAGTTCCACTTTGTAGTACATGTAACGGTAAGAAGGGCGAATCCCTAGATATTAGCGACACTTATAATCTGGTATCGGCTAACGTCAGTGAAACTTGTGGCAAATGAATAAGGGAATGCACTCATTAATAAACGAGACCGGAGTTTAATCCTCCGCCCTCGTTGTTTTCGATCCCTGACCTAAATCCGAATCGGCAGAGCTATCGCGACTCTTGAGCTCCTTTGGGGAGAGAGGGCAATTTGGGGGAGGGGAAGACGGAGTAACGATAGATATTGCTAATTATATAAGATATAATTTGTGTTAAATATGAGATTTTATTTGCAAGACCCTACAATTCCATATTCATATTCTCTTCATGAGGCTTTGCTACAGGCGTGTGTGGGAGCGGAAAGTGGAGGGGGAGCATACGCATTTGTTTCGCAAGATGGTGTCAAATTGCTGTTAGGGGATGAGGCTTTTAGATCCTTCGTTGAGAGTGGAACCTTTAAACTGGTTGTTGGAATTGATGAAATTACCAACGAAAATGCATTGAGAAAGCTACGTGAGTTGAGGGACATGTATAGGGGTTTGGATATTGTCGCCTTTCTACATGATGTTAGGGGCGCGCTGTTCCATCCTAAGTTCACATGGTTTAAAAATAGGCGTGGGGGGATGCTTATTGTTGGCTCAGGGAACCTTACTGCGCGTGGTTTGCGAAGAAATTGGGAGGCGTTTAGTACTGTTCAACTGGATAAGCGAGAGATGAAACAAATTGAAGCCGATTGGGACGGCTGGATTGCGCATCAGGGGAGATATTTAAAATCTATTGACGATGAGGCTGTTTTGGAAAAAGCTAGATCTAACCTGAGACATAGAGCTGTAAGGGGGTTGGAGGAGGAGCCGCAGAGAGAATTGGTTCAAGTTGTAAGGCAGCCATTGAAAGAAGGGGAAGTGATTGAGGATATAGAGGCTTGGGATTTTACAAATCTAAATGACGTCTTGGTTGCAGAAATCCCAAGGAGTGGAGATAGGTGGAATCAAGCTAATTTCGACGTAGGTACATTTAAAGAATTCTTTGGTGCGACTCCTGGTGATAACAGCCAAAGGATTCTATTAAGGCATGTTAAAAACGATGGGTCATTTTCGGATATTGAAAGTAGACCAAGCGTATCAGTGAAAAGCCACAATTATCGCTTTGAGTTAGAAGCGGCAGCTGGTTTGGATTATCCTACGGGGGGAAGGCCAATAGGAGTGTTTATTAGAGTGTCATCTCGCATGTTCTTGTATTTAATTGCGATGCCCTCGGATGATTATTACCCTACTATAAGAGGGTTCTTAGATAGCAGGGGTGCTGTGGAGACCGATCAGGTAAAAAGGATTCGTACTAATGTGCAAGAATTGCAAGGAAATTGTGCGAACTTGCCTTTTTGGAATATTATTGAATAGATTATGTTAAGGAAAAAACATTAATATGAATATTCAAGCTGCTATAGATTATGATTTGATTGAAATCGCTGACCCAAATATGGCGCAGTCGCGAATATTGAAGGCATCTCCACACCTGTCAGATATTTTTAGGCCCATTCATTATTTGGGCAGCAAGTTGAGATTGGTTACATGCATTCAGAATATTATTGATGAACTTGATTTATCAGGTGGCTATACTTGTGATTTATTCGCAGGATCTGGGACAGTTTCTAAATATTTATCCTATACAAGGCCTGTTCTTTCGGTTGACATTCAGGAATACTCCAGAGTTTTATGCTCAGCGTTATTAAATCCATCAATTACATTAGCACAAGCCGAGGATTTTGTAGGTCGCTCTATTAAATCTGGCCATTTAGAACGGCTAACTTGGGCCATTAACCCCTTGGTTAACTACGAAGCGTCTTGTGTTAGGCAGGCTTTAGAGGGCAACCCATTTTCTTTATGCGAATTAATAGAGAATGGATCTATATATGGATTTGAACAAGGTTTTGTCAGGCTAGGCTCCACTGTTCTAAATAAGTGTTTTAGAGAAGTAATAAAACGGCTGGACAAGATAAACGCTAAAAAGGGACCAGAAGCACTTATTGTTCGTTATTATGGGGGGCTTTATTTTTCGTATAGTCAGGCTTTACAATTGGATTCTTTACGTGAATCAATCTCGCAGTCTTCCGAAGGATTTAAAGATATATTATTGGCAGCTTTATTAAGCACGACAAGCGAAATTGTCAATACTGTTGGGAAACAATTTGCCCAACCCTTGAGGCCAAGAAAATCAGATGGAACGCCAAAGAATTACATTGGGCAAAGGGTAAATCGAGATCGGTCCATTGATATTATCGCGGCCTATAGAAAATGGTTAAATCGATATCTTACAATAACAAAATCACAATATGACAATAAAATATATAGGATGGATTATCGAGATGCGCTAGATATGCTTAATGATAAAGTAAAGGTTGTGTATGCTGACCCTCCGTATACACGAGACCACTATAGTAGATTTTATCATGTCCTAGAAACCATATGTTTGCGTGACATTCCAAATATTTCTACGACTTCAATTAATGGAAAAACAAATATTAGTAGGGGTGTGTACAGAAAAGACAGGCATCAATCGCCATTTTGCATAAAGAGTAAATCAGCATTGGCTTTTGAAGACTTATTTATGAAAACACGAAAATTAGGCGCATCGCTAGTTTTATCTTATTCTCCCTATGAAAAAACCGGAGGGGCAAGGCCAAGACTACTAACAATTGATGAACTCTTGCTACTAGCTCGAAGATTCTATACAAAGGTTTCCTTGATTCCCGTTGCGGAATTTTCGCATAGCAAGCTCAATTGTTCAGATAAGAATCTTGATATCCCACAAAATGCCGAATCATTTATTATTTGTCAGGTCAACTAAATAGTATGAGAAAATTAAGATATATGAAGAAACATTCTTGTGGGCCTCGGAATTCGCCCAATATGATAATTCATGGGGATAACAATATTGTTTTAGATATATTGCAAGATCATTGGCAAGGTAGAGTTAAATGTATCTATATTGATCCACCTTATAACAATGGAGAGCGATATAATCATTATGAGGACGACAAGAAGCATGAAGAATGGATTCGCGAAATGACCAATATTATATACAAGCTAAAGCATTTTCTTCGTGAAGATGGAAGTTTGTGGATTTCAATTGATGAAAGTGAGATGCATTATCTTAAAGTTGCAGCTGATTCGGTTTATGGTAGGCAAAACTATATAACAACCGTTGTATGGCAACACAGAAGTACCCGGGAAAACAGAAAATTATTTTCCAATAATCATGAATACATCCTGGTTTATTCAAAAAATCCAAAAAAGTTCAAAGCGACTAGAAATATGCTACCAGCAACTACAGGTATCGCCTTTCGTTATAAAAATCCGGATTCAGACCCTAGAGGGCCATGGCAATCTGTGTCGGCAAATGTTCAAGCGGGCCATGCGGTGAAGAGTCAATTCTATGAGCTCCTTGCTCCTAACGGGAAGAAGCATTTGCCGCCAAATGGTAGATGTTGGGTTTATAATAAACATCGCATGAAAAGAGAAATTAGAGATAGCAATATTTGGTTTGGGAGTGATGGGAATGGGGTTCCGAGAATCAAAAAGTTTCTTTCTTCTTCCAAAGTAGGGGTAACCCCCGAAACCTTATGGCTCGGCAAAGATGTTGGCACAACAAAAACGGCAAAACAACACATTCTAAATCTTTTTCCTAATTGGAGAGTGTTTGACACGCCGAAACCAGAAACGCTAATCAAAAGAATCTTTGACATTTCAACTAATGAGGGGGATATGGTTATGGATGTCTTTTTGGGTTCGGGTACGTCTACCGCGGTGGCTCATAAAATGAAGAGACATTATATCGGTGTTGAGTTGGGAGATCATGTGGTTGAATATGTTGTTTCAAGAATGAGAAAAGTGGTCAGTGGCGATTGCGGGGGTATTTCTCAAGATGTTGGTTGGACTGGAGGGGGACATTTCGGTTTTTATCATTTGCAGTAATCGTTATTTTCAGCAGAGAAATCCTATACCCATTACTTCTTATCTTCCCACATCTTATCATTTATTTCTCCCCCTTCCCGTGGTATAATTTTCACCTGTTAAATGACCAAATCTAAGGAGTTTTCTGCTTTGAAACAGGTAAAATTATTTGATACTACTCTTCGCGACGGTGCCCAGACGGAAGGCATCTCGTTCACAGTTGAGGACAAGCTTAAGATTGCAAAGCTGCTTGATAAACTTGGCGTACATTACATCGAGGGCGGATGGCCGGGATCGAATCCAAAGGACATCGAATTCTTCAAAAGAGCTAAAGAACTCAAGCTCAAGAATGCGAAGATAGTGGCTTTTGGCAGCACGAGGCGTGCCAACGTAAAACCGGAGGATGACCTAAACCTTAAGGCTATCATCGAATCCGGGGCTCCTGCAGTGGCGATATTCGGAAAAGCTTGGGACTTCCACGTGAAGGAAGCATTGAAGATATCGCTGGAAGAGAACCTGAAGCTTATTGAGGATTCGATTAGTTTCCTGAAGAAGAACGGCAAAGAGGTTATATTCGATGCCGAGCATTTCTTTGACGGATATAAGGCCAATCCGAAGTACGCGTTAGCCGCGATAAAGGCTGCAGAGAAGGGTGGTGCTGATGTTCTGTGCCTTTGCGACACGAACGGCGGGACGCTTGCTTTCGAGGCCCAAAAGATCATCAATGATGTGAAAAAGAAGGTCAAAAAGCCTCTTGGCATACATGCGCATAATGATTCCGAGTGCGCCGTTTCAGTTTCCTGCATGGCTGTCTACTGCGGAGTGACGCACGTCCAGGGCACCATGAACGGCTACGGGGAGAGATGCGGCAATGCCAATCTGTGCTCGATAATCCCGATCCTCAAACTAAAGCTCGGGATCGACTGCATATCCGATGAACAGCTCAAGAGCTTGACGGAAATATCAAGGCACGTCGCTGAGATCGCCAATCTGCCGCCGAACCCCCATCAGCCGTTCGTGGGTAGGTCGGCATTCACGCACAAGGGCGGGATCCACGTAAGCGCGGTGCTTAAGCATCCGGGGACGTACGAGCACATCAAGCCAGCCCTGGTCGGGAACGAGCAGCGAGTGACGGTTTCCGAACTTTCCGGCATCAGCAATCTTGTTTATAAGGCAAAAGCATACGGGGTTGATATAAAGAAAGATACCAAAGAAGTAAAAGAGCTGTTAGCCAAGCTAAAGACCCTGGAACTTGAGGGCTACCAGTTCGAGGAAGGGGAAGGTTCTTTTGAACTGCTGGTGAAGAAAGCGCTTGGCGGATACAAACCTCCTTTCTCTCTGGAAAGCTTTGATATTGTAACAGCAAAACATGGGACGGAAGCCACCAGGGTAAAGGCAAAACTAAAAGTAAAAGTAGGGCAGGAAGAGCACGAAACCGAAGCTTACGGTGACGGCCCCATTAATGCGCTGGACGGGGCATTAAGGAAGGCCATTGAGAATATCTTCCCGTTATTAAAGGAAGTTAAGTTGACCGATTATAAGGTAAGGGTGCTGGATTCGGAGGAGGGCACAGCTGCCAAGGTACGCGTTATTGTGGAGTCAACCGACGGCGTACGGACATGGGGGACTGTCGGGGTGTCCACCAATGTTATCGAGGCGAGCTGGTTCGCATTACTGGATAGCATTGAATATAAGTTGATGATGGGGAGCAATAAATGAATCTGCCTGTAACAGCAAAAATCAATAGATCGGGCCATCTTGAGATCGGCGGCTGTGACGCGGCCGCTCTCGCAAAAGAATTCGGGACGCCCCTTTATGTCCTTGATGAAAAAGACATAAGGCAGCAGTGCCATGCCTACATGTCGCTTTTCAGGACAAAATATCCCAATTCCGACATCGTTTATGCGAGCAAGGCGCTTTCCGCGGTGGGATTATTGAAGGTCATAGCGGACGAAGGACTGGGAGTGGATGTCTCGTCCGGCGGGGAGCTTTATACCGCGCTGAAGGCCGGATTTGCTCCCAGAAAAATATACTTCCACGGGAACAACAAATCACTGCAGGAGATCCGGGAAGGTCTTTCTGTTTCCGCCGGCAGGTTCGTTGTGGACAATTTTGACGAAATAGAGAGCCTGGACAAGATTTCGGTAAAAATGGGGAAAAAGGCCAATGTGCTGATAAGGTTAAATCCCGGGGTGGAGGCGCATACCCACCAGGCGATAAAAACAGGGCAAGCCGACTCAAAATTCGGTATATCGAAGGCCAGGATCCTGGATGCCGTGAAGGCCGTTAAAGGCACAAGGAATTTGAGCTTTACGGGGCTTCATTCCCACATCGGTTCGCAGATATACGATGTTAACGGATTTCTTGCGGAGATCGACGTGCTTACAAGAACTGCAAAAGAGATCAGGGAAAAGACAGGGATTGAGGTGAATGAAATCAATATAGGAGGCGGCATAGGCATAGCTTACGTGGAAGGCGACAATCCTCTTAAATTGGAGGACTTCGCAAAAGCGATAACCAAAAGATTGAAGGAAAGGGCCGAAGAATACAGGCTCGCAATGCCGAAATTGACACTGGAACCCGGAAGATCGATCGTGGCAAGGGCGGGCATCACGCTCTATACGGTCGGGCACATCAAGGATATCCCTGGCATCAGGAAATACGTAATAGTTGACGGGGGTATGGCGGATAATCCAAGGCCGATGCTATACGGCGCAAAATATGAATTTGTTGCCGCGGACAGCATGAAAGCTGCAAGGTCCGAAAAGGTGACGGTCGCGGGAAGGTTCTGCGAATCCGGGGACGTGCTGGCAAAGGATGTGAAGCTTCCAAAGCTGAAAAAAGGAAGCCTTTTGGGAGTGCTTTGCACCGGCGCATACAATTATTCCATGGCGAGCAATTACAATAGGGCGCCGCGTCCTGCAATGGTGATCGTTAACGATGGCAGGGCAAGGCTTATTGTTCGGAGAGAAAATTATAAGGATGTAACCGGCCGTGATGTTACTTGAACTGCGATGGGTGGACCTTCTTGATATCGCCGTTGTGACGGCGGCGATCTATTACCTGCTTGTATGGCTGCAGGGCACGCGCGCGCTTGCTTTGATCAGAGGGCTGGCCGTGGTGGTCATGCTTTACCTTGCGGGAAAGGTGCTCGGGCTCAATACGATCAACTGGATACTTGAAAAACTCGGCACGATAATCCTGATCGTCATAGTGATAGTATTCCAGCCGGAGCTTAGAAGGGCGCTTGAGCGCCTTGGAAGGGAAAGGATCCTGGTACGGCTGGGGATAGTGGATACAGGCCGCGGATCATGGTTTGTCCGGCACATCATAAGGGCTGTGGAACAGCTTTCGGAGATCAAATGCGGAGCGCTGATAGTGCTGGAAAAGAACACGGGATTATCCGAATTCCTTGAGAGCGGGGTGAAACTGGACGCGATCGTTTCTTCGGAGCTTCTGATATCGATCTTCTCTCCAAAGAACCCCCTTCACGACGGCGCAGCCATCATTCAGGGCGACCGCATAACCGCCGCGGGATGCCTTCTGCCGCTCTCGGATACCAAACTCCTGGACAGGCGGCTCGGGACAAGGCACCGCGCTGCCGTGGGAATGAGCGAGCAGACCGACGCGCTCGTGATGGTGGTTTCGGAGAAGACAGGCATAATTTCCATCGCGGAGAACGGTTATCTTTCCAGGCACATATCCAAGGAAATGCTTGAGGAGAAACTGTTCGAGCTTTACAGGGTGAAGCCGTCCACCAAGGACTGGTTCAAGTTGATGAGAAAGGCGAAAACCCATTGAAAACAACAACGCACAGCCTTAAGGAGATGAAATCGGCCGGCAAGAAAATAATCATGCTCACGGCGTACGACTGTCCCACCGCCAGGATACTTGACGAGACCGGCGTTGAGATCATTCTTGTGGGGGATTCTGTGGGCAACGTGCTGCTTGGCTACGACAATACTATCCCCGTTACGATGGATGATATGCTCCATCACACGAAAGCGGTGACAAGGGGCGCCAAAAATTCGATGGTGATCGCGGATATGCCTTTCATGTCCTACCAGCTCAATCCCGAATCGGCTCTTCTTAACGCTTCCCGGTTCATCAAGGAGGCCGGAGCCCACGGCGTCAAGATAGAAGGGGATATTTACCTTGATTCCATAAGGAAGATAATCGACGCGGGAATCCCCGTGATGGGGCACCTGGGGCTTACCCCCCAGCTGGTGAACCAGCTTGGAGGATACAGGGTGCAGGGAAGGACCGCCGATGAGGCAAGGATAATCTTTGAGGGCGCGAAAACCCTTGAAAAAGCGGGGGTTTTCTGCCTGGTACTGGAGATGGTGCCGGCACTGCTCGCAAAAAAAATAGCCCAGTCGCTCACCATACCCGTCATCGGGATAGGGGCGGGGATCTATTGCGACGGGCAGGTGCTTGTGACAAATGATATTTTGGGCCTTACGGAAAAGGGCATACCCAGGTTCGCGAAGAAGTACGTGGAACTGAATTCAGAGATCAGGAAGGCGGTAACGTTCTTTATCTCTGATGTTAGAGCGAACCGTTTTCCCGGCCAGGAAAATTCATTTTAGTTGATCTATGCCCCAGTAGCCCTTCGACAGGCTCAGGGCATAAAGTACTATGAAATAATAGCTTTGCTTGTAAGGGAGGCACTGAGCGAGCAGAGCGAGTCGAGGTGCCCCAGTAGCTCAGTTGGATACCTGCCTGCCGGCAGGCAGGGAGCGACGGGTAATACATTGAAAATATGTTATTATATTTATGTCCTAAGAAGTCGGAAGGACAATAGGCTGTATATTGGCCTAACTTCTGACATTGAAAGGCGTGTTCAGGAGCATAACGCAGGGAAGATGAAATCGACAAAAGGAAGAAGGCCTTTCTTTTTGGTATATAGCGAAAAAATGAAATCTAGGGTTGAAGCACGAAAGCGAGAAAAATTTCTTAAATCAGGATGTGGACGAGAGTTTATAAAATCTATTATTAATAAACATGCCCCAGTAGCTCAGTTGGATAGAGCGACGGTTTCCTAAACCGTAGGTCGCAGGTTCGATCCCTGTCTGGGGCAGTTTGGCTCAGAATATCAGATTATCAGAGCATCAGAATATCAGGGGAATGGAATGGAAAATATCATATTAATAGGGTTCATGGGAGCCGGGAAGACCGAGGTGGGCAGACTTCTGGCAGAAAAGCTCAAAATGACATACGTTGACACGGATGAGATCATTGAAAAGGAACAGGGAAGATCGATCAATGATATATTCGCAAAGGACGGAGAGGAAAAGTTCAGGGACATGGAAAGCGCGGTCTTGAGCAGCTTGGCCAAAATGAAAGATCATGTGATATCGACAGGAGGAGGAATGGTACTAAGGCCTGCTAACGTGAAAAAGCTTAAAGAACTGGGGCCGCTCGTTCTTCTCTGGGCGGACCCGGAAGTTGTATATAACAGGGTCAAGGATACCGGCGCAAGGCCTTTGCTGAACGTTAAAGACCCCAAGAACAGGATAAAGGAGATACTGGATTTCAGGGCGCCGATATACAGGAATGTGGCCGATCTTGAAGTGGACACATCCGCCTTGTCGCCCGAAGAAGCTTGTAATAGAATAATCGCATTCGTGAATGTTTCGGGGAAAAAGGAGAAATGATGGAAAAAGTCAGGGTTAATCTTGGGGAGAACTCCTACAGCATAAATGTGGGCAAGGGCATACTGGAGGAGGTGGGCAGCACCTTAAAAAAGGCTAACAGCTTTGAAAAAATAATAATTATAACGGATCCCCTGGTGAACGAGCTGTGGGGCGGGATGCTGCGGAGCAGCTTAAGGAGCGAGGGATTCGCTTTTGAGGTGCTGGAAGTCCCCAGGGGCGAGCGCTACAAGAACCTGGGCATGGCGTTCAAGCTTTACAACAAGCTTCTTCAGCTGGAGGCCCACAGGGACTGCTGCGTTATTGCTTTTGGAGGCGGCGTGATCGGCGACCTGGCGGGATTTGTTGCCGCCACCTACATGAGGGGCATGTACCTGGTCCATGTTCCCACAACGCTTCTTGCGCAGGTGGATTCAAGCATCGGCGGAAAGACTTCTGTGAACCATCCAAAAGGAAAGAACCTGATAGGGGTTTTCTACCAGCCGCTGCTCGTCCACGCGGATGTTGAGACGCTCACCACACTGCCTCAGAAGGAGATCAGCACGGGCCTGGCGGAAGTGATAAAGTACGGCGTCATTGAGGACGCGGATTTCTTCAAGTTCCTGGAGGTGAATTCGCACCAGTTGAACACGAAGGCTTTTGAGGACAGGGACACGCTAAAGGCGGCTCTCAAGGTGTGGGAGACCATCATCACGGAGTCGTGCAAGATAAAGTCAAGGATAGTGGAGCAGGATGAAAAGGAAAAAGGCGTCAGGATGATCCTCAACTTCGGCCATACAATAGGCCATGCCATAGAGACCGTCACCAAATACGATGTTTATAACCACGGAGAGGCGGTGGCGATCGGGATGGTGGCTGCGGCCATGATATCAAGGGAGATGCAGATGATGGACGATGCAACGGTGAAGAGCATAAAGGTATTGCTAGAAAAGCTCAAGCTGCCCACATCTGTTGACGGATTGTCGGCGAAAAAGATAGTGAACAGCCTGAAAGTGGATAAGAAGATAAGGGAAGGGAAGATAAAGTTCGTCCTGCCAAAGAGGATCGGTAAAGTGGAGATAAGGGATGACGTGCCCATACAGACGGTGAAGCGGGTGCTTAGGGAAATAGGGTGCAAATAAAATGACCAATGACCAATTGCCAATGACCAATTAAGGTAAAATTATTATATGGACACAAAGAGGCAGCTCGAGATAATTAAAGAAGGATGTGCGGAGCTGATACCCGAAAAAGAGCTCCTGCAGAAGCTGTCAAAAAAGAAGCAGCTTAGAGTGAAATGGGGCGCGGATCCCTCGGCGCCGGACATCCACCTTGGCCACGTTGTGGTGCTCCGGAAATTGAGGACATTCCAGGAGCTGGGGCATAAGGTAGTGTTCATAATAGGCGATTTTACGGGCATGATAGGCGATCCTTCCGGAAAATCGGATACAAGGGTGCCGCTCACCAGGCGCCAGGTGGAAGATAACGCAAAAACCTACAAAGAACAGGTTTTTAGAGTACTCGACCCGAAGATGACGGAGGTCACCTATAACAGCAAGTGGCTTCGCAAGCTCACCCTGGAGGACATAATTAACCTTGCGGCAAAATATACCGTGGCGAGGATGCTGGAAAGGGACGACTTCGTCAAGCGGTACACGCAGCAGAAGCCGATCTCCATCCATGAATTCCTGTACCCACTCATTCAGGGGTATGATTCCGTAATGGTGAAGGCTGACATTGAGATAGGGGGCACCGACCAGAAGTTCAACCTTCTTGTGGGCAGGGAGCTCCAGAGAGAGTTCAATGAGGAGCCGCAGGTGGTCATGACAATGCCGCTTCTGGAAGGGACCGATGGCGTCCAGAAAATGAGCAAGTCTCTTAATAACTATATCGGCGTGACGGATAAGCCTTCTCAGATATTCGGCAAAACCATGTCCATCCCGGACAGCCTTATGATGAAATATTACGAGCTTCTTTCCGGACTGCCAAAAAGCGAAACGGGCAAGATCAGGGAAGGGCTCAAGAACAACATGCTCCATCCAAGGGACGTAAAGAAGCGCCTTGCGAAGATACTTGTAGGCACTTTTTACGGAAGTAAAGAGGCTGAAGCTGCCGAGAAGGAATTTGAGAGCGTGTTCAAGGAAGGCGGGCTCCCCAGTGAGGTCCCGGTCATTGCTCTGGCCGCGAAGGACATTGAGAAGGACGGCACGATCTGGCTTCCAAGGGCGATCGTTGTTTGCGGAGCCGCGGATTCCACATCTTCCGCTTCCCGCCTTATTGAACAGGGCGGTGTGGAGGTGAACGGGGCGATCATCAGGGATAAAAAGGCGAAGATCAGGATCGAAGGCGAGACACTTTTGAAGGTGGGTAAGAGGAAGTTCGCAAAGTTAAAGAAAGAATAACTCACCCCCTGCCCCCTCTCTTATTAAGAGAGGGGGTGCTGAAGGCGGGGGTGAGTTGTTGGGGTAATTTATGAGAGTAGGTTTTGGCTATGACGTTCACAAGCTTGTAAAGGGCAGAAAGCTTATACTCGGCGGAGTGGAAATAAAGTTCCGCAAGGGACTAGCCGGCTACTCCGATGCCGATGTCCTTGTGCACGCCATAATCGATTCCCTCATAGGCGCGATAGGGGAGCATGACATCGGACACCATTTCCCCATGGATGATCCCAGATACAAGGGGATATCAAGCCTCATACTCCTTAAGAAAATATCCGATATTTTGCTATCCAAGGGCTTCTCTGTGGTGAACATCGATACAACCGTGGTAGCCGAGGCGCCAAAACTGAGCTCATATGTGAAGCAGATGCGTCTCAATATCTCATCCGTTCTGGGGATCCCGGAGAATGCCGTCAACATCAAGGGGAAGACCGAGGAAGGGATGGGATTCACCGGAAAGGGCCAGGGAATATCGGCGTACGCGGTAGCTCTTATAGAGAGCAACATCCTCACATATGCCACCAGCTTTTTTAAGCGATGAAACAAAAGATCAAGCTTGGAGTGAACGTTGACCATATCGCGACTCTTCGCCAGGCCAGGCGCGAGGGCATACCGGACCTGATATCATCCGCCAGGCAGGCCATTGCAGGAGGCGCGGACTCCATAGTTGCCCACCTTCGCGAGGACAGGCGCCACATCCAGGACGATGATATCTATGCCATAAGGAAGCTCCCCGCGCACTTTGATATGGAAATGGCGGCCACAGAGGAAATGCTCCGCATCGCGCTTCATGTGAAGCCCGACATGGCCACGATCGTGCCGGAAAAAAGGCAGGAGCTTACCACCGAGGGCGGCCTTGACGTTTCTGCCAACCTGAAGAAACTTGAAGGTTTTGTCGGAAAACTTGAACGCTCCGGGATAAAGGTGAGCCTTTTCATAGATCCCGTGGAATCACAGATCAAGGCAGCGGCAAAGACCGGCGCGAGTTTCATCGAGATCCACACGGGGAAATATGCCGGATCCTCCTCAAAGAAAAACCTTCGGGATATCGTTAAAGCGGTGAAGCTGGCAAAAAGCGCGGGGCTTCGTGTCAATGCCGGCCACGGGCTGGATTATAATAATGTAGAGCCGATCGCCAGGTTAAGCGGGATCGAAGAACTGAACATCGGATTCAGCATAATCGCGCGCAGCGTGTTCGTTGGGCTGAAAAAGGCTGTTTCGGACATGAAACGTCTCCTGATCATTCTTATTTCCTTTGGTTTATTCAGCTTTTCTTCGTACGCGGTTACAGGGGAAGCTTCTGCAACCCCTGAAGCGGCAACTCAGGCAACGGAAGAAGTTAAGCCTTCACTGGAGCCCTATATTGTGCCGTTAGAAGGAACTACAGAGGGCACTACCAAACCGGGACTTCCCGAATGGCTCAAGGGGATAGGAGTAACAGGGGAGGCCGTGTCCGCTCCGCCGGCTGCCAAAAAAAGTACATTCAGTGATGTCCCCGCTGATCATTGGGCCGCGGGTCCGGTGGAACGGCTGGTGAAAATGGGGGTCACACAGGGGTATCCCGACGGGACATTTAGGGGAGCGAACAGCCTTTCCAGGTATGAAATGGCGGTATTCCTTTCAAAAATGGCGCATGCCAAAGAAACGAAGGCCGCAGAAAATGAGAAGATATTGGAGGAGTTCAAGTCCGAGGTCAATAAATTGAAATATACATTAGATATGTACAAAAAACAGCCGGGCGTGAAAAGGCCTATATACGGCACGTTTTCGGCGAGGCTACGGGCGGGCAATATCATATCTGTCAATGCGGCGTCGGATGCGCTAAAGGCGCCAGTGGGGCCGGTGTTCGACTACAGGCTGACAGCGGGATACAGGCACGAGTTCAATGGATCGTCGTTCCTCAGGCTGGGCATTGATACGATGGACTCAAGCATTACGGAGGGAAGGGACCTTGTAAGGGAGATGCTTGAGGCGGAGGCTGTGGCGGAGACAAAAGCAGGGTTCGGCGTTTCCATAACAGCGGGGCCCGGGATGGTGGTGCACAGGGAGGGGAATTCGGACATTTTCCCGTCGGAAGACTACACCGTGTACTTGAGGCCAAGCAACGGCATAAAGCTGTATTATGCGCCGGGCGACCTTGAGACCGGCATAGGATACAGGGCAACCTCCATAGAGAGCAGTGGAGCGGCAATGATAAACGATTCATACTGCTATGCCGGCTACACCTTCCGGGGAACTGTCTTGGGAAGCATAAGCCTTAAGTATTCAATAGACGTTTTTAATGATAATTTAAGGGCGACATACGCAAGTTCCGAGTCGTTCGTCAGCATGTATGAGATGGAAGTGAAGCCGTCAAAGCATCTGACGATCGGGCTGAAGTGCGGGGTAGCCGCAAGCGAGAATACACCACATAACGCTCATGTCGGATTGAGCGTTGTGGCCGACGAATTGTTCCATAAAGGGAATACCATGCGGCTTTTCGCGAGCAAGACGGGGACCGAATTCTTTGATCTTCCCACATATCCAGGGATGCTTGGCGTTAACATGTTCAATAAGCTTTATCAGGCGGGGACATATGACTTCGGGCTTGAGGTTTCACAGGCGATCTCAAGCAGGCTTGGCGTAAAGGTGATCTCAAGCGTTGTGACCGGCCCGGAAGGGGAGTACGAAGAGGGTGAGCCGAAGGCCAATTCCACCTTTGAATTTGACCTGAACTTCGGGGTGCTTGATGGCGCTGTGATGACGCTGGCTTACAGGGTATATCAGGTCCCTGGCGATGTTGAAAATACCACGTCGGATATGATAGGGTTGGGGTTCACGTACAATTTTTAGCGGCCGGTTAAAGGAGGACTTATGAAAATAGCTATTGGCTCAGACCACGGGGGATTCGCATTGAAGGAAGGCATAAAGAAATACCTTAAAAGGCGCAGGATAGGCTTTAAGGATTTCGGCGCTTTCAGCGAGGAGCCGGTGGATTACCCGGACATAGGCAGGCGCGTGGCAAGGGCCGTAGCCTCCCGAAAGTACAGGTTCGGCATATTGTTCTGCGGGACCGGCCTTGGAATGTCGATGGTGGCGAACAAGGTAAAAGGGATAAGGGCGGCGGTCTGCCACGATGTTTATACGGCAAAAATGAGCAGGGCGCACAACGACGCCAATGTTCTGAGCCTTGGGGGCAGAGTGCTGAATACGAGACTGGCATCGAAAATGGTTGAAGCTTTTCTTAAGACGCCTTTTGAGGGCGGAAGGCACCTGAGGAGAGTAAGGAAGATAGGATAACTCACCCCCATCCCCTCTCTTAAAAAGAGAGGGGAGAAAAAGGTTTGGCTTGAAAAGATGAATTATAAGAATTTTAGTAATCTTGTAAAGCAAGTGACTCGGAAGCTGCGAAGGGAACAAACAGAGAGTGAAACCGTTCTATGGGAGGTTTTAAGAAATCGGAAACTGATAGGGAGAAAGTTCTTGCGACAATGCCCAATAGTTTTTGAGTGGGAGGGCAAAAAGAGATTCTTTATTGCCGATTTCTATTGCCACGCGGCAAAACTGGCAGTTGAATTAGATGGTGCGGTACATTTGAGACAAAAAGATTACGACAAAGCTAGGGATTATGTGTTAAAAAGCATGGGGATTAAAGTGCTACATATTAAAAATGAAAAGGTAATAAGTAATATGAAAGAAGTAATCGCTAATTTAGAGGAAGAACTGGGAAAAGCAACTTGTCCTCTATCCCCCTCTCTTATAAAGAGAGGGGGAATAAAAGGGGGTGAGTTATGAAGGCATTGATCCTTGCTGCGGGGTACGGGAAAAGGCTTGAGCCGCTTACAAAAGCGGTGCCAAAGCCGATGGTCCCCGTGGCGAACAAGCCGATCATGCAGTACAACATCGAACTGCTGAAAAGATACGGAATAAAGGATATCATTGCCAATATCCACTACTTTCCGGAGCAGGTGGAGAACTACTTCGGCGACGGCTCATCCCTTGGCGTGAACCTGAGGTATTCTTTCGAGGAAGAACTACTCGGGACAGCGGGCGGGGTGCGCAGGATGGCGGAGCTCTCGGGCATTGACGGAACTTTCCTCGTGATGTCCTCCGACGTGCTTACAGACGTCAATATCAGCAAACTAGTCTCATTCCATAAAAAGACGAAAGCAGTGGCCACGATAGCCCTGACGCCAGTGGCCGATACATCCCAGTTCGGCGTAGTTTCCCTAGGCGTCGATGACAGGATAACCGGATTCCAGGAGAAACCTTCCCGCGAAGAAGCGCTGAGCGACCTGGTGAATACCGGGATATATGTTTTTGAGCCGCAGATACTGGACAGGATACCTGAGGGTAAATTCCATGACTTCGGTAACAATGTCTTCCCCAAGCTTGTGGAGGAAGCAGCCCCTTTTCACGGGTACAGGATGATCGAGTACTGGAATGACGTGGGCGGCGTGGAAAAGCTGATGTCCGCCAATTACGACATACTCCAGGGGAGCGTGCGAGCGGAAATAGCCGCCAGGCGCGTTGGTAAGTCCACGTGGCTTGGGCGCAATACACAGGTGGACAAGAGCGCCAAGTTCGACGGCACGATAATACTGGGGGACAGGAGCGTTGTGGAAAAGGACGTTCAGGTGTACGGCAACGTCTCCATCGGCGACAAATGCGTCATTGAGGAAGGCGCGATAATATCCAACTGTGTCATATGGTCGGACACGCATATAGGGAAGAACTCAAGGCTGGACAAGTGCATCATCGGCAACTGGTGCCACATAGAAGATAATGTAAGGATAGAAGAAGGCTGCGTCATCAGCAACCGTTCAAGGATCCGCTCCGGCAAAAAGCTGTCCTCAAATACCAAGGTTGAGCCGGATAAGACAATATAACTCACCCCCGTGCCCCCTCTCTTTATAAGAGAGGGGGAATTGAAGGGGGTGAGTTTTCCATGCAAGTTTTCCGCAAGTTACCCCGATAGTATCATCGGAAGCCTGCCTGCCGGCAGGCAGGGAAAGGTGTCCCCGGGGGGATGCTGTCATTCCTGAGCATTATCGTTTAAAGGAGGAATTAATATGGGTATGGGGATTTGCCCGGATACATCACACACCGGCGGACTAAAAGCGCTGTTTTCAAGGATCTTTCAAAAGGGAGGGGAAAGCGGGGCGCAGCTGGGGGAAGCGGTCAAGGATGGTATCGCAGAAGTTCACAAAGGAAAGGGAGAAGGCTTTACAAAGTATACAGACCCTATTACCGGGAAAGTAGGATATGATTATGATAAAGGCATGGCGGAGCGTTTTTTGGAATTAGTTGGTCTTAAGGATAGACCCGGGAAAGTCGTGAAGGGCGATTACTAAGGAGACAAGGTGGAATTAGCCATAGGGATATTGGGGAGACTTATTTTGCCCGTACTAAGTATAGCCGCGGCTGTTTTTATTTTTTTAATGGCGCTGCTGATTTACGGGGCGTATTGCCTGAAGAGGGATGAAGCCCGCCTTGCTGTGGCAGAGAAGAAGAAAGAGGAATCGGAAGCGGAGCTGGTAAAAGTTGATAAAAAGCTGAAAGAGCTGGTCAGCCAATACAAGGTGAACATGGAAAAGCGTAAAAGAGGAGAAAAATAATCAATGGCTAATACTCCCGGCGTAGACACTACTGGGCCAAAGGCGGTACCCGCTAAGGGACGCGATGTGGCTGTGCCAAGCCTCAACCCCCCAAAGTCCGAAGAGAGAGCATTGCGAGAATGGCTTGTGGATCATGGGGTAAACTGGCTGGACGAGGATACAATTGCAGCCTGGATAAGCGAAGCCAGGGACAATGGTGACGGCCAGCTCGATTTTAAGGAATTCGGCAAGCTGCTGGACAGGGTGGGTTTTTTCAGGAAGGTGTTCGATCCCTATTCGGGAGCGTATGTTAAGCACATAACCGGTAAGGCGGGAAAAGCGCTTCTGCCCAATGTCCGCACAGTTAAAGAGCTGATCGCTAATCTTAACAGGACCAACCTCATCGCCTACGCGCAGGGAAAGAACGTTTGGGAGGCTCTTGAGGCGACCACGATAATCGCGGCTGACAGCAGAATGTCGGAAGGGACGCAGGATTATCTGACTGAGCTTGTGACAGACAGGATAAACAATGACACAGAAATAGATACAAGCGTGAGGGAAAAGAATAAGGATAAGGGCAAGACAGAGGATCAATTGGTCGCATTGATCAGGGAAGCCAAGGATAAGCTGATAGAAAAGGCCACGAGATACATTCAGAACGGTGAGATAGGAATGCTTACCGGACTGGATGTTGGCAGAATGACAGAAATGGGCTATGTCACGCAGCCCAATAATACCGATCATGAAGACAAGCCTTATGATTACATGAAGGGGCTTGATTCGGGCTTCACTAAATTTATCAAGGACGCTTATATGGAATTGAGAAATTATGAAGGCAAAGACAAGGTATGCCTGTTGTACACTACGGCGGGGTTGAATTCGCTCTTTAACGCGCAATTCAGCATAAAGACAGTCTATGCCGGCCAGAGGAGATTATTGGACAAGGACCTTTACAGCAATGTAGAGAAGATATTTAAGAAGATCAAATCGCTGGAAAAACGGGTGGACGAACTAAAGGAAGAGGGCAGGACCGCTCCTGCAAAGAAGAAAGAACTGGCGGAGGCAGAGGAACTGCTGGCTGCAGACAAGAAATTCTTCAGGTTCGCCTGCATGTTCCAACACGAGGGCGGAAAGGGCATTGAGCGTGCCTTTGAGAACAAAGGTGACAGTGAAACTAAGTTCAAGGTCATGCATAAGATCTCGAAAAAGGACCTTGGCCAGCTGCAATTAACACGGACTTACGGCGCCGACAGGATCTGGAATGCCCTTGTAAAAGCGGGGTATATTGACCAGGACGGAGTGGTTCAGCCCGCGTTTGATAGAGGGAAAAAGGAGTTCAGGGCATCATTTAAGCCGGAGTTGGAGCCTAACATAGTTCCCTTAAATGCGTATGACACGGACCTGGTGTACGGCTATCTGATGAAGATGACAGAGCCTGCGGATGTGAGGAGCATGTTATGGTATTTTAAGCACCCGATCGCTATAGGAAAAACATATGCAAATGTGCCGGTTAAATCCGAACAAAAGCCTGCGGAGAACCCGGCCACAAAGCCCGTTGCAGTTCCGGCTGTCACAGCTCAATCGCAGCCAACGCCGGCTCCGGTAGAACCAAGTCCGGCTCCAGAACAGCCAAGCACGGCTCCGGCTTCGCTAGTCGAAACTCCGGCCGCATCTTCAGAAGGGGTTAGCACTGACAGAAAAGTAACAAATTTTCTGCAGCGGAGATATATGGATGAATTCAACATAGAATTTTCGAAAGGAGACTCAACCTGCGCTGCCGAAGCGCTTGGAAATTATGTGTTTTCTTCCGTGTTACAAACCACGTCAAAACCGGGCATATCTGAAAATATGGAGGCTCTGGCAAATACGCCAATGATAAAAAGGCTTAATGAGCCGTCCGTGAAGCCGAGCGACATCGCTTCGATGGTTGAAACTCTCCGTTACCAGGATAACAGGGCTTCTAAATCTACGATACAGATCCTTTTGGCATTGAAAGCTTCTAATGTAGAAAAATATGAAGAAGTGATGGCCGCTTTGAGGAACACCAACCCCACAATGGCAGCCGATCTGGAAAGAGAAATGGGCCTTTTCGCTGCTGTTGCCGCTCTCGCTCAGTAATAACCCGGTCATCTTGTAACAACCAAAATATCGCCTAATAAAAAGCCTTATAAACCTTAGACTCAGCAGGCAGCCCGGCTAATTCCGCGCTTTTGTCACAACCTGGACAAGCTGCTTGAATAGCCCCATAGTTGGTGTTAAAATCATCCCAGGAAATAACTATTAATTCCCTTTAAATCAAGATGAGCTTTTTATTCCGGCTTTTGATGTCTTTTGTTTTCTGGGGGTTGTTCACTTTCTTCATTTTATTGACCCCCGCGGCATCTATTATATTTCGGCCCTTGTTCCCGGACACAAAATCCTCATACAGGTTCTTCACAAAGCTTTTTTTAAGGATAACGACTTTCCTGACTTTCCGCTCTCCGGAAGTGGCGGGAATTGAGAATATCCCCTTGTCAGGACCGCTGATCTTGATCGGGAACCACACCAGCCCACTTGATTCATTTCTTTTGAACATGGTTGCCCCGCGGCATATCCATTCATACTATTATTCCGGCCGTGGCGCAGTTAAACTGCCCTTTGCGCGATTGATCTCGAAGGGCGCGGGTGACCTGGAAACAACCAGGTCAGGCAACGTGCTTGTCTCATCCAAATCCATGCTGAAAGCTATAGACATCTTAAATGGTGGCGATGCGATGTTATTCTATGTTTTTACAATGCCGGTCCCGCATGTATCCCGGGGTCTTTACAAGATCCTTCAGGAAACAGAGGCTGTGATCATACCTTTCTATATCAAAGGAGGGTATACCGTCAGGTTCTTCATAAAGTCGTTAAGGCCTAGAGTGGTTTTTGGCGCTCCATTGAGAAAAGAGGATATCTTGAATGGCAAGATCCAGTATCTAAAATCGGTTTTGAAATCCCTGGCCAGCTGACATTCCCCCCTTTTTTTGCATGCAAGTTTTCCCCCTTTCCCCCCGATATATATAGTGTAGAACGGCAAATGAAGGCAATAAAGGCAAAAAAGGAATAAGAGGGGAAAATGACAGATCCGACAATAAACCAGATAAACAGCATATCTCAAATTGACACCACCAGCGATGTTGCCGGTGGTGCCGCAGTTAATCCGGCATATATCGCCTCCGATGTTCCAGTCACCCCGAATATTGAAGAGTCTGTGGGGATAGACAGCATTGAAGTTTCAAACGGCGTTTCCACCTCCCAGATCAACCTTGGCGGGACAGTTGAGAAAGAGGAATCAGCCAACTACATCCAGAGCGATACCGAGGAGCAGGTCATAATCTCATCCCTCATGGATGCCGACAACATGGACATGAACTCCATAGAGGAGATAGAGAAAGCCAGCCAGTATATTGCCCCGGATGACACGGCTGTCCAGGTCCTTCTGATGAACCTGAAGAGCTTCGGGATAATAACCGATTCAATGTCGCAGGACGAAATGGTGATGGCGATACACGACTATGTAACAGCCAATTTCTCGTACCAGGTGGAAGCGGCGGGGGATGACTGGCAGACGGTCTCCGAGACGATAAAGAACGGCGGGGGCGACTGCGAAGACCTGGCGAACCTTGAAGCCAGCCTTTTGACAGCGGCCTTGGTTGACAAGGGGATTAACCTGGAGGATGCGGAAAAGAGGGTATGCGCGGTAGTTGTGGCAAATATCAATACCGGCACCGGCCATGTTTACGTGTCATACGTGAAAGAGGACGGCACAACGGTCAACCTGGACCCCTCAGTGAAGGATTCATCTGCTTTTGGCTTGACGCCGGAGAGCCAGATGGTGCTGTTCAGCTACACCGCAGGAGCGGTAAATGTTAAGGATATCAGCTTTGCCAACATAAACTTCATGACGGCGGGTTATATAATCCCGAGCGATCCGATCAACTCGCTTTACGGGATAGAACAGATCAAGGAAAGCGAAATAAGGCTGGATGAGATACAGCTGGACCTGGCGGAGATACTGGCATGCACTTCGGTATTAAGCGCTCAAACAGAAGTGGACGCCAGGAGAGTGGACCTGGCGCTTGCCCAGCAAACACTAAACACGGCAACCACTCCCTATAATAATTACGAGGAATGGGCCACTGTGGACGGCGGTTGTTCTTGGGTGAAAATGCCTGCTTCTTCGTGGGACAGCACTTTAGCGTATGAAACAGGTGATCCTGATTACTACAAGAACCATGATGATGATTGGATATATGCTAACAGTAGTTATGAATGCGGCCTTTTGGACACTTTGGGAATAATACGTACTTATCATACAGCTTTAGATGATTTCAATGTCAAACAGGCCGCATATGATGCCGCGCTGGTAAAGTACATAAATGTCGCATACAAGAACGGGTATATAAGCGACCCGAGTTTGGTCACTAATTACTCGCTCACCCAATATTATGTACAGACCAGAGAAAATATTTGGGGATCAACAACTACCACTGAGATCACTTATAGTCAATATATGGATTTGCTCCCTCGTATATTTGATATGTATGATTATGATGGCGATGGTCATAATGAATGGATTAGAGGAGTCTCCACCCAAACCACTACATCAACGCAAATTAAAGAAACCTACCTGGACGGCATTGTAAATAGTTTCTCCCTCAGTTTAAAGTACAGGGATACCCCCACATCATTGCCAACGGACCACAATACGACAGTAGGCTACTTTAAAGATCATAATCTTTTTGAAGTAGATCATCAGACATATACCGTTGATTCAGTGACTTATAATGTGGATTATTACAAACTGCCCGATCCAGGTGCCACCTCTACCAGCAGTGCTTATGTCCTTAATAATTACAGGGTGGAAATATTGGACATAAAGGGATTGATGATGGTCGTTGCACTCATATACGAGGCAAAGAGGGACCTGAGGAACCTGGTGAACCAGGAGCTTCGCGGCGCAGAGGAGACAGGATACCAGGGAATGGACATCCCCAAGCTTGTTCAGAAGAAAGTAAGCAGGCTGGAAAAAGGCTTTGCCGATATAGTGGCGAACTGCCTCAAAATAGTGAACAACATGAACCAGGCGGCGTACACCCAATTGCAGATCAGTATCAACGATGAATATAACAGGAGAAAAGAGAGGATAGAGGACAGGTCGGACGGCATAGAGGATTTCTTCAAGGATGAATACTGGAACAGCGACATAAGGGAGCTGCAGAACGAGAGGAACAGGCTGCAGGCCCTGAGCGGAGCAGCGAGCCAATTCCAGACCATCACCCAGCAGAACCTTCAGGCAGCCCAGAATACGTTCGTTGCGATGGGACGGGCTGCCGGAATGAACCTTAATTCCATAGTTACACAGATGAACACCTTGGACAGGGCCACCCTGGACACCACTGACAACGGCAACTACAGGGAAATGAATTATGACCTGGCGGTGGCCTTGAGGAAGGCAATATTCGGCGCGGGACAGCAGGTAAGGATAGGCCTTATGGGAAAAGAGACGATGGCGACCATGAGGAACCTGGTCCATCAGGAGATGACGGGGATCGGCGGAAGGCAGATGCGCACCGACATCACCTCGGCCCTTCACGAAAGCGAACAGAACGCCATATTAACCTGGTTTGACCACTCGGTTGAACTTGTCGCGCAGAGGATCCAGCTGGAGAACCAGCAGGTATATTACGACATAAACATACGAAAGATCAGGGACCAGGTGAACCAGATGAGGAACACCCAATGGGCGCATTACGTGTCGCGGGCGATCGACGCGGTTGCCATGGTGGTAGGCGTGGTGCTTGCCTGCATTCCCGGCGTTGGCTGGGTAGCCGGGCTGGTCGTTTCCGCGATCCTTAGCATCCTCAGCCAGGCGTTTGAAGGCACCAGGAACTGGGCCAACGCCCTTATGGCGCGGCACTTTGAGCAAACATACAACGATGTCATAAGGCCGACAGCGTACAACTATCAGGAAAGAGGCTCAGGCTCTTTCGCCCGCACCGGGGACAGCGACTCAATTACGGATATGGCGGCGGACGCGGAGCTGGACGCGGAAGAAGAGGCAGGGGACATGACGGCGGACAATTACCTTGATGAACAGAATAACGGCCACGACAGCCCGAGCAATGATCTCACCAGGATATGGCGGGGCGATTTCCATTCGTTCGGCGGCTCTTACGCTTTTGACGGGGTTGAATTCGCCGCCGCATTCGACAGGATAAGCAGGGCCCAGAGGGTCGTAATGGAGCTTAACGGCATCCGCGAGGCCATGGTGGAGATGAGGAACATGGTCCACATGGAGATGACAGGCATTGGGGGAAGATCGCCGTCCAACATATTGACATACGCCATGGAAGCCGCGAGGGGCCAGATGTCGTTCATAGCGAACCTTTCATCCATGTCGATAAAGGACGTGCAGCAGTCCAGGAACCTGCAGTACGACAGGAACAGAAGGTTGCTCCAGGCGAGTCAGGCCGCGGCCAGCGCGTACATAGGCATGCAAACCGCCATAATCCCGTGGGTGGGGGGTACGCTGTCTTCCCAGTTCGGCATGTATAATCAAAGGCGCAATTTCATGGAGCAGGATCACGCCAGCTTTACCACGGATTCAACATATGAATTTGAATTTGACGCGCTTAATAATCTCATTGACAGTGGCACAACGAGTATCGGCGACGGCGAGATCGGGGTGAATTACAATACCGTGTCGCAGGCAAGGACCGACGTCACGAAGGCTATCATAGCGAGAGCCGTGCTTTCTTCCATAAAAAAGGCGAAGGCGGACATGAGGAGCCTGGTTCACATGGAAATGACGGGGATAAAGAGCTTCAGCAGCGATCTTGCCAGCCAGATAAATACCGTTGATTTTGAAGCGGCGATGAGATCGATCGACCTGATAACGGATTATCTCTCGGAGAATTGCAGGGTGCACAACGAAGCGCTGGATGCCTCCAGAATGGTGGCGAAGCTCACCAGACAAATAAGTAACAACTGGGTAAAGATGGTCCTCTCCGTTGCTTCAAAGTTCGGGGGGACGGTCGGCGGCGTTGCCGGCGCTATTCTGAACGCGGCGCTCACAGTTGGTTCCGCGTTCATACAATTCGATCAAGCGAAGAGAGAGTACAAGTGGGCAAGCGACAGGGCGAAGGACGATACCGGGGATCTGAGGGCGCTTATAGCCGCGAGGAAAATCATGGAGCAGACCCCCACTTCGACGGAGTCAAGGCTCGCGCAGCTTGAGGCCGAGGTCATGCAGAACCTGGGAGAGGATATGATGCAGTCCCTGGGGTACGGGAACGTGGGGGTGAATGCCGGGCTTGGGGCAAAGTATAAAGCGCTTCTTGAAAGAGCTTACCGAAGGGACAAAGCGGTGCAGACCATAAAGGAAACGCTGGTGGAACTGAGGAACACCGTGCATTCTGTCATGACCGGGATAGGCGGATTGACCTCCGACTCCACTTCGCAGGCGCTCACGGCGACGCTTGAGTCGGCAAAGGCGAAAATAGACGACGCGTTCAAGCTTCTGCAGTCCCTTGCGGACAGGAAGAACGAAATAGCCCAGGCTGAAAGGCAGAAGGTAAAGGCGAAAGCGGAGCTTACCAAGGCCACAGTGAACCTGATAATACAGAGCGTGATAGCGGCGATCAGCCTGGTAATGACGGCCATACAGATAGCGTCAAGAAATAATGCGAAAAATGCGGAATCAAATCAGGAAAACGCGCAGAAGGACGTGAACAACGCGAAAGCGGAACTGAAAAGCGCGCAGGATCAGAATGACCCTGCCGGCATGAAAGCGGCGGCGGATAAAGTTCAAGTTACAGAAGGCGCCCTTAAACAGGCGAACGCGAATCTAAAGGTTGCGGAGGCAAAATTGGAATCGGTAACCTCTTTTAGCAACAGCGTTAACACAGGGATCACATGCACGTCGATGGCGGTGAACCTTACGATGATATTAGACAGTAAAAGCCAGCTTGAAGCCGGAGAAAGGGAGATTAACGCGAAGGCTTCGGATTATGTGAGCGAAGTGTCGCGCGGAAGGGACAGCAGGGCGCAGGCGCTGGAGGGGGCGATGTCCGGCGAGGGCTCGCTGGAGGACATGGCGGCAGCTTCGGAGACGGAGGTGGGGAGGACGCAGATGATGAAGAACGCGAACGCGAATAAATATAATATGAATGAGATAAAGAGGGAATCCAAGCAGGAGATTGAAGAGTGGGCGAAAGGGGCCATAAAGGAGATCGCGAAATACCGTGTGGAGAAGCAAAAAGAGGCGGAGGAGAAGAAATTGATGGTCCCACCGACAAATAATGATCAGGCCAGCGAAAGCACATCTTCAGTTTCATCGCCGGCAGGCACAAAGCCGGTTAAAGGCGCGAAAGCCTCTCCTGTCATGGACTTGAGCGAGGCGAGCAAGGCGATGATGGAAGCAACAAAAAATCTTAAAGCGAATCCGAACAGCCCGGCGGCGCTTGAGGCGGCAAAAGTGGCTATAAATAACTTCAAACAGGCAACAAAGGCAAACACTTCAGCTGCCCTTGATTACGCGAAATCGATACTTTCCAGGATGGAAGAAGCGACAGAGACAAGGAGCGCGCCTCAGGTTGAGACGCCAACGCCAACCGAAGGCGAAGAAAAGGTATCAACGGAAGACCTGAAGAAGGCATATGAGGCTGCAAAGAAGGATCTGAAGAAGGCGCAGGATGCGTTAAGGGAGGCTCTGGCAGCTGTTAAAGACTTAAAGAACAAGGTACCGGAAGCGGAAAAGGCGGCTGTGGCGGCGATGGAAAGTGTGCTGGAAGAAGAACAGAAAAAACTGGAAAGCATCATCGAAATTGAGGGCAATATAGACGATCTTGATAAGATGCTCGCGGGTCAGAAGGACGAGAAGTTAAAGGGAGTCATATCCAAGCAGAGGGAAGGGCTTGTGAGGAGCCTGACTGAGATTCAGAGTTCGCTTGAGGATTCAGCGCTAACGAGAGTAGCGGCGGAGGTTAACACGAACATGGCAAAAGAGGAGCTTGAAGCGGCAAGCAAAGAGGTGAAGGCTTCCAGGCAGAATGTGGACAAGTTAAAGAATAGAGTTGCACTGCTAGTGAAGGCGCTGGCCCAGGCTGATAGACAAGCATCCAAGATGTCGGTCGGATTAATGGGCAAAGGCAGTTTCGGCGGAAATATCAGTTTTGGCAACGGTATCAGCGCGAGTGCCGGCTTATTGTCTCAGCAGCAGGCGGACAGTCTTGGTATAGGGAATAACCCCGCGGTTCCGGTTTTACATTAATTACCTCACTTTTAAACTCTAATCGCCTTAATGTCAGATCACACTACAATTGATGTTAAAATTGACAGTTAAGCTATCAATACAACCTGTATATTTATTGTTATATCGGCTAAAAGTGATGAGATTTATTTGGCATGCCTGCCCGCCTCTGGCGGGAAAATTGCTTGATATTATGAGGGAGGTGTTGTATGGAGAACCATAAGGATATCAGTAAACCAGTATATCAGGGCGAGGATATAAGTATACCAGTAAATCAGGAAAAGAGAACACGAGCAAGGTTTGAGACTTTATGGGTTTGGCAGAAAGCGCATGCATTAAGAATTAAAATATCGGATATATGTAAAACTTTACCTCATGAAGAAAAATATAGAGTAAAAGACCAGATCATCCGTTCATCAAATTCTGTGGCAGATAATATAGCGGAAGGGAACAGCAGTTTTTATTATAAAGATAAGATGAAAGGATACTATAATTCCAGAAAGGAAGCAGGGGAAACGCAAAATCATTTATTGCATTTGGAGAGCAGGAAATTCATAAGTAAATCTCAGCTGAACGAAATGATCAAAGAGTATGAGGAAGTAATCCGAGGATTAAACGGCTTAATCAGGTCTGTTAACGAGAAGCGCTTGATAAACAACCATAAGGGATCTCGTTATCTAGGGGCCAATCCTGATATACTGATCTCCTGATAAACTCGCCCTGATGAACTAATATACTAATGAACTAAAGGTTATAATCCTAGCCTCTCAAAGGCTATTCCCTGCCTTCTTTTGCCCTCCTTGCCTTATTAATAACATGCAAGTTTCCCCCCCCTTCCTCCGATTATATATATGTAAATCAATATCAAATTGAATAGGGGGAGAATCGATATGGCAGGCGGTACGAACGAATCACCAAAAGTAGATCATCCGGCGACCGGGTCTGTGGGGCAGAACACTAAATCAAAGACAGTGGCCGGCCAGGGTACAGCTGCGCAACAGACAAAACCGGTCGATATTCACAGCGAACTTCTTAAAGCGGGATGGGAGACTTGCGGGCAAATAGCCAAGTGGGAAGGATAAGGAGACAGCAATGAAAGAAATAGCCGCAGTAGCCAGCCAGATAATCGCGAAAGAGGCAATAAAGCCACAGCTGAAGAGCGAGAACAAGTCCAGCATCACTTCCGTGAATTTCACCAACATATTTGACATCGTGAGGAGGAGCTTTGACGGGGTGATGGTGGTTGCAGAGAGCAATAATGCGGCCCTTGACGGCTTTGACAAGAACAAGCTGGAGGTAGAGAAAAAGAGGGAATTCAAGACGGACCTTGAGCAGGCGCAGGAGATAGTGGGCAAGATAGCGAAGATACTGGAAAAACAAGGTAAGAGTAGATAGGACCTGTCCTACGAAGCTCGAAGAGCGAAGTAGGATGCAAGTTTTGGCCGGGTTGAACCGATAATATATAGTGGAAGACAAAATTTATAAAAAGAGGGGGTGAAATAATATGGGTTATAATGCAAATACACAGGCTGGTGCAAGTGTAAGCAATGATACGATAGTTCAGCAAGCTCTTAATATCGCGGGGGAGGCATGCAATGAAATCAACCTGGTCCTGAAGGATATTCAGGGGGGAACAGGTCAGGGTGCTATAAACGTGTTAGGTGATAGCGGCGTTGACGGAACTTGGACCGCTTCAACATCTACATACGTTGATGATACAGCTGCTTCTCATACAGATGGCATAAATACAGGTGAGGAGGTATTAAGGTCGTATGGAATTGCTGGAACAGCGGACATAACCACAGCGGCAGGGGCCATGGTTATTGATGATTTAATGCAAAAGATCTCAACAAAGGTACAGGTAGCGGCTCAACTGTTATCAACGGCAAATAACATTGCCAAGACAGCATCAAGGGTATTGAGCCAGGGTTAATCGGTTCGAGTAAGCATAAATAGGCGGCGGTTAAGTTAATTCTTAGCCGCCGCTTTGTTTTGTATTCGCTAATCATGTTTTTCTCTAATCACACGAATTGCCTGTAACACGAATCCGCGAATTCATGCGAATTACGCCAATAAGACTTCCGGATTCGCACTCATTAGTGTTATTCGTGTCATTAGAGATACAGGGAATTAGAGTGATTCGGGAGCGGCCAATTAGTGAGTATTTGAGATATTTTAAGGCGGGAGATCAAGGTTATTTCAATAAAACATGGTGATATTGTCAGGCATAATTACAAGAAAAAGCCATGCAAGTTTTACCCCCTTTGCCTCGAATATATATATGTAAGCCACTGAAGTAATGCCTTCGGCATGCTTCAGGACAAGGATAAGGACAAGGACAAGGAAGAAGGATTAAGAATTAAGGATTAAGGAGAGAAAAAGGGGGAGTTAAAAATGGCAGGATATGAAGGATATGTACCACCGGTCCAGGTTTCGGAACAACTCAATACAAGGGAGTATGACGCGAAGAGAGGCATCAGGCTTGGGCAGAACGACATAAAGAGGATGCTTGCCGAACTGTCGGACCCGAATGCGGACCTGATCATAGACGGCATAAGGTTCTCGCCAAAGAGGAAGTTCGACGCGGACGCCATAATGATGCTTAACAACAAGATGAGCACCACAAATAACATGATAGACGCGATCACCGGACTGGTATCCGCATCGCTCGCGATGGACAAAACGGTCAGCGGAATGGCATCGGCATGATAATGATCGAAGAGGGAGAAGTCAACTAATGGCGTACAATATGTTTTTGTCCGGGATAATGTCGACCCTGTCGGAGCAGGAGCCGAGGAAGGGCGTACAGTTGACGGCTCCGGACTTGAAAAACTTCAATCTTCCGGAAGGCGCAGATCCCACCCTGTACGCTGATTTCCTTTCCGCCATGAACAGCCTGGGCGGGGTGTTAAAGTTCATGCCCGGTTACGACCAGATGACCTATCAATACGGGGACCCGCTTCTTTTGCTTGGAAGGGACGATGAGGCGGTCAAGTCCTACATTAATTCTCTCCTGGAATTTTCCAATACGGCTTCCGCCGATCCGGCAAAGATAAGCGCGGCCAAGACGATGTTCAGCAATCTAAGCCAGCCCCTCCCGGGAGCATGGGACATGGAAACACTGATGGCCGCGAGGGACGTGTACCTGGAGCTGGACGCGGATTACTCCGCCAACGCACGCATAAGAGCGGCGCGATATATCCAGTACTGCAAGGCTAATTGCCCCTTCGGGGCCTTTTCAAAACAGACAGAGATAATCAATAGCGGCTTACATACTATCTATGACGGCACTGCAAACCCAATTGCACTTGGACATAAGCGGGTGGTGGCAGGCAGCGAAAAGTTCTATGTGGGTAGCACAGAGACTCCATTGATCGCCGGCTATGATTATACCATTGATTATGATAATGCCACGGGTTCTAGCTCGATAAAGTTCCTGAATACTGTTATTCCCGCGGGTTCGGATGTTTTTATAAGCTATAAGTATTGGACAGACACGATGCTGGGGGAGGGGATGGGGGTTGGCTATTCCAACATTGACTTTTCCCCGGAAGCATTTGACTGGAACCTTATAGACGATGAGAACCTTGCAGATGCATCCGGATCTTCCGTAATAGGCTCCCTTAACACGAACTTTTGGAGCCAGGTAAAGTCATGCACTTTCGGGGATGGCATGAGCTTTTATGAGATAGCGAAAAAGATAGGCAATGGGACAATGTCCTTTTCTGCCGCTGACGGCTCGGATGCGTTCAACCTGATGTGCGCCATGCTTGAGACAAGGGAAAGGGTCTTCGGCACCTTCAAGAGCATATTCGGCGATTATACGGGAGGGGCACTTTCGGACACGGATGTCATCAACAATATGAACGCCTGGCTTACGGCCAATAACGGCGTTGATCTCCATAACTTCGGCGCGCTGAGGATGTTCTTCTCCATGGCCACGGATTTCATAAATACGCTTGACGCGTTCATGAACTTTGACACATACTGGGGTGGCGACCTCACGACAAAGGTTTCGACCTCAACAGGACCAGCCAACGACCTTGGCGGTTTTTACAATGCTCTCATGACAGGAGTTAACGCTTATATCACGTCCCTTGCGGGCGATACCACAAAGCAATCCGCGGCAGCCGGCTTAAAAGCCATGTGGCAGGCACCAAATGCCAGATGGGACAAAGTGGGGGGTAAATGGACAGGGGAGCTTGTCAATACAACGGGAAGCTGGGTGCAATCTTACACTGGCAAAATGAGGGAGTATGGCAATAAGGACTATAGTAGGCTCACCATGTGCCGCATGCACAACAGGTCGGAAAAGAGAGAGTATGACAATAAGATGGAAAGATACAATGAAAGGATAGAAGCTCTCTTGACGGATGAGCTGGCCAAGATAAGGGCAGCGTTGAAGAAAAAAGCGGGAAACAAGAAAGCGGCGAATGCGTTCATGGCGCGAAGACAAAGGTTTGCCGCCTCACTAAAGAAGATCAGCAAGCCCCATCACAAGCCTGTAAAGCAAACCACCGTGAAAACGCCGGCAGCAAGCCATGCGGAGCATGCGAGGGCGGAGGCAGCCAAGGCAAAACCAAAGCCAAAGCCAAAGCCAGCTCATACCCATGCTCCTGTGAAGCATGTACAGGCATACCAGGGCCCCGTTAAAACAGAGAACCTTGAAATGAACAAGGCTCCAAAGAGACCGGCGCCGAAAAAGCAGAATAATAATGACAGGAGACCGATGTAAAATGGGCGAATTTTCAACCAACGCGGGATTGACGAATTTGGCGAACAAGCAGTACGCCATAACCAAGCAGGTACGGCCCCAGAACCAGATGCCTGTGGATGATGAGGGCTTCTCCGGAAGGGAAATGGGCAGGATCTCAAACCAGCAGATAGTTGATATGGCCAATCCCGCCATGGACAAGTATATTGCCGCACTTGCCGCTCAGGACGAGGCCACCAAGACCAAGAAGAAATACCAGCCCACCCTGGAGTCGCTCAAGGAGAGGCTGGAAAAGTCCATGGAAGACAGGTACGACAACGCGCACAACATGCTTGCGGAAGCGTTCTACGGCTTCAAGGTAAGCACCTGCAGCTCGCTTCTGGGCCTACTTGGCGCCGATCCGGCGGAGCTGGAAGCCATCAGGAAAAAGACTTACGAACAGGCGAAGGAAAAAGTGCAGGCGGGCTTTGAAAGACTGGCCACGGCGTTCGTAGAATACGAAATTTACGCTTCATAAACCTCACCCCAAAGTTTATTTATATCATAATCTACTATCATAGTTACTTTGCTCCCCTCTCCATCCTCACCCCGGTATTATTACTGTCATTATCTACTAATTCTGGTTGCGTAACTCCCCTCTCCACTATGTGGAGAGGGGTGCAGGGGTGAGGAGAGAGGGGAATTAAAGGGGTGAGGTGTGATATAATCCCACCATGACCAGCAAGAAAAGGAAAAGGGCGCAGGAGAAGATCCTTGGCGAGATAGGGAGCCAGCTTGCCATAAAGGCGAAAAAGCTGGGAGTGGAGGACAAGTATTCCGCGATCAACTTTGAGGAAATGAAGCTGGACGCCGCAAAAAAGATAATCGATGACCTGACCGCGGAAAGATTGAACTTGGAATACGAGCTTTACATGAAAGGCGTGCTTGATAAGGAAAGCACGATCAAGCTGGAAAAGGTGAACACCTACTTGAACAAGGCCCAGAGGGTCGTGACGAAGTACGAGAAAAACATCGGCAAAATGGCCGAAAAAGCGGCTCCGCACAGGGAAAAAGCAAAGGAAGCTGTCAAGAAGATCGCCCCACCTCCCCGAATTTCCATCCACAGATAGCCTCACCCCCCTGCCTGCCGGCAGGCAGGTAACCCCTCTCCATGAAATGGAGAGGGGAAGCAAAGCTAAAACTTTCATAGATTATGATAGTAGAAATTTGGGGTGAGGATGCAAGTTTTTAGCGGTTTATCACGATATATATAGTGTATGGTACTAGGCGCTAATCAGATAGATCAGACAAAAAAGCTCAATCAGGCCGAGCAATCGGATAATTCCGCCGTTGCCCAGGAACTGCGAAAAATAGATGACCTGAAGAGGCTTCAGCAGCAGATGGACGCGAAAGCGTATGATCAGATTGCGTATGACGCGAAGAGACTTGAGTCGCTGAGAAGTGAGAAAGGCTACCACGCAAAACTCCAGAAAGACGCGGGAGTGAAGGTCCTTTCGGAACTGGCAAAGGACCTGGCAAAGATCGGGATCGACCTCACACCGAAGCCCATGACCAAATTCACCGCAAGCAAGATCGAGCTCGAGATGGAAAATATCCTGAACAGGACAAGCCAGAATGAGGACAAGTATGACGTAAAGAACAACCTCACAAGGGAAGCCGTGGCAAGGTCCGATTCAAGGCATGAACAGCAGAAGCACGAGCAGGGAAAGAAGGACGCGAGGCAGCTTGCAAGCTCGCCGGAAGTAAGGGAGGCCATGCAGGATTATTCAGGAGCTTACGCGCAGTTCGCTCTGGCGGCTTCTCCCGAGGCAAGGGAAAAACTGGAGGACGCGCAGGAAAGGTTGAAAAGGAAGGGATTCTCGGACAGGGAGATCATAAGCCTTGAGAAAGCGGTAAAAAGGTCGTTCAGGACGCAGTTCGTTTCCCAGATACAGGACAGCTTCATACAGCACATGTTCTCGCCGAAGAACACCCTTCAGTTCGTTGTCACTTCCAGGCAGCTGAATGAATCCTTTGAGCAGGCGATAGACGCGCAGGGGCTTTCCGGCATATCCGCGGATCCCCAGTCGATAAAGGATGAGATGTCAAGGGTGACCGCCGGCTCACATGACGAGCTCAGGGATTTCGTCAGGGACGCCGTGGAAAGCAAGCTGATGGAAAAGCATATTTCCTGCCTGGACAACAAGGAGGAGCTTAAGAAGTTCGTTGAGCTTGGCAAAAGAGTGGGCTTCAACTTCAGCCATTTCATAAAGACATGGGAACAAAAGAAGTTCGACCTTGGACTTTTCGTGCTGGAAGTGAACAATGCACAGCAGATGGAGAACAGGGGCGAGATCGCCATAGGCGAAGTAAGCTCAAGCGGCGTTTCGGACAAGCACGGCTACGAAATGACAAAGGACGAGGAAAGGGAGCTTTTGATAAACCAGATCAGGGCGGAGTTCATGAAAAGGGCCATCACGGGGGATCCTCTGGCGATGTTCAGCTTTGCGCCAAAGATAAGGAAGCTTAAGAACGGCCTCATAAAGCTGGGGCTTGTCGTGGAGGACTTCAGCAGGATAGAAAAAGAGGCGAAGGTGCTGGCGCGCTACAGGACGCTTGAGATGTTGAGGGAAGCCTTCATTGAAAGGTCCACTTATTACGAGCTTTCGGGCCCCGCATTCGGCCTTCTTAAGAACAAGATAAAGGGACTAGTCTCCAACCTGGATAGCCTGGACATGCCTCTTTCAAAGGACCAGCTTGATATCATAAGGGATGAGGCGAACAGGATGATGCACGATCACGCGATAATCGAGCTGAAGTCAGCCATCGCTATACTTGAGAACGGCGAGAATCCTGCCGTGGAACAGAAACTCCCCTTGATGGTAAAGCTTATCCAGAGGCTGAGGGAGGAATCAGGGTTCAGCCACGGTGTTGGGGAAGATATCGATGATGTTCTGGTGGGGCAGACTGGCCTGAACGGGGTAAAAGAGCACGCATAAATATTGTCAAAAAAGTGAAATTTTCAGCGAAAATTGACGATGTATAATAAAGGGTTGGAGGAGCAAGAGGAGAAGGTAAAATGGTAGGAGAAGATAATAATATACCGAAACAAATGTTACCGCTGCCGGCAGGGCTAGTCCTGCCTCCTGCGATAAAACCTGCAGTTAATGATGCTAATACCATGGCAGTTCCGGTTTCCACCAAAGATATGCCAACCTTGACTGCCGAAGCTCAAAACATGAACCAAGCGCTGGCGAATAACGCTGCGGCAGAAAAACCGGGATTAGGCAGATGGTTTTTGGGTGGTGTTAAGGACCTTGGAGGTTCATTATGGGGCGGATTGAAGAGCGTTGGCGGTACAGCGGCGAGATACGGGAAAATTGCATATAATGCATCAAGTGAGTGGGTTTCCAATGCTTATTACGATGTAGCGGATTCAATAGCGACATTGTGGAACTCCATATTCGGACGGGCGGAAAGGCTGCAGGGAAAAGTGGATGAACTGGTCAAGCTTAAAAATGAAGCGGCAAATGCCACAGGCGCCGAAAAAGATGCTCTGCTAGAGACAATAAGTCAAAAAGAAGCCGCCATTGGTAGCGAGAAAGAAGCTTTAGTTGCCGATCTGGAGAAGGCGGGCCAGGGGGCATTGGCGAACGAGATAAAGAACGCCGCAACTTATGAGCAGTTGAGCGGCCTGCTTGCCCAGGTAAAAAGCGCTAATTTGTCAGTAACGGTGGAGGAAAAGTTCGGCAGATTATTTGCCGTTGTGAACTTGGAGATCACAGAGAAGCATGAAGAGGCTGTACGCACTGCCGATCCAACTACGGAAGAGGGCAAGAAAACAATAAGGGATGTTGCGAAGGACCTGCAGTACAGTGCTTCCGTAAGGGAATCCATAGCGGCTCTGGCGCATGGCGATGCAGGCACCCTCAGCTTACTGAATTATACAGCAGGAAAACAGCTAGAGCTTGGCCTACAGATAGCCGACCTGGACAGGCAGAACAACCTGGGCATAAACCTGACCGAAGACCTTCTTCAATCAAGAAGTGAGATAGCTGCTTTCAAGGGCATATATACGATAAGCAACACGCTCACGAAGGACGTATTGGAACTTCTGCTCCAGAACAGGATCATGAACGCCGAAGCCGACAAGAGGGTGGAGAAGAAGATGCAGGAACAAAAACTTGCCGAAAAAATCGCAGATGAGATCAAATGGCTAAAAACGCTTTTAAAGATAGTAAGGAATAAAAAACTGTTCAATAAGCTTGCCTCAATTAATTTGAGGCTGAACCTTGTAAAGTCTAAGCTTGGAGCCGCAACCGGCGCCGACAGAGCGGATGCGTTAAAAGAATTACAGGATATCCAGGAGGGCCTAAAAAAGGCCCTGAGTGATGTGCTTAAGCAGGTCCTGAAAAGAAAGATAAAAGCAGACTAATAATACCCCGTCCCCTTTATCCTTTTTCACCAAAGAAACACACATATTATCTAATTGCTGACGGAAATCCCTACAACTGTCGAAAAATACTACAACACATTTCTAAGGTCCCATTAGAATTGGCTCAAATTATTAGGCATGAAAATTGCTACCTAAGAACATCAGAATACCAGACTATCAGATGGAGAAGGGCAGACATCAGAGGGACAGAAAGGAAAGGTAATGTATGAAACCGGAATGGAAGAATATCAAGCCCGCGCATGAAAGATTATGGATTTGGCAAAAAGCGGACAAGCTTCATTTGGAAATCTGTAAAATATGCATAACCCTTCCCAACCATGAAAAATATCGACTACAATCTCAAATTGAACGATCATCAAAGTCTGTTAAAGACAATATAGCAGAGGGCAATGAAAGCTATTACTATAACGATAAAGCTAAAGGTTTCTTCACCGCACGAAAAGAAGCCGGTGAAACACAAAGCCATTTAAGAGAGTTTGAATCCAAGCATTATTATCCGGCAGATAAAGTGCAGTCAATGATTGACGAATATGAGGAAATTAAAAGAGGCATCAATGGACTGATTAATAGAATATCAGAGAAGAAGGACATATTAAAAAACAAAGGGGCTAGAAAAATCTGATAATCTGACCTTCTGACCCTCTCATTCTGATGCTCTGATGATCTGATGGTCTGCTAATAATACCCCGTTCCCTTTATCCTTTTTTCCCCGAGATGAGATGTGCTGTTCAGAAGCGTGATTATGGGCGCCTTGTCTATTTCAATGATATTTATGCAAGTGTTGTCCTGCCTTATTCTCCAGAAATTATTAAGGTCAATGTGCATGTAATGAAATAGTATGGTCCGATTTATCCCTCCATGGCCCACAACGCAGAACGTCTTGCCCGCGTGCCTTGATATCAACTCTTCAATGGCGCTTACGCCTCTTCTTTGCAGGGCATCCAGTTGCTCCGCGTCCGGTATCAGTGTTTTGCCGGGATCGATAAGCCAGCTGCCATAGATGTCCGGGAACTTGCTGCGAATATCTGCAAACGTCATGTTCTCCCATATGCCGTAATAGCGCTCCTTTAACTCATCTACCTGAACGACATCGATATTGTGGGGCTTTGCAATTATGCCGGCCGTCTCATACGACCTGGAGAGTGTGGATGAGTATATTGCGCAGAAGTCCTCTTTTGAAAGGAAGCGGGAAAGCTCGCCGGATTCCTCGATCCCAAGCTCGCTCAAATGGGATTCACCCTGGCCCTGATAACGCTGTTCCAGATTGGCCTGTGTCTCTCCGTGCCGCAGGAGGAATAGCCTTGTGGCCATATTAGAGTTCTTTTTTTATCCTTTTTTCCAGGTTCTTGTGTTCCTCGAGTATCTCTTTTGGTAGCGTTTTGCCGAAGGTCTCAAAGAATCTTTTCTGGCTCTCAAGCTCCGCGAGCCATTCCGACTTATTGATCTCAAAAAGCTTTTTCATAGTTCCCTTTGGCAGTTTTAATCCTGTCATGTCAATGTCCTTTATATAAGGGAGGTATCCTATAGGGGTCCTTTCGGCGTCCACCTTGTGCCTGCAGCGGTTTATTATCCATTCAAGCACCCTCAGGTTCTCGCCATAACCGGGCCAGAGGAAATTGCCCTTATCATCGGTCCTGAACCAGTTCACGTGGAATATCTTCGGTATCCTGGTCATCAGTTTTCCCATCTTGATCCAGTGGCGGAAATATTCGGCCATGTCGTACCCGCAGAAGGGGAGCATTGCCATGGGATCGCGCCGCACTTCGCCAAGCTTTCCGAACTGGGCTGCCGTTCTTTCCGAGGCCATTGTTGCGCCAACGAACACGCCGTGCTGCCATGTCATAGCTTCGTAAACGAGCGGGGCTGTGGTGGCCCGCCTTCCCCCGAAAACTATCGCTGATATCGGCACTCCGTGGTGATGCTCAAGCCTGTTGGTTATCGAAGGGCACTGGGAGAGGGGAGCTGTGAACCGTGAGTTCGGATGCGCAGCTCGAATTGGATTGCCCTGCTCATCAATCATTCCCGGCTTCCAGCGCTTGCCCATCCAGTCCGTTCCTTCGCTTGGCACCGGGCCGTCCGCGCCTTCCCACCAGACGGTCCCGTCCTTTTTTAGAAGGACGTTCGTGAATATGGTGTTCTTTTGGATCGTTGCCACGGCGTTGGGATTTGTCTTTGAATTGGTCCCTGGCACAACGCCGAACATACCGGATTCCGGATTGATGGCCCAAAGAGAACCATCAGTATCAATCCTCATCCATGCAATATCGTCGCCCACGGTCCATATCCTGTATCCTTTCACCATCAAACCTTTTGGCGGGATCAGCATTGCCAGGTTGGTCTTGCCGCAGGCGGAAGGGAACGCGGCCGCTATGTAGCCTATATAGCCGCTGGGGTCCTCTATTCCCATTATCAGCATATGCTCCGCAAGCCAGTTCTCCTCTTTTGCCATGTAGCTTGCTATCCTCAGGGCGAGGCATTTCTTGCCGAGCAGCACATTTCCGCCGTAGCCGGAATTGACGCTCCATATGGTGTTGTCCTCCGGGAAATGGAGTATCAGCCTTTTGTTGACGTCCAGCTCCGCCTTGCTGTGAAGCCCTTTCGTGAATTCGCCGTTGGTGCCGAGCTTTTCCAGCACCTTACTTCCAACGCGCGTCATTATCAGCATGTTGAGCACAACATAGATGCTGTCCGTGAGCTCGATCCCGATCTTGCTGAATGGCGAGCCAACCGGCCCCATTGAGAAGGGGATAACGTACATTGTCCGCCCCTTCATGGAGCCCCTGAAATAACATTTTGCTTTTGAATATGCTTCTTTGGGCGGCATCCAGTTGTTTGTCGGGCCGGCGTCGCTCTGTTTTGTGGTGCATATATATGTAAGGTGCTCCGTGCGGGCCACGTCATTGAGCGCCGTGCGGTGGTAGATGCAGCCGGGAAGCTTGGACTGGTTCAGCTGCGTCACTTCACCCGTTGCCAATGCTTCTTTGGTCAATCTCCGTTTTTGCTCTTCGCTTCCGTCGATCCAGACGATCCGGTCCGGCTGGCATAGAGCAGCCATTTGCCTTACCCACTTGTTCAATTCAGGATGTTTTGAAAATGTCATATTAGAAAATACAAGATACTATATTTTGAGCGCGTCTTCAAGGGAGAATTTGCCCTCGTAAAGGGCTTTCCCCACAATGCAGCCATCCACGCCCTTGATGCGCTTAAGTCTTTCAATGTCTTCCAGCGAAGATATCCCTCCCGAAGCTATCAGTGGGATGGTGATCGAATCCGCAAGCTCTTTGATGGCATCAAAGTTCGGCCCGGTCAGCGCGCCGTCCCTCTGGGTGTCGGTGAAAATAATCCTCTTAACTCCCATGCCCTGCAGGTCTTTCGCAAAAGCTTTAGCTTCTATGTCCGTCACGTGGGTCCAGCCGTCGGTCGCCACTTTGCCTCCGGAGGCATCCACTCCAACTGCAATACTGTCCACATATTTTGCAATAATGTTTTTCACGAACTGTTTATCGATGACCGATCGTGTTCCTACTATTATCCTTTTTGCCCCGCAGCCAAGAAGGAATTCGATGGTCTCCATGTTCCTTACTCCGCCGCTAACCTCAAAATTCGCCTTGAAGGATTCCATGATCTCCCTGATGATCTCAAGGTTTTCCTGGACCCCGCTCCTTGCGCCGTTAAGGTCAACAAGGTGCACCCACTTTGCGCCAAGAGTTATCCATCGCTGTGCTGCTTGCAGGGGGCTGTCCGGATACACCGTTTCAGCATCAAATTGTCCCTGGAAAAGGCGGACGCATTTGCCGTCAAGAATATCTACAGCTGGTATTATATCGAACATATAGGTATTAAGATTGTAGCATATTAACAAGAAAAAGCCGAGGTATCAGTGAAAAATTGCGTCTCAGCTTCTTTCTATCGTGAATATATTTCGATGATTTCTATAAACCAAATGATATGATATCATTTGCTAAACGCTTTATCGGGCAGGTTTATTATAATAAGAACAGATTAATTTTCCAGATAAAGTTGTCTGCTCGTAAAGTAAAAATATAATTATGAAGATCGTTATTTTACCATTAATTATAAAGGATAGAAGGCATTGGTCGTTCTATCGTATTCATCAACCCTATGGTTATATTAAAAATGTTCTAGGCAAAGACATCTTTATATATGATCCTGCTGTTCATGATCTTGAACGACTAAGCAATGAAATAGCTCAAGCCGCTATAGTTATTTGTCATTTACCGGTCACGGAATCACACCATAAATTGATCAGGGCGATCATGAGTCTGACAGACAAGAAACGAAAAATTGTTGTAGATATTGATGATGATTTATTCAATGTTCCGCCTTGGAATCCTGCTTATAAAAGGTACGGGACAAAAGAGATCAATACCCAATATACGAACAAGGAACAAGTGGCCGATCTAATGGCCGTGCTCCCGGAGGAAGCGAAGCGGCTTGTTCAGATAAACCCGGACGGATCGGCAAACGTTGCCATGTGGAAAGACAAGACCCACGGCTTTGATATTGAGACAAATCAATTAAATTTAAATAGGCTTCAGAGCATTATAAAGGAAGTTGATCTGTTAACGGTACCCACTTCACAGTTAGCAGATAAATTAAGAAAATATAGGCCCGAAGGCAAAATAGCGGTCCTGCCAAATCTAATAGACCTTAATAGATACCGCCCGATGAATAAAAAGAATGACGGGAAATTGAGGATAGTGTGGCAAGGAGGTGCGTCGCACTATCAAGACCTTGTAATGGTGAAACTTGAATTGATATCGTTTGCCAAGAAGCATCCGGAGATTGAGTATTTGTTTAAGGGAGTAAATTATCCAGGACTTTTTCATGAATTGGGAGATAGAGTGAAGTGGGTCTTTGGGCATCCGGATATATACGCCTATCCGTTGTCATTAAGTGAGCTTTCGGGGGATATAGCGATATGTCCATTAATTGATGACGATTTTAATAATGGGAAATCGCCTCTCAAATGGGAGGAAATGAGCGCGATGAAATTACCATGTGTTTGTTCTCCCATAGTTTATGGTAATTACATAGAACACGGGAAGACCGGATTCATTGCCCGGGAAGGAGAGTGGGGAACTTATCTGGAAGAGTTGCTTGACCCTAAAAAAAGAGAACAGGTCGGACAGAACGCTTATGATCATGTGAAAAAGAATTTTTCTATTGAAAACGCATCTTTATACTGGTCAACTCTTCAGGATCTGGCCGCGGAGCTGTGACGCTTGATCGCATGTTCCATCGCTATTTACACAGCTTTGCGAAATTATCCAATACCTTTAGCCCAATATCCCCGCTTTTCTCTATATGGAACTGCACGCCATGTATGTTGTCCTTGGATATTGAAGCACAGAAATCGATACCATAATCAGTGGTTGACGCGATAATGGAAGTATCATCGGGCACAGGGTAGTAAGAGTGCACGAAATACATCATGGACCCGTTCTCAATGCCTTCGTACAGAGGGGCCTGCTTTTTTATCTTTATGGAGTTCCATCCCATCTGGGGGACCTTCAGCCGTAAAGGGGGCTTAAAGTTGAACTTTTTTACTTTTCCGGGTATCGCTCCGAAACCCTTGAGGCTTCCTTCCTCGCTTTCATTGAAGAGAAGCTGAAGCCCCAGGCAGATGCCCAGGAAGGGCTTGCCAAGAGCGATCTCCTCTATGATGGCGCCCTCCAGGTTTGACGCCCTGAGTTCGGTGATTGCGGCGTCAAATGCCCCAACGCCCGGCAAAATGATGCCTTTGGCGGATTTTATGGCGCTTTTATCGCGGGTGACGATTGCCGGATAGCCAAGTTTCTTCAGCGCCTTCTCCACGCTCCTCAGGTTGCCCGCGCCGTAATCGATAATTACAATCATAACCCTATTCGTCACTCTCCAAACATATTGCAATTGCACCCATCACGCCAACGTTGGTTTTTAGCTTTGCGGGGACGATTTTTATGTGTTTTCTGAATATGCTCATGGAGCATCTTTTTGCCCATTCCCTAATCGGACTAAAGAGCAGTTCCCCCATGTTCGCCACGCCTCCTCCGATAACTATCATATCCAGATCCAGGAGGTTATTTGCGTTTGCTATCCCTATTCCCGCATATTTACCGGCCCTTTTAATGGAATCGATCGCTTTCTTGTTGCCTTTTCTTGCGGCGATCTCTGCCGCCAGGGCGTCTTTTTGGCCGGCAAACCTGGCTATCGCGGGGCCGGAGGCTATGGCTTCCAGGCAGCCGTAGTTGCCGCATTTGCACCTGGGCCCCTCCGGCAAGACGACCATATGGCCGATCTCCCCGGCAACGCCGTACGATCCCCTGTAGATCCTTCCGCTGATGATCAAGCCGCCGCCTATGCCGGTGCTTATAGTGATATATAATATGTTATCTGAGCCTTTGCCGGCCCCGAAACGGTGTTCGGCAAGGGCAGCCGCATTTGCGTCGTTTTCCACCACCACTTTCTTCCTGAACATCTTCTCAAGCTTCTTTTTGAGGTCAACTTTCTTCCATCCGGGAAGGTTAGGCGGCGAAACTATTACGCCCTGTCCGATTATCGGGCCAGGCGCGCCAACGCCTATGCGGGTTATCCTTGAAAGCGGGACATTTGCCTTATCCAGGGCAAGCATCACTGACTTTTTCAGGTTTTCTAGCACTTTTTTCGGGCCAAGTCTTGCCTGCGTATCCAGTTTCACCGAAGCCAGCACTTTGCCGTTCTTGTCTGCAACCGCTGTTAGTATCTTTGTTCCCCCAAGGTCGATGCCTATTATCATGTATGAAAGTATATCACAAAAAAGGCCCTTGACAAGAATTGGCAGTATCAGTATAATTAGCACTCGTGTCATTAGATTGCTAATTGACCCGCCTACGCTCCGTCCTTCGCAGTAGCACTGCTACGGAGGAGGACTAAAGCTTCGGCGGGCAAGAAGGAGGGGAAAAGATATGGCAAAAAAGTTGACGCCTTTGGGCGACAGGGTAGTTGTAAAGGCTGAACCCGCGGAGGAAAAGACAAAATCAGGGATAGTTATTCCGGATACGGCAAAGGAAAAGCCGGTTGAGGGGACGGTCATTGCTGTGGGAGTGGGAAGGGTCCTTGATAATGGGCAGAAAGTTCCACTGGAAGTGAAGATAGGGGACAAGGTCATTTATACCAAGTATGGCGGGACAGAAGTAAAGATAGACAATGAAGAGTATATAATCTTGAGCGAAAGAGACATACTCGCAATAAGATCATAATTTAAAGGAGGAGAAGAACATGACAGCAAAGCAGATGTTATTCAATGACGAAGCATGGAGAGCGCTGGAAAGGGGCGTCAATAAGGTCGCAATGGCCGTAAGGGCCACGCTTGGACCAAGGGGAAAGAACGTTGTGCTCGAGAAGAAATGGGGGTCACCAACGATCACAAATGACGGCGTGACCATTGCAAAGGAAATAGACCTGGAAGACCCGTTCGAGAACATGGGCGCGCAGCTTTTAAAAGAGGTGGCGTCAAAAACAAATGATATAGCGGGGGACGGGACAACTACAGCTACGGTACTTGGTTACGCGATATTCAAGGAAGGGCTGAAGAACGTCGTTTCCGGAGCCAATCCGATGGCACTTAAGCGCGGGATAGAAAAAGCGGTTAAAGCATCGGTCGCGGAGCTTAAGAAGCTGAGCATATCGGTGGACAACAAGAAAGAGATCGCGGACGTCGCCACAATATCGGCGAACAACGATCCCGAGATCGGTGCTCTTATCGCCGACGCAATGGAGAAAGTGGGCAAGGACGGGGTCATAACCGTTGAAGAATCAAAGGGCATAGAGAACGAGCTGGATGTGGTGGAGGGGATGCAGTTCGATAAGGGATACGCCTCGCCATACATGATCACCGACCGCGACAGGATGGAAGCCGTGCTTGAGGACTGCTTTATCCTGCTGACAGACAAGAAGATAAGCGCGGTGAAGGACCTTTTGCCGACACTTGAGAAAGTTGTGCAGGCAAGCAAGCCCCTTCTCATCATAGCTGATGAGATAGAAGGAGAAGCGCTTGCGACAATAGTCGTCAATAAATTAAGGGGAACCCTTAACTGTGTTGCGGTAAAAGCCCCCGGATTTGGCGACAGAAGGAAAGCGATGCTGGATGACATCGCCATAATTACTGGCGGCGAGGTAATAACAGAGGAAAAAGGCTTCTCGCTCGAGACCATACAGGACAGCTTCTTCGGCAAAGCGAAAAAGGTGATCGTGGAGAAAGAAAAGACAACGATCATAGAAGGAGCGGGGACAAAAGAAGCCATGAAGGCAAGGATATCCGAGATAAAGAAGGAGATCGAAGTCTCAGATTCTTCTTACGACAAGGAAAAACTCCAGGAGCGCCTGGCAAAGCTTTCCGGCGGAGTAGGGATAATCAAGGCCGGAGCTGCCACGGAAACAGAGCTCAAGGAAAAGAAGCACAGGATAGAAGACGCGCTTTCAGCCACAAGGGCTGCCATAGAAGAAGGCATAATACCGGGCGGCGGCTGCACGCTGATCCACCTGATACCTGCCCTTGAAAAGCTGGAAGGTACACTGACCGGCGATGAGAAAGTGGGAGTGAGTATAGTCAGGAAGTCGCTGGAGGAGCCGCTGAAGCAGATAGCCAACAACGCAGGATGGGAAGGGTCGGTAGTTGTTGATTATATAAGCAAGAAGAAAAAGCTGGGCGTGGGTTTTGACGCACAAAAGCTTGAGTACTGCGAAGACATGATAAAGGCCGGAATAGTTGATCCGGTAAAGGTGACAAGGTCCGCACTTCAGAACGCAGCATCAATAGCAGCAATGTTATTGACGACAGAGGCATTGGTAGCGGAAAAGCCGGAAGAGAAGAAGGAATCTCCGGCAATGCCAGGCGGTGGGTACGGCGAGGGAATGATGTAAGGGCTTCAAGGCATCAAGAAATTAAAAGGGCGGTAACAGATAATGTTATCGCCCTTTTTGTATGTGTTGAAATAAACGTAAAGTATCAGCCGATCTCTTCAAGCAGTCTGGGTTCTTCTACAAGGCCGCTTGCTGTTATAGCCTCGATTATTTTCATTTTTTCTGCGAGCGTTACTCCCTTGGTGGCGAAGCGAATAGAAGCATATTTCGTTAACACCCAAGTCAGCCATGCCGCCGTTGCATCCGGTCCTATTCCGGCTTTGATTATCCTGTCATGTTCCGGTATTTCGGATTGATCGGGATTAACGGCGAAAACGACCGCGTTCGGATCGTCTATCACAGGCAGGTCATTACCCTTATACCCGCCCCTTTCATAAACGGAATCGCCAAAGTACATCAAGAGCGAGCTATCGGCATCCTTCCTGAATGTTGCCTTCCTGAAATGAAGCGTTCCTATGTGTTTTGCAACGCCTTTATGGTTGATGTCTACTGAAAACTGCCCGCCCGGCTCAAAATGGTAGAGTGCTCTCATTTTCTTGCTCAGCTTTTTGAGGGCTTCTTTGATGATCTCTTCACGAAGCCCGCCGGGGACGGCTATCCAGCTCAGCTGAACATTCCCTCTCTTTTCAAAGATCGGGCCGTAAGCTTTATGTTCTTCCTTGCTTCCCTCCGGCCTGATGAGCATAGGGGTTTCCTTCATGAACCTTACGCCGCGTGAGTGGGTGACCTTGTCTATCGCGAACCTGAAAGCGTCTTCGATGGCTTCGATGTGCTGCGGCGGGAACAGGTACTTTTTCGCGTACTCATCGCTTACAGATTCGATTTCATTGCCAAAACTGTCATAACGGGTAAGCCAGGTTGAGTTTTGTGAGTAGACGCAGAAGTTCTGCATGGCCTCGATCTTGCCTCTTGCCTGTAGCCAGGACCTTAATCCCGCCACCCCAAGTGAGCGCAAGTATGAGGGCTTGTTGCCGCTGAAAATGGCGATCGGGATGCCAAGCATGCACAGGGCGCCCAGAGGCGCGATAACGCCGCTTTTATCTTCTGCGAGGGGAGGAAATATTCTGTTCTTCTCGTCGGTGTTAACCATTGTCCGGTCGTAATCCATGCCTATGGCAAATCTGTTATGCCTTATGGCATCGAGTATGCTGGCTTTGACCGCAGCTGGAAGATGAAAGGACCTTTCTGGTGCCCTTAATCTTAGACTTACACTAGTACTTCTTGTTGCCATTATAATTTCTCCAGTAATATTTTACTGCATATTTATCGGCACTTTTCCGGAATAATTTCACTTTTCCAATAATTTTACTTGCCAAAGGTGGCAACAAACGATGTTATCGCCCTTTTTGTATGTGTTGAAATGAACGTAAAGTATCAGCCGATCTCTTCAAGCAGATATTATGTGAGCGATGTGTTCACTTCGGTGATTATCCGGAGCATACCGCATTCCCTTAAGTGCTGATAATAGCCAGTTTCGATCCATGGCAGGGAATGGAGCCTTTCATAAAGGGTCTTGAACGCGAGATCGTCATTACCCGACCTTTCAAGCAATGCAAGAGTCACCCTGTCCGCCGGGCCGTTGCAGTTGATCCCTGCTGAAAAGGGGAGTTCCCTTAAGGAAAGATATGAAAGCAAGCCGGTTGAAACAGGCTTTAGAAGCGTATCCAGAAGGCATCTGTTTTGCGGATCTTGATGCTTGATATTTGAAAGTTTCTCGAACATCGCGTTGCTAAGTATTGGCAGGACGCCTTCCAGCAGGTTGACTGCCTTAACATCCCCTTTTATTGCAATTTCAGCTTTCCTGCGCAGTGTGCTGGTCCTTATTGTGGACGCCCTGAACCAGTAATAAGGGACTTTAGCCGCGGCCTTTAAACCAGTAAATGCCATATTCCACCCCTTTATTCTCTATTTACCTGTATATTTATCGTAGATTTCCCCTGAAAATTTCATCTTTGAGTGGTTTTACCACTTGCCATAAAGCGGTGATTGTGCTATATTTGTTTGGCTGTAGGGAAATAGTACGTAAAGTAGAGAGTGGAAGAACGCCACTCTTTTTTGTTTGAATAAACAACTGGAGGTATTTTTATGATAAAGATCGAGGGACTTGACAAGGTCCTGGAAGAGATACACAAGGAACGGGGCGTGGACAAGCAGGTGCTGAAGGACGCGGTGGCCGCGGCGCTGCTTTCCGCCTCAAAGAAAAAGCTCCAGCACGCGGAGAACATGGAAGCAATAATCGAGGACGACGGCACGGTCAAGATATTCGCCAAAAAAACCGTTGTCATGAAGGTAAAGGACGACCTGGTGGAGATAGCAAAAAAAGATGCCGTAAAACTGCAGAAAGGCGTGAAAGTGGGGAACGAAGTGAAGATTGACGTAACCCCTTCCGACTTCGGCCGTCTTGCCGCCCAGACCGCCAAGCAGGTGATAATTCAGAGGATACGGGAGGCGGAAAAAGAGGGCGCGTACGAGGAGTACATCAAGAAACAGGGCGAGATAATCAGCGGGATAGTCCAGAGAAGGGAAGCGGGAGGATACCTTGTGAACCTGGGTAAAGTGGAGACCCTGCTTCCTTTTTCCGAGTCCATACACGGCGAGAACTACAGGCCCAAGGACAGGATAAAAGTCCTTGTGGTTGAGACAAAGAAGACAACGAAAGGGCCCGTGATATCCATTTCCAGGGCGCACCCCAACTTCCTGAAAAAAATGTTCGAGCTTGAGGTGCCCGAGGTGCTTCAGGGAGTGATAGAGATAAAGGCGATAGTGAGGGAGCCCGGGAGAAGGTCAAAAGTGGCCGTGATCTCGCACGACAAGAACGTCGGGGCCGTTGGCACGTGCATCGGCCACATGGGATCAAGGATACAGAATATAGTGAAGGAACTTGGCAACGAAAGGATAGACGTCATAGAGTGGAACGACGACATAAAGACTTTTATCGCGAACGCCCTCTCACCGGCAAAGATATCAAGGATAGAAGTGAACGAAGCGGAAAAGAGCGCGCGTGTGGTGGTGCCGGAAAGCCAGCAGTCCCTCGCCATAGGCAGGGAAGGACAGAATGTCCGCCTCGCGGCAAAGCTGACGGGATGGAAAATTGACATTGTGAGCGAAGAAGGGGAGAAAAAGGCAGAGGCAAAAGCAGAAGCAAAGGCGGAGGAGAAGGCAGAGGTAAAGGTAGAAGAGGTCAAGGAGACCAAGGAGATCCTGCCTGCCGGCAGGCAAGGTGAAGCGGTCAAGGAAGAAAAGCAGGAAGTAAAAGAAGAGGAAACGGAGAAAGAGGATGTTGAAAAAGAAGGATAGATACTTTGCGAAGAACAAGGGAATAAAGATATCGGCACTTTCCCAGGAACTCTCGATGGAGCCAAGAGATATCATCAAGATGCTCAAGGAACTGGGAATTACCGCAAAGACATCCGCAAGCACTATAAGAGAGGATGACGCGAAAGCGGTAAAAGACCTGCTTTCCAAAGAGAAAAAGGCCAGGGAAGAAAAGGCGAAAGAGGCCCTTGAGGCCCAGAGAACATCCCCCGAACAGCCGAAAAAGGCAGCAAAACAGATCACGGTCTTTGGCGACATAAACGTCAAGGACATGTCGGACCTGCTGGGAGTGAAGGTAAGTGACGTGATAAAGGAGCTGATGAAGCTTGGCGTCCTTGCCACCATAAACCAGAGGATCGACGCGGAAGTGGCGCGGCAGGTAGCGGCCATTTTCGGCATGGAGGTCGTGTCAAAGCTGAGAGAAGAGGAAAAGGAAGCGCCGCTGTCCCAGAAGGACGAAGCAAAGCACCTGGTGCACAGGCCTCCTATTGTTGTTGTAATGGGGCACGTGGACCACGGGAAAACAAAACTTCTTGACGCCATTAGAAAGACAAATGTCATTGCCACGGAAGCGGGCGGCATTACGCAGCATATCGGGGCTTACCAGGTGGACGTAAAGGGTAAGAAGGTGACTTTCCTTGATACTCCCGGCCACGAAGCCTTTACGGCTTTGAGGTCCAGGGGGGCAAAGGTCACGGACATCGCAGTGCTTGTTGTCGCGGCGGACGACGGGGTAATGCCTCAGACGGTAGAAGCTATAAACCACGCGAAAGCAGCGGGCGTGCCGATAATCGTGGCCCTGAACAAAGTGGACAAGCCGGAAGCGAACGTTGACAGGGTAAAAAAGCAGCTGATGGAGCATGAGCTTGTCCCGGAGGAATGGGGAGGAAAGACCGTGATGGTGTCCATTTCCGCGAAACAGGGGACCGGCATCGACGAACTGCTGGACATGATACTCCTTGTTTCGGAGATACTGGAGCTTAAGGCGAACCCCAACCGCGCCGCCACGGGGATCGTGATCGAGGCGAAACTTGACAAAGGAAGGGGTCCTGTGGCGACCGTGTTGATAGGCAACGGCACGCTTAAGGTGGGCGACAACTTTTATGTGGGCGGCGTTTCGGGAAAGGTGAGGGCGCTTATCAATGACAAGGGCGGGCGGATGAACGCGGCGTATCCTTCCTCGCCGGTGGAAGTGCTGGGGGCGGAATCGGTCCCGGTGCCGGGGGAGGTTTTCAGGGTGGTGCATGACGACAGGACGGCAAAGAAGCTTTCAGAGAAGAAAAGGCTGGAACTGGATGAGGCAAGGATGCAGCGGGGTAAAGTGATATCGCTTGAGGATTTTTCAAAGTCAATGAAGGAAGGCTTAAGGAAGGACCTTAACATCATATTGAAAGCGGATGTCCAGGGTTCCATAGAGGCCATAAGGCCCATGCTTACGAACCTTTCAACCGCTGACGTAAGGGTGAACTTCATCCACAGCGGTGCGGGGAACATTTCGGAGAGCGACGTGATGCTGGCACTGGCTTCCAAGGCCATAATCATCGGATTCAACGTTGCCTATGAAGGCGGGGCCAGGGAGCTTGCCGATGAGGAAGGCGTGGAAACCATGCTTTACGACATAATATACAAGATAGCTGATGATATGAAGCTTGCCATGCAGGGGATGCTTGAGCCCATTAAGGAAGAAGCCATAATTGGCCATGCGTACGTAAAGGCGATCTTCAGGTATTCAAAGGTAGGCGCCATTGCCGGCTGTGTCGTGAAGGACGGAAAAATGCTGCGCGGCGCCAGCATGAGGATCATCCGCGACACAAAAAAGATATACGAGGGAAAGCTGGAATCGCTCAAGAGATTCAAAGAGGACGCAAAAGAAGTACAGACAGGCTTTGAGTGCGGGATAGCCGTGCAGGGCTATAACGACTTCAAGGAAGGCGACACGATCGAGTGCTTTGAGATAAGGACCGTATTGAGGAAGATTTAATGAGCCGCGCTGACAGGGTTGCAGAGCTTATCAAACAAGAGGTAAGCGACATAATCTCGAGGAAACTCAGTGACCCCCGCATAGGATTCACTTCCGTCACGGCCGTTGATATCGGAGCGGACCTCCATAACGCGAGGATATTTGTGAGCGTTTACGGGAGCGAAAAGGAAAAGAATGATACAATGGCCGCGCTTTCACGCGCCACAAGATTCGTCCGTGGAGAGCTGGGGCACCGCCTTCAGCTGAGGGAGGTCCCGGAGATCATGTTCAGGCAGGACGAGTCGATCGAGAAAGGGGCCAGGGTATTTGCGATAATCAATAAGCTGCACATGGAGAAAGAGGGGAAATGCAAAAAGCCATCAAAGCGATCAAAAGCGCGAAAAGCGCGATAATACTTACGCACACGGACCCGGACGGCGACGCCATAGGGTCCATGATAGCCATGTACCTTGCCATGAGGCAGCTTGGCAAGAAGACCCTCATGTACAGCAGGGACCCGGTGCCGGAAATATATGAATTCCTGCCGGAGTCCGGGAAAGTGAAGAGCTCTATCAAGGGCGGCAAATATGATATCGCCATAGCGTTGGATTGCGGCGACGAAAAACGTTCGGGTAAAGACGTGAACCTCGGGGCTCTGGCAAAGTTGGTCATCAATATCGACCATCACCCGGACAATAACAGGTTTGGCGACATAAACCTTGTCGAAAAAATATCATCCGTTTCCGAAACTTTGTTCAAGCTTTTCAGGAAGATGGACATCAGGATAACGAAAAATATAGCCACCTGCCTTTACGCGGGGATAATGACGGACACGGGCAACTTCCGCTACGATTACACGACGGCCGATACTTTTGCCGTGGCCGAGGCTTTGACGAGGGCTGGCGCGAATATCAGCAGGATAGCAATGGCGGTATACGAGACAAAGACGCTGTCGTCCATAAGGGTGCTGGGGGCCGCAATGTACAGGCTGGAAACGACAAAATCAGGCAAGGTGGCGTGGACGGTGCTGCCGAAGCAGCTGATGGATTCGCTGGGGGCAAAGAGCGAGGACCTGACCGGCCTGGTGGATTATATCCGCTCGATAAAAGGCGTGGAAGTGGCGATACTTTTCAGGGAGGAAGAGGACTGCGTCAAGGTCAACTTCCGGTCAAAGTTCGCCGTCAATGTCTCCAATATCGCGAAGGAACTCGGAGGCGGCGGGCACATAAGGGCAAGCGGAGCGATAATGCAGGGGTCTTTGGATGAGGTTAAAGAGAAAGTATTAAATGAAGTATTCAAAGTAATAAAGTAATGACAAATGTCAAATGAACAAATGACAAATAAAATCCAAAATCCCAATCGAAAAATTTGTCATTTGTCATTTTGCTTTAATTTATTTGTCATTTGATATTTGGATTTTGACATTTAGGTGGTTTAGATGAACGGAATAATTATTATCAATAAGCCCAAGGGTATGACCTCATTCGCCGTGGTCAATACCATCCATAAGCTCACGAAGGTCAAGGCCGGCCATGCGGGAACCCTTGATCCCATAGCGGAGGGTGTATTGATAATCCTTCTCGGGAGATACACAAAGAGAGCAAGTGAATTCGTGGCTTCGATCAAGGAATATGAAGCTGAGATCACATTCGGCATCGAGACACACTCACTTGATTCCACAGGCAGGATCACTTCAAGAAAGGAAGTTAATATCACCGAACAGCAGCTGAGGGAAGTGATGGATCAGTTCGTCGGCGAGATAGAGCAGATACCTCCTATGGTCTCGGCCATCCATTACAAGGGCAAAAGGCTGTATGAGCTGGTGAACGACGGCATCGAGGTGGAACGGGAGCCGCGGAAGCTCACGATCCACAGGCTTGAACTTCTGGGCTTTGAAGGCAAAAAGGCATCCTTCAGGGTATCGTGCTCAAAGGGAACATATATCAGGTCGCTATGCGCGGACATAGGCACAAAGCTCGGCTGCGGCGCGCACATGTCAAAGTTAACGCGGATCAGGTCGGGAGACTTCTCGATCGACAAGGCGATAACGCTTGAGGAAGCGATAAAGCTCCACAACGTTGGCAAGCTTGAAAGTGTGGTATGTCAGACGTAAAAAGCCAGATAGAAAAGCTGCGTGAAGAAATAAGGCATCACGATCAGCTGTATTATGTGATGGACAAGCCGGCGATATCGGATGCTGAGTATGACAGGCTTTTCAGGAAGCTTGAGGAACTTGAAAAAGAAAACCCGGAATTAATAACCTCTGATTCACCCACTCAGAGAGTTGGCGGAGCTCCGTTAAAGGCATTTAAGACAGTTACACACAAAGTTCCACTTTTATCACTTGGCAATGCTTTTAATTCCGAAGAGCTTGATGCCTTCGATAAAAGAGTATGCGACGGTCTCGGGGTAAAAAAAGTCGATTATGTTTGCGAGCTGAAGATGGACGGTTTGGCCGTATCGCTTGAATATAAGAACGGCCATTTCCTCAAGGGGTCAACACGGGGTGACGGTGTTACTGGAGAGGATATCACCCTGAATCTGAAGACCATAAAATCGGTCCCATTATCCATAGACAAGAAGATCGACATAGAAGTTCGCGGAGAAGCGTATCTGCCTTACGAGGATTTCATCAAATTGAACGAAGAGCGGATGGAGGCTGAGGAGAGCAAATTCGCGAATCCAAGGAATGCGGCGGCGGGATCTTTGCGGCAGCTGGACCCGAAGGTAACAGCAAAGCGGCCGCTTGATATTTTCTTTTATTATTCACCCGATGCTAAGGTCAAAACTCAATTCGAGCTGCTACATTATCTTCAGGACATCGGGTTCAAGGTTAATTCCCATTTCAAGCTTTGCAGGGGCATTGAGGAAGTAAAGAAGTTCATTGCCAACTGGGAATCTAAGCGTGATGACCTGGATTTTGAGATCGACGGCATAGTTATCAAGGTGAATGACCTTGAAGATCAGAGCAAGCTTGGTTTCACCGCCAGGGAGCCAAGGTGGGCTCTGGCATACAAATATCCTCCTGAGCAGAAGGAGACTGTCATTGAGGACATTATCGCGAGCGTGGGCAGGACCGGAGTCATAACTCCTGTCGCAATAATGAAGCCGGTCAATCTCCGCGGCGTCACAGTCCAGCGTGCCACGCTTCATAACCAGGATGAGGTGGACAAAAAGGATGTCCGCGTGGGCGATCATGTGATAGTTCAGAGGGCAGGGGAGGTCATACCGGAGGTCGTAAAAGTGTTGAAGGACAAGCGTAAAGGTTCCGCAAAACCTTACAAGATACCAGAAAAGTGTCCCGTTTGCGGGGGGAAAGTAGTAAGAGAGAAGGGTGAATCTGCCCATCGCTGTATCAACAAAAGTTGCCCCGCGCAATTGATAGGCACGATCGCTCATTTTGCTTCACGAGGAGCTATGGACATCACCGGCATCGGAGGTCAATTATCAGCACAATTGGTGGAATCAAAGCTGGTGAAAAGCCCGGCTGATCTCTATGATATGAAGAAATCAGAGCTGCTGAAGCTCGAGCGTTTCGCTGAAAGATCAGCTCAAAATATAATCGACGCCATAGAGAAGAGCAAAAAGAGGCCTTTTGCCAAGCTCATCAACGCCCTTGGCATACCGAATGTCGGAGTAGCGACTGCGGACGACCTGGCTGAACATTTCAATACTATTGATATGCTGATGGATGCAAAAGAGTCAGACCTGTCAAAGATCCATGAAATTGGGCCGAAGATCGCAAAAAGCATATACGATTACTTCCAGTCAAAGGAAAACTGCCAGATGATCGAGCGGCTGAAGAAATCAGGGTTAAATATGAAGTCAGAAAGCCGTGACCTGAGCAAGCTGCCGCTTTACGGGAAGTCGTTCGTTATCACGGGGACATTGTCCCGCCCGAGGCCGGAGATCGAGGATGAGATCAAGTCGCTTGGCGGAGATATCCATTCTTCAGTCTCAAATAAGACGGATTATGTGATAGCGGGGACTGAGCCGGGGAGTAAATATGAGAAGGCTAAACAGTTGGGTGTGAAGGTGCTCTATGAAAGTGACTACAATAAGCTTTCTAAATGACACAATTAGGTCTTTCATATTATGAATAGTTTGATTGTAACTATATGTGTGACAGTTGTTAGTGGCTTAATTGTAGCCATTATTGGATACTATTTAATTAATATTAAATTTAATCCAATTATAATGGACAATCCGCGTATTCGTATTAATACTTTTCATCTTTCTCATGCAAGCCTTGAAGCGACCCGTTTACGAGCACGCTTTAACTATTCCGTAACAAATGAAGGGAAAAATCCTGCATTAAAAGTATTTATATTTATTTCCAAAAAGAAAATATACGAATTAGGATTTATTGAAGGACATCTAAATAAGCACGATTCATTTGAAGTGTGGATGGATGCAGGGGCCGAATCATTAATTAGAAGTGAAGGCAAAGAAGTGGTGTCCTTTATTTATCGGGACCCATACGGCAATTGGTTTATTTCAGAATATATATATCCTGTTTCTGGCGACAGACACACGAATATTAGTCATGCAAAACGAATTCATATATGGGATTGGATATGTGAGCTTAAAGGTTATGACGAGATTAAAGAAATAAAATCAGGGAAGCGATAAGGTTGTGTTGGTCTTGGAGGGGTGGGAGTAAGAGATGTATTTGGGAGTTAAGATATTGGATGAGAAGGAGTATAATAAGCTTACAGAAAGATAGCCCCCGACTTACTTAATTGTTTTTAATTCATCAATTATATCTAGTATGTGTTTTCGAAGAGGTTTTTTAAATATTCCCTTACATATATGATTCATTATTAAGATTATTGCTTCTAAACCAATTTTAATTCGCTTTTTATACTCAGTAAGACTATTTATGTCAGCAACTTGCTTGGGATGTATTAGCGAATCTCTGAATCTTTTGAATTCTAAAAGGCGAGACCATGAAGCGTTTTTATTAAAATCAAAAGTCGGGGTAGATTTACATAATAAATACCGTATTTTGTCGTCTATTTTATGATACTCGTTCTGACTTGTAATTTTAAATGATCCATTAAAGACATCAAAATGTTTGTCTGTGAGGAAAGCCTTTTCATATCCCTCTAATTTGAAGCCTTTCAATAATGTGTCAATCATATAGTTTACATATGATTCTATTGAGCTCATTGAACAGAAAACGGATACTCGAAAATGTCTTTTCGAAGATGAAGCATCTTTTTGTATAATAGCTTCTTTGGCAAAATATAGTGAATCTTCCAGGTATTCTTCAAACATTATATTTTTTCTACTGCTTGATCTGCTTGTTTTTGAGCCTTCTTTGCCTCGTAAGTCTGTATAGCGGCATTGGCAAGTTTTTCATTTATTCCTCTTTCTTTTGCTTTAGTTGCTTGCAAAATAAAGACTTGTAACATTCTACCTAATTCATTCGCGTTAATGCGTGAACCAAGACCACGATAGCTATCAGAATCAATCCCCTTAAACTTTGCCTTTTGCAAGGCTTTGGCGTTTAATGGATCATCAGGCTCTTTGGTTTTGATTAGCGAAAAATGATTATCAAGTGATTGCTGATCTTTTGAGAATAACCCAGCTGCAAACGACCAACTTGCTACAACACAAGGATGAATGGTTTTATTCGCAAATTCTAAGTAATTATCTTTATCTCTTTTAAGCACTCGTTCCCTTTGCAAATTATGTAATGATGCAAAAACTTTGCCAATTTTAAGAAGTTCTGTGTCATTCCAGTTAATTGATTGCCGAATCGATTCGTATTTTTCATCAACGCCGGGGCCAGAATTACATACAATGGGAATATTTAAATCTTCGATATTTGCTTCCTTGCCGAGATAATAATTTACTATTAGTGTCCTAGCAATCCTTATTGTTGGGATCCCTTGTGGGTTTCTTTTGTCAGAAAAATTCTCGCCAGTTTTTAATAAGCCAATCTTTTGGCACCAATTTCTAAGGTCGGGGCCTAAATGCTCCTCTTGAATTCTGTCCAACAAGTCGTTTGCTACTGTAACTGATGTATTATTGGCTATAGCAATGTTAACCCTTTGGTTGACATCTAAAGCAAAATATACTCTAAGACCATGTATTGACCCGCCCGTCTTTTTTAGTGATTCATGAATAGCCTGAATTCTATGTTGGCCGCCAAATACTTTTAAGGGCCTTTCTTTCTTATAGGAAGTGTCATATTCCACAACAAGGTCTTCGAAGCTTCTGCCATTTTCGGCATCTTTTAGCATCATTTTATAAGCGTATGTATCTGTATATATTTCCCTATTAAGCTTATAGTCCTCACTTTCAGCAGGGTCAAGAACTGCGTCTATATCTGCGGCTCCTGCAATATCTTTAGCACTTAAATGGCAATTTAAATAAAAAGCATCGCATTTTTTATCATTAAATAGTATTAAGGGGGCGGCATTAAGAATTTCATAACATTTAAAAACCCCAATAAACTCTTCACATTTCTGAAGAACTGCCTTGGAAGGCTTTAATCCTGTTGGGATGATATAGTTTTCTGTTTTTTTCATAAGGTTTATTTTGTGGAACGAATTATACTCCTGCAACGTCTTTATTCAAGACTATTTTACTCATCTAGCTTTTTTTCATCCTTCCCGCCCTTGGCAAAGCAGGGGGAAAGGGATAGGGAATAAGGGGCAAGGCCATCAAGGTTATCAAGGAAATCGAGGAGTGAGGATATCGAGGGAAAAGTGCAGGGACTTGATATAGAATATCCCTATAATGAACATAGAACTTGATCCCAAAAAGCCTTTTCATGAACTGTTATCACACATATTCGCCGCGTATCCCCGCAAAAGCAGCCCCAATGAGGTCAAAAAGATCATCCACCTTAGTGACATTCATATCGGCTACGAAGACTGTTCTCAAAGATCAGAAAAAATAATCGCTAACATCATCAAACGCGAAAAGACCGAAGGCACGGTCGTTGTTATCACCGGCGACATAGTAGATAAAGGCGCGTCAAAAGAAGACCTCGTCGCAGGCCTTAAACTGCTTGCCGAACTGCGCGGCAACGGTTTCACCGTCCTCCTTTGCCCGGGCAACCACGACTACGGCACCGGCTACCTTGGTTCAAAAACAACAGCCGAGAACTTCCGTAAAATATACCTTCCTGAAGTAATATTTCCGCGACTTGATATTATCGGCAACGTTGCCTTTATAGGCCTTGATTCCACGATAGGCGAGCTTGAATGGTATAACCGGTTCTTCGCGGAAGGCAAGCTAGGCCGCGAACAGCGTATAGCGCTCGAAAAAATAATGGCCGATCCCGCTATCCAAAATAAGATCAAGGTCGTCTACCTTCACCACCATCCAATACACTTTTTCCCGCTCATGCAGCTTAAAGACCGCGCCAGGCTTAAAAAGATAATAGGGGGAAAAGTGGATGTTCTGCTTTTCGGCCACCTTCACTTTGGCAATACTTATCACAATACCTGGGGAATAAAGATCGTCATGGACGGCGGCTCGTCCACCGGCAAAATAGCGCTCGGCGGTTTCCCCGTAAGCATCCATCACAGGGTCATTCATCTTGCGGACATGAGCGTTAGTGAAGAGAATTTTCTTTTAAATTAAAGAGGGGAATAAGGGTTACGAGTTAAGAGTTATGGGTTAAGGGATAGGGGATAAGGGGCAAGGGACTAGGGGCTGGGGCCTGAGGAAAATTCGGAGTGCGGAGTTCGGAGTTCAGTTTAACGGCCGAGTAATACTTTGAGGATCGCCGGCCTTGATGGGTCAAAGGCCCCGGAGCCTGAAGCCAGCACCTGTTTTCTATAATGCCCCCCGATGTCGATACGTTTGATAGTTACGCCGTGGTCAAGAATGAGAGGGATGACACTTTCAAGTATCCTCCTGTTATTATTGATGATCCGCGTTATTAACCCGGTATCACCGGAGCTTGATTCCGGGTATCCTCCGGAAATGAACGCATCGATCCTCGATCCGGGAGCAAGCCTTATCATGTTTGCAATAGCATAGAGCAGCATGCTTGCATGGAATGACGGGTCGCCTGAATGCTCGGAAGTCACATGGACGGTGGCCGTAATGCCGGCATCAGCGCAGTGGAGGAAATAAGAGAAGCAGAGGCTGGCAAAAGCGGTAGGCGCTTTTGAGCGTGAAGAGAAGATGATCTCATCATCAAAGGGGCTTGAGATGGTACGCTCAATCGGGGCGCATGTGAAATGACCATTACCGTCCGGAAGGACCTGAAAATTGCCTTTTCTCAATGCCTCAAGCGTGATCGAAGGCAAATGATATTTGGAGAGGTCGCGATACTGAGGCGCCGTTCTTGGCCCGGCAGCCCTGAACCTTTCTAACATCCTTTTAAGACAAGGGTCTTCATAGCACACCCTCACGCTTCCAATCGCAGTATTTCTTTGTATCGTCATATATTATCCACCTCTATATTATCGACAGGATCTTAAGAAAATATCATTTATATTTAAAATTACAGATAAAGAGAAGGCAGGGACAAGGGAGTGGGGACTAGGGAGTAAAGGAAAGTGAAAGAATTAGGCGTAAAAACCTCACCGAGTCGGAACACAGAAAACTTCTTTAATAATATATTTAAGAGGGATAGAAATCCGCTACCAGCAGGTCCAGGCCTTTTAAGATTTCGGCGAGCTGACTGTCCCCGTGACCTGATTCCTGTATGTGTTCGAATATCTGCCTTCTTTGGCGGGCTACGACAAGGAATTGGCTTCTCAGGTCCGAGTCTATGGCATCCTTTAACATGCGGGCGGCCCATACGGCCGCTTCCGCAAGGTGATAATTGATCTCATATTTAAGGATGGTCAATATGCGCTCAAAGAGGATCCTTTTGTTCTTGTAGGCGCTTATCACATCGGTCGGGACCATGACCAGTCCCACCATTGCTGCCCATCTGTCGAGTTTATCCATCCTCTTGTTTTTGGGATCAAGCATGGCATAGGCATAATCGATCGCCTTTCTGCTGAGATTCGGATTTTCCCTTAGGATCTTTGGCATATGCCCAAGGATAAAATTCGACTGAATTTCAGGCCTTCCTCTGCTGGCACTGTAGACTTCCAGGGCGGAGAACATGAAAGCAACGACGATTTCCGGTTTTTCGCGTTTCTTTAATACGGTCAGATAATTGGCAAAAGCCTCCGGTTCAACGACGATCCTGAAAGGGACCATGAGTGTGGCTGAGCGAGCTGCTACCCTCGGAACTATCTTTGCTATGCTTAACGGGACCATTTCACGTACTGCCATAATAATACCTCACCAGATCGGTACGGGATTTAATGGATCTATTTCGACACAGACTATTTCTGTAGCGTATTGGTCCTGCACTGCAAATACAGCTTTTCCTCTAATTTCAGCATGATGAACGGACAGTGGGAACCCGGCTGCACGTAAAGCTTTATAAATATCCTCGTTAACATATTCCCATGGTGCACGGTGCAGATTTGCCGGATCATTATACCCCTTTTCCAGCGGCAGCATTTGCATCCATTTTGGGATATGTGTCCTCAATACAGGCAGGATCTTCTCGGCAAGCTCGGTATTTCCAACATGGCTACTCAGCTTTACGTTCAACCCTTTTGGATATGGAATATTACTGTCATCCCGGGAAGCGATGATCGCTTTAATGCCTTTGTGGTCGCGAACGAACTGTGTGTCCAAACATTCAGCCGGTATCACGGAAAGACGGATCGGGAATTTGCCGGAATACATGAGAAGGCCAACTGAAAGATTTAGGTCGGCGGATCTCAAATTGGGCTCCTGGAGCACCTTGCTAAAAAGACAAGTTGATGCCATAGGGCGATCCGCCAAACACGTAAGCACCGGACCCGTAAAAAAAATGCCCCTTGCTGCTAAAGACTTAAGTTGAGCAATTTGAGCCTGGTGAAATCCGCGGAAACCGACCCTTAGAAGTTTTCCTTCCCACCCGATACATCTTACGCCGGCCGATGATGACATATTATTTTCCTCCCTATATAAATGAATTCAAACCGTATTTATATCGACGAAACCCATATAAAATTTCATTATTTCATCAAATTTATACTTGCCGCCTGGGAAAGAACGAAGTTCGAAGTTAGAAAATCGAAATTAAAAGGGGATAAGGGGCTGGGGACTAGGGATCAGGTATCTTTTTCAATTGAAGCAATAATTATCTTATGTATCAATTTGCCCATTTCTTTCTGCAGTTCCTCGACTCTGTCGATCCTCCTGTCATTGATCTTTATCTCCTGGAACAGCCTCATTATCGCCCTGGAATGCACGGATAGTTCCTTAAGAACTTCCGGGCTTTGCATGATACGCCTTTTGCCTTTGCTTATCAGCTCTTCCAGCGCGGAAAACGCGCGCATAATGAGCATCGAACGCCTTACCGCAACCTTTGTCCGAAGCACGGCCGAAAGCATGTTAACCCCGTTCCTTGTGAAAGCGTAAGGCCTGTGGCCGCCAAGCCACTGCATGGAAGGTATCGCATTTTGCGATACCATTAGATCTATCTCATGATCGTTCAACCGGAACATGAAGTCTTCCGGGAACCTTTCCCTGTTCCTCTTTACCTGTTCCCTCAGTCGTATCGGTTTAACCCCATAAACTAGAGCGACATCCTTATCAAGCATTATCTTCTGCCCTCTCAGCTCATAGATAAGGCTTTTTATATCGTTAACTTTGATTAATTTATTCATTGTTAAGCACTCCTGTTTATATAGTAGCAATTATCCCGCCAACTCTTTTAGTCATATTTGTGAGGGAAAGTGCTTGCACTGAGCGAAGCGAAGTGTCGAAAATATCTACAAATGTCGAAAATTGCTACAACAGGATAAGTTCAGTTCAAACAGATCATTTGTAAAAAATTAACAGGAAAAATGCGGTCACAAATTGTGACCGCAAACTTGATATCACAAAGTGTGATATCAAGATGGGGCGGCACAAGAAAAGCCCGCATCCTTAATTAGGAAACGGGCTTTAGTTTAAATGGATAATGCCGGAAATATATGCTATCGGATGAATTTAATGCCAATATCCCTGATCGCCGGATCTTCGCTGTCCAGTGCGCGCTTGGCTTCCTCGGAGCTCAATTGTCTTTTATCAAGCTCCTTCATTATGGCCGTTCCGTCGGGATCATTGTTCACGCCCACCCTTTCTGCATAGCCTATCAGATACATGGTGTCGATCTTGCCGAGGTACTTTAATCCGAGCAGCATTAAACTGTAATTCTTGCTGCCCAACGCGAGCTTGGCTTCATCAGAGTTCAATTTTCTTTTCTCAAGTTCCTTCATTGCGGCCGTCCCGTCGGGATCGTTATGTTCACCCACGCTCAATATATGGTTTATCAGCGACGCAGTATCAAGCTTGCCGATATTCTTCACCCCGATAAGCTTTATGCCATAAATAGCGCTGTTCAACGCAAGCTTAACTTCAGGAGTGGCCAATTGTCTGTTCTCAAGTGCTTTCATTGCGGCTGTCCCGTCGGGATCGTTATTTTCACCAACTTTTTCTATGTAGGCCATCAGGGACAAGGTGCCGAGTTTGCCGATGTTCTTCACCCCGATAAGCTTTATGCCATAAACTTTGCTGTTCAACGCGAGCTTAACTTCGGGAGCGGTCAATTGTCTTTTTTCAAGTTCCTTCATTGCGGCTGTGCCGTCGGGATCGTTATTTTCACCGACTTTTTCTATGTAGGCCATCAGGGACAAGGTATCGAGTTTGCCGATGTTCTTCACCCCGACAAGCTTTATGCCATAAGCTTTGCAGTCCAACGCGATCTTAACTTCGGGAGCGGTCAATTGTCTTTTCTCAAGTTCCTTCATTGCGGCTGTCCCGTCGGGATCGTTATTTTCACCAACAGATTCTATGAAGGCCATTAAGGTCAGGGTGTCGAGTCTGCCGATGTTCTTCACTCCGATAAGCTTTACATTATAATTCTTGCTGACCAATGCGCGCGAAGTTTCAGCGGCGGTCAATTTTCTTTTCTCCAGCGCTTTTAATGCGGTCATTCCGTTGGGTGCGTTCCCATCCTGTTCCACTATCCTCATCAGGTCAGAATTGCTGATCACTTCCTTTTTTGCCGGTCCACTCTTGCCTGTCCCGCCCGCGCCTGTTACCGAACGTGTCATATCTGCGCTCATATATTTTTCCTCCTTATATATATTCGGCTTTTAACGATATTTTATTATGAGGCCCATGATTAAACAGTCAATTATTATATATTTTCGGATCTTTCATTTAAAGAAAACTTTACTTAAAAAAGGACCAGAACCATTGCGAGAAAGAAAAAGGGTCTTTGATCGGTGTCGCAAATGTGGTGCTTGATAGCTCAACAGGTCTCATTATCCCCCTGGAAGCCCAGGTCTGGATCTCCTGGTAGTTCTTTTTGTTATGGCCGACACTGTACTGAAGAGAAGCTTCAAGTACCGTGCCTTTCGGCACCCCTTCTAAAATACGCCTAAAATGGAATTCGGATGTTTGAGTCTCCCTGTCCCAAAAAGCCATATATGAGCCGTTTTCCGACCGGACATGAAAAGCAAAAATAGCGGCATATCCGCGCGGTAATTTGATATTTGAGATGTCCCACTGGACCGTGGCCGATTTCGATGTGACGTTTGTCGCTTTTATTGATGCCGCAGGCAATTTATTTGAAAGAGCCGGCCCCGTATTTTGAGCGCTGTTTTGAACAACAATGCTTCTTGGCGCGGCATGTACCGGCGGAGGCAGAACAAGCTTTTCTTCCGCTTTTGGCTGCCCGGTTTTTTCCTCAACTTTTTTATTTGTCGGGTATGCCACGATCACGATCGCTGCGAATATTGCCGGTATTATTGGTCCCATAGTTGTCTCCTTTTAACCTCTTTATTTGCTCTTTGCCGCGTCGGGAAGGGTCTTGAAAGTGCAGGTTGCAATAACAGTGCCCGGCTTATTATAACTTCTCAGGTTCATATTTCTGGATACTACGTCATACGCAAGAGTTGCCTCGTATGTCGCGTCAGGCAAAAGGTCCATAGGCTTGCCGTTCTGGTCCTTCATCTTTTCCCGTGATAACACTTCTTTATGGATGACACTTCTCGAATAAACAGTCCTCATTTGGATCATTGATTGAGAACTTCCTTCAGTGTCGGAGCCGTTGATATTGAGAATGAGCAGAAGCGCCTTTTTTGGGCCGATCTTATCAATGTCGATGTTGGGCACTTCGTAATGGATGAGAGCGCTCCTGCTTGTTACAACGCTTGCTGTTATGGCGGCTGTAAGGTCGAGTTTCACCGGGGTCTCGGCTTTCTTTTCAACAGGAGCCGACTTTCCCTCCGGCTTCTTGGCTTTTTTCGGCTTGGGTCGATCGCAGCCCGTAGGCAGCAATGATGCCGCCGCTGATGCCAATTTTCCGGCTAAAGTAGCCACATCAACTCTCTGTAAGATGAACGGAGCGGTCCTTGATGTTCCGCTGTAAACTTTAACTGTCCCGCTTTCTGATCGCGGATCCTTGACCTCAGTATACGCTCTAACCCAGATCTCGTACGCGACATCCGCCTCCAGACCTTTCAGCTGGCAAAATGTCATACTTTGATCAGTATCACCCGGCCTCATGTTGCTGTAACAATGAACGCCCCCGTCCTTATCAGGGTCCCCTTCAAGGTCCACATAATCAGTGCGCAAAATAGCCCCTGTCCTGGCGCTCACAACATCGATCCGATATGTTTTTTGATCGCTTCTATTTTCCCATGAAAGAGCAATGCCAACATGGCGGTTCCTTACCGGCTTATAACCATCCAACCTTACAAATAGACCTTCAGAAGAAACATCGCCCAACTTAAGATTATTGGGCGCCTCCAGCCCCTTTGCGCCAACGGCACCTGTTTTTTCTGCCTTACCCGTTTTTTTCTTGCCCGTTTCATTTGTATTTGCCAATGCCAAAGAAGATGAAGCTACACCGACCGCTAACGATACTGATCCCATGATTTTTACCTCCTGAATAAATTAATCAAAACCATAAGTATATCGACGTAAACTTTAAATAATTTCACTTTTCCATCAAAATAATCATTGCCGCCCTTCGACACCTCGACCAGCTCGGTGCTTAGGGCAAGCCCTTCGATAAAACTCAGGGCAAGCCTGGAGAAGAAGAGAAGTTATAGGGGACTGGGGACCAGGGCATATTCGGAAGCCCGACCAAAGAAAGGTTTACTCGATTCTCAGGTCTTTCAACTGAACAGAGCAGGAACCTTTATCCGTTACAAGCATGACCAGGACCTTGTTCACGTTCTTAAGGCTGCTCAGGTCCAGTGAAAGCTCGGTATACGCGTTCTCGTTCATATTGGGGATCCTCAGGTTAACTTCGCAGGTGTTGCTAAGTGCCTGCCAGAACTTCCTTTTGACAGGCTGCCCGAATACCTGCACCATCAGCACGGCATAGCTGCGCTCTCTGGAAACCCTGCCTTTTACGGAGAATTTTAGGGTCCTCTTGCCTTCAAGAGCAATAGTCCCGTTCTTGCCGGGATTATCAACATGAAATCCGGGATTTGTGCTGCTGGTGGCAGAAAAGTTCCAGATCCCCGAACTATAGCTTGAAACGCCGCCTTTCCAGTCATACTTAGTGCCGTATAGATCGCCGATCATTATTGCGGCGGATTTCGCTTGTTTTGCCGGCTTTGTAACTTTCGTGGCCGCGGTGGCCGGAGCTGCTTTATCTACGCTCATATTTCACCCTCAAATATTATCGATAATAGTATCATATAAATTCACATTATTCTGCAATTCATCCCTGCCTGCCCTCCTAACGGCGGGTAAACCGGTAGGCAGGCTTCCCGCCTGGAAATTGGAAGGATCAGGAACATGCTGAATAATCCATCTTTATATGCTTCCCGTCACCTTTAATTATCCAGACAGGTGCATAATAGGGGAGACCGGGTGCAGGGGGCTCCGTGCAATAGAATAATGAAAACTCGATAAGATCACGGCTTCTCCCTCTTTTGATGCTTATCCTCGCCGCGAAGGGGTAAGCAAGCATTTCCTCATATTCCCGGGGAGTCCCATCGGAATTCCAGGTTTTTGCAATATTGGCTCTCTTTAAATAAGGCCAGCCGAGAACATGGTCGCCGGACTCATCAATAGTAAAGAGATATTCAGGCGCAGGCACTTCATGACTGCCAAGAAAAAAGAATTCATTGAGGGCCACCGTGATCCGGCCGCTCTTGCTGCCTTGAATGACCACTTTGACCGGCTCTATTGAAAAGGTATTTCGCCTGTCCAAACAAGCATGAGGATCCGTCCCGTATGTGAACCTGTGATCCGCTGAGAACGGATATACCGTGCAACCCTTTAATTCCATTTGAGCTGACGGCTTCCTGTCCATCCTGAATCGCCATGGAAAACCGTAGCGCTTCAGGTTGGTTTGATCAACACCGAACAATTTTATGGGGCCTCTGCTGAATAATCTCATTATAATGGTTCTCCTAAATTACCCGCTTATTTATCGTGAGAATGAACAGGATAATTCACTTTTCTTCCATAATAATTTCATCCTTGCTGTCTGGAGAAGTTGAAGAAGGGACTAGGGCGTAGGGGCTAGGGACTGGGGCAAAGTCTTGAAAGTGCATGTTGCGATAACAGTGCCCGAATTATTATAGTTTCCAATGTCCATTGTTCGGGGAATTACATCATATGCAAGCGTTACATTATATGTTGCGCCAGGCAATAGGAGACTGATCTTGCCGTTCTTGTCCCTATAATTATCCAACAAAACCTCATCATTGGAAACAAGATCTCTTCTCGATAAAACGGTTCTCATAGAAGGCAGCTCCAGATATCTTCCTTCCGCATCATATCCGGTTATCTTGATAATGAGCAGAAACGCCCTTTTTGGGCCGATCTTATCAATGTCGATGTTGGGCACTTCGTAATGGATGACAGCGCTCTTACTTGTTACATCGTTCGCCGCCACGGTGGCTGTAATGTCCAGCTTTACCGGGACCTCCGCTTTCTTTTGGACCGGAGCCGCCTTTTTTGGCGCGGGAGCCTTTTTTTCACACCCGCTTAATGCAACTGCCGCTCCAACCGCTACTAATGCTGGCCACATATTGATCACCTCCTACCTAAATTAATTCTAACCGTTTATTTATCGATACAAATCATAGAAAAATTCACTGCGCTGCGGGTTATCTATAATTGGCTATCAGGTCGGGACATTCCGGTGAATAGAGCGTTATGCTTTCAGAGGTCATGTTCCTGGTCACCTGTATCCATAAGTTATCCACGCCATTATCTTTGAAGTCTTCCAGGGCCTGTGCCAGTGTATGCACGTTCCTGACCCTTCTGACGGCTCTGTGCATTTCGAACGGGGTATCAAGGCTTAATCCGTCATAGACATCCAGGATATCTCCCCTGGACCTTCTGCCGTACCTTAGCATCAGGAGGAGGCTGACCTGGTCAAAGCCCATATCCTGAAATACTCTCGGGAAAGTGAGTTTTGCATGACCCCAGTACCGCAGCCCTATGCTGTTATCGGCAAGCCTGAACTCGGTCCTGACCCTCTCTAATCTCTGAGCCCTCCTCTGCAAATATGATCGCTTTGATCGGTTTGCCGAAGCGATACTATCGTCGCATGTTGAGATTATAAGGCTGTCGTTGACCGTGCAGGGGATATGGCGCCTCAGCGCTTCATGCGCCGTGCGGACCAGCCTGTCCGTCGGGAAACGGTCGTATCCCAGGATCTGCAGCCTAACTATATTAAGGGCCTTAAGCGTCTGGGCGAATCCCTCCCAGGGCTTTTCCTCCTTTACAGCTCCCTCAGGCGTGTTGACGAGTATCACCTTGCCCGCGGGCCTCACGTGCTTCAGCCATACCCTGATATCGTGAGAGCGCCTCTCCGGGGACAATATGAAGACGGTCTCTTTGGACGTATGGAGATGACCTTCCACCTGGCGGATGAAGTGTGAATAAGCCCAGCTGGTAGCATCCTCGGATAACGGATCGACAAGGAGCGTTGCTGTGCCCCGGGGTGAGGAGTCCCTCTCCAGCCTTCTGAGCCTGTTAACAAGCCTCGGGTTGTAACCGGGGTTTGTTCTTACCAGCTCATGGAAACCGGGCAATCTTGTTCTTGATATAGATGGTGCCATTGTAATGGTTTATCGTCCTTTTTTTCCCAAAATTTCACTATTTTTCAAATTTCTTGATCCTCGATCAGATACTGTCGTTATCCGCCTTGTTGGCACGTAGACACAGCGTGGAGGAATTACAAGTCTATCTGAGACACTCCAGGAACGGCAACGGGGAAAAGCATATTTAGCCGGGTTTCTTTTGCCATATATGATATGGCGTCCCATCGATCTCGATCTGTATAAATCCATTCTGCCTTAGCGCTTTTATGAAGGCTTCTTCATTTTTGGCTACATCAATGAACATAAGGTAACCGCCGGGGTGTAAATGCCTGCGCAGAGCTTTCGCAAGATCGTCCAACGAAGGGCTGTTCCTTTCCGCGAACGACCCGCCGCGGAAATGATCCAATATCTTGCGGAAATGGATAACATGGAATACCGCTTTTTCCTGCGGCGATAAAATGTCGAATTTAATGAAAACACGGGATCCGCATATAGGGGCATCCGGATTATTGTCGGTACCATGGGAATTACGGAACCCGTTAAGGTGAAGTGTCTCAACAAGCTTGCTGTCGTACGCTCCAATATCAAGCATGGAGCCTGATTTTGGGACCTTGAGCTGCCGCAGGGCCTTGATCGCAAGATTGGCCAAACGAGCATTCATATAACCATACTTGTACCAGTCCCCGTAGCTATCAACGACTCTCTTTGGGGCAAGTAAATATCCCTGCAGGCTGTGCAGACCCGCATATATTATCTTTCTTAAATTAGCGCTTTGTGTTGCCATAGCTCATAATTATTTCGACAGATTTTGATGGAAATTTCACTATTTAATGCTTAGCAGGGCGAAGCGGGGGAGAGAAGGTGATCTAGCGGCGCTAGACTAACGGGGCTTTTCTGATCTCAACCTGGTAAACCTTGTCTCCCTTGCGGACACTGAACTTGAAGCCGACCAATTGAGGGGGATCTCCCCATATGTCCCTCTGAATAAATCTTATCTCCCCGAAACCAGCAGGATCTATTGCGCAGCGGGATTCTATTATATCCAGTATGGCCTGAAAGACCTCTTTCCGGTCGAAGCCCGTTATTGAATAAGCGATGTGCGCCACATTGTTCTGCTCGGGCCGTCCGGGCTTAGGCTCTCCCAGCTCAACAGTATCAACGGCGGAATATTCATCTATTATAAGGGGCTTGGGCAGCCTTAGAACGGCCAGGTGCCTTCCTTTAAAATTAACTTCCCTGAGCAGTTTCCCGCCGGATACCATAATACGGTCTTTGAACTGGGCATAAGATGCGGGGCTGTCGCTGGCAAGGTAAAAGTGATCGAGCCTGTATGAATCATTGGGGAATGCCGAAAGAATGGCCGGCAATACTTCCCTGTCGATATTTATTACGGCGCCTCTTAATCCCCGGTAAAATCTTAGATTCGATGTGGTGATGGAAGGGAATACTCCGCGCGCAGCCAGCAAGCGTCCGAACCTGCTTGTGCTGGGCCCGCTGCCCGGTATTAACGGTTGTCTTGAAGCGACCATAATATCCTCCTAATATATATCGTGATAAATCCGGAAAAATTTCAGGTTGTAACAAAAAGCCCGCGGCCTGAGTCAGGAAACGGGCTTTAGGTTAAATATTATTATACAGTTCTGCCTTTCAGGTTTTCAAAAGCAGCTTTTCTCAATGCCTCAACAGCCGGATCAGCGTAGCCTCTGATCTTTATTTGATTTGCTATCTCCTTGTCCATTCTTTCAATATATGTCCTTAGTGCTCCGACTTTTGCTGAAGGCGACTTAGCGCCGAGCATTTGAACGTCATGGGCTGGGTGCTTCATAGCGGCTTCCGCGAGCCAATCGTAGATGTCTCTTTTTTCCAGGTTTTTAAAAGCAGCGCTTCTCAATGCCTCAACAGCCGGATCCGCGTAGCCTCTGATCTTTATTTGATTTGCTGTTTCCTTGTCCATTTTATCAATATATGCCAGCAATACTTTACAGTAGACGTTAGGTGATTTGGCGCCAAGCATTTGAACGTCGAGGGCAGGATTATTCAAGGCAGCTTGGGCCTCATCCGACATCAGTTGTCTGCCCTTAAGGTTGCCAAAAGCAGCGCTTCTCAATGCCTCAACAGTTGGATCCGCGTAGCCTCTGATCTTTATTTGATTTGCTATCTCCTTGTCCATTCTTTCAATATATGTCATTAATGCTCCGACTTTTGCTGAAGGCGACTTGGCGCCGAGCATTTGAACGTCATGGGCGGGGTGTTTCATGGCGGCTTCCGCAAGCCAATCGGTCATGACTTTTTTACTCAGATTTTCAAAAGCAGCTTTTCTCAGAGCCTCAACGGCTGGATCCGCGTAGCCTCTATCCCTTCTTTGATTTGCTATCTCCTTGTCCATTTTATCAATATATGCCAGCAATTCTTTACAGTAGACGTTAGGTGATTTGGCGCCAAGCATTTGAACGTCAAGGGCAGGGTGATTCAGGGCGGCTTGGGCCTCATTCGACATCAGTTGTCTGTCCTTAAGGTTGCCATAAGCAGCTTTTCTCAATGCCTCAACAGTTGGATCCGCGTAGCCTCTGGTCTTTATTTGACTTGCTATCTCCTTATCCATCCTTTCAATATATGTCATTAGTGCTCCGACTTTTGCTGAAGGCGACTTAGCGCCGAGCATTTGAACGTCATGGGCAGGGTGCTTCATGGCGGCTTCCGCGAGCCAATCGTAGATGTCTCTTTTTTCCAGGTTTTTAAAAGCAGCGCTTCTCAATGCCTCAACAGTTGGATCCGCGTAGCCTCTGATCTTTATTTGATTTGCTGTTTCCTTGTCCATTTTATCAATATATGCCAGCAATACTTTACAGTAGACGTTAGGTGATTTGGCGCCAAGCATTTGAACGTCGA
>Ga0315274_10000056_pt1 | contig 170144 bp, 128 predicted proteins | sample YL17G02_20_MG_FD_203700 | JGI IMG/M metagenome (GOLD analysis project Ga0315274, IMG submission 203700) | Sediment microbial communities from Yellowstone Lake, YNP, Wyoming, USA - YL17G02_20 | ecosystem: Environmental > Aquatic > Freshwater > Lake > Sediment | place: USA: Wyoming | collected...
GGGGATCGCGTCTGATGAAGTCCAGGACCGCTCTTGCCCTCAACTGGCGAAGACGCGCCTGCCGTGAAATGTCGTCGTCCTTCTGCCGGAGCTGCCAGGGCTTGATGAAGAGGTCGAAGCCGCGTCCAAAACCGAAGGCCGGGCTGATCCAGGTGTTGCAGGACACCGCGGCCGTAAAGTACCCCTGCCGCCGGAAAGCCTCCGGAAGCGACGGCATCGCCCGGTCGAGGTACGGGTTTCCCTCCTGGCAGCCGTGGACCGAGGAAAGGAGGCCGGTGAAGAGCGAGGCATGCGCCGGGAGGGTCCAGGGCGCGTTGGTGATGGCGTCATCGTAGGCGATGGAGGACTCGGCTAGACGGCAGAGGAACGGGGTCGTGGGCCGTTCGTAGCCGAACGCTCCGCAATGATCGGCTCTAACGGTGTCGAGCACCACCAGAAGTACGTTAGGATGCCTCACGAGAAACCTCCGACCTCCCCCCAGGACACGCCGCGTAGGCCAGCGACGCGCCGAGCAGAACCCAGAAGAAGCGCCAGTGAAGGGTGTCAATGACCAGGCCGCTGAGAAACAGAACGGCCAGGCCGACGCCTAGAGTCAGGCCCAGGGGATCGCGACGCTTCCTCCAGACGATCCAGGCCATCTGAGACAGCATGGCCAGGTAGGAAACCAGACTGACCCAGCCGTTCTCGGCGAAGACCCTCAGGTAGACATTGTGGACAGAGAAGGCGAAGGTTCGCTCGAAGTAGGCCGGACCTACGCCAAACGGGTGTCCGAGTCCTGTGGTCAGGGCCCTGAGGTACATCGGGAAGCGACCCTGGAGATCATAAGCTCGTATCGCCAGTCTGGCGGCCAGAGCCTGCCCGAGATCGGAGCGGAGGATGACCACCGCCCCCGAGGTGACGACCAGGACAACCAGCGCAACCGCGAGTCTTGACCTGTCACCGGGGTTCAACCCCACCAGGAGAAGAAGAAGCATGGCCAGGAGCAGTCCGGCCCAGGCTGTCCGGGACAGCGACATCAGGATGGTCAAGCCGATCGCCGTTCCTAGAACGCCAAGCATTACAGCCTCAGGCCACCTCGCCACCGCCCGTCCCGGCACCGGCGACCGCCATCGGGTGAAGGTCCAGAGGGCCACCAGCGTCAAGACCTGGAGAACCCCGAGGACGTTTTTGTCCTTCATGAACCCTGTGACGCCCCCAGACGATAGCCAACCCTCTCGCCCGACGATGCTGCCAGGGACAAGGCCACCCAAGGCGAAGCCGACCACCCCAATCGCGCCGGCGACGACCAGCCCGGCGAGAACAGAACGCACCTGTTCGGGCTTTCGGCAGTAACCGGCGAAGGCCAGCCCCAGGGCCAAACCGTAGAGGCTCTTGGCCAGGTAGAGAAGAGACCCCGCGCTCCGGTCCCCCAGAAGCCAGGAGAGAACCGAGAAGACCACGAGCAGGCCGGCGAACAGGACCACTCGCTTCTGGGGCGGAAGGGTGAGCTCGAGCCGGAACTGCCGTCGCAGACCTCCGACCACCAACCAGACAAGCAAGAGAGCCTCGAAGGGCGACGGCTCGACACAAGCAATGGCCAGGCTGGCCCCAAGACAGACTGTCGCCAGACCGAAGTCGAGGAGGCTCAGCAGAACCATGGCCGCTCCCAGAAGGCCAAGCCAAAGAGCCAGGACAACCAAGGCCCGGCTCGGGTCGCCTCCGTAGTCCCGGGCCCCAACCTCCCAAGGCTGCCACGTGACGTGGCGCGAAGGATCGCCCGTCTCAAAGCCCCAGAGGGCCTGGGCCAGCCGGGACGAAAACCTCCCCTCGCTCTGCCCGCCAGGCACGGAAACCTCCCTGATCACCAACTTACCGGGACCCTTCAGGCCGATGGCCAGGCCAATACCTCTGTCCTGACGCCTCTCGGGGATGGCCAGAACTGCCTCGGCCTCCGTGGCCGTGAGGGGCAACGCGACGGCCGTGTAGGACAGCACGCGTGGGCCGGACGACCGTGTCGCAGGCGTGGCCAACGCGACCAAGACCCGTCCCGCCCGGAACCCGTCTCCGGACCCTTTCCCGGGTGAGAGGAACTCATAGGAAACCCTGACCCGCACCGAGGCCCGACCGTCGCTCACGATGCAATCGTCCTCGCTGACCAACCACACCATCGTGCCCCGTCCGGCTTCCAAGACCCTCCCACCCCCGGACGGCTCGCTCCCAGAGGCGGGCTGGTCCTGATTGGGGCCGTCATTCGGCGTGACCTGGACGACCCAACCAGCCGTGACCTCTCGGCCAGAAGGGTCAAGGTGACCGATGCTCACCCGAGCGGGGATGGCGCAAGGGATGGTCGCCGCCAAAGCCAGGATGAGCCCGGCCAGAGCGTAGGCGAGCCAGGTTCTAGGCAACGAGCTCACTGTCTCTCATGGATTGGATGCCCTCTGAGTTCCGCGGGGATGGCCAGATCGAAGTGCCTCAGCACGGTCGGAGCGATGTCAAGGTAGCCACGGGTGGGGCCGGGCCGGGCCGGCCCCGCGCGCGACACGGCCCGCGCTTTGTCTAGGGACGTGAGTATGTAGAGGCCCTCCTGGGCGTGGTTCGCCCCGTCCGGTCCGGTGTCATTGGCCAGGGTGAAGATCTGCCCGCCGCCAACCGTTCCCTGGGACCGCCAGCGAAGATCTCCGAAGTAGATCATGAGATCGGGCGGCAGGTTTCGAACCTCGCGGTAGATCTGCCGAGGACGGAACGTCCGGTTGCCCATCGGACGGCCGTCGGGAAGGCAGATCGCCTCGAGCTTAGCGGCAATCTCGTCCAGGACGCGATCGGCGTCAGCCGGCTCGACGATGCCCTCGGGTTCGCGGCCCTTCAGGTTGAGGCACAGCCGCCCGTAGTAACCCCCGTAGCCCCAGGCCGTGGTCTTGGTCCAATCCACGGCGGCCTTGTCGACAGGCGCCGGAGGTCGCGGGACTTCGCGGAGACGAAGGTACCCTTCGGCCCGGAGCCATTCGTTGATGGCGAAGCCACCCTCCATCGCTTGCGCCCCGTGGTCGGAGACGACCATGACTAGAGCGCCTTTGGGTAGAAGCCTCAGGAGACGGCCCAATTCCCGATCGATGAGGCGATAGTAGTCGAAGATGGCCGAAGCATAGGGCGAACCTGGTTCATGGAGCGCGTGGGCGGGGTCCATGTACTGCCAGAAGCCGTGGTGAATCCGGTCGACACCAATCTCGACCATCATGAGGAAGTCCCAGGCCCGCGTGCGGGCGAAGTGGCGGACCAGCCTGAAGTGGCCGGCGGTGATGTGGCGCAGGTCGGAGAGGAGCCGGGCCTTGTCTTCCGTACGGAATTCGGGAACGTCAAACTGATAGTCCGGCACCACCTGGAGAACCTCGGTCTTGAGTTTCGCGGGATAGGTGAACGCGACATCCACCCCGGGGGTGAGGAAGCAGGTGACCAGAGCGCCCCTCAGTGGTCGTGGCGGATAGGTCTGCGGAACGCCGAGGACGAGACTGTCGAAGCCCGCGGCCCCCAGGCGGTCCCAGAGGAGGGGCACGGTGACGGCGTTGGAGAGGGCTATGCCCACATCCGCGTAACAGCCGCTACGCCTGTTCCGGAAACCGTAGATGCCGAGCTCGCCGGGGTCGCGACCGGAGGCCATGGCCGTCCAGGCCGGACAGGTAATGGGTGGTACGGTGGTCGTCAGCCGACCCCAGACGCCGGTCTCGGCCAGGGATCTCAGGACCGGAAGGTCGTCCCACCACTTCTCGAAGACGAGGGACGGCTCGGCGCAGTCCAGTCCGATGATCGCCAGCTTGGGACGTTCAGGTTCCGCTTTCGAAAAGAGCAAGCTTCCTGGCCTTCTCCCGGGAGATGCTCGGACGCCGACCGTGTCAATCCGGCCAGTTTGGTCAGGGGGCGCGCCCGGCGGGACTACCTGCCATTACACGCTAATACCGCTTCTCTTGAGCAATTCCTGCTCTAGAGGTGCGCGTCATGGATCGCGGCCGACCTTAGAACAGCTTCACCAGAGCCGGCAAGGCCAGATAGAGCGTGCGGGCGCTGGTGAGGAGCACCAGGAGCCCGACCATAATCATGAGCGTCCGGACCGGGAGCCGGCTCGTGGCCCAGGCCCCGAGGGGGGCGGCCAGCACGCCGCCTAGCATCATCCCAAAGATCAGCCTCCAGTTAAGCATGGAACCGATGGTCAGAAAGAAGGTTATCGACTCGGCCGTTGTGACGAAGAACTCCGAGAGGTTCACCGACCCGATGGTGTAGCGAGGCGTGTTGCCCCTGGCGATAAGGGTGGAGGTGACAACAGGACCCCAGCCACCCCCCCCGATGGCGTCGCAGAACCCGCCGACCAGGCCGAGGACCTCCACGTTCTTCCTCACTTCCCCGCTCGGGACGCCCTTGATGCCCCTGGTGATGATGACTAGGCCCATGGCCATCAGATAAGCGGCGACTATGGGCTTGATGTAGACGGACGGAACGTTAACCAGGATATAGGCGCCGATCACGCCGCCGATGACGCCCGGAATGATCAGGCTCTTGAAGAGCTTCTTGTCCACGTTGCCAAACCGCCAGTGCGAGACGCCCGAGGTCGCCGTGGTCACGATCTCGGCGGCGTGCACGCTGGCGCTGGCCACGGCCGGACTGTAGCCCAGGGCCAGCATGATGGTGTTGGAGATAACGCCGTAAGCCATCCCCAGCGCGCCATCGATTATCTCGGCGCCGAAACCCACGAGGAAGCCCAGGAGTATCGTCAGATCCATCCGTCTTCCCCTCCTCCCTGCCCGCTAGTTCGCCATTACATGCTAATTCCTCCCAGTATTCGACGTTCCACGCCACCCCTCGTCCGGGCTGGTCAGCTTTCCTTTCCGGCCCGCGCCATGCGTTTGAGGTTCTCGTAGCGGGCGCCGGCCTCGGTCTCGGCCCTGGCGAAGAGAGCCTCGGCCCTCTCCGGGAACTGGCCCCGGAGGGAGGAGTAGCGGACTTCGCCCAGGAGAAACTCGCGATAGCTGCCGGTTGGGTCCTTGGAATCGAGGGTGAGGGGGTTCCCGCCGGCCTCGGCCAGAGCTGGGTTGTAGCGGTAGAGGGTCCAGTATCCGACCTCGACGGCCTTCTTCTCCTCTTCCTGGCTGTGGGTCATATCGATACCGTGATTGATGCACGGCGCGTAGGCGATGATGAGAGACGGACCCGGATAGGCTTCGGCTTCACTCAGGGCCTTGAGAAGTTGGTTTCGGCTCGCGCCCATGGCCACCGAGGCCACGTAGACGTAGCCGTAACTCATAGCCATGAGACCGAGGTCTTTCTTCTTGGTCGATTTGCCCGCCGAGGCAAACCTGGCCACGGCGCCGGTCGGCGTGGACTTACTCGACTGGCCACCGGTGTTCGAGTAGACCTCCGTGTCCAAGACAAGAACGTTCACGTCGGCGCCGGAGGCCAGGACGTGATCGAGACCGCCGTAGCCGATGTCATAGGCCCAGCCGTCCCCGCCGATAATCCAGATGGAGGCCTTGCCGAAGAGGTCGCTGAGGCTGTCGATCTCTTCCAGCAGGGGCCGGGCGGTCTCCGGCGCCGAGGCCTTGGCCTTGGGCAGGAGTCTCTTGATCCTCTCGCCTAGGTCACGGGCTTTGCCCGGATCGCCCCGAGAGACCAGCCACCCGGCGAAGGCCTCCCCAATTTCTCCAGCCACCCCGGCCGCCACGGCTCGGCCCACGAGATCGGCCAGGCGTTCCCGGCGTTGAGCCACCCCCAGACCGATGCCGTAGCCGAACTCAGCGTTGTCCTCGAAGAGCGAGTTGGCCCAAGCCGGGCCACGCCCATCGGGTCCCACGGTGTAGGGGCAGGTTGGCGAGCTTCCGCCGTAGATGGAGGAGCAGCCGGTGGCGTTGGCGATGATCATGCGGTCACCGAAGAGCTGGGTGACGAGCTTGACGTAGGGGGTCTCTCCGCATCCCCCACAGGCCCCGGAGAACTCGAAGAGCGGACGCAGGAACTGGCTGCCCTTAACGGTGTTCGGAGCGAAGACGCCGGTGATGACCGGTAGCCTGTCGGCAAAGTTCCAGTTGCCTGCCTCGGCGGCCACGCCCTGCTCGATGGAGACCATTGACAGCGGCTTCTCTTTGGCCGGGCAGACCTCCAGGCAGTTGCGGCAACCGGTGCAGTCGAGCGGAGAGACCTGGATACGGTAGAGGAGACCTTGAGCCTCGGCCTCGCGCCCCTTGGCCGCCGTGGTCACAAAATCCCGCGGCGCGCCGGCCAGGCTTTCCTTCCGGATGAGGTAGGGGCGGATGGCCGCGTGCGGGCAGACCATGGCGCAGTTACCGCACTGGGCGCAGCTCTCGGGTGTCCAGACCGGAACCTCGAGAGCGATGCCGCGCTTCTCGAACCTGGTCGTCCCGGTCGGGGTTACGCCATCCGGGGTGAAAGCGCTGACGGGCAGCTTGTCACCAGCCAGGTCGAGGACGGGCTTGGCGACCTTCTTCATGTACTCCAGGGCCGCCCTTCCGACCGGAAGGTCGGTCGACATTGCCCCAAAATCGCTGGTCGCGGCCGCTTCGTCGAGGGCCTCGGCCCAAGAAGCCGGGTAATCAACGACCTCCAGCCCGGCCACCGACCGATCGACGGCCTCGAAGTTCTTCTTGACGACGGCCTCGCCTTTGCGGCCGTAGGTCTTCTTGATGGTCTGCTTGATGTAGTCGATGGCCTCTCCGGCCGGGATGACGCCGAAAACCTTGAAAAAGACGGCCTGCATGACCACGTTGATCCGGCCGTTCATGCCGACCTCTTCGGCGATGCGAGCCGCGTCGATGGTGTAGAACCTGATCTTCTTGCGGGCGATGGTGCTCTTCACCGTGGCCGGCAGCTTCTCCCCCAGCTCCGAGACCTTCCAGGGCGAGTTGAGCAGGAAAACCCCGCCCGGCTTGAGGTCGGACAGAAGATCGTACTTGGCGACATAGCTTGGATGATGGCAGGCCACGAGATCGGCCCGCTCGACGAAGTAGCACGATTGGATAGGCTTTGTGCCGAAACGCAGGTGCGAGATGGTCATGCCCCCGGATTTCTTGGAGTCGTAGGCGAAGTAAGCCTGGGCGTACATGTCGGTGTGGTCGCCGATGATCTTGATGCTGTTCTTGTTCGCCCCTACCGTGCCGTCCGACCCCAGGCCGTAGAACTTACAGGCATAGGTCCCGACCGGCGCGGTATCGAGGACCGGACCCGCTTCCAGCGACGTCCCGCTCAGGTCATCGACAATGCCCACGGTGTAGTTCGCCTTAGGCGCGGCCAGGGACAGGTTGTCGAAAACGGCCTTGACCATGGCCGGAGTGAAGTCCTTTGAACCTAGACCGTAGCGACCACCGTAGACTTCGGGCAATCCGCGTCCGGGCTCACCCAAACTCGCCGGGCTACCCGTCCACTTCGTCGCGACCTGGCCGCCACCGGCGATCAGCGCCTCGGCCAGGGCCGTGCAGACGTCCTGGTAGAGCGGCTCACCCGGCGACCCCGGTTCCTTCGTCCGGTCGAGGACGGCGATTCGTCGACACGCGGCCGGAAGGGCCCGCCAGAAGTGCTCGCGGGAGAACGGCCGATAGAGCCTGACCTTGACCAGGCCGACTTTCTCTCCCTTACCGACCAAGTAGTCGACCGTTTCCTCGATGACTTCGGTCGACGAGCCCATCGAGACGATGACCCGCTCCGCGTCAGGAGCGCCGACATAGTCGAACAGGCCGTAGCGTCGACCGGTCAGGTCGGCGACCTTCTTCATGCTCTCCAGAACGATGGCCGGGACAGCCTGGTAGTACCTGTTGGAGCCCTCGCGGTTCTGGAAGTAGGTGTCGGGGTTCTGGGCCGTGCCCCGCTGGTGCGGGCGCTCAGGGCTCATGGCCCGCGCGCGGAAGGCCGCCACCGCATCGAGGTCAATCAACTTGGCCAAATCAGCGTAGTCCGGGACCTCGACCTTCTGGACTTCGTGGGAGGTTCGGAAACCATCGAAGAAGTGCAGGAACGGCACACGTCCCTTGACGGCGCTGAGATGAGCGACGGTGGCGAGGTCCATGACCTCCTGGACCGAGCCCGAGGCCAGAAGAGCGAAGCCGGTCTGGCGGGTGGCCATCACGTCGGAATGGTCGCCGAAGATCGAGAGGGCGTGGGCGGCTAGAGCCCGAGCTGAAACGTGAAAGACCGTCGGCAGCAGTTCGCCGGAGATCTTGTACATGTTGGGGATCATGAGGAGCAGGCCCTGGGAGGCGGTGAACGTGGTCATCAGGGCCCCGGCCGTCAGACCGCCGTGGACGGCCCCCGCCGCCCCGGCCTCCGACTGGAGCTCCGAGATCTTGAGGACCTGCCCGAAGATGTTCGTCCTACCCTGAGTCGTCCACTCATCACAGGATTCCGCCATCGGAGACGACGGGGTGATCGGATAGATGGCGGCGATATCGCTGTAGGCGTAGGCCACATGCGCGGCGGCTGTGTTGCCGTCAATAGTCTCCAGCTTGGATGGCAATCTCGGTTCTCCTCTCTCTACTATGAGGCGTTCCGGCCGGACGATCGGCTCCCAATAATGATAGCACCATTTTGCGCCGTCTTGCCGGCGTGCAAAATGAGACGCAATTGTGCGAGTTCGCGGTTGACAGGCGGATGCTACCACTGCCCCCGCAGGAAAGCCACCAGGTTCGGCAGCACAGAAAGGACGAAGAGGGCCGGGACAAAGAGGAGAATCGTCACCACGGTAAGCCTCATTGACAGCTCGGCTATTCGGGACTCTAGAGCCTGACGGTGTCTTGATCGCAGGGTGTCAGCCTGCGTCCGCAAGACTCGGGCCACCGGGACTCCCAGGGCCAGACCCTGGACGACCGAACCCACGAAGGTCGCAATCTCCTGTCCGCCTACGCGGGAGGCTATGTCACGCAGAGCCGCGTGGGTTTCGCGGCCGGCGTCGATCTCCGTCAGGGCGGCCTGAAGGGCCCGGCCCACCCCTCCCCCGGACAGACCACCGGCCAAGCGCATGGCCTCCAGCAGTCCCAGGCCGCTCTCCGTGCCTAGGGTCAGGAGTTCGGCCACCTTGGGTAGTTCACCCGAGACGGCCGCCCGATGGCGGGCCAGGGCTCGCCCAAGCCAGAGCCGCGGCAGGAGCGCCGCCGCGGCCACTACGAGACCGAACACCAGGCTCGGCGTGCGGATCCCGGCCAGGCTCACGAGAACCAGGACGACCATGAGGCCAAGTCCGCCCACCAACCCGGCCAGATGGACGTCAAGGGGACGCAACCCCGTGGGCTCGGCCTCCGCGGCCGCGGGCCAGACTTTGAGCAGAGCCGCTAGCCACGACTGGGGCACGAGGCGGCGGACCAAGCCAAGCCACCGGGAGAGACGCCGCGTCGTCGAACCGGCCCCCGCTTCGCCGGCGGCCGACCGGCCGCCGGCGAAGCCCGGCTCTCTGCCGTCTCGCCCCTCCCGTCGACCGTCCACCAGGTTTCGCAAGCGCTGAACGTTTCCCGGCGGGCCGGTCAGGCATCTTACCGCGCAGTAGCCGAGAACCGCCGTTCCGATCGCGGCCAGGAGACGTCCGAGATCGAGCCAGTCCGGAGAACCAATGGTCGTCGTCAACCCTCTAATCCCTACCCTTCTTCCTCTATCGCTCGCTCCACGTCGGCCAGCATCTTGCGAATGATCATTACCCCGGCCAGCCAAGAGATGCCGGAGTAGAGCGCTGCCGCGACCCCAAAGGACGCCGCCAGGAGCGGGGCCAGTTGACCTGGCTCGACCCAGAGGATGTAGAGTAGCAGGCCCGGCGGCAGCAAGGCCAGGAGAACCGCCGTGGACCGGGCCTCGGCCGTCTTGCCGCCGAGTTCCCGGGAAAGATGCCGTCGTTCCCGGAGTACGCCGCCGAGATTGAGAAGCAGGGCGGTGACATCGCCCCCTGTCAGCGAGTGGGTGTCAAGACAGGCCCTAAGATAGGTCACCTCGGGAATGGGCCAGGTCCGGGCCATCTCCGCCAACGCGGTCGTCAGGGGTTGGCCGGCCCGGACGGCGATGACCACGTCCCGCAAGGCGGAACGAACCGGCTCCGCCGAATGGTCGGCCGCGTCCTCGACCGCTTGCGCGAGCCCCCGCCCGGCCCGTAGGGAAGCGACCATGCTCTCCAGCGCTTCCTCGAGACCAGCGGCGAAGCGGCGTCTCGCGGCCGCGCGCCACCTACCGCGCCGCGTCGCCGCGAGCCAGCCCAACCCGAGGGCCCCGGCCAGGACCATCGCACCGCGGCCGGAGAGAACCCACGCGGCCAGGGCACCCACGGCCGCCGGCGCCAGAAGGCCGACAAGCGCCGCTCCCGGGGCCTGCTCAGGTCTTTCCCCCGCGCCCTCGCCGCCGCCCTGGGTGGGTTTTGCCCCGGAAGCTCGCCTTCGCCAGGTCGGGCTGGCCAGGCGCTCCAGGCGGCTGTCAACGTCGCCACCCCAGCCAGGCCTCCCGGGATGGGTCCCGAGGGCGGCCAGCCCGCACACCACGGCCAGGGCGACCGAGGCGGTCAAAGCCAAGAGTGCTACTGACATCGGTGGAGCCATTCCAGCCACCTCCCCAAAGACCGGCGAAGTCCGGTCGGATCGCTGCCCTCCGGCCAGGGCTTCAGTGTCCTCTGTAGAGCCGCACCCGCTCGGCCTGCTCCGGCGAGAGGGGTAGTTCCAGAACTTCCGTGCCCGTGGCCAGGGCCAGGTCGTAGGCCCCTGTCGCCTGGTTGTAGCCGCGCACCACGCCGACTTCGGCCACCTCCCTGACCCCATCCGGTCGGCGCGTGAGGTGGATGACGACATCCACGGCGGAGGCGATGTGGTCCCGCACGGCCTCATAGGGCAAGCCCTCGCCGGCCATGAGAACCATGATCTCCAGGCGGCGAAGGGCGTCACCCGGCCCGTTGGCGTGCACGGTGGTCATGGATCCCGGATGACCGGTGTTCATGGCCTGAAGCATGTCGAAAGCCTCCGGGCCGCGGCACTCCCCGACAACGATGCGGTCCGGGCGCATTCGCAGCGCGTTTCGGACCAACTCCCTTTGGTCGATCTTGCCCCGGCCTTCGATGTTGGCCGGGCGGCACTCCAGCCGGACCAGATTGCCGTCTCCCAAGCGCAACTCGGCCGCGTCCTCGATAGTGATGACCCTCTCCCGCTCCAAGGAGATGTAGGTGGCAAGTATGTTGAGAAAGGTGGTCTTGCCGCTTCCGGCCCCTCCGGAGACGACCAGGTTGAGACGGCCTTCAACCGCTAGGCGGAGAGAGTCGAGCCAGCCCCCCGGCACAGTGCCCAAGCGGACCAGGTCCCGCGGGTCGGCCAGGGCCGGACCGAAGCGTCTGATCGTCAGGACCGGACCGCCCACGGCCACGGGCGGCACGACAGCGTTCAGCCGCGACCCGTCCGGCAGGCGGGCGTCGACATAGGGTTGGCTCAAGTCGACCCTCCGTCCGGTCGCGCTGAGCATGCGCCCAATAATGTCCATGACGTGGACCGCGTCGCGGAAGGACACGTCCGCCCGGTCGAGGCGGCCCCGCCGTTCCACGTAGACTTTGCCGTCGGCGTTGACCATGATTTCGGATACGTCCGGGTCGGCCAGGAGGGAATCCAGAGGACCATAGCCGGCGATCTCCTCAAATAACGGGCCGATCAAGTCTTCGCGCCGGTCGCGATCGGTCACCAGTCCGTCGGCGATGAGAATCTGCCTGATGGCTCGCCTGACGCTCTCCCGGCCGGTTTCGTCGGATCTGGACTCGGAGAGAAGATCCGGGTAGGCGGCCACGAGGCGACGTCTCACGGCCTCCAGGAGCTCATCACTCGGACGGGCTCGAGACCCTGGACTCGCGGGCGGGCCCACCGCTCTTGGCGAGCGACCACCTACCACTTCGCGAGAACGTCCATCAGCCTCCTGACGCCGGATCGCCGTGCTCGTCCCTCGTCCATCAGGCCCGAAAACACCGGGCAGAAGACATTGGCCAGCTCAAAGATGGCCCGGGACACGGCGTGGCCCGGTTCGCTCAGGCTCAGGGGGCGCCCGTCGAAGACCGCCTTCTCCACGGCCCCCCGATCCTCCGGTATGCGTAGCGCGGTCACGCCTTCCGCCGAGGGCAGGAGGAAACTGAGGGCTCGGGCCGCGGGAAGAGGCCCCCTATCGTGGACCTGATTGAGAACCAGGACCAGACGCCGGCGAAGGTCTCCCCTGGCCCCGGCCATCAGAGCGTCGAGGAACAAGCGACACTGGCGCAGGGCGGCGGCGTCGAGGCTGGAGACAAGAACCACGGCCGTCGCCTCCGCTATGCACTCCGCCACCAGCGGGTCGCTGGGATTCGGAGGCGTGTCGATGATCAGAAAGTCGTAGTTTTGCTTGAGAAGCCGAACCAGGGCGCCGAGATGCTCTCTGGAGAGCGACTCCGCCGCCTCCGGCTTGGCCGGGGCGAGAAGGACGTCTAGGTGGGAAGCAGCGTGGGTGACGACCGCTCGGCCGAGGTGGGCCGTCTCCAGCCGCCCCAGGTAGGGCAGTAGCTCGGCCAGGGTCGGCTGCCCGACCAAGTCAAGATGGACGGTCGCGTCGCCGGAGAGTAGGTCAAGGTCCAGGAGCAGAACCCGAAAACCCGTGTGCCGGGCCAGGCTGGCGGCCAGGTTGACCGAGACCAGAGTCTTGCCCACCCCGCCCTTGGGGCTGACGACGGTGATAGTCTGACGCATGAGAACCTCGGGGCTCCGCGAGGCCTCGACCGGGCGCGGGGACAGGGCCTGTTCCGGCGCCAGCCGGGACAGACCGCCGGCTGACTCCGCTTGGAGGCTGCCGAGCCACCATTCCCGCAGGGTCGGCTGCGGGCGTAGGGCGGCGCCCCCGGCGACCGGAGCCGGACGCCACGACGCGCTGTCGGGTGATCCGCCGACATCCGAGACCGCTCCACCCCGTCGCCGAGACCGTGACGTCCGGACGGGAGAAGGGGCGAGCGGGGACGGACTCCAATCCGCGGCCGAGCGGAGAACGTATACGGAAGGCGCCGGAGTAGACCCGTCACCCTTCAAAGCGCCCCAGGACCGGGTCAGCTCGCCGGCCATGGCCTCGTCCACGAACACGGCCTCGAAGGAAGTGCTCTCGGCCAAAGCGCGGGCCAGATCGGTATCCTCCACATGAGCAACGACGTTAACCCCGTCGCGGCGGAGAGCCGCTACGAGGGCGGCATCGCGAGTCACGGCCATGACTCTGTCCGGCTCAGGGCCAGATCGCCTCGCCAGATTGATCGCCTCCCTGATAGAGCTGATTGAGCCAGGCGCCCTCGGTGGAGACCGGGACACCACTGTAGCCGAACACTGAGCAGTAGACTTCGCCGTACTCGGCGGCCAGCGCGATCCGCTCCGCCATCCCGGGCGTGACACGAAGGAAGACCCCGCCCGGGGTCTCGGATCGGCCACCGCCAATGGGGCTGGTCGGGGACTCAAAGACGATCTCAAGAATCTCCAGGCCTTGGGCCACAGTCAGGGCCTGCCCCTCAAGAACGGCGGTTAAATCGACGTAGTCACCCCTCGTTGTACCCACCCACCCTCCGAGGACGCTGGCGGCGGGCATGAACAGGGCCCTTTCCTCGGGGCCGAGAACGGCCCGGTAGTCGCCGGGGTTCTGGCCGCCGGCCAGGCTCGGGGCCAAGACCTGTTCACCGGCGGCGCGAGGCACGAGGCTCACTTGCCCCTGGACGTCGGCCGGGTTCCTGATCGCCGCCGGATGGATGGCGCAAACAGGCAGCATGACCGTCTTGAGTAGGTCGCCGCTGAGGGTGGAGTAGGCCGGGAAGTCTCTGGACGCGACGACGACAGGCGCTCGCCTGGCCAGACCGCCAAGGTAGACGTAGGCGAACAGACCCGCGAGCAGAGCCGCGGCCACAGCCATGATGAGATAGCGGGTTCTTGCCGGTAAAGACCACCGCAAGACAGTCCCCCCAGTCCTGGCGACCTAGGCGGTCGCGGTCCTGGCGGCCTAGGCGGTCGCGGTTCTGAGCGGTGGTGAGAGTGCCCCGATTCTACGAACTGCCGGGGGGCGGGTCAAGGAGAAACATTCGACTAACACGCGGTGGATGGCGAGAACTGTTGACCGACCCGACATCCTTCACCCGGAGGAGTCCCCGCCCCAGGCAAGAATGGCCCGCCCCCTGCCGGAAGACACCACATGTCCGGCCAAGGAGGTGATAGACCATCTTGCTCAGCCGTTCTTACCTCCCCCTGGTCTACCGGTCTTGCCACCCGGGGTGGCTCGCCCGGCCCCGCTCGTTCAGGTGGCGGGCACAAGCCCTCGTGGCCCTGTTGCTGCTTAGCTTGGTCGCAACCGACGCGGGCCGGACCTTGGCCGCTGAGAGCGACCCGGCCCCGTCCCGGAATGGCGGTCCTTGGTACACCGATCTGCGGGGACACTGGGCCGAGACCTACGTTCGCGTCCTGTGGCAGGAAGGTGTCACGACGCCACCCCTCGGAGTCGGGGGTGATCCCACGGACGAGATCTGGACCCGGCCGGGCCGCTATGGCCCAGATTCCGGAGCGCTCCCGTGCGTCTTCGGAGTGATGCTGGCCCGTCTCTTCCCCGGCGGCCCCTTCCCACCTCCGCCCGTGGCCCTGGCTCTCGTCCAGGGCTGCCGGACCCAGTCCCCGGAGCAAGCCGGCGTCTGGAGATCGGTCCAACCCTCGTTCTCCCGCCTCGACGCGGTCAAGACTCTCCTCGTCGCCCTTGGGCTCGGAGGTTTCGCCGAGAACCTGTCCCCCCAGACCGCGGCCACCTACCTTGGCCGGTTCGAGGATTGGCGGGCCGTGCCACCAGACGCCCGCCAGGCCATGGCCGTGGCCATCCTTCTCCGTATCATCAACGGCTACCCGGACGGCATGCTCCGACCCTTGCGGCCGCTCAGCCGGGCCGAGGGGGCCACGATCCTCTATCGCTCCTGCCTGCTTCTGGCCGAGGCCCGGCCCAACCCCTTCTCGCCGGACGGCGATGGCGCGGAAGACCAAACAGTGATCAGCCTCGGCTCCCTTCTGAACCGGAACTCCCAGGCCTGGGACTTCTCTATCCTGGACGCCCGCGGTCGGGTCCTGCGACATCTCCGGACGCCAAACCCCGGACCGTCCCCGCCATCCGCCCTGGTCTGGGACGGAAAGACCGACGCCGGTCTAGTCCTGACTCCCGGCCTGTACTACTACCAGGGTTTCCTCAAGGACCGCAACGGGCTCGTTCATTGGTCGGCTCTCAAGCCCATCAGCCTCGAGGAGAAGGCCTTGCGCGGCTTCGCCCGACCGTCCCTCGTCCTGCCCGGCGAGACGGTCGTCCTGTGGGCCGTGGCCGCGGGTGGGCCATCATCCGTGACCGCGACCCTGTCGTCCTTCCCATCCGCCGGAACCCTCAGCCTCTCCCCGGTCCGAAACGGGACCGGCGGCGGGGACGGCCCCCCCCGGACGTGGGAGACAACCTTCCGCATCCCCGACAACGCCGGGGCGGGCCCCTGCCTGGCAACCTTCACCGCCCGGTACCCTTCATCCACCCGCACGGCCACGGCCGCTTTTGAGGTCGACCGCCTAGCCGTTCGAGGCGAACTCCGTCCGAACCCCGTCCTCGCCGGAGGGGTCCTGGAGATCCTGGCTTGGCCCAATCTGGAGCCCGACCGGGTCCAGGCTTCCGTTGACCTGCCTCATCGGCCCTTAGCGGTGAGCTTGTCCCCCACCGGGGCGACCCCAAGCCACACCACCTGGCGTGCCGAGACCGTCATTGCACCCGACACCCCGCCGGGCGCCTACGAGGTTACCCTTACCGCCTGGCGCGGACAACAGGAGGCCACGTGGGTCATGTCCCTGGAGGTAACCCGAGGCCAGGTTGATCTGACGTTCATTCTGAGCGACTGACAGGTTCAAGAGGTGGGGCGGCCGCGAGCCGCCCCCGTCATTCCGCGGGTTCGATGACGCAGAGGCAGTCGTAGAAGGCGGCCTGGACCCCGATGTCCGTCAGGAGGTCCGCGATTAGGAGGTTGGCCGAGGCGGGGCGCCCATTCGCCACGAGGCCCGCGTCGCCGCCGGAGTAGATGCAGGCGGTGTCCTCGCGCAGGCCGGCGTCGAAGACCAGATGGGCCAGGAGTTCCCCCTGGGCGGTCTTGACCCTGACCGCGCGCCCGTCGTCAAGGTGCAGTCGTCCCGCCGCCCGCGGGTTGACAAAAACGGCCGGGAGCCCCGTCCGGCGCGAGGTCTTCTTCAGAGTCTCCCCGTAAAACTGCGAGTGCAGGCTGAACCGGTGCTGCGGGGTGATGAGGTGAAAACGCTCCCCCAGGTCCTCTCGCGTCCCCCAGGCCTCAAGACACTTCCAGTTCCGTCCGAACTCGAAGAGCCCGCTCGCGGTGGCAAACGGCCCCTCCCTCCACGGCACGGCGGGCGCCTCCGGGTTGGCGAACGTCCGCCCCCTGAGATGCAGCGGCTCACCCCCGGGGGCGAGGTCCGGGCGCCTGGTCAGGAGGGGGGCCAGGGCGTGGCCAATCCACTCCGCCGGCGGGCGGCGGAATGCGTCTCCCAGGCCCAGTCGGCGGGCCAACTCGGTGACGATCTGGACCTCGGGCCAGACCTCGCCGGGCGGGGTCACGGCGGGAACGCCCCAGGTAAAATAGGCGTGCCAGGCGCAGAAGTAGAGATCCTCGTCCTCAAGGAAGTCGGCCACCGGGAGAACCACATCGGCGAGGGCCGTCGTGTCGGTCGGTCGGAGTTCGGCCACCACCTTGAAGGGTACCCGGCGGAAAGTGTCGACGACGCGGCCCGTGTCGGGGAGTTGGGCCACCGGATTGGCCCCGTGACAGAGGACCATGCTGATGGGGTGTTCCCCGCCGTCCGGGCCCGACTCCAGTAGCTCCGCCACTTGTCGTCCGAAGCGTGCGCGCTCGAAGTAGCGGTGGGCTCGGGCGGCCTCCGGCCGGCCTAGGTCCCGCAAGACTCCCTCGGCGTGCCTGTTGGCGTAGCTTGAGCCTCCGCCGGGTCGCCCGAGGCTCCCGGCCAAGGCCGCCAAGGCGTCGATGGCCCGGACCGCGTCGCCGCCCCAAGCGTGGCGCTGGAGCCCGTAGCCGAGGACAAAGGCCACCGGGGGCCGGCCCGGTCCCCGGAAGGCCAGAAGGTCGGCCAAATCGAGGACATCCCGCTCGGGAATCCCGCACTCCGCCGCGGCCGCGGCCAGGCTGAGGCCAGCCACGGCCGAGACGAAAGCCTCAAAGCCGCTGGCTCGCCGCCGACAGAAGTCCCGGTCGAACTCGCCTCGGCGGATGAGTTCCCCCCCCAGGGCCAGGGCCAGGACCGCGTCCGTGCCCGGCCGGGGGGCCACGTGTCTGGCCGCGAGTTCTCTGACGGTGGCTGTCTTGAGGGGGTCGATGACAACGACGGGAGCGCCTCTGTCATGCGCCGCGTGGAGAAAGGGCATGAAGTGAAGGTTCGTGTCGGCCGGGTTCCGGCCCCAGACGATGACCCCTCCGGCGTGGGCGAGATCTTCCGGAGCGTGAGCCAGCACCCGTCCGAAGTCGGCTTCCTGCGCGGCCAGCCCCGCCGACCAACACAGGCTGCCGTGTGGTTCGGTCACCCCGCCAAAGAGGTTACAGAGCCGGCCGTAAAGGCTCTTTAGAAGGCCCGTGGACCCCGTGTCCCAGTAATGCAGGATGGACAGAGAACCGTGGCTATCCCTGGCCTCGAGCATGCGCCCGGCGACCAGGTCGAGGGCCGCCGGCCAGGAGGACACCCGCAGCTCGGCGCCGGATCGAATGAGAGGTGTCTTCAGCCGGGCAGGCGAACGGTGGCGGTCGAGCTGGAAGCGGGCCTTCGGGCAGAGACGTCCGCGCGTCACCGGGTGGTCGGGGTCGCCCCGGATGCCCCGGACTTCCCCGCCGGACACCTCTACCAGTAGGGCACACGTATCCCAGCAGCTTAGGGGACAGGCCGTCCTGACCACCGCGCTCGCTTCCTGGCCCGGATCAGTCGACCTCATAGAGCATCGCCCCGAAGGATCCCGGTCCGGTATTGGCCGCGATGGCCGGTCCCGTCTCGGTTATGATCGACTCCACCACGTCGTAGGCCTTGGATAGCTCGTGCAGGAGTTGCTCGGCTCGGTCGCGGGCCGCGGCGTGAACCACGGACAAAGCAATCCTTGTCCGCCCCTTGAAGGCCCGGCTCACGGCGGAGACGAGCCGCTCCATCACTCGCTCGGCGCCCAGGACCGACTCGGCCAGACCGATCTCTCCGTCGCGGACGGTCAGGATCGGCTTGAGATGGAGGAGGGATCCGATCACGGCCTGGACTCGACCCAGACGCCCGTTTCTCTGGAGGTAGTGGAGGCTGTCCACGGTGAGGAGGATCTTCGTTTTGGCGGCGACCCTCCGGGCCCGCTCCATCACGCGCTCAAAGGTGTGACCGGCCAGGGCCGCGCGGGCGGCCTCGATGACGGCCCATCCCTGCCCCATCGACGCGGTCAGCGTATCCAGGACACCGATGCGGTAACCGTCCTCGGCCAGGATGTCCCGGGCGATGCAGGCCGACTGGTAGGTTCCGCTGAGCTTGGACGAAGCCTGGACGGAGACAAGGGCCTGGCCGTCCTTCGCTGCCTCCCGAAAGGCCTCCACGAAGGCCCCGGGCGATGGTTGGGACGTCTTCACCGGCTCCGTGGTCGCCAGCAGACGGTCCATAAACTCCTCCATCGAGATATCCACACGGTCCCTATACTCCTGGGAGCCGAACCTCACCATGACTGGAACCGCCGTCACCCCTAGCTCCCGCAGGACCTCCTCGGGCACGTCACAGATGCTATCCGTGAGAACCCGCACCTTCACGTCCGAACCGCTCACGTCTGCCCCTCTCCTTCCCCATCCTTGGCCCGGACTCCCTGACCGCTCGCAGGGTCTCGGGCGAAAGCAGAAGATCGAGGCCGGTCATGGCCAGGGCCTTGGCCGCCACGATCAATGCCTCCTCTCCTTTCGGGGATACCGAGGCCAGACCAAACTCGCGACTGTGGGACGCCGGCCCGCCCGCTCGCTCGGCGATGGCCACATAAGGATGAATGGCCGGCACGACGTGACTCACGTTCCCCATGTCGGTGGAACCCATGCCGCGGCCGGACTCACCCGGCTTGACCGGGGGTCGGCCCAACTCAGTCATGTTCCGTCCGAATGCCTCGTCCAGCGGCCCGCTGGCGACGAGGTCAACGTAGGTGTGGGCGAACTCCCGGAAGGCAACCTGGCAACCCGTGGCCAGGGCCGCCCCGCGAGCGCAGTTCCGGATCCGTTCGGCCGCGGGCCCGAGTTCGGGCAGGCTCGGCGCCCGCACGTAAATGCGGATCTGCCCTTCGTCGGGGACCACATTCGGAGCCTCGCCGCCCTTGATCACGACCCCGTGGACCCGAACCGACCCAGGCAGGTGCTGGCGCAGGGCGTTGACGGCGTTGAAGGTCTGAATGACGGCCTCCAGAGCGTTGATCCCCTCGTGGGGGGCTCCGGCCGCGTGGGCCGCCTTGCCCGTGAAACCGATCTCCAGGGCCACCCGGCACGAGGACCGGCCACTCGGAGCGTCGACGACACCGGGGTGAACCATCATGGCCGCGTCAATGCCACTGAAAATGCCGGCTTCGACCAGAACAACCTTCCCGCCGGCGCCCTCCACGCCACCCTCCTCAGCGGGGCACCCGATGACCAGGACCCGCCCCGGCAGTCCGCCAAGGTCGCCGGCCCCGTCCGGGGCGGCCTCCCGTCCAAGCGAGGCCAGGGCCAACCCGGCCCCAACCGCCGCCGTGCCGATGATATTGTGTCCGCAGCCGTGACCCACACCGGGCAAGGCGTCGTACTCCGCCAGAAGAGCCACGGTTGGCCCGGCCCGACCGCCGTCAGGCGGCCACGTGGCCAGGAAGGCCGTGGCCATGCCCGCCACTCCCCGGCGGACATCGAAACCGCCCCGCTCGAGGAGGCCGGTGAGAAGCTCCGCGGCCGCGACTTCCTGGAAGCCCAGTTCGGGATGCTCGCATATCCGGCGACTCGTTTCCCTGAGGGCCGGGGCGAGCCCGTCCACGATCTTCCCGATGGCGGCCTTTCCTTGGTCAAGTTCCACGGGGCAGCCCCCTAACCCCAGAACAACCTGATGTACCAGCCGACGATGCTTGGACCCCAGAAGGCGGCCGCCAGCCCGCCGGCAGCGAGAAATGGTCCAAAGGCCATAGCGTCGCGACGGCGTTTGACTCCGACGAGAATGAGCAAGAGGCCGGCCAGAGCCCCGCCAAGAATGCCGAGAAAGAGCCCGCTCAGGAGGCCGGCCCAACCCAGAAAGGCGCCCAACATGGCCGCGAGCTTGATATCGCCGCCACCCATGCCGCCGCCGGTCACCATGGCCACGGCCAGAAAGAAACCCCCGCCTACGAGGAGGCCCACGAGGGCGGACCCAAGGCCAACGCTGGGGTTGCAGGCCGATAGGATGAGTCCGACGAGAATCCCCGGGATGGTCACGACATCGGGGATGATGCGGTGGTAGGCGTCGATGACCCCGACCACCAGGAGCGAAGAGCCGAGAACGGCCGCGGCCAAGGTCTGGACGCTCCAGCCCCAGACGATCAACGCCAGGACGTAGATCGCGGCGTTGCCCGCCTCGACCAGAGGATAGACCGCGGATATGCGGGCCTTGCAGGTCCGGCACCGCCCGCCCAGGACAAGATAGCTCAGGAGCGGAACGAGTTCCCCCCAACCGAGCCGACCTTCACAGGACGGACAATGGGAACGGGGAGCGAGAATCGACTCCTTGCGGGGCAGGCGCCAGATGCAGACGTTCAAGAAACTCCCCACGACCAGCCCCAAGGTGGCGGCCGCGATCAGAACCAGCGGTTCCCGTCCGGTAAGCAAGGACTCACTTCCCTGGCTAGTCTCCCGGCGGTTGCCCTCCGGGGGGCTCCGTCCTCCGCACGGGGTGGCCGATGCGGCCCCGGGCGATGAGGAACTTCAGAAAGGTCCGCTCAACGACACGGACGAGTCGAGTCCCGACAAACTCGCGCCGGGACACCGGCACGACCAGAATCGTGTAACAACCGACCGGCTTGGCCCCGAAGACATCCGTGAAGACCTGGTCGCCTATCACGGCAACCTCGGCCGGACTGCAGGCGAGGCGCCTCACGGCGTCCCGGAAAGCGCCCCGGCGCGGTTTGCCGGCGCGGGCCACCCCGGGGATGTCGAGGAATCTTCTGAACAGGTCGACCCGTGGGCCGAGATCGTTCGAGACAATGTAGGGTCTGAAACCCCGGGCCTTGACTCCGACCATCCATTGGGCGAGCTTGGGCTCGGGTTCACCGAAACGCCAGGCCGCCAGGGTATTGTCGAGATCGAGGATCAGGCCGGATATGCCTCTCTGGCGCAGGGCGTCGAGGTCGACATCGTAGATGGACTGGAAGTACTCGTCCGGGACAAGGTTATGCCAGAAAACCCGCGGCACCCAGACACCTCCGCCAGGAAACTCCACCAGCGCTCCAATTATACCATAGCGACCGCCGGGGCTACGCCGGGGCGACCATCCGAGGCTACGTCGCGGGCCGGTGCGCGGGGACGCGGGGCGCGCGGGTGGGCCGACGCGGGGACGCGGGGGACGCCGTCCCCCTAGCGGGTGGCCGGACGAGGAGAGGGATTCCCGAGATGACAGATCTCCGACCGGAGTTCCCGTCTGAGATGGAGGAGAGCCTTCTTCTCTATGCGGGAGACGTAGGACCGCGAGATGCCCAACTCACGGGCTATCTCACGCTGCGTCCGGGTCACGTCCGTGCCGATGCCGTAGCGAAGTTCAAGGACGAGTTTCTCCTTGCCGGCGAGACCGGAAACCCGGCCCCTGACCTTCGTCTCGTCCAGACGACTACCGACCTCGTCCGGGATCATGTCCCCGTCAGTGGCCAGGACGTCCAGAAGGGTCAATTCGTTGCCTTCGCGGTCGACGCCGATGGGATCGCTGAGGTGGACCTCGGCGTGCAGGGGCCGAATGGAGCGAAGGTACATGAGAATCTCGTTCTGGATGCAACGAGCGGCATAGGTGGCCAGACGCGTGCCTCGGTCCACCCGGTAGGTGTTGATACCTTTGATGAGACCAACTGTCCCTATGGAAATGAGGTCGTCCGTCTCGACACGGGTATTGGAGAACTTCTTGACGATATGGGCCACGAGCCGGAGGTTCCGCTCCACAAGGATATTCCGAGCCTCGCGCGACCCGTCGGACATCTCCCGGAGAAAGCGAGCCTCCTCCGACTGAGACAGCGGCCGCGGGAAGGCGCCTGGATTGCTGACGTAGCCGATCTTGCCGTATTCCATGTTGTCCCCGGACCGGGGCGTTGCGCCGACCAGCCAATGCACGACCCAGCAGTCCCCCTTCAGGCGAGCAATGAACATTGTATGGAGAAGGAGACCGCGAGTGCCTGTCCTAGTCGGGGTGGGGGTTATCCATATTCGCGGGCGGGGGCTATCCGTGTTCGCGGGTGGCAACGGCCGCCTCGGCCAGGCGACGGCCTAGGTGCCTGAACTCCCTCCCTGGTACTCCCGCACGGCCCGGTTGTGCTCTTCGACAGTGCGGCTGAACTGATGGGTCCCGTTGTTCTTGGAGACGAAGTAAAAGTAGTCTGTGTCGGCCGGGTAAAGAGCGGCCCGGATCGACGCGAGCCCCGGACTACAGATGGGTCCGGGGGGCAAACCCGCGTTGCGGTAGGTGTTGTAGGGGGACTCGACCTCCAAATCAACGAAGAGAAGGGGTTCGCCCGCGAACTTGCCCACCACGTAGAGGACAGTCGGACAAGCGTCGAGCTTCATTCCGATGCGGAGACGGTTGTGGTAGACGGAGGAGATGATCGGCCGCTCCTCGCTGACCGCGGCTTCTCTCTCGATTATCGAGGCCAGGGTGAGAACCTCGAACGGGGTCATTCCCAGTTCCTTCGTTCGGGCCAGGAGGTCGGGGGTGAAAATGGCGGTCGTGGCCAGGGCCATGGTCCTGGCAATGAGCTCGGGACTGGCTGTCTCTTCGAAGAAGTACGTGTTCGGCGAGAGAAGGCCCTCGTAGGGTTCGATGAAGCCGCTCCGCCTCGTCGGCGGGAACGGCAACTCGCCGGCGGCATCCAGATCACGCAAGGCCGCTCTGAAGGCTTCCTGACTGGTCCAGCCCTTCTCCACGAGCAAGGCTTCGATCTGGATCAGGGCGAAACCCTCGGGAATGGTCAGGGCCACGGTTATGACCTCACCGCGTCCTATCTTGCGGAGAGCCCGCCAGGTGGAGTAGCCCGGACTCATCTCGTAGCGTCCGCTCTTGAGTCGCCCGTTCCAGCCGAGAAGGGTGCTCAGAGCCCGAAACTCAAACCGGTCGCGGATGAGACCCGCCCGTTCGAGATTGGCGGCGATGCTCGCGGCGCCCTCGCCGGCTCTGACCTCGAAGATCACTCTCTCCCTGGATCCCGAACTCACCGGCGCGCCGGCCAGGGCCAGACCGAGACCACCCAGGACGAGGGCCAAAACCACGGCCAGGACCAGAGACTTGAGCAGGGGCGACCATCCGCGAAGCCAATCCAGACCAGGCGATGCCCAGACCCTCTGCCGCCCAGCGGGCATCCCGAGTCCCTCCAGTCCCCTTTTCCCTTTTCCCGTCCGGCCGTCTTCTCGCCGCGACCGTCCATTTCCTTTCGTCGTGGCAGCCAGGGCTCTGAGAAGCGACTCGACGGCAACAAAACAGCCCGCCCGGTGCGCCCGAGCGGGCCTGGTCAGTCTCTGAAAGACTCCCCGCTACTCGCGGGGTTTGCCATCATCCGAATCCTCGTCCTCGCCCTCTTCCAGCTCCTCGTCGTCCAGAGAGGACTCCCAGGCCTCGGCAACCTTCTCCCACTCTTCGTCGTCCTCGATGTCGGAGAAGACTCGCTCTCCGTTCTCGTCGGTCTCGACTCTCAAGATGATGGCCTCGTCTTCGTCGACCTCGTCCGCGTCACTCTCTCCGTCGAGAGGCGCCAGGACCGCGTACTCTCGCTCATCGAGCTCCAAAATCTCAATGAGCTCAAACTCGTGATCCTGTCCGTCGTCGTCGGTCAAAACGATAACATCGGCGTCGTCTTCGTACTCTTCACCCACCGGTCGCCCTCCCTTCATCGGCCACGCCCTTGATACTGCCCCCGAAACTCGCGGTCTATGACCCGAGCCAGACCCGCAGCCGGTGGCCACGCTGACTGATTATATTTTTCCTTTACCCGCAAAGTCAACCGAAACCAATCACGGCCGCACCTGATCCGCGACGAGCCTCGCGAAAACGTGCCTCAGGACGATCCTGGCCAGGGCCACGGTCGGCACGGCCGCCAGCACGCCCACGATGCCGAAGATCTCCCCGCCGGCCAGCAGAGAGAACACGACCACTAGAGGGTGAAGTCCGACACCGCGACCGACCAACCTCGGCGTGATGAACAAGCTGTCGATCTGCTGGACGAGGAACAGAGCGATAACGGTCTTGACGGCCAGGCCCGGACTGTCGAGCAGGGCGAAGGCGACGGCGGGAACGCCTCCGATCACCGGTCCGAAGTAGGGGATGATGTTTGTCACTCCGGCGATGACCCCCAAAATGGCCGAAAAGGGTAGTCCTATGAGGTAGGTCGCCAGGCCGACCAGAACGCCGACCATGACCGCGACAAGCAACTGCCCGCGGATGAAGCCCGCCACCACATGGTTCACCTCGGCTACGGCCCGAAGGGTGTCCCCACGGGTCGAGACCGGCATGGCCGACACGAACCAACCGCGGATCGCGTCCCTGTCTCTGAGGAGGTAGAAGGCCAGAAACGGGGCCAGGAGCAGGGTCAGCACGGTCGAGACGGCCCCGAAGAGACCGGACAGGATGGTCTGGATGAAGGAGAGAAGCCTGGTCTCAGCCCGGCCGACGACGTCGTCGAGAAACTGTCTCACCTGCGGGGGGAGGCCGGCTTGAGCGTAGCGAGCCTGGACCTCGAGAAGGAAGCCCTCCACCTGAGCGGCAAGACGCGGCAGGGTGTCGGCCAGGATGGTCAACTGCCGGACGAAGACCGGGACGAGCTCCAGGAGCATGACCGCCACCAGAAGGCCGACCCCGGCGTAGACAATGAGTATGGCGGCCAAGCGAGGAACGTGACGCCGCTCAAGGAAGCACACCGGAGGCTCAAGAATGAAAGCCAAGACGATGCCCAGGACGAAGGGAACAATGGCCGCTCTGACGCGGTAGGCCAGGTAGACCAGACCGGCGGCCAGGACAAGCAGCACCCCAATCCTGATCCGCCGGTCGGCTATCGCTCGTCCCCCCTAGCCCGCGGGCGGTGGGGACTTCTACCGCCTCACCGCTGCTCCATCGCCTCATCCATCTCACTTCGCGCCCGGCGCATCAGATGGTCCGCCCTCCGGCGCATGTTCCGGCCGCGTTCCGCTACCCGCTCCCTGACTCCGGGCTTAATCGACGGCGCGAACCAGGCCCCCAGAAGACCGCCGATGATGCTCCCGGCAATCACACCCCGCCAAAAGCCTCTAGCCAACGGCTCACCTCCCCGACGCTAGACTCCCGATCTCCGAGCCTGCCTCCTCCGCCAGGACCAGGCTCCCGTCCTCGCCGACCTCGTAAATCTCGACCCTATTCTCCCCAATCAGGAACTGGACGAAGCAACTCCAGCAATAGTACTTGTGGCCCGGCAGATACCCGACTTCGCGAGAGCCGCAGGAAGGACAGATCACTCCGCAATACCTCCCCGGGCCGGGTCCGCCCGAGGGTCTTCGTCGCCGCCCGCGGGTCGCAGGCTGCCAATGCCGGGGACGACGAGGGCGTCCGGTCCGACGATGATCTCCTCGGTCAGGGGAACGTTCCTCTTCCCGTCGACGAAGTCGCTGATGAAACCCCCGGTCACCTGGTAGCCCCAGACGGCGCCACTCTCGGCGTCGAAAATCACGTCATCGACAACCCCCAGAATCTCTCCCTCCCGGGTCATTACCCGCTTACCCTGCGGTACGGGCTGCGCCTCCGCGGACAGCCCGTTGCCCACCGAAAGGAGCACGGCGTCCGCCCCCACCGTGACGGCCGTGGGGCCAAGACTGAGGACCTGGTCGAAGGGCAGATACAACTCCTCCGCGCCGCACACGACCAGAAGACCATTGAGCCGACCCCGGCCAAGGTCGAACACTCCGTCTCTTACTCGACCCACCGACTTCCCCGAGTCGACCACGACCACCGGCAGACCGGCGACATCACCACGGCGACGCATGGAGACCCCCTTGCCCTGGCACTATTTTCCCTCCCGGACCCCACAAACATGCGGCCGGGCGCCGGGGGACGGCCCGGAAAGAGCGGCTGCGGGCGCCGGAGGCGCCCGCGGCCGCTCTTTCCATCTTTCTTTCGTTTCCCACAATCTTCGCCCGCGAATGACTCGCTCTAGCCCGCCGGCTTGGCCGGCCGGGATCCCGCCGACGGTCCGCCGGCGACGGTCGCTCCCGTCCCCGAGGTGGCGTTGTCCGGCAGGCCACGTCCTTCGGCCAGCTCCCGTCCGAACTGAGCGATCTTCCCGCAGCAAGTAGGGCACTGATCCGTGGCCGGACCCGAGGCCCGGCCGGTTCCGGCCGTGATCGGGGCGGCCTCGCGGGGGGTCCCCTCCCTTGCCGCCGTCCGCTGCCGGTAGTCCTCGATGGCCTGGTGGAGAGCGTCGGCGGCCAGGTTGGAGCAGTGCATCTTCATCGGAGGGAGGCCGCCCAGGGCCTCGGCCACGGTCCGGTTGGAGATGTCGAGAGCCTCCTCCAGCCGCTTGCCCTTCACCAGCTCGGTCACCATGCTGCTGGTGGCGATGGCCGCCCCACATCCAAAGGTCTTAAACTTCACGTCCTTGATCCGGTCATTCTCGACTTTGATGGCAATGCGCATGATGTCACCGCAGACGGGGTTGCCGACCTGGCCGACGCCGTCGGCGTCCGGCATCTCCCCGACGTTACGCGGATTGGCGAAATGCTCCATGACCTTCTCGTTGTACAAGAGCGCCCCCCCTGTTTCGCCCCGCTTTCGGGGCCAAGTCCGCTCCTTCCGGCCGCGCGACGCGGATCCCCGTCTTCGCGATGCCGGGTCACAAGCCCAACCCTCCGCCCGCGTCCCTGGGTGGCCGGGGTCAGCGGCCGTCGCTCCCGTCCCTCGCGGCCCGTTCGGAGACGGCCTTGGCGTGGAGCGGGGACATGGCCCGGAGACGATCGATGATCGGCGGCAAGGTGGCGATGACGTAGTCCACGTCTTCCTGGGTGTTCTCCAGGCCGAGAGTCATCCGCACCGACCCGTGGGTCACCTCCGACGGGATGCCCATGGCCGTCAGAACGTGCGACGGCTGGAGCGAGCCGGAAGTGCAGGCCGAGCCGCTGGACGCGGCGATACCCTTCATGTCCAGGGACAGCAGGATTGACTCGCCCTCGACGAACTCGTAGGAGATGTTGACATTGTTTGGCAAGCGGCGAGTCGGGTGGCCGTTTAGCCGGGTGAACTCCACTCGCTCCAGAATGCCCTGGATCAGCCTGTCGCGGAGAGCGGTGAGCCGCCTTCCCCGCTCGTCCATCTCCATTTCGGCCAGTTCCGCCGCGAGCCCAAAGCCGACGATCCCCGGAACGTTGGACGTTCCGGCCCGGCGGCTGCGTTCCTGAGATCCGCCGAGAATAAGCGAGGTGATCTTGCGGCCCTTTCGGACGTAGAGGGCTCCGACCCCCTTGGGGCCGTAGATCTTATGCGACGAAGCCGAGAGGAGGTCGATGTTCAGCTCGTCCACGCTTATCGGCGCCGACCCGAATGCCTGGACGGCATCGGTGTGGAAGAGGACATCCCTCTCCCGGCAGAGGCGGCCGACCTCGGCAATGGGTTCGATTGTTCCGACCTCATTGTTGGCGAACATCAGGCTCACCAGGACGGTGTCCGGACGGATGGCCCGGGCCACATCCTCCGGCGAAACCAAGGCCTGGCCGTCCACGGGCAAGTAGGTCACCTCGGCCAGACCGTCCTTCTCCAGTCTCTCGCACACATGCAGAACGGCATGGTGTTCTATCTTACTGGTGACGATGTGACGGCCCTTTTCGCCATTCGCCGTCAGAGCGCCCCGGATGGCCATGTTGTCGGCCTCGGTGCCGCCACTCATGAAGACAATCTCTTCCGGCCTGGCCCCGATAACGTGCGCCACCTGCGCCCGGGCCTTCTCGGTGGCCTCCTTGGCCACCCGCCCGAAGCTGTGGATACTTGAGGCGTTACCGTAGTCCGTGACCATATAGGCCATCACGACCTGGGCGACCTCGGGGCGGACCGGAGTCGTGGCGGCATGATCCAGGTACACGCGACGCGCTTCAGTCTTGACGAGGATTTTGGTTCCCTCCCTGTTCGGCGCTTTCAATGGTGTCAGCCACCAAGTCGGCCAGGGATACCGAGTCAAGGACCTTGGCCATGCTGTCCCGCAGCTTCTCCCAGACAGGCCGGGCCGCGCAGCCGCCGGGTCGCGAGACACAGCCCGTTGCCCCATCCGGTAGAGCCACGCAGTCGACCGGGGCAATCGGACCTTCAAGCACACGGATGACGTCGCCAACGGTGATCGTCTCCGGCGCGCGGGCCAGGACGTAGCCTCCCTGCGCCCCGCGGACGCTCCGAACCAGCCCGGCTCGGCGCAGGGGACCGACAAGTTGCTCGAGGTAGGACTCCGAGAGTCCCTGCCTCTCGGCGATGGCCTTGAGCGGAACCGGAGTCGGACCGCCGAAGCGAGCCAGATCGTAGCAGGCCATGACCCCATACTCGCTTCTGGTCGAGAGTCGCAACTTCGCTTCCTCCATCCCGACAATCCCTAGTGGTTAACTCGGCATTATTATCCTAGCACCGGAATCCGGCCTGGGTCAACAGCGCAGGCCGGCGTACTTTACTCTGCCCCGGCCCGCATACACTTCACCGGCGCCGCAGCCGCGGGGCAGGTGGTCTCGCCGGCGGTCCGTGGCCCGGGGAGGGTGCATGCAGGCATGTCGCACGGCTGTAGCGGGGAGTCACCCTCCGCGGCCGGTTCTGGATCGCGGGCTTGGGTGCTGCGTCTGGTCCTGACTTTGGCCCTGGTCGTGGCCCTGGCCCTGGGTCTGGCCCTGGGTCTGGACGTCCTCTTTCCCGGTTTCGGGCGGCCGGGACCCGGCGGGGGGCAGGCTCTGCTCGACGGGAAGCGCGTGGCCACCGGGGTCTACGTCGAAGCCGGCGGGCAGCGTCTCGAACTCGAAGGACTGGCGCCTTACGAGGTTGTCGGAGCCGTTGAGGAAATCGCTCCGGGCTTGAGCCTTCTGCCCAGGGATGCCTATGTCGATCGCTCGACCCGGGGCGCCGTCCCCGAACTGGATGGCCGGCGCCTGGACGTGGCCGCCATGGCCGAGGCAGTCCTGGCGGCCAAGCCTGGCGAGAGCCTACCTCCCGTCTACTACCGCGTGCCCGCGCAAGTCAAACTGGCGGACTTCCCCGACGCTCCGATCTACCACGGCAACCCGGCCAAGAGCGAGGTGGCCATCATCCTCAACGTGGCCTGGGGTGACGAGTTTCTCGACGACATCTGCGCTCTGGTCGAGAGGACCGGTGGTCGTCTGACTATCTGCCCGGTCGGATTGTGGCTCGAGGGCGACGGCGGACGAGCCCTCTGGCTTGGCGAGGCGGTCAGGCGGGGACACGATGTCGGGAACCACGGCTACTATAACCAGCCCATGACCTACGAAGCGACCAAGGTCCGCGAAGAGATCGATCGGACCTCGGCCTTGATCAGGGCGACCTGCGGGCGACAGCCGACGGTCTTCGCTCCACCCATGGGGGCCTTCGACGAGCGGACGCTGGTCGCGGCGGCGGATGCCGGCTACCGGACCGTTCTCTGGTCGCTCGACACAATCGACTGGCGCCTAGAGGGCATTGAGGTCATCGCCGAGCGGGTCGTCTCGCGGGTGGAGGCCGGGGATATCATTCTCTGTCATCCCACGGCTCAGACCGCGCCGGCCATGGAGAGATTCCTCCCGGCGCTGGCCGAGAAGGGTTTGAGGGTCGTGACCCTGACCCAGCTCCTCTCGCCCGCCCTGCCCGAGGACAGCGCGGGACCTTAGCCACCCCGCCCGGTGAGAGCTCCGCCGAACGGGCAAGCTACGGCAGGGGCGAGACAGTGCAGTACCTTGAGGTCGCGGGGCGGACCGCGGCGGCATTCGCCGGGCTGCTCGTCATGATGCGCCTCAGTGGTAAGCAACAGGTCCAGCACCTGAACATCTTCGAGTACATCGTGGGAATAACCATCGGCAGCACGGCCTCCTTCCTGAGCGTGGACATCAAGGAGCCCTTCTTCCCAACCCTCCTCGGCTTTGTCATGTGGGTGTCCTTCGCCATTTTGCTCGGCAACATCAGCTTGCGCAACCGCCGCTGGGGAAAGATCCTCCGCGGCGAGCCGACCATTCTCATCCAGAACGGTCGCCTCATGGAGAAAGCCATGCGTCAGGTCCCCAACTTCACCATCGACGACCTCATGATGATGCTCCGCAACCAAGGCGTCTTCGACCTCAGCCAGGTCGAGTTCGCCCTTCTCGAGCTCGATGGCACGGTGAGTGTTGTCCGCAAGAGCCAACATCGCCCAGTGACCCCCCACGACCTCGGCATCCCGACAACCTACGAGGGTCTACCCGTGGAGCTTGTCTACGACGGCCAGATCATCAAGAAGAACCTGAAGGGGGCCGGGCTCGATCGCGCCTGGCTGGAGAGACAGTTCAAGACCCGGGGCATTCCGAGTTTCGACAGGGTTATGCTGGCCCAACTCAACACCGACGGCACCCTGTTCGTCGACGTCAGGGACGACCAGCCGGTGAAGATCGACGTCTCGGACTATGAAAACCAGATGGAGAAACTGTGACGGCTTAGGCCCCGGCGCGAGTTTCCCCGGCCACTGCGGCTATGACCGAAAGGGCCTGTCCGATGTCGGCCCCGCTTACATCCTTGTGGGTTACGAAGCGGACCTTCTTCGCGTCAACGGCGTTCGTCAAGACACCCTTCTCGCCAAGACGCCTGGCGAACTCCGGCGCCGGCACGCCCAGCCCGTCCACAAAGCACATGACCATGTTCGTCTGGACACCCTCGAGATCCACGCGCAGGCCGGCGGTGTTGGCGAGGCCTGTCGCTAGGGTCTGGGCGTTGGCGTGGTCCTCGGCCAGCCGGTCGACCATCGTCTCCAAAGCCACCAGACCGGCGGCGGCGATGACGCCCGCCTGCCGCAGGCCACCTCCGAGCACCTTGCGGTTCTTGCGGGCCCGGGCGATGAAGTCCTTCCGTCCCACGAGGACCGAGCCAACCGGCGCCGACAGCCCCTTTGAGAGACAGAACATGACCGAGTCCACCTCGCGGGCCAGCTCTGACGCCGTACAGCTCAGAAAGACGGCGGCGTTAAAAATCCTGGCCCCGTCCAGGTGGACGGCCAGTCCGGCTTTGTGGGCCGCCTGAGCCGTGGCCTCGAACTCGGCCGGCGGCCACACGGCGCCGCCGGCGCGGTTGTGGGTGTTCTCCAGGCAGAGCAGGGCAGGGATCGGGAAGTGAATGTTCGGCGCCCGAAATGCGGCCCTCAGGGTTTCGGGCCCGAACGCTCCTCGACGTCCGGCAATCAGCCGGGGCAAGACCTGAGCCACTACGGCCAGACCGCCGACCTCGTAGTAGTAGATGTGCGACTCGGCCTCCAGAATGATCTCGTTACCGCGAGCGGTGTGGGTCATGATGGCCACGAGATTGCCCATGGTCCCGCTGGGGACATAGAGACCGTCCTCCTTGCCAAGGAGAGCGGCGCCCTTCTCCTCCAGTTTGCGGACGGTGGGGTCCTCGCCGTAGACGTCGTCTCCCACCTCCGCGGCGGCCATGGCCTTCCTCATCTCGGGAGTCGGGGTCGTGACGGTGTCGGAACGCAGGTCGATACGCAAGGTTACGTTTGCTCCTTCCAGATGATCAGCGGACGCCCTTCAGGCCGGGCGTAGGGTTGCCTGACTGAGGGGGCCGCATCGCTGTTTCGCGATGCGGCCCCCTCCGGTCGACCGTCAATAAATCCCCACCGTGTCGTGCGGCCGCCCCGTTTTGAACCTGCTAGTGCAGGTGGGCGCCGCCTACGCGTTTTCGTTTCCTTCCAAGGTCGCCAGGGCGACCAGTTAGAGAAGGCCTACGGCCACGCGCAGAGGTAAGGCTCCCCAGGTCGCTGTGTTGGCTCAAAACACATACGGCCAGATCACGGGCACGGCAGGGCTTTTCATTTGTATGGCCCGCCCCACGAGAGGCGGCAAGATAATTCTAGCACAGCCAACCGTCCGGCTTCAACGCAAGCCGAGGGCTGAGCGCCTGCCATTTTTTGCTTGCTTCCCGACCCCGTTTCCGCGGAACCGAGGCCCCGTTCCTAGGTTCTCTTGATCTCGATGGCCAGTTCTTCAAGCTGCGCCGGCTCAACTTTGGCCGGCGCTCCGGTCATAAGATCGGTGGCTCGGGTTGTCTTCGGGAAAGCCATGACCTCGCGGATGCTTTCCTCCCCGGCCATCAGGGCGGCGATGCGGTCCACGCCCAGAGCGATGCCGCCGTGGGGCGGCGCCCCGTACTCCAGGGCCTCGAGGAGGAAGCCGAACTTCTCGCGGTACTCGTCTTCCGGGATGCCCATAGCTCGGAAGACGCGCTCCTGCAGAGCGCGGACATGATTCCTGACGCTGCCTCCGCCCAATTCCGTGCCGTTGAGGACCAGGTCGTAGGCTCTGGCTCTCACCCTGGCCGGCTCGGTCTCCAGAAGGTCAAGGTCGCCGGCGACCGGAGAGGTGAACGGGTGATGCTTGGCGGCCAGACGTCCGGGAACGCCGGCCGGTTCGAAGAGCGGGAAGTTCTCGACCCAGAGGAAGTTCAGCCCACCTGTTCGGCGCAGGCCAAGGGCGTCCGCGGTCCGCAGGCGCAGGTGCCCCAGGGCGGAGGATGCCGCGGCGGCCGGTGCGGCCACGAGGAGCCCGAGGTCACCCTCTTTAGCCCCGATGGCCTCCCGGATGGCGGTCACCGTCTCCGGGGCGAGGAACTTGGCCACGGGCGAGCGCGGGCCGGCGGGTTCAAAGGCCATCCAGACCAGCCCCTGAACTCCGAAACCCTTCACATCTTCAGTGAACTTGTCGAGATCCTTGCGGCTGAAGGCCGTCGCCCCGCCGGGCGCCGCGAAACCGCGAACCACGTCCCCTCGAGTCGCGGCCTCCCCGAAAACGCGGAAGTCGCTTCCGGCCACGCGGAGGGTGAGATCGGCGATGGGCAAGCCGAAGCGAAGATCGGGCTTGTCGGAACCGTAGACGGCCATGGCTTCGGTGTAGTCCAGGCGCGGGAAGGGCGGTTTGAGATCAATCCCGGTCGCCTCGCGCCAGATGCGAACCATGAGGCCCTCGGTCATCTCCTGGACATCCCTGGGCGTCACAAACGACATTTCGACATCGATCTGCGTGAACTCGGGCTGGCGATCGGCCCGGAGGTCCTCGTCGCGGAAGCAGCGGACAACCTGGAAGTAGCGCTCGAACCCGGCAACCATCAGAAGCTGCTTGAAAAGCTGCGGAGACTGCGGCAGGGCGTAGAACATCCCGGCCGCGTTGCGGGCCGGCACGAGGTAGTCGCGGGCGCCCTCCGGCGTGCTCCGAGTGAGGAAAGGGGTCTCGATCTCGTAGAAGCCCCGCTCGTCGAAGTAGTCGCGAACGGCCTTGACCATGCGGTGGCGCAGGGCCAGGTTGCGCTGCATCTTCGGCCGTCGGAGATCGAGGTACCTGTAGCGAAGGCGCATGACCTCGCCCGCGGCCAGAGAGTCGTCGGCCCCGCCCGCCGCCGCCGGAGAGTCGCCCCCCTTCGCCGGCGCGTCGCTGGTGTAGATCGGCGGAGTCTTGGCCGGGTTGAGAACCTTCAAGTCCGAGACCCGGACCTCGACTTCCCCGGTGGGCATGGCCGGATTGACCATTCCCACCGGACGGCGCTCGACCACGCCCCGGACGGCGACAACCGACTCTACCTTCAAGGCGGCGGCCCGCTCGGCGGGGTAATTCTCGCCAAGAACCGCCTGGACCACGCCGGACCGGTCGCGGAGGTCGATGAAGGTGACGCCCCCGTGCTCCCGGCGCCGGGCCACCCAGCCCATTAAGGTCACTTGAGACCCGACATTGGCGGCCCCAAGCTCGCCGACCCCGCCGGTCCTTACCCAGTCGCCCATTCCTTCGGGTTCAACCATCGCCGTAGCTGTTCCCCCGGGCCCACCCGCGCCCTCGCTATGAGTCAACTCCCGAGCACCTCCACAATTCTGTCGAAAGCCACGCTTCTCTGCTCCCCTGTGGCCAGATCGCGCACGGCGGCTTGCCCGGCGGCGAGTTCCTCTTCCCCGATCAAGACCATGAAGCGCGCCCCAAGCTTATCGGCCGCCTTGAACTGCGCCCTCACACTGCGTCCAAGGAGATCGTTCACCGTCGCCCGCCCAGCCTGCCGCAGCCGCCTGGCCACGCGCAGACCCTCGATCTCTCCCGCGAAGCCGGTCGCGCCCACGAAGACGACGCCGGGCGGTCCGCCGCCCGCTGTCGGGGGTCCGCCCCCGCCCGCCGCTCCCGGCATGTCCTTCCCCTCGGTCAAGACCGTGTTGAGCAGCCGCTCGATCCCCATTCCGAAGCCCACTCCGGGCGTCGCCAATCCGCCGACTTCCTCGATTAGACCGTCGTAGCGCCCGCCGCCGCAGAGGACGTTTTGGGATCCTGCCTCACCCGATGGTGGCTGATAGCTGATCTCGAACACCGTCCGGGTATAGTAGTCCAGTCCGCGCACGAGGTGCGGAGCGTCCCTGTAGCGGATGCCCAGGGCGCCCAGGACCTCCTTGACCCGGACCAGGTGACTCGCGCAGTCCGGGCAAAGGTGCTCGGCGCTGAGGGGCGCCCCGTCCAGCAAGGCCCGACAGGTCTCGTTCTTGCAGTCAAAGATGCGCAAGGGATTGCGGGCGTAGCGCTCCCGGCAATCGTCGCACATCCGCTCCATGTGCCCCGAGAAGTACCTGATCAGTTCCTCGTGACAGGTGGAGCGGCAGGTCCGGCAGCCGATGCTGTTGAGGTGGATGGCCAGGTTGTCCAGGCCCAGCCTGGCAAAAAGGTCGTGAGCCACGAGCATGACCTCGACGTCGGCCAGGGGTGAGGGCGCCCCGAAAATCTCGATGCCAAACTGGGTGTGCTGGCGGTAGCGGCCGGCCTGCGGCCGATCGTAGCGGAACATCGGACCAAGATACCACAGCTTCACCGGCTGCGGCGCCGAGGCCAGTCCGTTCTCCACGTAGGCCCTGGCCGTTCCAGCCGTGCCCTCGGGCCGCAGGGTCAGAGAACGCCCACCCCGGTCTAGAAAGCTGTACATCTCCTTGCGGACGATGTCGGACGAGGCCCCGGACGTGCGCGAGAAGAGCTCGCTCTCCTCGAAAATCGGGGTGCGTATTTCGCCGAATCCGAAGCTCGCGCTGTGCCGGGCGATCAGAACCTCGAGGCCTCGCCACTTCTCGGCGGCCTCGGGGAGAACATCCATGGTTCCCCGCGGGCGCTGGAAGGTCGCCATAGGCCCACCCCCTAGGATGACTGAATTCTAGCTACCGGCGGTCAGGGTTGTCAAACCGAGTTTTCCCGACGCCCCCGCCCAAACCTTCCCGCCCGGAGCGCCGGCGAAGTCCGCGGGGAGCCCGCCGTCGCCGTCGTTCGGTCCCGCCGGGCTCCAGGAAGAGGAATAGGTCTCCAACCCTAGAAACCTTCCGGTGCGTTTCTCGCAATCCTCGCAGGAGGCCGACGCCGGTGTCCCCGAAGCCCGCTAGAAGGACCGCCTTTCGCTCCTCGCTCCTGCCGCTTCTGCGGCTACTCGATCTCACCCGCCACCCGCTTCGCTACGTTCTCATCGTCCTGGTCCTCGTCGTGGTCATCGGCACCTTCGGCGTGCTCTTCTTCCTGGCCGAGCCGGGGTCGGTCGGCGACCTCCGCGAGGACTACGTGACCCGCGAGGCCTACACGTTTCGCCATCTGGAACTAGATGGCATGTACGCCACGGTGATGTTCGAGAACGGGGGCGCCATCATCCCCGTTTACGGTAGCGGCCACCAGGTAACGGCGGCGGTCATCACCGGTCACGGCAACCTGTCCTTCAAGACCTCCCGGACCGGCGCCGAGAGCCTCGCCGCACTGCTGGGCGACCCCAAGGTCACGATCCTGACCGAGGCCATCGACGGCTGCTACTTGCCGGTCACCTATCAGGAGCTTGAGTCCATCAAGGAAACGTGCTCGGCCGAGGTCTCCCACGCCTATGGCATCCACCTGCCGGAGGCGGAGGGTATTCTCAAGGATGTCCGGCGCAACCCCAACCTGGTCATGGTCTTCGGGCAGACCCGTCAGTTCACGGAAGGGGCCCCGGTCTCGGCCTACTTCCGGAGTGAGCGCTTCGGCGGCATCACCGTTCTTGAAGGCTCCACCATCACCCTGTCCGTCAGCCTCCCGCAGCCGGGCCGGGTCTCCTTCGCCAACGAGTACCCGTTCCGGTCGGTCTTCTCGCCGATGAGCGTCCAGACACCCCTCTTCTCCGGGGCCATCCTCGGCTTCGGGGTCGTCAGCTTCCTGCTCGTGGCCCTGACCTACGTCCTGACCATCGACCTCATCCATCCCAGGCCGCAGCCGCGTTGGGCCAAGGGCCGGTTCCCCCACCCCTCCTCCTGGGACTGGGCCTTCGTGGCCGGTGTCTTCCTGGGCGAGATCGTCGTTCGGCTCATGGTCAACGTGGCTCAGGTCCGCTCCGAGGCCGTGGTCCTCTACCAGATTGCCGTCCTCCTGGCCATGGTCTACTGGGTGGAGTACGTGGGGATGGACCTACCGACCTACTTCGGGGTAACCCGGCACAACCTCACCCGCGTTCTTTTCGTGGCGGCGTCGCTCGGGGTCCTGGCAACCATCGGCGGGGCGGTAAGCTTCCCCAGCGGGGTGCGGAACGTGCGGTTCGTCTCCGCCGTCGTTCAAATGGTCTGGTCGTTCGGCTTCATCGGCCTCATCCGGGCCTTCTACTACTACGGGTTCATCCAGACGACCTTCGAGAGGCACCTCGGACGCTGGTGGGGCTGGGTCGGCTCGGCCGGGGTCATGGCCCTGATCTACTTCCTCCCGGGATTTATCCCCGCGCCCGGCAACCCCGTCACCTGGCCCGCGTCGATCATCGGCGGGCTCATCACCCTGTCCCTCACCTTCGCCGTCATCGGCTTTCTCTTCCACCGGACCCGCAGCGCCTGGGGCGCGGCCCTGGTGTTGGGGCTTTTGGACTTCCTGCCGAAGATACTCACCTTCTAGACCAATCGCGGTCGTTGGGCCTGGGGTGGCCCTGTTTTCGCCGCGGCAACCTCGGCCCGACCGGTCTCGGGTGCGTCGGCGCCCTCAGACCACTCGATCAGAAATCTCTTTCCAGCCGCGGTGACCCGGACTGTGTCCGGTTCGCCTTCCTCGCCGCCGGCGAACTCGACCAGTCCTAGCTCCCGAAGGGATCGACCAACGGTGTAGAAGAGAAACTCCCCCTCCAGAGTGGGCGGCGTGGCCTTGGCGAGGCCACGGTCGTACTCGAGTCCGTGTCTCACGAAGACATCGAGTAGAGAGAACTTGTCGCCCTGCTTGTCGCTCCCTTCGAGGACGCGGGTGATGCCCCGCAGAGCGTCGGCCATCTGGCTGAGAGATCGGCCGCCGGGGTACTGGGAAGCGACGGCGCGTTTCCCGGAAACCCCGGGCTGCTTCTTGATGGGGGGGCGCTTCTTGAGCTTCGCGCAGCCGGCCTTCCAGCGACGAACTTCGGCACGCGCGTTCTCGCATTCCCGGTGAGCCTCGGCTAGCTCGCCCGCAAACCTCGTCCGGAGACTCTCCATCTCGGCCTCTCGCTCGGACAGAACCTTGCCTCTAACCCAACCGGGAAGCTCCAAACGGGCATCCCGGAAGGCCTTCACGATTTCCCTCCTAAGATCACCTTTCGTGCCGTCGTACGACATGGCGATACGGCCTTTCCGAACCTTATTCTTGAACGCTTCGTACTCGTCGCAATGACTCGCCTCCAGCACGGGGCTTTCGGCTCCGCGTTTCTTAGCCCGGGCCCGCAGGGCCTCATTGTCCAGACAGAAGACCCACACGGGCTTGGTTCTCTCCCTGGTGGCCCAATCGAACTCAAGTTCTATGTAGCTCTTGTCCGAGCCCGGATGAATCGACCCGTAGCGGCCGCCCAGGATGAGCAGGAAGACATCGCAGTCGTCTATCCACTTTTTGATAACCTTGAGTTGCTCCGTGTTTCCCGAGGCGAAGAGCTCCATGCCGGCCGGAATGTGACCCGCTTCGAGAACCCCCATCACCGCCCACTGGCGATCATCAATGAGATCCTCGTAGGTCGAAGAAATGAAGACTTGCAGCTTCCGTTCCACGTCTCCCGGCAGCCCCATCACCCGCGCCTTCCGGTCTCCAGGAAAGTCCTCGGCCCGCGGGCGCGTATTCGACACCACAAGGGGCATACCTCCGCCCGTGTCTCCACGGTTGGCGACTGGTGGGAAGGGTGGCAGAGAATGGTGTCTGCCGGGTCTACTCCCTCACAAAGGCGTTCCCCCGCTTCTCCCTGCCCACGCTTGTCTCCGGCCCGTGGCCCGGCAGAACAACGGTCCGGTCCGGCAGGGAGTAGATAACCTTCCGGATCGAAGTCTCGAGCGTCTCCCAGTCGCCGCCGGGGAAGTCGGTGCGGCCGATGGAACCGGCGAAGAGGGTGTCGCCGGAGAAGCAGAGCGAGGGCGCCTCCGGCTCACGGTCCAGGACAAGGGAGATGCCGCCCTGAGTGTGGCCGGGGGTGTGCCTGACCTGAAGCTCAAGGCCCCCAAGAGTGATCCGGTCACCCTCGCCCAAGCGGCGGTCCGGGTCAATGCGCTTACCCCCGCCCCCGGGGAGCAGGGACGAGAGGTTCAGGAGCGGGCTCTGGAGCATCGAGGCGTCGTCCTTGTGGATGAGGACGGGCGCGCCGGTGGCCTCGCGCACGGGGCCATCGGCCCCGACGTGGTCAACGTGGCCGTGGGTGTTGACGATGGCCACCACCTTCAGCGAGGCGTCGGCGATGACTTTGAGAATGGTCTTCGGCTCGGCCCCGGGATCGATGACCACCGTCTCGCGCGTGGCCGGATCGGTCACGAGGTAGCAGTTGGCCTGGAAGGGCCCGAGCTCCATGACCCTGATCTCGGGTTCCCCGGGCTTTTCGCCCCGTTGAGGTTCGGCGGTCCCGCCCTCGTTCCCGGGCCCGGTAGCGCCTGGGCTATCCTGGTTCATCAGCACTCCCCCTCAAACTCTGGTTGCTTCCTACGCCAACCACCGGAGAACTACGCCAACCACCGGACAAGCCCCGCCCCCAGGACCAGCGCCGCCGGCACGGCCTCAAGGTAGAGGTGGATGCGGAAGGTGTCCCAGGTCAGGTCGTTGATGCCCTCATCCCTGTAGCTTCCGGCCAGGATGCGGCGGACGTTGTCCCGGGCCGGCTTGGCCACCGAGGCCAGGGTCAGGAGGCTGATCCACCAGGGCGCCCCGAAGAGAGGGGCGGTGGCCGTGAAGACAAGGGCCAGACCCAGGTTGACGAGGTAGGCCCGGGCGGCCACGTCCTTACCGAAGCGGACGACAAAGGTCTTCTTGCCCGATCTCGCGTCCGACGGACTGTCGGCGAACTCATTGATGAAGATCACGTTCAACATGCTAAAGCCCAGGGTCCCGGCCAGAGGAATGAGGATGGGACCGAACCCGCCGGCCTGGAGGTAGTAGCCGGTGGCCACGGTCAGCATGCCCCCGCAGATGGCCACCACCAATTCGCCGAGACCCCGGTAGACCAGTTTCAAGGGCCAGCCGGTGTAGAACCAGCCGCACAGAGCCCCGAAAAACCCCAGCGGGATGGTCCAGGGGCCGGTGTGGAAATAGAAGGGCAAGCTCAAGCCAAGCGGCAGGGCCAGGACCATGACCCCGATAGCAAACCACAGGGCCCGCTTCCGGCTACTGATCTTCTTCTCCACCAGAACCCGGATGCCGCCGGAGTAGACGCTGAACTCGTTGTTCTGAACGTCGGTCTCGAAATCGTAGTAGGTGTTGCCGGCGTTGACCGCGCCCATGACCAGGAAGACCACGACCGAGCTGATGACCAGGACCCAGAGGTTGAGGCTGCCCGTGAAGTAGTAAGCCAGCAGGCTACCCAGAAGAAACGGGACAACGGCGGCCAGGATGATGAACCTGGCCACCAGGATCTCGTAGTAGGCCTCGAAAGAGTCCGGGGTCAGGTGGTCCACTCGGGCCTTCCGGGCCTTCATGGCCTCGATCTGGCTGATGCGGTAGGCTTCCTTGTAGCTGGGCATGGGCGGTTCCACGCCGTCCTCTCCGCAGGCAAGAAGCCGACCTCCCGGTGATCCCGGCCTCCTGGTGATCCGGGCGCCTGGTGATCCGGGCCTCCTAGATGATCCTGAACAGCTTGAACCCGGCGATGATGCTCGACGGCGAGCCCCGGTAGATAGACTGCACTTCGGCCATGACCCCGTAGCCGCACCTCTCGCAGACCTTGGGCTCCAGGATGCGGATGCCGCACCCGTCGACCAAAGCCCCGTTGGGGTGCCCGAGTTTCACCAGCCAGTGGGTCTTGTTCCAGCCCGGCTTCAGCATGAGCCTGAGAGCCGCCTCGGAATTGAGGATGCGATAGCCTTCCTTCTTCAGGGCCACGATGCGGTCGACGGCCTCGGCCCGCTCCCCAAAGCTCAGGGCGTGCTCTTCGACCCCCGGGTAGGGGATCTGGAAGTTGAAAGAGATGGCCCTGATCCGCGGCATACGCTTCACGATGTTCGCGAGGTTGGCCTCGATGTCGTCGGCGTTGATCTTGGAGAGGGTGATGTTGGCGTGCAGATTGGGGTTGGCGCTCTCGGCGACGTTCTTGACCATGGTCTGGTAGCTGCCCGGGTCACGCACCTTCTCGTGGATCTCCGGCGAGCCGTCAACGCTGATCCAGACGAGGTCACACCGGTTGGTGATGGGTAAGATGGCGTTGGTCACGCAAGCGACCTTGAAGAAGCGCTCGCGCGCTTGGTCGACAAGCATGTCGAAGTCGTAGCCGGCCTCGCTGTCGCGCCACATGGCCGGTTCACCGCCCTGCAGGAAGAGGATGCGGATGCCGTTGTCGAGGTAGCGCTCCCACATCTCGCGGATGGTGGCCAGCGGGAGGTGCTCGCGTGGAAACTCCGGCCCGGCGTAAGGGCAGTGCTTGCAGGTGAGGTTGCAGTAGGAGGTAATGTTGATTCCCCCCACCAGCGGCTTACGCTTGCCGAGGAAGCGGGTCTCAAAGAAGTAACCCGCATAGTGGGCCAGTTCAGGCAGGCTGACCGGCATCGCTGTTGACCGCACCTCCAGGGTTCGTAGCCCCGCGCGAGACTCCGGGCGTCGCGCGGACCGGGGCGCCCCTTGAGCTTACGGACGCCACCGTAACAAGGTATTCTAGCATGACAAAGGCAACGGCCGCGCGGCTAGAGCGGCGGAGACATCCGAATTCAAAACAGTTTCTCACTGTCGAGCAGGACCGTCACCGGTCCATCGTTAGCCAGTTCGACGACCATCATGGCCCCAAACTCGCCTGTCGCCACCCGCAGAGCGTAGCCACGCAGGCAGCGGACGTACTCCTGGTAGAGGCGGTCGGCCTCGGCCGGCGGGGCGGCATCGCTGTAGGAAGGGCGGCGGCCCCGGCGGCAATCACCGTAGAGGGTGAACTGGGAGATCACCAGGGCCTCCCCCCTTCCGCCGGCATCATCGGCGCCGGCACGCGACCCGCCTACCGCCACGCCGTCCACTCCGTCCGCCGCGGCATCCCTAATCGAAAGGTTCATCTTCCCGTCCGCGTCCTCAAACACGCGTAGGCAGGCGGTCTTCTCGGCCAGGTAGGCGGCGTCGGCTTCGGAGTCGCGAAGGCCGACGCCGAGAAGGACGACCAGGCCCGGCCCGATCTCCCCCACGACGCGGTCGTCTATGCTGACCCTGCCCCACCGGCAACGCTGCACGACTGCCCGCACCGCTATCACTCCCCCGCTCCAGCCGCCGCTCTACCGCCCGCCGCCCGGACCGCTGGCCATCCGGCTGACGCTGAACACGTCGCGGATCTTGGCTATCCTGTCCTGGATGTGCCTGAGTTGCTCCAGGCTGGTGATCTCCAGCACCAGGTCGATCGTTGCCGTCTTGTTCTTGCCCGCCCGGGCGTTGACGTAGCTCATGTTCGTCCGCGTCTCAGCCACCGCGTTGACCACGTCGGACAGGAGGCCGGGGCGGTCGAAGGCGCTGATGACCAGGGCCGTCTGGAAAACCTGGGGCGCGTCCTTGTCCCAGGCTACTTCGATGAGGCGTTCCGGCTCGCCCGAGAGGTGCCGGACATTCGAGCAGCCCAGGCGGTGGACCGAGACACCCCGGCCCCGGGTGACATAGCCGACGATCGAGTCGCCGGGGAGTGGATTGCAGCAGCGCGAGATGCGAATGAGGACATTGTCCACGCCCCGCACCCGAACCCCTTCCACCGGCCTCCCGTAGGCCGGCGTCACCGGCGCCGCGCGAAGTTCTCTTTGCAGTTGCTCGAGGTCGACGAGGGTCGTCCGCCGCCGCTCCCGCTCAAGGATCTCGATCAGCTTCTGGACCACATACTGAATGGTGATGCCCCCGTAGCCCACGGCGGCATAGAGTTCCTCCGCCGAGGTCAGGCTGAGACGGTGGGCCACGTCCTCGAGCCACTCCTCGCGAAGAACCTCCTCCCGGTCGAGACCACGTCTCCGTATCTCTTTCTCCATCAGTTCCTTGCCCCGGGTGATGTGCTCCTCGCGCCGCTCGCGCTTGAACCACTGCCTTATCTTCTGCTTGGCGGCCGTGGTCTTGGTCATCGTCAGCCAGTCCCAGCTCGGGCCGCCAATCTGCTTGGAGGTCAGGACCTCTATGATGTCGCCGTTTTGCAAGGTGTGGTCGAGGGGCACGATCTTGCCGTTTACTTTGGCCCCGATGCAGCGGTGGCCCACGTCGGTGTGGACGCGGTAGGCGAAGTCAATGGGTGAGGCCCCCGCCGGCAACTCGATGACGTCGCCCTTGGGAGTGAAGACGAAGACCTCGTCGGCAAAGAGGTCGACCTTGAGACCCTCCATGAAGTCCTGAGCGTCGGGCAGGTCGCGCTGCCACTCCATGATCTGCCGCAGCCAGGATAGCTTCTTCTCGAACCCGGGGTCCGCCCGATCGGCTTCCCGGCCCTCCTTGTAGCGCCAGTGCGAGGCGATGCCATGCTCGGCCGTCTGGTGCATCTCCCAGGTGCGGATCTGGATCTCGAACGGCTCCCCGTCCGGCGAGATGACCGTGGTGTGAAGCGACTGGTACATGTTCGGTTTGGGCATGGCCACGAAGTCCTTGAACCGCCCGGGGATGGGCTTCCAAAGCTCGTGGACGATGCCCAAAGCGGCGTAGCACTCGTCCTTGGTGTCGACAATGACCCGCACGGCAATGAGGTCGTAGATATCGGCAAAGGCTCGTCCCTGCACGTAGACCTTGCGGTAGATGCTGTAGAAATGCTTGGCCCGGCCGGAGATGTCCGCCTTGATGCCGACCTCCCCGAGCTTGTCGCCGAGGGTGTCGATGATGCGCCGGGTGATCTCCTCGCGCTCGGCCCTCTTCCGAGCGACCATGGCTACCAGTTCCCGGTACCGCTCGGGCTCGAGATGATGGAGGGCCAGATCTTCGAGTTCCATCTTCATGCCGTAGATGCCCAGCCGGTGGGCCAGGGGGCCAAAAATATCGAGGGTCTCCTGAGCGCAGATCTTCTGCCGGTCCGGAGGCAAGTAGGAGAGGGTTCGCATGTTGTGCAGGCGATCGGCGAGCCGGATGAGGAGGACTCGGATGTCCTGGGACATGGCCAGAAACATCTTGCGCAAGTTCTCGACCTGCTCGTCTTCTCGCGACCGGTACTCGATACGAGAAAGCTTGGTCACCCCGTCGACGAGGAGGGCGATCTCGCGGCCAAACTCCTTCTCGACATCGGTCAGGCTGGTCTTGGTATCCTCAACCACGTCGTGGAGGAGCCCCGCCGCGAGGGTGATCACGTCGAGTTCCAGATCGGCCAGAATGGACGCGACGGCGACCGGGTGGCTGAGGTAGGCTTCCCCGGACAGGCGCCTCTGGCCCGCGTGGGCCCGCTCGGCGAAGGCGTAAGCCTTCTCGACTAGCGACAGGTCCGCGCCCCGCGCGTAGCCTCTTATCTTCTCTTTGAGGACCTCCAGGTCAGCCAAGGCACTCCTCTAGTACTGTATCAGCGAGACGACCTCGTAGTTCAGGAGTTTCTGCCGTCCGGGAAGGTAGGTCAGCTCGATGAGAAAAGCCGCCGCCACGACTTGCCCCCCAAGCTGGCGAATGAGGTCCAAGGAGGCGGCGATCGTCCCGCCGGTGGCCAGGACATCGTCCACCACCAGCACCCGCGTGCCCGGTTTCAGGGCATCCTTGTGGACCTCAAGGACATCGCTCCCGTACTCCAACTCGTACTCGCCGCGGATCGTTTCCCAGGGTAGCTTGCCTTTCTTGCGGACCGGAACACACCCGGTTCCCAGAGCGTAGGACAGGGCCGCGCCGACGATGAAGCCGCGGGCCTCCGGAGCGACGACAATCTCGGGCCGGTAAGGACGGCACAGGTCGGCCATCCGATCCACCGTGAACTTCCAGGCTTCGCCGTCCCGGAGCAGGGTCGTAATGTCCTTGAAGCTCACTCCTGGCTTGGGCCAGTCTGGGATCTCCCTGATCATGGCCTTCAGTTCGGGCACCGACAACATGGCGACCAACCCCTCCACTCCCCCACCAAAGCTAGTGTCTGCGTGGCACTCGCGGGCTAGACGACTGGAGTAGGATAGACCCGCCTACTTGCGGCCGCCCACGCCGACCGGGCGGCAGGCCGCGCGCGGTCTCTAGCTCGCCGGCCGCACGTCGGCCAACCTCAGTTCCTCGCGCTTCACCCCATTCCACTCGCCGAGACCGGGCCTGAAAGCGATGTCGTAGGACCCGCCCCGACCCACCTCGCCGGCCATGGACCCCAGGCCGAAGCCGATGCTGTCGAAGACTCGACCCTCCGTTCGCACCAGGGCCTTGAGGTGCCGGCCACCCACGCCCACGGTCCGCACCCCGCTGAACCCCACCCGGCGCATGGCCAGGACGGGCTCGGGGTTCCCGGCGCCAAAGGGGCTCAGACGCTCAAGCTCCCGGAAGAACGAAGCCGGTAGGTCTTTGGCTTCGACGCAGGCGTCTATACGCAATTCGTGGACCAGATCCTTCCCATCCAGGCGCTCCCGCGCCACCTCCAGAAAGCGACGGGCGAATGCCTCCAGGGCCTCCCGGTCGATCTCGAAACCCGCGGCCAGACGGTGACCGCCGTAGCGCCCTAGCCAGGCGGCGCACTCATCCAGGGCCCCCACGAGATCGAAGCTGGGGATGCTCCGCCCGCTGCCGCGCCCGGCGCCGGCGTTCACGGCCACGAGAAGGGTCGGACGAGCGAACCGCTCCACCAAGCGAGTGGCGACTATGCCGATGACCCCCTCGTGCCAGCCCTCGGCGGAAAGGACAATGGCCCGCTCCCGCTCGAGGTCGATGGTTCTCTCCACCTGGGCCGTGGCCTCCTCAAGGATCCTCTCCTCCAGGGCCTGCCTGTCGCGGTTGCTCTGGTCAAGCTCGGCGGCCAGTTCAGTCGCTTCGCTCTTGTTCTCGGTCAGGAGCAGGAGGAGGGCCCGTTCGGCGTCACCCAGCCGTCCCGCGGCGTTGAGTCGGGGGCCGAACTGGAAGCCGAGATGATAGGTCGTGATCTCTCTGGCCTCCAACCGGGCCACCCGGGCCAGGGCCTCAAGTCCGGGGCGTCGGGGCGGGTTGAACCGGTTCAGACCCTGGTGAACGAGACTCCGGTTCTCGCCGACAAGAGCGGCAACGTCGGCCACCGTGCCCAGGGCCACCAGATCGAGAAGGTCGTCGAGGTCGTCAAACCCCGGCTGGCTCCCGCGAGTCTCGTGCCGATTCAAGGCTGTGAGCAAGGCCTGGGCCAGCTTGTAGGCCACTCCGACCCCGGCCAGGGCGGAGAAGGGATAGGCGCTCTCCGGCAGGCGCGGGTTCACGATGGCCTCGGCCAGGGGTAGATCGCGACCTGGTTCGTGATGGTCGGTAATGATGAAGCCCAGACCCAGAGAGCGGGCCAAAGCCGCCTCGCGCGGGGCGGTAATGCCGCAGTCCACGGTGACGATCAGGTTCACCCCGGCCCCGGCCAGAGTTCGGATGGCGGCCTCGTTCAGCCCGTAGCCCTCGCCGGTCCGGCTCGGCAAGTAGTGGCGGACATGTCCACCCTCCCTCCGCAGAACCGTTTCCAAGAGAGCCGTGGCCGTCAGGCCGTCGACGTCGTAGTCCCCGTAGACGCAGATTTCTTCCCGGCCACGCAGGGCCTGGAGCAGGCGAGTCACGGCTCTGTCCATGCCCGGCAGGTCAAAGGGATCCGTGGAGCCTACCGACCGGCGATCCAGGAAAGCCGCGGCCTCCCCCGCCCCGTCGAGACCACGGTTGACCAGAACCGTAGCCACCAGGCGGGAAACGCCCAGCTCCGAGGAAAGAGCGGACACGGTCGCACCGGATGGTTCGGCTATGTGCCAGACCCTACTCCCGGCCAGAACCCGTGCCGCCACGTCCACCTCCCTTGAGCGTCTCGGGAGTCGGGGCAGGTCCCGGAGAAGCCGACCGCCGACGAGCTTCCTCTAGCTCGTGCTTGGCGACTGCGAGTTCAGCCCGCACGGCGGTGAGATCCTGGTCTTTCTCGGCCGTGGTGGCCTTGCTCCTCCCCAGTTCGGCCTTGACCTTCTCGAGTTCGTCCCGAACCTTTCCCAGATCGGTCTTGGTGGTGGAGAGGTCGGTCACGGTCTTGCGCAGGCGTCCGCTGGTGTCGTGGATCTTCAGGCGCAGGCTGAGTTGGCGGAAAAGACCGATGAGAAACGCGACCAGAGCGCCGGCCACAAGGGTGATCAGGACCACGCCGGCTAGGGGCCAGGTAAAGTGCCAGCCCAGAAGGTTCACCGCGACTATGTGCGCATTCTGGGCGGCGAACACGGCCACGACCGCGAGCAGGAGCAAGAGAGCGGCAAGCACGAACACGGGCGGTCACCTCCGAGACCTGTCGTTTCTTGCCTTCCGGGGAGAATCCTCCCCGGTGAGGGACCTATAGCCGAACCCGCTTCCGCTCGGCGTGGGCTATCTCGCTGAGAAGGGCCTGGTCCAGTTCCTGGACAACGTGGAGGGTTCCGCGGGCGGCGGCCGACAGGTCTTTCAGGAATTCCAGGTTGGGTTCCAGGCCGATACAACTGAACCTAATCCTCTCCTTGGCCAGAGACCGCGCCGCGGTGAGAGAATCGGCCACCGGATTCATCGACCAGCGGGGCACCGTCGGGATGCCGTCGGTGATGAGAAGGAGAAGAGGATCGTGAGCCCGCTCCCGGCGGACGTAGGCGGCCGCGTAAAGCAGGCCCTCGGCCAGAGGCGTCAATCCGAGCGGCCGGATGCGGCTGACGCCGCCCTGGACGGAGTCGAAGTTTCGCGTAAAGGGCACGTAGAGCCCGGCCTCGCGTTCCTGGAAAACCACGACAGCGACCCGGTCGCGGGTGGAGAGGAGCAGGTGTTGGGCCAAGTACTTCGCCGCCCGCATCCGGGGCCCGGCCATGCTTGCGCTGGCGTCGACGACCAGACAGATATCGAGGGGACCGAGCCCACGCCGCCCGTAGACCTGCAGGTCGCCACGCCGGATGGAGAGGCCGACCCCAGCCGCCGCTCCGGACCTGGCCGCGCCCCCGGACCCCACCCCTTCCATCAAGCGGTTCACCGCGGCCCGGACGACTGTTTCCGGAACGGCCAGGGCCCCCACCCACCCCCCGACCTGGGCGGTCAGGACTCGCCGGTAGGCCAGGCCCCCCCGCCCGTCGGGGCGGGCCGCCGTTGTCGGCACAGCCTGCTTGGAGCCGGAGGTCTGGCGGAAGGGCAACTTGCGCAGGGTGAGTTTAAAGCGGAGTTCTATCTCCCGTCGGTGCCGGGCGACATAGTCGGTGAGAGTCCGGCCGTCTCCGGTCAGGCTGTAGAGACCGTGCTCGGAGGCGATGAGTCGCTCCCCCTCCAGACGATTCAGGACCTGGTTCAGAGCAACGCGGCCCCGAAGCCTCTTCTGCAGTTGCGTCCAAGTCGGGGCGTCGGCCAGAGAAGCCAGAACCTCCCTGAGTTCGTCTATTCCGCCGAACTCGTCGGCCAGATCGAGAACACTTCGGAGGTAGGTTGGATTGGAGGCCACGAACTCGCCGCGCGGCGAAGACCAGTCCCGCTTGGCCTCGCGTAGGAGCGAGTCGGACAGCGAGGCATAGCTCGAGAGGTCCAAAGGGGCACTCCGTCCTTGCCCGCTGACGTGGTTCAGATGTTCCAGCCGGCGAATCCCGTGACCCTGGCGCCGGATTTCCTCTTCGGCGGTCATAATGACGTAGGGCACCGCCGCCAGGCCCCGCCGCGCGCTCAGCATGGCCACGTGGACGTGAGTCAGGTGGGCGCGGCGGAGGGTTGTCCCCCGCCCGTAACCCAGGCCCCCGGTGATGCGGCCCCCGCCCGTCGCGGTCTGGACGTCAATGTAGTCGACCGTGTGTCGCGGGCCGAGACTGACACCCTCGGACGGGCGCCCCGACGGGTCAAGACCGGTGTCCTGACCGTAGCGAACGGCGGCGGCGGCCAGCCGCCTGGCCATCTCCCGGTGGTCGATCTCGGCAATTTCGTGGAAGACGTCAAGGTGGAGAATCTGACCCCCAACGCGGCGGTGGTAGAAGACCTGGCCGGCGTCGGCGTCGACGACCACGTCCACCTCTCCCGGACGCAGGCTACTGACCAGGTGGACGTGCTTGGAGACCACCGTGCTCTCGCCGAAGCGGTAGCCCTCGCCCCGGTCAAGATGGCGAATCATCTCGGCCACCAACCGCGGGGCCGCGGGCTCAGCCTTCAAGGAAGGCGCGGCCCCCGGGGTTCGAAGGCCCCGAGTTCCATGTCCCGCAGGATCTGGGCCAGGGGTCTAGCGGCGTGAAGCGGCGCCACCGGACGGTCGGTTCCCGGGTTGGTGGTCTCGCCCGGCTCGCCCTGCCCGCCCTGCCCGCTCCTCCCCCATCCCCGGCCGGTCTGATCCGGATCACCGCCGCTGGGGCTTCCGAGGCGCGCCTCCCCGGCCGAACCGGCCCTGCCCGACAGGGCCGACCCCGGGCGACGGCCGGCGGCATCCCCCTGACGCGCCCTCCGGCCGAAGATCGATGACCAGGACAGCCAGCCGGAGGCCAAACCTCGGCTTGGTGAAGCGCCGGCCGGTGACGCGGCCGGTTCCTGGCCGGACGGATCGAGGTCCGCCGACGAGCCGGGGGAAGGACCGCTTCCCGGAGCGGCGACCGCGGCGAGGCCCGAGGACGCCGCGGCCGCCTGCTCGGAGTCCGTGTCGCCGCTCCGGGTCCCGGCTCTCTCCGCGAGGTAGTCCATGACCCGGGCGAAAGTTGATATGTCCAGGCGATGGTGGAGAGCTCCCGGAGCCACCGCCGCCACATCCACGAGAGTCATCTTCTCGCGGCCCTCCAGTACGCAGTTCATCCTGGCCCCGTGATGAATGGCTTCAACCCCGCGCAGGCTCTCCAACCCAAAATCGACGTAGATGGAAGCGACCACGTCTTCGACCGCCAGGGGACACTCAACCTGGCGAACGATCCCCACGAGCCTCTCCCAGTCCGCGGTCTTTTCCGCGGTCTCCTCCGCGGCCTCTTCTCCCCGCCTCCCGCCGAGCGCCCTGGCCGGCCCGTCTTCCTCTTCCGGCCGCTCCGAGACATCCCCGGCGACCAGGAGCGGCACTCCGGAGAGAACCATCTGCCGTTTCCGCGAGGATCTGAGTATCTCCCTCACCGCGGCCACCGCCCCCGGCCGCTCCATGGCAATGACGAAGTCGAAGCGGTCCGAGAGCTGCTTACGGATGTCTTCAAGCGGTCCGGGGTCTTCGTCGGGATTCGAGGCCGCCCACACTGAGACCGAGATCGGCAGGTCCACGCCCGGAAGCCCTGTCTCCTCGATCTGCAGTCGGCCGGGTTTGGTCCCCATGACGTCCAGGAGAATGTCGGCCAGTTCCGGCGCCGTGTCAGCCAGCCGATTGATTTCGTCGATAAAGACGACCCCGCGGTGGGCCTGGGGCAGGGTTCCCGGCAGCATGGCCGCCTCCTGGCCCTCACGAGTGGTGATGCGGGCCAGATCGATGCTGCCGGCGACCGTCCCGACCTTGGCCGAGTGGGATATTTCGCGGAAGGGCATGGGGATCCACTCCGTCCCGAGGAGGGAGACCTCTTCGGATGACAGGTTCCGATGCTCGGGGCAGTGGGGCGCCCAGGGCGCGCAGTTGTAGACGCAACCCTTGATCCGCTGGATGCGAGGGAGGCGACGCCGCACCGACCGCATGATGGTCGTCTTGCCTGTGCCCCGCAGGCCCTCGGCGTGGACGTGTAGAGGCAGACCGACCAGGGTCGCGAGAATGGAGAGATCCAGAGCCCGGAAAAGAGCCTGGTTTCCCGGGTGGCGAACCGGGTCGTAGCCTCCCATGACTAGACCCCTCCCGTGCGGCGGCGAAATAGGAATCCCGTCCGCCAGAGTCGGCTGGCGGCCCTCGTTTGGCGGGAAGTAGTGTCTCCGGGAAGACGCGGCGGAAACCCTGGGAGATAAAGCAAGAGCCCCTGCTCGGAGTCCTTGGACCCGAGCAGGGGCCTGTTCCGCGAAGGCCGTTACCCGCGAGTTCTGAGGGCGAGCTTGCCCTTTCCCCCGGCGGCGGCCAGCATCCGCTCATCTCGCTTCCGCCACCACAGCCAGATCGGCGTAGCGACGCAGATGGACGAGTAGGTTCCGATAAAGATGCCGACCATCAGGGCCAGGGCGAAGTCCTTGGTCGTTGCCCCGCCGAAGAAGTAGATGGCGGTGATGGCCAGGAAGGCGGTCATCGACGTGTTGACCGACCGCACGAAGGTCTCGTTGATCGACCGGTTGGAGAGGGCGTCGAGCCCCTCTTTTCCGCGTCGCTTTAGGTTGTCCCGGATTCGGTCGAAGACAACGATGGTGTCGTTGATCGAGAAGCCGATGATGGTCAGAATGGCGGCCACGTAGGCCGAGTTGACCTCGAGCTGCAGGACCGAGAACACGCCCGTGGTGATGAGGGCGTCGTGGACCAGGGCCAGGACCCCCGCGGCGGCAAAGCGGTACTCGAAGCGCACGGCCACGTAGATCAGGATGGCCAGACAGGCCAGGAGGGTGCCGATGAGGGCGTTGCGGAGGAGTTCTCCGCCAATAGTAGGCGAGACAGCCTCGCCGGCCGTGGCCTCGACTTCCCCGAACTGGCTCTTCAGAGCGGCCAGGAAAGCTGTCTCGGCCTGGGGGTTGAGGTAGGGCGTGCGCACCAAAGCCTGTTTCGGATCGGCCCTATCGACCCGGATGACACTACTCGTGATACCCTGCTGCCCCAGAATGGCGCGGATCTGACTCTCCTGGACGACCTGCTGGAACTGGAACGTGTAGGCGTTGCCACCGGTGAAGTCGATGCCAAAGTTCAGCCCCCGGAAGATAAGGGACAGGATGCTGATGAGCATCAGAGTCCCGGAGAAGATGATGAACAGCCTCTTCTTGCCGATGAAGTCGATTTTGCCGACCTTGAAGACGCCGAAGGCCCGGCGGACCGGTTGCGGTCGCTCCGCCGTCCACGGGATGTTCACGTTATCAAGGGCCGAAGGAACCGACGAACCCGCCCGCGCCCCCTTGGGCCCTGCCGTGGCCTGGGTGGTTTTCTGCTGCCGCGTCTGCCCCCGCGGATACCCTTGCCGCCTGGACTGCTTCTTCTTACCGCGTCCCACCGAGGTTCGCCTCCTTCTCGCCGAATAGAGCCGAGGCCCGCTTGACGATGCCCGAGTTGATGACCACGCGCAGGACGTACTGGCTAAAGACCACGGCCGTCAGCATGCTGATGACGATGCTGGCGCCCAGGGTCACGGCGAAGCCGCGAATGGGGCCCGTGCCGTAGAAGAAGAGGACGATCGCGGCGAACAACGTGGTCACGTTGGCGTCGACGATCGTCAACATGGCCGACCTGAAGCCCGTATCCACGGCTGCCCGTAGCGTGCGGCCCAGCCGTAAGTGGTCCTTCACCCGTTCGTAGATCAAGACGTTCGCGTCCACCGCCATACCCACACCCAGGACCAGACCCGCCACTCCCGGCAGGGTCAGGGTCGCGCCCAGACCGACCAGGGCCGCGATCACGAGAAGGCCGTAGACGACCAGAGCGAAGTTGGCAATGATGCCGGCGCCGCGGTAGAACAGGAGCATGAACAGGATTACCCCGCATATGCCGATCAAGGCCGCGATTTCAGACAGACGTAGCGACTCGGCGCCCAGCGAGGCCGAGACTTCCCTGACCTCCGCCACGTTGAGTTGGAGAGGCAAGGCGCCGACATTGAGGATCGTGGCGATCCGCTTGGCGGCCTTGAGGTCCTCATAGCCCTGGATAATGGGATCCTCGATGTTCGGCGCCTCGACCGTGGGCGCTGACTGCAGTTCCTGATCGAGGTAGATGAAGATCTGCCTGGAGGCCGACTGGCCGCCATAGATGCGCGTTGTCGCGTCGGCAAACCGCTTCTTGGCCTCGGCCCTCAACTCGAGCCTGACGAAGGCCGCCCCCGACGAGTCGAGCTCCTCCTGGGCCTGGATGAGGTCGTCGCCGGTGAGGATGATGTTGCCCTCGGCGTCCTTGAAGTAGAGGTAGCCGACCTGGACATCCCTCATGGCCTCTTCGCGCGTCTGGCCGGCCAATTCAACGACGATGCGGTTCTTCTGCGGGACCTCGTAGATCACGGGCTCGGTCACGCCGAGCCTGTCGATGCGCTCGCGGATGACCTCTACCGTGGCGTGGAGGCGCTCGGGTGTGACCGGTGTCTCGGCCGTGGCGACCGCCTCAAGGACCATGTAGGTGCCGCCCTGGAGGTCAAGACCCTGCTTCATCATGCCAAGCAGGGGCATCCTGTAGCCGAAGAAGTAACCGCCGGCCACCACGACGACGAGAACGAGGACGAGTTCGAAAGCGAAGAGCCGCCGCGAGCGGAAGATCAGCCCCAGGATCAATGCGGCGACGGCAAACCCCGCGGCCTGGAGGTACAGAGGATTAATACCCAGCAAGGCTCCTTATCCCCTCTCACTGCGGAATCGGCAACTGGCCAAAAGAAATGACCTTCAAAAGCATAAAACGACCGCCCAGCCAGGTGGCTGGCTTGCCGCGAACTCAGGCTCTTGGAGGTGGGACGCTCGGCGGTCGACTACGGACCGATTATAGACTTGGCTCAAAACGACTGTCAACGCGAGATGACGCCGGACCAGAGCAACTAGGTGTTTCGAAGCGGCGGTTCCCAGGGCGGGATCGTCGGTTGACACCGCTCTGACCGGCCGCTAAGATGGAGAAGACCGGCAACGGTCGTGGTCGGGGTGTGGCTCAGTTTGGTCAGAGCGCCTGGTTCGGGACCAGGAGGTCGGCGGTTCAAATCCGCCCACTCCGACCATCTCCTTCCCGTAAGAACCGCCGAATTCGACGAAAAGCATTCGGTTGGATGCGCACCCTAGCACGTTATTCTTATGTACAGAGTTCCGCCGGCATCTCGCACGTAGCCACTCCTGGCCCGCGCCGACACCCCCGGCAGAAGGACCGTAAGCCCGTCCTCGAACTCGGCCGGCTTCTCCAGCGAGCAGGCGCGCCCGTCTCCCCGCATGTCCAGATGGCCGGCCTTGGGAACATTCACGTGGAAGAGGCGGCTCTTCCTGTCTTCCACGACCGGGATGCCGGCGAAGCGGAGATCAGTCCCGAACCCCGAAAACCGCAGACCTTTCCTGTGGATGCGCACGTTCTTGGTGATCGTCTCCGTGGAGGCGGGGTCCCAGTCCAGGGAAATGCGACCGGACTCCCACCAGGTCTCCTCGGCGATGAGAGCGCTCACGTCAAAAGTGACGCGAGTGCCTGTTCCTTGCAGGACCATGGCCAGGAGGTCCCGCTTCCGCCGCTTCTCCTCCCGGCCGAACTCCCTCTCGGCCTCCAGACGCTGATCATAGCCGTACCTCTCCTTGAGTTCCTCGATGGCCCGTTCGTCCGAGGACCCGCCATCGTAGGTCACGCGCCCATCAATGACCTCGTCCAGGGCCGGACCGGCGCCCACTTTGCGCTTCCAATCGGGATCGAGATCGTCGGCCAGAAGAGCCAAAGCCATCCCGGTGTGGAAAAAGCGCCACCAGGCCGCCCCGGCCGCGTTGATGTTCAGCTGCGGCAGCTTGGCCACCTGCTCGGCAACCAGCCTCGAGGCCTGGGTGTAGGTCGCCCGCCCGGTGAGGACCTGGAAGGCCCGGCTCGGCCTGTAGGCGGACATCCCTCCTAGCAAGGCCCTGACTTCGACGTAGCGGGCCAGTCCCTCCGCCGCCTCCAACTGCCGCTCGTATTCGATGACGCTGTCTTCGAGGGGCCCCCGCCTCTCGCGTCGCGTCCGGCTGAAGTCGAAGGCCACGCGCACAGACTCGTCGTCACCTCGGGACTCGTCGTCACCTCGGGACTCGCCGTCGGACTGGGCCCGGGCTTGCGGCTCGCACCGGCCGAAGCGCGGTGAGAGGTAGTCGTAAAGGATGCGACCTTCCATGTTGCCCAGGGCGTTATTGGCCGGGGACAACTCAGGATAGCTGCTCACAAGAGAGAGATCGACCCTGCCGCGCCCGTGTCCGCGCTCGTAGGCGTGGAATGCCTCGTGAACCAGGCCGGCCACGAGAGCCTCCGGCACGGCCTCGGGCCGGAAGACCGACAAGGGCAGGCTCGCCGCGATGCGACCTTCTATCTCGACCGCTCCGACCGCCGGCAAGTAGGGCAGAGCCCCCCGGTGGTAGTAGACCGGAGTCTGCTCCAGACCAGGCATGGGCACGTTCAGCCGGCTGAAGCCGGCCGGCGGATGGGGGAACTGAAGCAGAAAGGCTTCGAGGTTACCTCGGAAGAGGACGATAGGCGTGGCCTTGAAATCGAAGCCGGGCCAGAAGTAGTCGGCGCCGCGGGTCTCGGTCAGAAACCCCGTCAGGTGCGCGGCCTCGGCCAGACACAGCAAGGCTCGCAGGTGCGCCGGCCTGAGTTCGAGAGTCGCCATTCAACCACCTTCCACCCCGGTCGTCTAGTTCCCGCGCCCACGAGTCCCAAGGTCGGGTCCCGAGGCACAAGTGGGTCCCATTATAGCATTCCGCCCGGAACACGCATCCGGCCCACCTCGGACTGAACCCCGGCCGGAAGGAGACACGACCCGCTGGTTGAACCCAGAGCCAACCCACACCGTGAGAGGTGGTGGTCGGCGTGGCGGAGCAACCGGCCGAAATCATCCGGATATGCTGGCACGGGGGGGCGTCCTACAGCCTCGACCTGGGTGGCCTGGAAGTGCTCGTCGACCCGGCCTTCTCCCGGCCGGGTGACTACCCACCGTGGTTCGACGACACCTGCGCCAATCCTCATGCCCCCCTTGTCGCGGACTACCTGACCTCCCACAATCCGGGCTACGTCTTCCTCTCCCACGGACACTTCGACCATTTCGATTTGCGAACAATCGAGAGGCTCGCCACCGTCCTAGACTTTCGCGTCGTCGGGAGCGCCGAGATTCTCAAGGCCTGCCGCGATATTCTCGCCCTCGCCTCAGACCGCCTTCGACCGTGTCCCGTCCTGGGAGACGGCTGGCTGGACCTCGAACCGCCCGACGGCCGGATGAGCGTCCGCGTGGCGGCCCTGCCCGGCCCTCACTGGTTCACCGGCCCGGAAGGCGACGCCGTGGCCGCCAAGCTCGCCGGCCGGCCCGCGCGCTACGGCGCCATGCCCTGCGGAGGGCCGATGCTGGGGTTTCTCTTCGAGGTCGGCGGCCTGCGCCTCTACGCCAGCGGCGACACCGAACCCGCCGGCCTGCCCGGTGAGAGGCGGTCCGGTCCCCTCGACGCCGCCGTCATCTCCTGCGGCGGTGAGCTCATCAACCCCACGACCCGCCTCCGCGAAGGCCCCTACCTGGACGAGGCCACCCTGGCTCAGGCGGTCTGCCTGGTCGTGCGGCCGAGGGTCCTGGTTCCGGTTCACTACGACCATCCGGTCTTCCAGACCGTCTTCGACCCGTCCAGGCTGGCCTCCGAACTCGCGGGCTACCCAGACCCTCCGAGACTGGTCACCCCGCCCTATGGGGAATGGGTGACCCTGGCGTAACCCTCATCGGTTCCGGGCCGCCTCGCACGCCGGCGGGGCGAAGCCGGGCCCGTGGTGGCTACTTTAGAGCCGCCCCGGCGATGATGACTCTCATGATCTCGGAGGTGCCTTCGTAGATCTCGGTGATCTTGGCGTCGCGCATCAGGCGCTCGACACCGTACTCCCTCATGTAGCCGTACCCGCCGTGGATCTGCACCGCTTTCACCGTGTGATGCATGGCCGTCTCCGCGCACTTCAGCTTGGCCATGGCGATCTCGGCCGAGTGCCGCCCCGGCTGACCGTAGAGCTCGGCCGCCCGGTAGAGGAGCAGGCGGGAGGACTCGATGTCCACGACCATGTCGGCGATCATCCACTGGATGGCCTGGAGGGCGCCGATGGGTTTGCCGAACTGCACCCGCTCCTTGGCGTAGGTCACCGAGGCCTCGTAGGCCGCCTGGGCGATACCCAGAGCCTGGGCCCCGATGCCGAGCCGGCCGGCGTCGAGGGCGAACATGGCGATCTTGAAGCCCTCCCCCTCCGCCCCAAGCCGATTGGCCTCGGGAACGGAGACCTTGTCGAGGAAGACGTCCGTGGTCTGCGAGGCCCGGATGCCGAGCTTGTTCTCGGGTTTCCCGAAAGACAGGCCGGGCAGGCCCTTCTCGACGATGAAGCAAGTCAACCCCTTGGTCCCCAGTGACGGGGCGGTCAGGGCCACGACCAGGTAGAGATCGGCAACCCCTCCGTTGGTGATGAAACACTTCTGGCCCTCAAGAATGTAGCTGTCCCTCTCGCGACTAGCCGTGGTCTTGACGGCGCCGGCGTCGGAACCGGCCTCCGGCTCGGTCAGGCAGAAGCCCCCGAGTTTCGAGCCCTCGGCCAGGGCGGGCAGGTACTTTCTCTTCTGCTCCTCCGTGCCGAAGTGGGCGATGGTCTCGGAGTGCAGTGTGTTGTGAACCTCGAAGATGACGGCCGTCGTGGCGCAGCAGCGGGCTATCTCCTCGACGCAGATGGTGTGGGAGAGCATGTCTAGACCGGCCCCCCCGTACTCCTCGGGCAGGTTCATTCCGACGAAGCCGCCGTCAGCCAGGAGCTTGAAGTTTCCCGCGGGGAACTCGGCGCTCTCATCGTAGGCCGCCGCCTTGGGCTTGATGTGCTTCTCCGCGAGTTCGCGGATACGACGCCTCAGGGCCTGGTGTTCCTCGCTCGGCGCAAAAAGCATTGCGGTCTCCCCCTTCCCCATTCTCCACCCATCTCCCACCGGGCGGTCGAGGGCCGTCTCATGTCCTCGGACCCAGGAACTCGGAGACCAGTTCCGAGGCGGCCGATCGAGGGTCAACGCGACGGGCGATCACCCGGGTGAAAGCCTCGGCCCATGAGCCGGCGGTCTCGGCCCAGGCGCAGGCGGCTTGACCGGCCACGTCCCGGATGATCCCGCGGATCTCGGCATCCAGCTCGCGGCGGCGCCGGATCGCCAGGCCGCCACTCTCCTTAAGAAAGCGGTAGTGGCTGTCCACGGCAGCCACTAGGTCGCCCAGCCCCTGATCGCTGGTGGCCACGGTCTTGAGCACCGGCGGCAGCCAGGCCACCCCGGGTGAGGCCTCCCCGGACGAGGCCTCCGCTGGCCGGACCCGCGGCCGCCCTAGCTGGAGCATCATCTGGAGTTCCTTGACCAGCGCGTCGGCGCCCTCGCGGTCGGCCTTGTTCACGGCCAGAACGTCGGCGATCTCGAGGATGCCGGCCTTGATAGCCTGAACCTCGTCTCCAAGTCCCGGAATCATCACGACAACGGTTGTCTCGGCGTGCCGCATGATCTCGACTTCGGCCTGGCCCGCCCCCACCGTCTCGACCACGATCACGGGGAAACCGGCGGCGTCCAGCAGACGAATGACGGAACCGGTGTGCCAGGATAGGCCGCCGAGCTGGCCCCGGGTGGCCAGGCTACGAATGAAAACGCCCGCATCCGCCGCGCTGCGCCTCATCCGGATCCGGTCGCCGAGGATGGCCCCCCCGGTGAAGGGACTGGTCGGGTCGACGGCGACCACGGCCACCCGGAGACCGGCCTGCCGGTACAGGTGCGTCAGCCCGTCCACGATGGTGCTCTTCCCGGCCCCCGGCGGGCCGGTCACCCCGATCACGCGCCCTTGTCCGGTATGGGGGTAAACGGCCGCCGCGATTTCGGCGGCGGCCGGGTCCTCGTTCTCGGTTAGAGTGATGGCCCGGGCCAGAGCCCGGCGATCACCGTCCAGCAGGCGCTCTACTAGGTCCATGCCTTGAGTGGGGTCCTCCTATGCTCCGAGCGGTCGCCGCGCCCCCGTGCCGGTTCGCGACTCAGGCGCCCCGGCGAAGATTGCGCCGAGTGAAGTCCACGATCTCGTCCAGATTGGAGCCGGGGCCAAAGACCTCGGCCGCGCCCGCCTGCTTGAGATTGGGCCTGTCCTCCGCCGGTATGATGCCACCGACCAGGAGAAGCACGTCATCGATTCCGCGCTCCCGCAATAGCCCGGCGACCATGGGAACCAAGGTCAGGTGGGCCCCGGAGAGAATGCTCAGGGCGATGACGTCGACGTCCTCCTGGATGGCCGCCTCGACAACCTCCTCGGGGGTCTGATGGAGGCCGGTGTAGATAACCTCCATCCCCGCGTCACGGTAAGCGCGGGCCACCACCTTGGCCCCGCGATCATGGCTGTCAAGCCCCGGCTTGGCGACCAGGACTCTCACCTTGCCCTGGGTCATCGTGATCCTCCCTCGCCCTGTCTCAAAAGATCGCCGGCTCGCGATACTGCCCGAACTCCTCGCGGAAGACGTCGATTATCTCGCCCAGCGTAACATAGGCCTTGACCGCCTTGAGCAGCACAGGCATCAGGTTCCGCTCCGTCCGCGCGGTGGTCCGGACCTCGTCGAGGGCCTCCCGCACGGCGTGAGGATCGCGCCTCTCCTTCACTTCGCGGAGACGGTCAAGCTGTCTTTGCTCCACCTCGGGAGAGATCCTAAGGAGCTCGATCCTGGAGGGCTCGTCCTCGACGTAGCAGTTCACGCCGACCACGGACAGCTCGCCCGACTGGGCCTGCCGCTGGTAGCGGTAGGCGGCGTCGGCGATCTCGCGCTGGAAGAACCCCTTCTCAATGGCCGGCACAACCCCACCAAGGGCCTCGATGCGCTCGAAGTAGGCCAGGGTCTCCCGCTCCATGTCGTCGGTGAGGCTCTCGATGAAGTAGGCGCCGGCCAGGGGGTCGATGGTGTTGGCGACTCCGGTCTCCTCGGCCAGAACCTGCTGGGTTCGAAGGGCGATCTTCACCGCCTTCTCGCTGGGCAGAGCCATGGCCTCGTCCATCGAGTTCGTGTGCAGGGACTGTGTGCCACCCAAAACGGCGGCCAGGGCCTGGTAAGCCGTTCGAACAATGTTGTTCTCCGGCTGCTGGGCGGTAAGGGAGACTCCCGCCGTCTGAGTGTGGAAGCGCATCATCCAGGAACGAGGGTCTTTCGCCCCGTAGCGATCCTTCATGCCCCGGGCCCAGATGCGGCGGGCCGCCCGGTACTTGGCGATCTCCTCGAAAAAGTCGCTGTGGGAGTTGAAGAAGAACGACAGTCGGGGAGCGAAGGCGTCCACGTCTAGACCGGCGGCCACGCCGGCCCGGACGTACTCAAACCCGTCGGCCAAGGTGAAGGCCAGCTCCTGTACGGCCGTCGAGCCGGCCTCGCGGATGTGGTAGCCGCTGATAGAGATGGTGTTCCACTTCGGAACCTTCTCCGTGCCGAAGGCGAAGGTGTCGGTAATCAGGCGCATCGACGGCGTGGGTGGGAAGATGAAGGTCTTCTGGGCGATATACTCCTTGAGGATGTCGTTCTGAATGGTGCCGTTAAGGACCTCGGAGGGTATCCCCCGCTTCTCGGCCACGGCGATGTACATGGCCCAGACAATCGGCGCCGGGGCGTTGATGGTCATCGAGGTCGAGACTTCGTCAAGAGGAATGCCGTCGAAGAGAAGCTCCATGTCGGCCAGGGAGTCGATGGCCACGCCGAGTCGGCCCACCTCGCCCTTGGACCGCGGGTTGTCCGAGTCGTAGCCGAGGAGGGTCGGGAAGTCGAAAGCCACCGACAGTCCGGTCTGGCCGTGCTTCAGGAGGTACTTGTAGCGGGCGTTACTCTGCTCGGCCGTTCCGAAACCGGCGAACTGGCGCATGGTCCAGAGGCGACCCCGGTACATGGTGGCGTGGACGCCGCGGGTGTAGGGGGGCTGTCCGGGCTGGCCGAGGTCGCGAGCGTGGTCGAGCCCTTTGGTGTCCTCGGGACCGTAGAGAGACTTGATCTCGCGATCCGAGATGGTGATGAAGCGGTCCCGGCGCAGGCCGCTGGTGGGCCTGGGCAGAGGCATCTCGACGGCCGCGGTTTCCGCTGGGCCGGATCGAGCGGCGCCCGGGCCGCGGGACACGGCGGGGTTCTTGCCTCCCGGCCCACAGGGAACGCCGACCTTAGGATCGTCAGCCACGACTTAGGTACCTCCCTACACTGGAAAGGCCGCTACAGCGGGATGCATCAGGCCAATCAAACGTGAGTCAGTTCGCTCATGGGTCAGGCCTTCCTGCCTCATCCGGTGATGGCATCACCTGGATAGACCCGATGTACTCTCTCACGCGAAAACCAGCGCCGAGTTCCCGGGCGATCTCCCGGCAAGCGTCGACGTCGACCTCGGGGATTCTGACCACGGTCAGGACAACCCGGTGGCCTTGCCGGACAGCCTCGCCGGCGAAAGCCAGAACAGCCGGGTAGGCCCGCTCGCCAAAGACCGGGTGGCAAACCTCCTGGTAGGTGGTGTTGTCCTGCGCGTTGAGGCTGATGGAGAAAGTGTCCACCAGTCCGGCCAGTTCGGGCAGGACATCGCGGTCGTGGTAGAGGTTGGCCTGGCCGTTTGTATCGACCCGGATCGGGGTCTTAAAACGGCGGCGGATGTCCCGGGCGATCTCGGCCAGAGCCTCCACCCTAACCAGCGGTTCCCCGTAGCCGCAGAAGACGATCTCCTTGAAGCGGTCCGGCGACTCGATGGCTCGGACGTAGTCAGCGGCGGGCGCCTCCCGCTCAAGCCAGAGCGACGCTCCGGCCACGCCGGGACCCGCCCGCCGGACGCAGAACACGCAGTCGTTGGCGCACCGATTGGTGAGGTTGACGTAGAGGCTGTCGCCTATTGGATAAATGAGCTGACCCATTCGGCCAACCCTCCCGGCTGGTTACTCCCGCCCCGTGGGGTCAGCGAGTCCCACCTGGCCTGAGCCAGTTCTCCCCGTACCTCATGATCACCAGACCCAGGCCAACGGCAAGGAAACCCCAGACCCGAAGATAGGACCAGATCCAGATCATCGTGATCGCGCTGGCGACGCACACGGCCAGGCCTATCTCCCGGATACCGATGACCCCGAAGAGAGGAAACAGCCCGGCCACACGCTCGCGGAGACCGCGTTTGGGACCGTGTCTGAGAACCTCCTTGGCCAGGCGCTGGTTCATCTCGGCCAGCGGCCGAGCCGGCTTTCGCGCGGCCTTGGCCTGTTCGGAGCCTTTCCCGGGGGCCTTCTTCGATTTCGCCGCGTCCTCTGCGTGGGGTCGGGATCTCAGAGGGGTCTTGCCGGCGAAGACACTCTTCTTCTCCTTGTCCCTGGGGCTCAACGCTTCTACCTCCCTAAAGCAGGTCTACCCAAGCGAGAAAAGCCATGGCCACCGCCGCTACGGCGTAGCCTGTCCCCGCGAGATCAAGCGATGGCTTGGCATCGACGACTCCCGAACCGCCCGAGGCGGTCTGTCCCGCGAGAAGGACGACGAGGGCCAGGGGCTGACCGAGATAGAACAAAAGCCCCGCCGCGGTGCCGTAACCCAGCCCGGTGATCACGACCAGAGCGAGGAAAGCCGCCGGGACCACCCAGCTCCCGGCCCGAGGGTCGGCCGACGCTTGGAGAGAGGCGGAGGCAACCCAGAGCCCCACGCCGACCAGGGCCGCCAACCTGGCGCCCCAGCCGGGCCCACCCGTCACCGTCCAGGCTAGGGCCGGAAGAAGGCCAACCGCGAGGCCGGTCAGAGCGGGCGTCCTCCACCACCGGTTGAGCCGAGCCGGGGGGTCCGGAGAAGACAGGACCTGGGACAGTGGCGCGAGCACGGCCACGACCACGAGTCCGGCGATAAACAGGATGAGACTGCCCAGGGCGGCCCCGATTCCCGCCGGGATAGTCAGAACAACGGTCAGAAGAAGGACGGGTGACCCAATGACCAAACCGAACCACTCGGGCCGCTGACGGCGGGCGCGGCCAAGCCAGGATGCGTCAGTCGGAAACACCGGGGGCCGCTCCTCTCGCATACCAGGTAGAGGCCCAGTCTTCCAGCGACGACAGCCCTTTTCCTTCCACGGCCCTAGGCCCAATCGAGGGCCCGGCCACAACCCCGGCAGTGCGGGCTCTCCCTGACGTTTCCGTAGCCGCAGTCGGGGCAGGTCTCCAGGACTTGCCGGCCACAGCCCGCGCAGTGAGCCGTCCCGTCCGGCAGGGGGAAGGCGCAGTACGGACACTGGCCCCGGCGCAAGCGGCTCGTGGCCAGGCGACGCGCGCTTCCCAGCCAGCGCCTGAGGGCAACGAGACCGGCCACGCAGACCGCCGATCCCGTGACCGAGATGGCAATCGGACCGATGTCTCTTAGCAAGTACCAGCCGTACTGCCCGATGAGTCCGACGGCCTGGATACCGCCGAAGCCCATGAAGCCCGTGGCCAGGATGAGGTAGCGCGCGTTGCGGCGCCGGAGCCGGAGCCAGAGCCAGACCGACAGGCCGAAGAGGGGGAAGGTGTAGCCGAACCTGAGGGCGAAGGCGATAAGCTGGTAGCGATCCTCGGCTCTCTTCGCGGCCCGGTCGACGCGATCCACGGTAGTCCGGTAGGTAGCCAGCGGTCCGAGCAGCTTGGTTTCGAGAGAGGCGCGGGCCGCGTCGGCTATCTCAAACCTGGTCGAGGCCAGCTCGAAGGCAGCGCGCGCGGTCTCGTGAGCCTGGGCGAGAGCCGGGTCGTCCACACCACGCTCCAGGGCGACGCGGTACTCCTCCCGCATGAACTCGTAGCCGGCCCGGGCCTGCTCCATCGCCGACCTGGCCTGCTCGGCGGCCTCTAGACCACGCTGGTAGTCGGTCTCGGCCTGGCGATAGGCGCTCTCAGCGGCCGGAAGACCCTCCGCGGCGGCGACGGTCATGTAGTCGGGCCGGGTTGGCAGCGAACCCAGCCTGTCGAGGATCCAGAACCCACCCACGAGTAGGAAGACAACCAGACCTATGGCCAGTAACTTTTCCGCCCGGGACGACTCGATCTCATCCATTTCGGGATGTCTCACGTCTGTCATCGGAGTCCCCTCCCGCCCCGGGTCAGCGTGCCACAGGCCCCACGCAGTATCACCCGAAGGTTTCCTCACCGTTCCACGCCGAAACCGTCCGTCCTGCGAGCGTCTATGTCGAGGAAACGAGTCCCATGGGGGAAGGATGCCCGTCTCCCACGAGAAGGAAGCCGGCCCACCGGACGGAATACCCGCGTCTGGTTGTACCGACCCAGGTAAGAGGGCAGGAGGTCAGTAGCCTATGAAGCTCTACGAGTACATGGCCAAGGAGGTCTTCGCGCGTCACGGGATACCGACCCCACCCGGCCGGATCGTGACCACCGCCGACGAGGCCGCCACGGCCTGCGGGGAGATCGGCGAAGTCGCATTGAAGGTCCAGATTCTTTCCGGTGGGCGGGGTAAGGCGGGAGGCATTCGCTTCGCCGCCACTCCCGACGAGGCCCGGCATGAGGCGGAAGGACTCCTCGGGAGCGAGGTCCGCGGGCTCAGGGTCGACCGGCTCCTAGTGGAGAAGAAGCTGCAGATAGACCGCGAGATCTACGTGGGTATCGTCGTCGACGGGGCCGCGAGGCGGCCGCTGGTCATCGCCTCGACCGCGGGCGGCGTCAACATCGAAGAGGTTCCCGAGAAGCTCATCGTCAGGCAGTTGATTGACCCGGCCTGGGGGCTCATGCCCTTCCGAACCCGCCAGATCGCCCGGCGGCTCGAGCTCCAGGGAGACCTGGCCCGGCAATTCGGTGATATCCTCGCCCGGCTGTATCGGGTCTTTCGCGCCACCGACGCCGAACTGGTCGAGATCAACCCCCTCGTCCTCCAGCAAGACGGCAAGGTCGTCGCCGCCGACGGGCGCCTCAACGTGGATGACGACGCTCTGCCGCGCCATAGCGATCTTCCCCAGGTAGAAGACGGCACCGACATCGAACGCCGGGCGAGGAAGGCCGGCTTGTCCTACGTGGAACTCGACGGCGACATCGCCGTTATGGCCAATGGGGCCGGCATCACCATGGCCACCCTCGACATCATCCAGCACTACGGCGGCCGGCCGGCCAACTTCCTCGACGCTGGTGGTGGCGCGGGAGTGGAACCCATGGCCGGGGCGATAGAACTTCTCCTTTCCCGTCGGCCCAAGGCCCTACTGGTCAACATCTTTGGCGGCATTACGCGCTGCGATGACGTGGCCAGGGCCCTGGTCACGGTGGCGGAGAAGCGTGGCGGCCTCGGCCTGCCCGTGGTCATCCGGCTGGTCGGAACCAACGAGAAAGAGGGACTGGCCATTCTCAGAGAACACGGGTTCGAGGCCTACCGGGCCATGGACGAGGCGGCGGTCAAGGTTGTCCAGGCCGCGGCGGCGAGCGGCGGGGCGATGGGGGGTGACTCCCGATGGCAGTGATCGTTGATGAACGAACCCGGGTGGTCGTGCAAGGGGCCACGGGTAACCAGGGCCGCTTTCATCTGATTCAAATGCAGGCCTACGGGACGCACGTGATGGCCGGCACCTCGCCCGGTAAGGGCGGCCAGGAAATCGGCGGTCTCCCGGTCTACGACACGGTCGAACAGGCCGCCCTGCATCACGCGGTCAACGCCTCCGTCATTTTCGTTCCGGCGGCCGGGGCCAAGGACGCGGCTTTCGAGGCCATCGACGCCGGTCTCGGCGTGGTCGTCATCGTCACCGAGCATGTCCCGGTCCATGACGCCATGGACATCATGGCCTTCGCCCGCCAACGGGGGGTTACGATCGTCGGCCCGAACACCTTTGGCATCATCTCCCCGGGCAAGACCAAGCTGGGCATCATGCCTGCGGTCGCCTACGCTCCTGGCCCGGTCGGCATCGTCGCCCGGAGTGGAACCCTGAGCTACGAGATCGCCGCGGCCCTCACCGGGGCCGGGCTCGGCCAGTCCACCGTGGTCGGTCTGGGCGGTGACCGGGTCGTGGGCCTGAACTTCGTCGAGGTCCTGCGCAAATTCGAGGAAGACAACGAGACCCTGGCCTGCGTCCTGGTCGGGGAGATCGGCGGCACGGCCGAGGAAGAGGCGGCCGAGTTCATCAAAGGAATGACGAAACCGGTCGTCGCCTACGTCGCCGGCCGCTCGGCCCCGCCGGGAAAGCGCATGGGCCACGCGGGGGCCATCATCGAACGCGGTCGGGGAACCTTCGACGGCAAGGTCAAGGCCCTCGAGGCCGCCGGGGTGAAAGTCGCCACCCTGCCCTGGGAAGTGGTCAGGCTGCTGGACGAGGTCTTGCCTTCAGGTAACGGAAACGCCAACGGGAACGGCCGGGTGGGTTCGACCGGCGGGAGGTAGTGTGACCTGAGGCTTGCTCGTCATGGCCGGCCCCTCGCCCCGGGGGAGACTGTGGCGAAGGGCCTGTTTGCGGAAGGCGGCGACAGCGCCGCGCTCGCCCTAGGCCCTGAACACCACCTGCTCCCTCTTGAACAACCCCACCGTGATCCGCAGGCAGATGAAGGCAAAGAGCAGAGACGAGGCCAGACTCAGCCCGAGGTGGCTCCAGTTGACCGTGCCCTCGAGCAGTTCCTTGTAGACGAAGATGGCGTTGAGCAGCGGGACGCCGAAGACCCACGCTGCCGCGTCACCGGCCGCCATGAACTGCGTGGCGATGCCCGGAAAGACAACCAGGAACGACACCGGGGTGAGGTAGGTCTGGGCCTCGCGGAAGCTGCGGGCGAAGAGAGCCACGGCCAGTTCCAGAGCCGCGAAAATGGCCGCGATGCCGATCGAGGCCACGGCGATGAGGGCCAGGCGCCCGATGGGCAGGGCCACAGCCACCGAGCCGCCGCCGCTCATGATCCCCAGAGCTTCGGGTCTCACGCTGAAAGCCAGGATCATGGCCACGACCGAAATGGCCGCCGAGAAAAGGGCCGTCGTGGTCACGACGACAAACTTGCCCACGACAATGGAAGTCCGCGACGGCGGCGCCGCCAGGAGAACCTCCATTGTCCCCCGCTCCTTCTCGCCGGCCGTGGCGTCGATGGCCGCGTACATCCCACCCGTGACCGCCCAGAGGGCGATCATCATGGGCATGACCATCGACAGAAAGACGCTACCCATCCTGGCCGGTGGGGCGATGTTCCGCGACGAGGTCTCAATGGGCCGCAAAACAGTCGGATCAACGCCCCGGCTGACCAGACGCCGCTCGATCACGCCGGCGCTGTACGAGCCAATGACCATCATCAGACGGTCGTGAGCCGAGGACGACTTCTGGTCGGCCGCGTCGAAGGCGATCTCGACCTCCACGGGCTTCTCGGTGGCGATCGAGGTGTCGAAGTCCGCGGGCAGCCTGAGAATGGCTTGAAGCTTCCGGGCCTCCAGGTCGGCCTCGGGGTCGGCGCTGTCGGTGATGGCTAGACCCGGCGTCTGGCCCAGGAAGGCCAGGAAGTCCCCCGCGCCTTCCAGACCCACGACGGCCACCTTGGCCACGGATTTCTCGACCTTGTCCATCTGACTTTGGACGGCCGTCGGGGCCACGAGGAGCAGGACCGGGACGATGATCAGGGGCAGGACGACCATGGCCAGCCAGGTCCGACGGTCGCGGAGAGTGTCGGTAAACTCCTTTCGGGCCACGACGGCGACATGACGCCAATTCAGGCCCGGGAAGCGCGCCCTCTTCCCGCTCATCGGCTTCCCTCCCCGAGAAGACGAACGAAGACGTCCTCAAACCTCGCCGCGGCCTGGTGGCCCTTGAGCTCACTAATGGTTCCCTCGACCAGGATCGACCCCTGGTGGATGATGGCCACCCGGTCGCAGACCTTCTCGACCTGGCTCATGATGTGGCTGGAGAAGACGATGGTCTTGCCCTGTCCCTTGGCCTCCAGAATGAACTCCTCGACGGCGCGGGACGACGTGACGTCGAGGCCGGCCGTCGGCTCGTCCAGGAGAAGGACGGGTGGGTCGCTGATCATGGCCCGAGCCACGTGGATCTTCTGTTTGGTGCCCTGAGAGAGTTGGCCGGCCCGGCGATCGGCGTACTCGTCCATGCCCAGGCGCCTGAAGAGCTCGCTTGTCCGCCGCTCGATGGCCGGCCGATCCATGTCGTTGAGTTGGCCGAAGTAGCGCAGGATTTCCCTCGGTGTCAGGCGGTCGTAGACACCCGTGTCCGTGGCCACCACACCGATGACCCGCCGCACCTTCTCGGGTTCCTTGACGATGTCGTGCCCCATCACGGTGGCCGTGCCCGACGTCGGGGCGAGAATGGTCGACAGCAGGCGTAGCGTGGTTGTCTTCCCGGCCCCGTTTTCACCGAGGAGACCGAAGACCTCGCCCGGCCGGGCCACGAAACTCACTTCGCGCACGGCCGCGACTTCCCGGCCCCCTCTTCTGACCGGACGAAACCGCTTGGTCAGGTCCAGGACCTCAATCAAGCCCTCTGCCTCGCCTTCCCGTCGTCTCGTCTTCCCATCGTCGCCCCCGTGTCGATCGCCACAGACTGGCGCTCGCCGTCAGGCGCGCGGCGCGATCGCCTTGAGGCGCGCTGTGTATCCGCATTCTAGCACCCTCACGTCGGGTCGGCCAGGGATAGCCCTTCACCCGTCGAAGCAGGGCGAAACACTTTCCCCAGGCCGGCGGGCGACATTGAGCCTGGGGTCCTGAAGGGATGATCCTCGTGCCAGAAGCAAGTCTCGACGTGGTCAGGGCCACCCGCGAGGCTACGGCCTTCCTGCGGCGCTTGATTCAGTTCGACACCACCAACCCCCCCGGGAACGAAACGGCCTGTTCCCGCTACATCGCGGAGGTCTTCGAGAAGGAGGGCATCCCGGCCGAAGTTGTGGAGCCGACCCCCGGCCGGGGGAGCGTAGTCGCCCGCCTCAAAGGCAGCGGCGCCAGGCGACCGCTTCTCCTGCTCTCCCACCTCGACGTGGTCCCGGCCGTGGCCGCCGACTGGGAGCACGCGCCTTTCGGGGGCGAGATCGTCGACGGCCAGATCTGGGGGCGGGGCGCCCTCGACACCAAGAACCTTACCGCCATCTGGATGGCCCTCATGCTTGAGATCAAGCGGAAGGGATTGCCTCTGGCCCGGGACGTTGTCTTCGCCGCTACCGCCGATGAGGAGATGGGCGGGATTTGGGGCGTGAAGTGGCTTGTCGACAATCGTCCCGAACTCCTGGACGCGGAGTTCGCCCTGAACGAGGGTGGCGGCACGGCCGTGACCATGGGCGGACGGACGATGTACGTCTATCAAACGGCGGAAAAGGGCATCTGCTGGACCGGGGTAACGGCCCGCGGCACGGCCGGCCACGCCTCGACTCCCCATAACGACAATCCGGTCGTCCACCTCGCCGGGGTCCTTCACAAGGTCGGAACCGGCCAGCTTCCGATGCACGTTACCGACACCCTCCGCCTCTTCGTCGAGAGAATGGCCGCGGCCCTTCCGAGCGAGATGAGCCAGGCCGTCAAGATGCTTCTTGATCCGGACAAGGCCGAGGCCGCCCTGGCGGTGATCCCAGACAGGCATCAGGCCAACACCGTTCGGGCCATGTCGCGGAACACCGCCTGCCCCACCGTCCTTCACGGCAGCGACAAGACCAACGTCATCCCGCAGACAGCGACGGCCCAGATCGACTGCCGCATTCTACCCGGCCAGACGCCCGAGAGTCTCCTAGCCGAACTGCGGGCCCTGATGGGTCTTAAGGGTGACCCGGGCGAGAAGATCGAGCTCACGCTCGACCGCACGGCCTTAGCCACCGAGTCGCCGCCCGACACGGCTCTGACCAAGGCCCTGGAGAGGGCCATCGCCAAACACGACCCCGACGCCTGCCTCGTGCCCTTTCTCGTTCCAGGGGGCACCGACGGACGTTTCCTCCGGCCGAAGGGCATCATCTGCTATGGTTTCTGCCCGACCCTTCCCGGCGCCGCTGAGGGCAGCGTCCACGGCATCAACGAGCGAGTAGAGATCGCAACGATGGATTTCGGCGTGAAGGTCCTCTGGGACGCCGTGACGGAAATGGTTCTCTAGTACGGAAAGCGCTGCGCGGGCTAGCGTAGGGCGGTCCCGGGCCTCCGGTCCGGGGCCGCTTCCGTTATGTCCCGGCCAGGTCAGGCCCCAGGCGTCACTCAAACCCGCTACCGCGGCCACCCATGTAGCATCTTGCGCCTAGCGCCAACAGGCAAATAGTTACTACATTGGTGACACCATCAAGCCGCACCTGCCAGGAATCCATTCCCTGCCGTCGAATCCAGTCGAAACAACGCGCTCCGGACCGACGAATAACGTCGGATTTTGGGGCTGAGGAAGGAATGATGCACGTGTCCAGAAGCGGTTTCGACACGGGGAGGGCCGGTCGCGAGGCGACGGCCTTCCTGCAGAGCCTGATTCAGTTCGACACCACCAATCCGCCCGGCAATGAGATCGCCTGCGCCCGCTACATCTCGGAGGTCTTCGAAAGGGGAGGCATCCAGTCCGAAATCATCGAGCCGGCCCCGGAGCGGGCCAGTGTGGTCGCGCGTCTCGAGGGAAGTGGGGCCAAGCGTCCGCTCCTCCTTCTTTCCCACCTTGACGTGGTCCCGGCCGTGGCCGCCGACTGGAAGCGGGCGCCCTTCGGAGGTGAGATCGTCGACGGCGAGATCTGGGGACGCGGGGCCCTCGACACCAAGAATCTCACGGCTATCTGGATGGCTCTCATGCTTGAAATCAAGCGGAAGGGCCTACCCCTGGCCCGGGACGTCATCTTCGCCGCCACGGCTGACGAGGAGATGGGCGGCGCCTGGGGCGTGAAGTGGCTGGTCGACAATCGTCCGGAACTCCTCGACTGCGAGTTCGCCCTGAACGAAGGTGGCGGGGGCGCCTTGGTCGTGGGTGGCCGGACGATGTACGTCTACCAGACGGCCGAGAAGGGTACCTGCCGCGCGGGCGTGACTGCCCACGGCACAGCCGGTCACGCCTCGATGCCCCACGACGACAACCCGGTCGTCCACCTCGGCGCGGCCCTCCACAAGGTGGGCGCCAATTCGCTGCCGATGCACGTGACCGACACCCTGCGCCTCTTCGTCAACAGGGTAGCCGAGGCCGTGCCCGACGATCTCGGCCCGACTGTCCGCCTGCTTCTCGACCCAGACCAGACCGCGACCGCCCTGGCCGTAATCGCCGATAAACACCACGCCCATGCCTTCCAGGCCATGATGCGCAACACCGCCTGCCCCACCGTTGTCCAGGGCAGCAACAAGGCCAATGTTATCCCGCAGACGGCGACGGCCCAGATAGACTGCCGCATTCTGCCCGGCCAGACCCCCGACACCCTCCTGGACGAACTGCGGGCTCTCCTGGGTCTCAACGGCCAGGCCAACGGAAAGATCGAACTCCATCTCGACCGTTCCGCTCTGGCCACGGAGTCGCCGCCGGATACCCTTCTGGCCCGGGCCCTGGAGAAAGCCGTCGCCCGGCACGATCCCGGCGCCTGCATCGTGCCCTTCCTTGTTCCGGGAAGCACCGACGGGCGGTTCCTGCGTCCGAAGGGTGTCGTCTGCTACGGTTTCTGTCCGACCCTGCACGGCACCCCCGACAGGACCATTCACGGGATCAACGAGCGGGTCTCGCTCAAGACGATGGAGTTCGGGGTCAAGGTTCTGGGGGACGCCGTGCTGGAAACGGCGCTCTAGGGCGGCAAGAAACCGAACGGCTCGAAAGCCGAGCGGTCCAGCAGCCTACTTCCGAAAGATAACAATGTACTGGTGGGCGATGTTGGGCACATAGGCGTAGGGGTAGCCGTAGGGACGTAGCCGTGAGCCGGCCTGGTACCAGACGATCTCGCCCTTGGGCGTGAAGCCGACCGTCGCCGCGCGGGAGGCCAGGTCGGCGTGGGTGAAGAGGTAGCGTCCGCTCTGGTAGGCGTTGCGGACAATGACGGCCATGTACCGTCCCGGCTCCAGCACCCGCAGGCACTCGGCGAAGACCGCCTCCATGGCCTGGAGGTAGGCCTCGTAGGACCCCAGATTCGCCAGGTCGGCCGGATCATCCGACTTCATGTCGTAGTCGGTCCGGCGATTGGCGTGAGAGCCGTCGTAACGCCCGTCACACATGGTCCGCTCCAGGTGCACGTTGTAGGGCGGATCGGTAACGATGAACTGGAAGTGTCCGTCGGGAAAGGCCCTGAGCGCCTCCCGGCAATCGCCGATCAGGAGTTCCTGGGTCTTGAGGGGCTTCCCCTCACCCGCCATCCGCTCCAGGGCCCGCCGGTAGACGTCGACCCATTTCGGGTTGATCTCGACCCCTACCGCCTCTCGCGGAGGCCCGCAGAGGGAGGCCCCCAGGAGGGTGCCGCCCACGCCGGCGAAGGGGTCGAGAACTCGCCCGGACCGCGTGGTGAAGAACTCAATGAGCTGGCGCATCAGTTCCGGCGGCTTATTGGCCCCATGAGCCTTGCGGAGTTCGTGGGCGTATTGGCTGGGGTAGGTCGTGACCAGGAGGCTCTTGGTGAAGTAGAGCCAGGCCGCCCCGGAGAGCTCGTTGAGGGTGTTGCGAGGGTCAACCGCGTCGGGCGACATCGCGGCGGGCGCAACTGGGCTCTGGGGCGAAGGACTCCCTGGCGGAACTTGACCTCTCGTCCGAGCCATAACCCCTCCCGCGACACGGTTTGCGTCAGACTTCGTGCCTTCAGGAACCCCTTCCTGCCGCCCGGCCTTGACCACGGGCCCGAAGCTCGCGGGTACGGCAAAGGGCCCGACCAAGGGCCGGGCCTTTGCCTACGCCGCTTTCTCGCCTCCGGGGTCAGGTGACAACGACTACCCGAGATTCACGGTCTCGGGCTCGAGCGCCTGCGTTATTCTTGGGTGGGTCAGGGAGAGCCTCATGATTCGAGACGGGCGACCCTGGTACTCCACGACCTCCTGGATGATCGCGCCCTGAGTTGACAGGGTGGCCATGTACTGCCTGACATTCTCCTCCGGGACGTTGAGGGTGGCCGCGCAGCATTGGGCTGTGGCCCCAAAGGTGATGGCCGACCGTTCCTGCTGGGACCTAGCGATAAAACGGATGATTTCGTCAAAGATCGGATCATTCGGGTCCAACTCCAGACGACGCAATTCGTGGACGAAAGACGCCGCGGCTTTCAACTCGCCGCTGATATTGCCTTCGATGCCGAGGACCCCGACAGTCTTTGCGTGGCGGATCTTGAGCCTGGCCACTACACCGCTGAAGTGCCCGTCACCGGTCATCAAGAGGAAGGTCGCGATATCGGGCCGGTCGAGAAGGGTTTGATAAATGTTATCAAGCATTGCAAAGTCAGTGTAACTCTTAGCTTTCCCGTCCAGCGAACCGGTTGGGGCGGAGACCGCGTCTATGCTCGCGGTGCGTAGCTTAGAGGCCTCACGCCGGAGCGGTTCAGTGTTGAAATCGCCAAACGCCGCCGCATACTCGATGCACCCAACGTCCATCGCCGCGGCGATAATCCGCTGAGGGCTGATAGGGGTTTGCCAGTAGTTTAGAGAGGTTAGGACCGCGTACTCGTAGTCTACGAACAGGGCGACGCCGGACTTCTTGGCCATGCGGATACCTCCCACTTCCCAGGGAGGCGATAAGAAGCGGCCGAGGTTCAGTTTTCAAGGTTCCTACAAGAACTGTAGTCCTCCAGGCAGGCTCGTGTCAACGAATGGCCCGGCGGCCAGCGGGACCGGTCCCAAGGCAGGACCTGGGGCAGGACTCGACCACCTGACTGGCGAACGAGCCTAGCATTCATGACGAGCGGGAACCCGACAAAAGAGAGGAGATAGACCATGAAGGTCAGCAAGTGGTTGGTCCTCACCTGCTTGGCCGTGTTCTTGGGCATCCTCGCGACGGGCAGCCTGACCCTGGCTTGTTCCGCCACTCCTCCAAGAAGCCTGACCCCCGCGCCGCAGGGCAACGCGGTCAAGCTCACCTGGCTCCCGCCTGAGTCTCTTGGCGGGCTCACCATCGCGGGCTACTACGTCTTCCGGGCCGCGACGCCGGGCGCCTACAACTGGAACTCACCCCTGCACGACTTCGCCATCAAAGAGTGCGCCTACGTCGATTCCACGGCTCAAGCCGGACGCACCTACTACTACAGCGTCAAGGCCTTCTTCACCAACACCGACTCGACGGGACCCTCGAACGAGGTTTCCTTCATCGTAGGCCAGGCCGGCATTGTCATCACCGTGGACAGTCCGACGGCCTACGTCAACGGCCTGGCCGTAACCCTGGAAGCCCCGCCGACCATCGTCAACGGTCGGGTTCTGGTTCCTTTCCGGTTTCTCGCCGACTCGCTTGGGGCCGCGATCACCTGGGACCAGGCGACCCAGCAGGTAACGGCGACCTTCGGCGGAGTGACCGTGATCCTGACCGTAGGTGTCCAGACGGCCTACGTCAACGGCGTGGCAGAGGAAATCGACGTTCCGCCGCAGCTTAAGAACGGACGCGTCCTCGTCCCTCTGCGGTTCCTAACGGAGCACTTCGGCTGGCAGGCCAAGTGGGATAGCTCGTCCTACTCAGCGACGATAACATCCGCGCCGGAGTAGGGCACTGGAGTCGCGCAAGCCGGCCGAGTCGCGTAGAAGGTCTGGATTGCGACATTGCGAAGGGGCGGGATCTCCCCCGCCCCTTTCTTCTTCTCTTGCGCCATCTGCGTCCAATCCCGTTCCTGGGGGGCCTCACCCCGTTCCGAGGAGGAGGCATCACCCCGTTCCGAGGAGGCGTTCCGCTCCCCTACCCCTCGACGCGACCGCCGCGTCGGCTGCGGTCGTGGCCGCTTCTCCCGTGACGCTTGCCGCCGCGACCTCCCCCTCTACCGCGCCATCGATGAGGGCCTGCCTCTCGGCTACGGCCGGTAGGGCCCGGACGTGGACGACAGACCGACGGATTCTGTCGACGATGTCCCTGACTTCGTCGTAGGCGTTGCGAATCATGGTCGCTCCGCGCTGGATGCTATTGTCCAGGATCTTGTCCAGAGAGTCCACGTTTCTCTCGATGTCGGAGAGGGCGTGATCCAGGCTATCGAGGTCCACGCTCCGCGAGTAGCGCAAGTGAAGGTTGTAGAGGTTCAGGACGTAGGGCACGATCATGCTATAGGGCATGATGATCACGCCCTCACGGTAAGCCTCGAAGGTTATCTCCCCGCAATAGGGGTAGACGGCGTCAGGAACGGCGGCGATGGCCTTCTCCGTGGTCGTGAGAGGGTCGATGTACTGGGCCACCTCCCGGATTTTCCTTCTGAGCTGGGCCCGCACCTCGGTCACGGTCTTCTGCCTGGCCGCCTCGTCGGTCTCCTCCGCCAGCCGTTCGATGGCCGCGGTCGCCGGCCACTTGGAGTCGATGGGCATCCGGCGGTTGGAGCCGGCCAGAACGAGAGCGTACTCCACGACCTTCCCCCGGACGGTGAAGTTCCGTTCCACCATTTCCGGGGGGAAGCTGGAGAAGGCGTCGTCGAGGATATTCTCTCCGGCCGCGCCCTTCGATGGCGTCCCGGCCAGGACGGCCTCCAGATGGCGGACGGCTCGCGCGACCTGGTCGTCCCGCTGCTTCCGCTCCACCAGTTCGGTCCTGACTTCCTGGACGAGTTTTTGGGCCTCGATGACCTCCCGCCTCAAAAGGGCCTGCTCGTTCTGGATGACCTGTTGGGTCTGGAAGGTCTTCTCCGCCAGACCGGTGGCCAGACCGGACGTCGTAACCTCGACCCGCTCGCGCAGGTGGCCGAGGTGGGTCCGGAATTCGGCCTGGGCCTCGCTCAGGGCGCCGAGCCATTGCCGGACCTGGCCCAAGTCGGACGTAGCCCCGTCCAGGGCCTGGGTCAAATTGTGGGTCAGGTTGTCGAGTTGGGCCTCAAGTCTACCGCCTCCGGACGGGCGGCGGAGAAGGTAGGCCACGGTCGCCACAAGGGCAGCGGCGGACAAGACCGCCAGAAGAAGCTCGCCTCCAGAGAACTGGCCGGCCATGCTCGGATCACCCGCCTTCCGCCCGGGCGCACTTGCGGCAGCGGGCCTCGTACTTCTCCGAGCCGCCGATCTCCTTCAGGTCGGATGTTGTCGTGGCCCGGCCAAAGGAGATCCAGGCCTCGTCACCGCAGCAGACACAGATGGCCCGCAGCTTCACGGCCTCCTCGGCCGTCGCGGCCAGAGCGGGCATGATGCCGAAGGGACGACCGTAGCGGTCCAGGTCGAGTCCGGCGGCAATGACGGTCTTCCCTTGATCGGCCCAGTCATTGGCCGCCTGGATCAGGCCCTCGTCAAAGAACTGGGCCTCGTCGATGATGATAACGTCGGTGTCCGGCGAAACCGCGGCCAAAAGCGCGGCCGTGCTGGACACGGGCTTGGCCTTGACGGACAGACCGTCGTGGGTCACGATCTCGCTTCTGGAGTACCGTCCGTCGTCGAACTTAAAGCACTGAACCTTCTTGCGGGCCGCTGTCGCCCGGAGGACCTCGCGGAACAGAGCCATGGATTTCTGCGCGAACATGCTTCCCCAGTAGACTTTAAGCAAATCTACCTGTCCTCCCGTTCCCGGCCGCCTTGAGGCGACCTCGCCCTGCCTGGCCAGAGTTCGCCGGTAGTGCGATCCCTCCTGTGGGTGGCTCGCCTGGCAGGACTCCGCGGCCGAGTGCCAAAGTGTAGTCACCTCTGGTCGAACGGAAAACGAGCCGGTCGCCCGCAACTAGACCGGTTGTCTGGGACAATCTAGGTCAAGGAGCGCGAGACTTTGAAAAACCGGAAGGTTGTTTGGATCTCCGTTCTGCTGGTCGTCGTGGTCTTGGGGGCTCTCGTCGGCTTCCGGGCTGTCAGCGTGTCGGCCAGGCTCAGCCGCGAGGCGGCCGCGGCCTACGCCACGGCCAAGGTTACCCGTGCCTCTCTCGAGGTCGCGGTGGCGGGAACGGGAACGTTGGCCGCCGAGGTCCGCCAGGATTGCGTCGTCACCGCCGGCGGCAAGGTCCTCTCCGTACTGGTCGAGCCTGGTCAAACGGTCAAGGCCGGCCAAACCCTGGTGATCCTGTCGAACGAGTCGCTGGCCGACCAGGTCGAGCAGGCTCGTCTGGAGTTTCGGCTGGCTCAGATGGACCTCGACGGCATGACCAAGCCGGGGGGTGGTCTGGCCACCGCCGCCGACCTGGCCGCGGCCCAGGCCGCGGTGGACAACGCCCGCCTTGCGGCTGATCGGGCCCAGGACAATGTCGATCACCTCACCGTGCGAGCCCCCTTCGACGGTCGGGTTTCGGGTCTGGGAGCTGAGATAGGCGACGACGTCGCCGCCGGAACCACACTCCTAGCCGTGGCCAGCGCCGACAGGCTCAAGGCCCTCCTGTCCGTGCCGGAAAGCGAGATCAAACACGTGGCCATCGGCGAAGAGGTCACGGTGACCGTTAGCCCGCTAGGCCGCGACCTGCGAGGACACGTTTCGGCCATCGGGGCCCAAGGAACGGCCGGCGAGCGCGGCGGAACCTTCTACCAGATAACGGTGGCTTTGGATGACGCCGACCCTCTGGCGCGGGGTGGGATGTCCGTGAAATCCGACCTCGACACGGGGGGTTCTTGGCCCAGCGACACGATCACGGTCGCGGGGGTCCTGGCCTACGCCCACTTTGAACCCTTAGTGACCGCCACCGGTGGCCTCGTCACCTCGGTGAGCGTGTCCGAGGACGAGATCGTCTCGTGGGACCAGGTCCTCATGACTCTGGTCAGCGACCAGGCCCAGGCGGCTCTGACCTCCGCTCGGGCCGAACTGGCCCGGGCCGCGGAGAAACTGACCCAACTCACCGATCCGGGACCGTCCTCTTATCCCCTGGCTCAGCTCGAGAAGCAAAAGCTCCGAGTGGCGGAGGCCGCCTTGCGCCTGGGTGGGCTTGAGCGCCAACTGGACGATCTCACGGTGAAGGCCGACTTCGACGGCACGGTCACGGAAGTGGCGGTCTCGGTAGGAGAGCGGGCCCCACCCAACATGAGGGTCGCCGCCCTGGCCAACCTCAGCCGGGTGAGAGCCATCGTGACCGTGGACGAACTCGAGGTGGCCGAGTTGGCCGTCGGGCAAGCTTCCGTCGTGCGCATCGACGCTCTGCCCGGCGAGACCTTCGTCGGAGTTCTCGAAAGCATGTCCCTCGAAGGAGTTCTCCGCGACGGAGTCACCAGCTACGAGGCTCGAGTCGCCTTCGACGGGGACGCCCGGATGCGGACGGGCATGAGCCTGTCGGTCTCCATCCAGGTCGCCCGGCGCGAGAACGCCCTCGTCGTCCCGGCCGAGGCCGTCTACGGCGCGGGAAAGGAAGCCTCCGTTCAGGTGTTGGTCGACGGCAAGCCCGAGGCCCGCCCGGTTGTCGCCGGCCTCAGCAACGACACCTACACCGAGATCGTCGAGGGCCTGGTCGAGGGCGAGACGGTGGTGACGGGCTCGCTGGAGACGAACACCAATCCCTTCGGGCCCCAGAGCGGACATCCGTCCGGGGTACCGGGAGGCAGCAGCGGGGGTATGGGAAGCGGCGGTGGAGAGTAGTGGCGGAGACGCCCCTGCCCACCGTGCCGCGGGCGCCCCTGCTTGAACTCCGAGGCGTCGGAAAGACCTACGGAGAGTCGGGACTGGCCGTCTCGGCTCTGCGCGGGGTCTATCTCCGCGTCCAGGCCGGCGAACTCATCAGTATCATGGGACCCTCCGGATCCGGAAAGTCAACCCTGATGAACATCCTCGGCTGCCTCGATCGCCCGAGCGAGGGGACCTACCTCATTGAGGGCCGCGACGTCTCGACCCTAACCGACAACGAGCTGGCCGAGATTCGCAATCGCAAGATCGGCTTCGTTTTTCAAACCTTCAACCTCCTCCACCGCTCGACGGCCATGGATAACGTGGAGCTACCCCTAATCTACCGGGGCTTGCCGCGGACCGAACGCCGGCGGCTGGCCCGCGAGGCCCTTGTGGTGGTGGGAATGCCTCACCGCCTCACCCACCGCCCGGCCCAACTCTCCGGTGGCGAGCAGCAGCGGGTGGCCATCGCCCGAGCTCTGGCCGGAAGCCCGAGGCTCATTCTGGCCGACGAGCCGACGGGCAACCTTGACTCGCGCACGGGTGAGGAAATCATGGGCATTTTCCAGAGGGTCAATAGCGAGTTGGGGGTTACCGTCGTCCTGGTGACCCACGATCCCCTGCGGGGCAAACAGACACGGCGCCTGGTCCAGGTCCGCGACGGCGAGATTGTCGAGGACGAACCGGTGTCTGAGGCGGAGTTCCGGCTGGCCGAGCCTTGGGCGCGGGCGACCGCCGAAGCGACGCGGGCAGCCGCGGAAACGGCGCGAGTAACCACCGAACCGGAGAAGGTTGGTGCGCCCCGGTGAGAATCTTTGAAAGCCTGCGCCTGGCCCTGGACGGCCTTCGGGCCAACAAGATGCGAAGTTTCCTGACCATGCTCGGCGTGATCATCGGCGTGGGCGCGGTCGTCACCCTGGTCTCGGTGGGGACGGGCGCCAGCCAGGAGGTCACCTCCCAGGTCGAGGCCTTGGGCTCCAACCTGGTCATCGTCCTTCCGGCTTCCGCGCGAGGTCGCGACCTCAGGGTCGAGGATGTGGCCATGATCGAGGCCCGGGTGGATGGAGTCCTGCGGGCCATGCCGTCCTTGCGGAAGGGCTCAACCGTCGTGTGGGTCGGCCGGTCCATCGACACCGACGTGGTCGGGACCACGGAGATCATGCCCGCCGTCCAGAGCCATCCCGTGAGAGAAGGTCGCTTTCTTTCAAGCCAGGACATTCTGTACCGGCGCCAGGTGGCGGTCCTCGGCTCAAAGGCCAAAGACAATCTGTTCGGCCTGCGCGATCCCATCGGCCAAGAAGTCTACATTATGGGCTACCCCTTCACCGTCGTCGGCGTGATGACCGCGAAAGGCGAGGGCGGGCTTTTCACGCCCGATCCCGACGACCAGGTCGTCATCCCGATCTCCACGGCCCAGCGGATTATGGGCACGACCCGGGTGGGCAGCATCTACGTCAGTGTCGACTCCGACGCCAACGCCGACCTGGTCACCAGCCACATCAAACGTCTTCTGGAAATCCGCTTCAATGACGCCGAAGCGGTCCAGGTCTTCAGCCAGCAGCAGATTCTGGCCGCCGTCGGCAGTGTTACCGGCATTCTGACCCTCCTCCTCGGGGCCATCGCCGGCATTTCCCTCCTGGTCGGCGGCATCGGAATCATGAACATTATGCTCGTCTCGGTGACCGAGCGGACACGGGAGATCGGCATCCGGAAGGCCGTCGGCGGCAAGTACCGCGACATTCTGGCCCAGTTCCTGGTGGAGTCGATCATCATCAGCATCACGGGCGGCATCATCGGCATCCTCCTAGGGATGCTTGGTTCACAGGCCATCGCTCGTCTGGGCAACATCCCGTCGGTGGTCTCTCTGAGCTGGGTCATGATCGCCTTCGGTTTCGCCGCCGCCGTGGGTCTCTTCTTCGGCATCTACCCAGCCATGCGGGCCGCCCGCTTGGACCCCATCCAGGCCCTGCGGCACGACTGAGGGCCCGCGGCACGACTGAGGCCCCGCGGCACGACTGAGGGCCCGCGGCCGCATTGTTCACACTCTGTTAATGAACCCGAAAGCCTCCGGCAAAGGTTATGGGAGAGAATTACCTTAGTGGGGCCGTCGGGCCCCAAGCGTGCCCAGGGCGCCGGGGAAAGCGCGAAGGAACCCTCTAAGCGCCGGGGCGGATGCGAAGGAGGTCATGACAGATGAAACTGACAGCATCGGTACGCGCAAGGATCTTGGCCGTCATTCTAGGTGCCGTCGTCGTGGTCGGGATTCTCGGGACGACCGCCGCCGCCGGTCTTCTCTCGATGAACTCGGTCGGAGAGCCGGCGCTTCTAGCGGATGAACCGCAAGGCGACCCCGCTCTCCCGGGTGAGGGTGGCCCGGGTCTAGACGGCGGTCGGCCGGGGGCGCCCCCCCGTACGCCTCCACCTCTCACCCCTGAGCAGCAGGAGATTCTCGATCGGGTGGTGGGCTACGTGGCCAGCCTCGCCGACATCCTCGACGAGGCATCCACCCTCGCCTCCAGCGGCGACTGGGATCAATGTGGCGCCAGACTTCTCGACTACGTCTCCACGATGAGCGGGCTAGAGGCGGCGGTGGACGAGTTTGTGGCCACCCTGCCCGCGCCGGACTCCCAGGGACAGGTCCGGGGACAGGTCCGGGGACAAGTGCAGGAGCAGGTCCGGGGACAGGTCCGGGAACAAGTGCAGGGGCAGGTCCGGGAACAGAAAGAGGGAGGCCCCGGTCCCCGCATCTATCTCGGCCCGATCCTTGCCGATCTGGCCGGCCAGGGTGAGGCTCTGGCGGCTATCTGGCAGGCGCTGCCCGAAGCCAACCGTGTTTCGGTTCGGGAGGCCGTCAATGAGGCCGTCTCGGCCAGCGACAATCCTCGCTTCTGGGCCCTCCTCGTCCGCCTTGTCCGTGGGGAGGGTCCGCGGGATCCGGCTCAGCTCCGCGAGTGCTTGGAGAGGGCTCTCCAGCGGGCGGAGGACAGCCTGACTCGGACCCGCCAGGAGGTTACCCGCCTCACCGAGCGGATCGCCAAGCTTACCGAGCGGATCGCGGCCGAGACCGACCCGGACCGCCGCCACAACCTTGAGGATCTCAAGCACCTGGCCGAACTCGAACTTCAGGTTTGCCAGGCCCGGATCGCCCGGGACGAGTTCGCCATCCAGACTCTCCAGGAACGGTTGGCCGGTTTGCCCGCGGACAGCGGCAACTAGCGGGAGCCGCGGACTATCGCGCGATCATCACGCGTCGCCGAGGCGAACGGCTCTCAACTCTCGTAGCGGCGCCGAGGCCGCCCCGAAGGGGGCGGCCTCGGCGCACGGCGGCCTACATCCGTCGCCGCAACCGCACGTAGTTCCGGTAGCGGTCCTCGTCGATCTCTCCCTGCTCGACCGCGACCTTCACGGCGCACTTTGGCTCGTGGGTGTGGGTGCAGTTCCGGAACTTACACCCGGCCGCGGCCGCCTCGATCTCGGGAAACACGCCGGCCACATCGTCCGCGGTGTCTTCGAACAGACCCAGTTCACGGATACCGGGTGTGTCGGCCAGGTATCCGCCGCCCGGCAGCGGGTAGAGACGGCTTGACGTCGTGGTGTGCCGTCCTTTCCCGGTCCAATCGTTGACCGATCCCGTCCGGATGGAGTACTCGGGGAACATCGCCGTGAGGAGAGTGGACTTGCCCACTCCGGACTGCCCGGCCAGGCACGAAATCCGCCCCGCCAGACGTCCCTTAAGCTCGGCGATCCCTCGCCCATCGATGGCGCTGGCCAGGATCACTTCCACCCCGCTCTGGGTCAGCGGCACTACCCACGACTCCACGACCCGCGGCGCCTCAAGATCGCACTTGTTCACGACCACGAGAGCCTCCATGCCGCAGCGGCGGGCCGTGGCCAGAAACCTCTCGGTCAGCCGGCGCTTGAACTCGGGCTGGTGAGTGGACTGCACCACCACGAGTTGGTCCAGGTTGGCGGCAATGACGTGGGGCAGACCGCGGAACCCCGGGCGGGCCAACTCGGTCCGGCGGGGCAACCCCGCCTCAATGGCCCCGATCCCCTCGGGCAGGCGCTCCACGAGGACCTCGTCACCCACGACGACCAGGTTTGACGCTCTGAGCCGCCTCTTCTTCATTCGCCCGCGGAGCACGCAGAGGACCTCGTCCCCGCCAAGCTCGACCCAGAATTGGGCGCCCTCGGCCCGCGTCACCAAGCCCTTCTCGGTCCGTCCGCCCGGCCCGCGTTCCCCGACGTCAGCACCGGCGGAGGGAGGAGCGGAGGCGCCCTTAGACAGCAAGGTAGCCGCCCCCGGGCAGCGGGTAAAGCTCCCCGGTCGACTCCCGTAGATCGTAGCCCGGGTAGAGAGCCTGGATCAGGCTGGTCTTGCCGGCCCCCGCTACGCCCACCAGGGCTGAGAGTCGCCCCTCCAGCCTGGACCGCAACTCGGGAAGACCCTGCCCGCTCGTGGCGCTGGTCAGAACGACCTCCGCGCCCCGCTCGACCAGCCCCGCCACCCGCGACCCAGTAGACCGCTCATCCTCAAGGTCGCACTTGTTGATCACCAGGACAATCTCCGGCCGCGACCCCGCCGGCCGCCGGAGGGAACGTTTCAGGCTCGACCCCGCCGCCGCGATGACGACGACCTGGTCCAGATTGGCCACCGCCACCCGGCGCCTGCCGTTCGTCCCCAGCCTGACCACCTCGCCTCGTCTGGGCCGAAAGCCCACGATGGCGTAGGTCGTGTCGGGCCGCCGCTTCATCTCAACCTCATCACCCGGGAGAACCCGGATCCCGCGCCCCAGGCACGGAACCGCTTCGCCCAGGTAGTCCACCCAGATCCGCGAACCTTGGGCCCGGGTCACTACCGCTACTCCTATCAACGCTGAAACCTCCCTCGAAATAGAAGCGGCCACAGGCACCCTACCTGCCCCGTGGCCGACAACTGATGACCATAAAGACGACCACGGGCTTGGCCACCCGTGGCCGCTATGACCGACTCTCTAGCCGCCTACCGCGGCTGCCTGCCTTTGACAGGCCTAGAGCGGGCCCACCGACCCGGACGAGTGGCTACGAACGCCGGTGCGAGCGAAAACCCTGACCATCCTCGGCATCCAAAGCCACCTCCTCCGAGAACGTAATTACCACGTTGCCCATTCTACCTGCGGGAGAGCTTCCTGTCCAGCCGTTTCGAGGGACCCACGCCGGATTTTTTGAGTCAACCGCCCGGGTCAAGGCCCCGCCCACTCCCCTCCCCCGACCCTCCGGTCCAACCCCGCCCGCGGGTCTTGCCTCAAATTAATCTGACCCGCATTTGCCCGGATTGCCGGACTTGGCTAGAATATGCCGTGAGCATCGAGGCCGGGCATCGGACGGCCCGCAGTCGGAAGGAGTGTGGGACGGATGAAGAACCTAAAGGGAACCCGGACCGAGGCGAACCTCAAGGTGGCCTTCGCCGGCGAATCGCAGGCCAGGAACAAGTACACCTACTTCGCGTCAGTGGCCCGGAAGGAAGGCTACGAGCACGTCGCGGCCGTGTTCGAGGATTCAGCCGGCAATGAGCGGGAGCACGCCAAGGTCCTCCTGAGGTTCCTCGGCGGGATAGGCGACACCGCCGCCAATCTGGAAGCGGCGGCCGGTGGAGAGAACCATGAGTGGACGGAGATGTACCCTGGTTTCGAGAAGATCGCACGCGAGGAGGGCTTCCCCGAGATCGCCGAAGTCCTGAAGGCCGTCGCCGTGGCCGAGGCCGCCCATGAGGCCCGGTTCCGGGCCATCCGGGAGGCTCTGGCCAAGGGAACCCTGTTCGCCAAGGGTGAGAGCCGGGAGTGGCGCTGCCGGAACTGCGGCTACGTCCACAAAGGTCCGGGGGCGCCCGAGACCTGTCCGGCCTGCGGTCACCCGAAGGCTTTCTTTGAGCTCAGGTGCGGCTGCTTCTAGAAAGAGTCGCCGGCAGCGCGGTCCGGCCCAGTTGTCCTTGACCTGGAGGCCTCTCGATGAGCGAAGGTACCCCTCGGCGATCCGCCTGGCGGGGGCAGGATAAGCGGCCGGTGCTGAGGCTGGCCCCGACAAGGGCTGACGCGGTCGCCGGGGTGCTGGCCGTCGTTGGGCTTGCGGCCATCATCGGCGTGCTGGTCTGGTCGTGGCCGAGTCTACCGGCGAAGGTTCCGATTCACTTCGGGTTCTCCGGCGTTCCTGACGCCTGGGGCGCCCGGAGCTTCCTTCTCCTCTTTCCTGGCCTGGCCCTGGTCATTCACGTCGGCCTGTCGATCATGGCCTTCTACCCGCACACCTTCAACTACCTGTGGCCAATAACAGAAGACAACGCCCCAAGCCAGTACCGGTTGGGGAGTTCCCTGATGCGCTGGCTCAGAACGTGGGTCATCTGGGGCCTGGCCTACGTGCAGTGGCGGCAGGCGTGGGTGGCTCTCGGCCGGTCCACTAGTCTCGGAACGTGGTGGGCGCCGGTGTTGGTGCTGGTCACCCTGAGTATCGTCACGACCTACCTCTACATCGGCAGCAAGACGGCCGGGCCGCCCTAGGCGCGGAAGCGAGCCGTCGTGGCGACGGGCGCCGGGCGGATCGCCCAAGGCTAGGTGGAGTGTTCGCCGGCCCGGGTGGCCCTGATGATCCAATCCCTGCTCCAGGCCACACGCCCCGCGCCGGTGGCGAAACCGGGAAGCCGGGCGGCCCGGCGACAGACGTCTTGCAGGTAAGATCGGGCGAAGGATGCCAGCCTGGCCTCCCCCCCACCCCCGGCTCGCCGTACCGCGTCCTCGGCCAGGCCGCGGAGCTGGGACAGCGACCACAGAAGCGGGGGCGTGAAACGCGGTTCTTCGACCTCGAGTATCGGCGCGGAGTTCGATTGGACGGCCAGTTCGCGGAGGCGGTCAACCACCCACCGGGCCGGAACTTCGCGGTACATCTCCTCGCCACCCAAGTAGGTTAGACCCGCCCACCAGCGCTGGATGGTCCGAACAACCTCCTCCTCCGCCGTCCGGCAGACCGTCAGGGGCTCGAGCCCGGTTAGGACCAGGAGGCCTCCAGGGGCAAGCCGGCCAACAAGGCCCCGGAGGAGATCGATCTCGCGGAAGGGGCGATGACCCGCCGCGGCGGCCAGGAGGTAGTCGCCGACAATCAGGTCGCACCCCTCGCCGGCGAGCAGGCCGGGATCGCCTAGATCGCCCTGGACAAACCGAACCCGGGCGCAAAGATCGGACGGTAGCCGCCCCTTCGCGGTGGCGAAAGAACTCTCATCCACACTCACCGAGTGAAGCTCGACCGGACGGAACTCGGCCAGGATCTCGGTCATCAGACCCCCGCCTGTCCCGGCGTCAAGAACCCTGCCCCGGGCCCGGGTGTCTCCATGGAGGAGTTCCTTGACGACCTCGATTCTCGACATGATCGTCTCCTTTCGCCTCCGCGACCCCGGTCCGCGCCCGCCGATGGCGACGACACGGCTACCAGACGAAAAGCGACCCCAGCACGGCCGGGACAACGCGCATCCCCAGGACGATGACAGCCGAGGACAGGGCCGGCCAGAAGATGCTCCGGTCGGCGTCCTGAATGAAGGCCGCGACCAGGTAGAATGTTCCGTAGTAGCCCAGGACCCCGAGGTACCGTCCCCAGCCGTAACTCCCCAGACCCGGCTCCAGCACGCACGCGGTCCAGACCAGAGCCGCGACCGCGCCGACAACGATGGTGATGGCCCGGGCCAGGATCGCGCGGGACGCCACGGAGGTCGCGACACGCTCCCCCGCCCCTCCACCCTCCCCCATCCCGCGGCCCCGGGCCGGCGAGCGAATAGCGCGATCGCGGGCCAGAGAGTGGATGCCTCTGCCCAGGCTGGGCATGAGCACCCCAAGGAACAGGGGCAGTGTCAGGAGGTTGGTGACAAGGAGCCGCAGGCTCGCGTCAAGGGTGGTCACGAGTTCTCGGGCGAAGGATCCGGGCGTGAGCCGGGGGAAGGACCAGATGAGAAGCAAGAAGACGGCCCAGGGAACCGAGGCCCGAAACGCGGGCGCCACCGCGGTCCAACTCGACTTGGTCAGGGACAGCCGCGGACCGGCGTCTTTGACCCGGGCCAACCGCGGCACAAGAAGAGCGACGATCAGGTAGGGGGTCAGCCGGGCATACCAGAGGACGTTGAACAGGAGAAGCCTTCCGCCGTCGATCGACGAGCCGGCCACGCCGCCTCCGGCCGGCAGCAGTCCCAAGAGGGGGAGGCTGATGGCCCTCTCCAGACCGTAGGCGACGGCGAGCCCGGCGACGGCCAGCCAGAGGGGAACTCCCGCCGGGGGTGGTGTGTCCCGCAGCCTATTGACGCTTCGTCGCCACGAACCCGTCGCCAACCGCAAGGCCACTGTCCAGACGATGGCCAGGCCGAGCAAGTGCACCGTCCAGGGCGCGGCGAGGCCGCGACTGAAGCCGGGTCCCGGCTGCAGGGGCACCGCGAGAGGATGAAACCCGATCATGGAGCGACACCTCCGGGGCTACTCGATGGGACGCATTTCCATGTCCCCGTCGGCCCTCCTGCCCGGCCAGCTCTTACGGCGCTAGACCCTGACCCCGAGCCAGCGGCCCCGCCGGTAGGCCGCGGCCGTCCAGAGGAGCTTCAGAGCCGCGTCAACGACCATGACGCCCCAAACCCACGGCAAGGACCGGTGGAGAGCGAAGACAACCACGCACGTCAGGGTGACCCGCCAACCCCAGGAGGTGACGAGGCCAATGAGCATCGGCGTCCGGGTGTCGCCGGCGCCGCGCAAGGCCCCGGCGAAAGCGCCCTGGACGGCCATGATCGGCTGGGCGATGGCCACTACCCGCAGACACTTGGCAGCCACGGGGATGATGGCCGGATCGTTGGTGAAGATCCTGACCAGCGGCTCAGGAAAGAGGAAGAAGAGAAGCCCCATCCCTCCCATGAGCCCCAGCCCGAGGAGGGCGCCCTGCCTCACACCGGCTTTCGCCCTGGCCGGGTCTCCCCGCCCCAGACTCTGCCCGGTGATGATGCTCGTGGCCACCGCGAGGCCGAAACCCGGCATGAAGGACAGCGACTCCGTCGCCGCGGCCACCTCGTGGGCCGCCACGGACACGGACCCAAGAGAAGCTACCGCCAGGAGACCGGCGATGCGCGCCAGATCGACAAAGAGTGTCTCCAGACCGGCCGGCACAGCCAGGCGGGCGATGCGTCCGATCTCGGTCCAGTCCGGGCGGAGGACGGCCCGGAGATGGATCCGCGGGCCGACCCGGCCTCCGACGATGAGTCCCAGAAAGAGAAGCGTTCCCGAGACCTGGGCCACCAGGGCCGCGGTCGCCGAGCCCAGAACCCCCAGGGCCGGCAGGCCAAGCCTGCCATAGATAAGCGAGTAACCCAAGATGATGTTGAGGATGTTGATGAAGGCCGCGATGAGCATTGGCGTTCGGGTGTCGCCAAAGCCCCGGAGGATGCCGGAGAGGGCCAGAGCCGAGACGATGAAGGGCGCCCCGAAGCAAATGATCCTGAGATAGGCGGTTCCGAGCGAGACGACCTCCGGCCCCAGTCGCGTGAGGGCGAAGATGCCCGGTGCCGCCAGCCAAATGGCCAGGCCCACGACCACTCCGGCGCCCAGAGCGAGAAGAACGCCCTGCGACCCCACCTCAGCCGCTTCCTGTCCCTGGCCCGCGCCCACTCGCCGCGAGACGACGGCCGTCACGGCCACCCCGACCCCGCCAACGAAGAAAATGATCGGCCAGTAGACTTGGCCCGAAAACCCGGTCACGCTGAGGGCTATCGCGCCCAAGCGTCCGACCATGATCACGTCGGCCATCCAAACGCTCATGTGGAGAACCATCTCGAGCATGGCCGGCCAGGCCAAGCGGAGGAGTTCGCCACGGATGGAGGAATCCCGCGGTTTCCCGGAAGTCATGGCCTGGACGTTTCGAGCCGCCGGCCGCTATTCCTTCGCTACCCGAGAGACCGGGGCGCATGGCGACCTCAGGCAAAGGAGGTCCCCCGTCTTTCGAAGAAGACCCTTCCATCGCCAGAGCTTGCCCCGAGGAGGCTCGTCTCGTGTCCTTCCACTTCGTCCTGGGCCGAGCCGGCAGCGGCAAGACGCACTACTGCCTGGAGGCCGTGGCAACCGAACTCCGGCGTTCCGCGGACGGTCCGCCCCTCATCCTCCTTGTCCCCGAGCAGGCCACCTTTCAGACGGATCGGGCCCTGGTCACCCAGCCCGGGGTGACGGGCGCCGCCAGGGCCGAGGTCCTCAGCTTCCGGCGCCTAGCCTGGTGGGTCCTGGCCCAGACCGGCGGGGGCGCGCGCCACCACATCGACGAGGTCGGAAAAGCTATGGCTCTCCGAGTCCTCTTAGCCCGCCGGCGCGGAGAACTGCGTGTCTTCGGCTCGACCTCAGCCCGGGCAGGCTTTCTGGGTCGCCTGGCCCGCACCCTGACCGAACTCCACTCCTACGGCATCCGCCACCCCGAACTCGACCAGGGCTACGGTTCACTGGAGGCCCTTGGCCGCGGCGAGACCTTCCTGGCCGGTAAGCTGCACGACCTCGCCATCATCAGCCGCGATCTCGAGGAGTATCTGGCGGGGCGGTGGGTGGACCCGGATGACTACCTGACCCTCCTGGCCGAGAAACTGGCCGCTCGACCGGCGGGGCTGGCCGGAGCGCGGGTTTGGGTGGACGGCTTCGCCGGTTTCACTCGCCAGGAGTTCGGCGTTTTACGTTCGCTGACCACGGCGGTCGACGAGATCACGGTGGCCCTCTGCCTGGATCCCGCGAACCTGGACGCCCCCCGCGACGGATCGTCGACCTTCCACCCGGTTCTCCGCACCTACGACGCCCTGCTGACCCTGGTGGCAGAGACCGTCGGAAGAGCCGAGACGTCCCCGCTAGAGGGTCAGTTCCGGTTTCTGGCCACCCCAGCCCTGGCTCACCTTGAGCGGGAGTACCCCAACCTGCCCCCGCGGCCCTATTCCGGCCCTGCTACCCGTGCCCGGACGGGGCCGGAGACCGGCGACCCGGAGATCACCCTCGTGGCCGCCGAGTCCCGCCGAGCGGAGGTCGCGGCGGCGGCCCGCGAGATCGTCCGCCTGGCCCGTGACGAAGGCTACCGCTGGCGAGAGATATCGCTCGTCGCGCGGTCGCTCGACCCCTACGCCGATCTCATTCGGGCGACCTTCGCCGACCACGGCATCCCCTACTTCATCGACCGTCGCCGGTTCGTGACCTACCACCCCCTCGTCGAGTTCGCCCGCTCGGCGGTGGAGGTCGCCTTGTCCAATTGGGCCGCCGAACCGGTCTTTCGCCTGCTCAAGAGTGATCTCTGGCCCCTGTCCAGGGACGAGGTCGACCTTCTGGAGAACTACGTCCTGGCCCACGGGGTGCGGGGTCTAGCCTGGACCGATGAGCGGTCCTGGGCCTGGCGCCAGGTCTTCGCTCTCGACGAGACGGCCCCGCCCGATCCGGCCGCGGATGCCATTGTAGGGCGGATCGACACGATCCGCCGCGAGGTGGCCGCCCTTCTGGGACCGTTCGTGGCCACGCGCGCCGGAGGCATTCTGTCCGTGCGAGACTTGGCCAGGGCCCTCTGGAACCTCGTCGCGGCGGCGGGTGTCCCGGCCACTCTGGACCACTGGCGTCTCCTGGCCCGGGCAACCGGCGAACCCGTTCAAGCTCAGGAACACGAGCAGGTTCTGGCCGGCCTGGTGAGCCTCCTTGACCAGATGGAGGCCAATCTCGGGGGCCATTCCATCACCCTGCCCGAGTTCGCTCGCATCCTGGAGGCTGGTCTGGAGACCCTCACCCTGGGCCTCATCCCGCCCAGCCTGGACCAGGTGACCGTGGGGGCGATCGACCGTTCCCGCCAACCCGACGTGAGAGCCTGCTTCGTCATCGGCGCCAACGACGGGGTCTTTCCGGCCACCAATGCCGAAGACCTCGTTTTCAGTGACCGCGAGCGGGCCGAACTTGGCGAGGTGGGGCTGGAACTGGCCCCGTCCAGCCGGGAGAAGACCTTCGGCGAGGACTACCTGGCCTACATCGCCCTGACCCGGCCTTCCGAAAGACTCTGGGTGAGCTACGCTCTCTCCGGTGACAACGGGAGGGCTCTCTCGCCCTCGACCATCGTCTCCCGCCTGCGAGCCGCGTTTCCCGGTCTCCAGGAGAACCCCGCCTCCCTGGAACCCCGGGCCGAGGAAGTCTCGGCGGAAACGGAAGCCCTGAGCGGGGTGGTCAAGGCCCTGGCCTCTCTCGGAGGCGACCGGACCACCACGCCGGCCACGGCCGACGGCCCGGCCTGGTTCGAAGTCTACAACTGGCTGGTGGCCGAGCCGGGGCGCCGCGAGCGCGCCGCGGCCGCTCTGCGGTCCCTCGGCTACGCCAACCGGCCCGGACCCCTGCCCCAACCCCTGGCCAAGGCTCTCTACGGGTATCCCGTCACGGTCAGCGTCTCCAAGCTCGAGGACTACGCCGGCTGCCCGTTCAGACACTTCGCCTCGGCCGGCCTGGCCCTTCAGCCAAGACCCCGGCAGCAACTCAAGGCCCCCGAGATCGGCCGCTACTATCACGCCGTCCTCAGTCTCTTCGCCCGGAACCTGGCCGCCGAAAAGCTGGACCTGGCCGACCTCGATCCCGATTCCGTCGCCAAACATCTCACCCGAGCCGTGGCCGAAGTCACGCCGAGACTGGAGAGCGAGGTCCTCCTCAGCTCGGCCGGAAACCGCTACCTGGCCGACCGCCTGCGGCGGACGGTCGGTCGAACGATCGAACTCCTGGGGGAGCACGCCCGGCGGGGCGTCTTCCGGCCGGTGGGCGCCGAACTCCGTTTTGTCTTCGATCCCGCCGTGGGCGGTGTTCGCCTCGCCCTCCGAGGCGTGATCGACCGCCTTGAAACGGCCAGCCTCGGACCGACCCGCTACGTCCGGGTTATCGACTTCAAGTCAGGCGGCCGGGACTTCAATGTCCGGGGAACCCACAGCGGACTTGACCTGCAACTGCCGGCCTACCTCCTGGCGGCGATTTCCCTCCCGCCGGGCGCGGAAAGCCTGGCCGCGGCGGGGGCCTTCTTCTTTCCGGTGACCGACCCGTTTGTGAGGACTCGGGGTCCTCTGGGTGACGATGAACTCAACCAGGAGCGGATGAAGGCGACCCGACCTCGGGGAGTGGCCTTGGCCGATCCGGGGGTCCTGGGCCTCATGGATCAAGGGCTCGGAGAGCGGCCTTCCAGGGCCCCGCTTCTCCCCTTCAGCTTCAATCGCGACGGGACTCTCCGCAAGTCCAAGGCTCTGCTTTCGCCCGAGAAGATGGATCTGCTCCTGGACTTTACCAGGGTCAAGCTGAAGAGCCTGGCCGCCGAAGTGCTGGCCGGGCGGATCGACGTCCGACCAGCCCGTGAGCCGGACGGCGCCACCACCTGCCGCTTCTGCGAGTACCGGCCGGTCTGCCGTTTCGACCCCGGGGCGGGCGACTTCTACCACCGCCTGTCCCGAATGAAGGAAGAAGCCATCTGGGAGCGGATGGTCAGGGAGGTGGAGTCGTCACGTGATGGAGGGTAGGCCTAGTTCTGATCGCCAGTGGACCCCTGAGCAATGGTCGGCCGTCACCGCCCGCGGCTCGGACCTTCTTGTTTCGGCCGCGGCGGGCGCGGGCAAGACCGCCGTTCTCGTGGAGCGGATCATCCAACTCATCCTGGGGGAAGCCGGCCCGGAAGCGCCCGTGGATGTGGATCGCCTTCTGGTCGTGACCTTCACCGAAGCCGCGGCCGCGGAGATCAGGGGTCGGGTCGCCCAGGCTCTTCGCCGGCGCCTGGAGACGGCCGAGACGGCCCGCCTGCGCCGCCAGGTCGCCCTCCTCGGCCGGGCCTCGATCTCTACCCTCCACTCCTTCTGCCTGACTGTCTGCCAGCGATACTTCCACCGGCTCGGACTCGATCCGGCCTTCGAGATCCTGAGCGCGGAGGAGGCCGACCTCCTCGGCGATGAAGTCTTGACCGCGGTGCTCGAACAGTTCTACGATCGCGGCGAACCGGCCTTCTATGACCTGGTCGAGGCCTACGGCTCGGAGCGAGGCGACGAACCCCTCCGCCAGGCCATCCTTGGCCTCCACGCCCTGGCCCGGAGTCATCCCGACCCTGGGTCCTGGCTTGCCCGGGCGATGGAAGCCTTCGAACCACCGGCCGGGGTCCGCATGGCCGACTTGCCCTTCGGACGGGCCGCCCTGGCCGATGTCGAGACCTCTCTCCGAAACCTGATCCTGGATCTCGACCTGGCGTGGATCATGGCCACCGGCCCCGACGGACCCTCCGCCTATGGGCCCGTCCTGGCCGAAGACCGGGTTCGCCTGGCCGGCGCGGCCTCCTCCGTCCGCCGAACCCTGGATGGCGGAAGCTGGGAAGCCGCCGCGACGGCCATTGTCGAAGCGGCGACCTTCGCCGATCTTCCCCGCTCCGGGCGGGCCCAGTCGGACCCAATTCTCAAGAAGGCCGTGCGGAAACGCCGCGAGGAAACCAAAGACGCGGTAGCGGACCTGGCCGAGGCTTTCGGGGGACGGACCGAGACTGAGTTCCTCGAGGAAACCCGGCGGTTGGCCGATCCGATGCGGGTCCTGGTCTCGCTTCTGACCGGGTTCGAGCTGGCCTATCGGGAGGCCAAGGACGAGCGAGCCGTTCTGGACTTCGGCGACCTCGAGCACTACTGCCTGGAAGCCCTTTCCGCCCCGGCCGGCGGACCAACTTCCGGTCCGTCGGCCGCGGCCGCCGAACTCCGCGAGCGCTTCGAGGAAGTCCTGGTCGACGAGTATCAGGACACCAGCGAGGTTCAGGAAGCCATCCTACGCCACGTCTCGCGTGGCGACAACCTCTTCATGGTCGGCGACGTCAAGCAAAGCATCTACCGCTTCCGGCTGGCCGAACCAAGCCTCTTCCAGGGCAAGTACCAAGAGTTCCGGCCGCTGGAACCTACTCCGGGCCCCTCGCTTTCCGAGCCGGCCCCGGTTCTCTGGCCTGCCTCAAATGGCAGGCCCTCCGGCCGGCGAGTGGTCCTGCCCCACAACTTTCGCAGTCGCAAACCGATCCTCGACGCTGTCAACTACGTCTTCCGCCAGGTGATGCGGCCGGACGCGGCCGAGATCGACTATAACCGGGAAGCGGAACTCGCCTACGGAGCAGGTTTCTACGGTCCGGAGGGAGAGGCGAAACCGGCCGTCGAGTTGCATCTGCTCGAGGCGGGGGTGGACCCCGCCGCCGGGGGTCCAGCCGCAAGCGCGGACGACCCCGCCGCAAGCACCGATGCTGCCGCCGCAAGCGCGGACGATTCAGCCGCAAGCGCGGACGATTCAGCCGCAGGCGCGGACGATCCCGCCGCCGGCGCCGATGCTCCGGCCGAGAGGTCCTCGCCCGACGGGCCGGAGGTCACGGCTAGCCTCTCTCCGGAGGATCTACGGGTCGTCGAGCGCGAGGCCTGCCTTGTGGCCCAACGCGTGAAGGACATGGTCGAAGGGCCGGCGCCCCTTCTGATCTGGGACAAGAACGCCGAGACCTACCGCTCGGTCCGCTACCGCGACATCGCCGTCCTGATGCGGGCCACAACCGGCCTGGCCAACCAGGTTCTCGAGGCTTTCGCCCGGATGGGGGTGCCGGCCTACGCCCATCTCAGCGCGGGATACTTCGCCGCCGTCGAGGTCGAGACGGCCCTCTCCCTCCTCCGGCTGATCGACAATCCCCGTCAGGACATCCCCTTGGCCGCCGTTCTGAGGTCGTCCATCGTCGGGCTCGATGAGGCCGACCTGGCCCGGATAAGGCTCTCCTTCCGACCCGGCGACTTCTACGATGCCGTGCGGGCCACCGCAGCCGGCGCCGCGGTCGATCCCGCCGTCGACCCCGTCCTGGCCTCCCGCCTCCGGACCTTCCTCGAGCGCCTGGAGACCTGGCGGGACGCGGCCAGGCGGGGACCCCTCTCCGAGCTTGTCTGGCGCCTCCTTCGCGAGACCGGCTTCTACGCCCACACCGGCGGCCTGCCCAACGGGGCCCAAAGGCAGGCCAACCTTCGGGGCCTACACGACCGGGCTCGCCTCTTCGACCAGTTCTCGCGGCAGGGTCTGGCTCGCTTCCTGCGCTTCCTCGACCGCCTGCGCGAAAGCGAAGGAGACCTCGGACCGCCACCCCCTCTCGGCGAGGGCGAGAACGCCGTTTCCGTCCTGAGCATCCACCGCGCCAAGGGCCAGGAGTTTCCGGTGGTCTTCCTGATCCATTTGGGCAAGAGGTTTAACCTGTCGGATGCCCGCGGCGACCTCCTCTGCCACCGCACCCTGGGTCTCGGCCCCGCCGTGGTCGACCCGATCCGGCGCCTAAAGTATCCCAGCCTGGCCGGCCGGGCGGTTTCTCAGGCCAGGAGGGCTGATGCCGTGGCCGAGGAGATGCGCTGTCTCTACGTCGGGATGACCCGGGCCCGCGACTGCCTCGTCTTGGTGGGCAGCAAGCGGAATCTGGCCTCCGGCCTTGGCCGGTGGTGCCTGCCGGAGAGCGCCACGTCCGAGGAAGCCGGGGCGCCCGGGATGTCGGCCCCGCCGGAGGCGCGCCCACGGCTCACCGCGGCCCGCGTTGCCGGCGCCCGGACCTATCTCGACTGGATCGTTCCGGCCGTGGCCGCCCATCCCGAGGCCGCCCCGCTGAGGTCCATCTCCGGTTACGAGCCCGGGAGTCTTGCCGATCCGTCTCGCTGGGTGATCAGGTTGTGGGGCCTACCCGGTTTTCCGGAAGTCACCACCTTAGCCGAACCACCCCTGTCACGGGAGGCCGGGGAGGTCAACTGGGACAGGATCGCTGACCTCGCCCCCCTGCCCGAAGTGGCCAACGGACCTCTCCGAGCCGGGCTCGATTGGGTCTACCCCGCCGCCCGGCTGTCCCTGCTGCCGGCCAAGATCGCTCCGAGCGAGCTCAAGCGCCTCTGGCAACGCGGACTCGATGAAGACGCGGTCACCCGCCCGACGCCCGCGGGGGCGACCCGGCCCGCCTTCCTGCGAGAGGCGCCGGCGGGCCTCACCTCGGCCGAGAAGGGCCAGGCTACCCACCTTCTCCTCAGGCACGCCGACCTTTCAGGCCCTCTCGACGAGGAAGCCCTGTCCGCTCTGGCCGGAACGCTCGCCGATAGGGAGGTCATGTCTTTGTCCGAGGCCCAGGGGGCCGATGTCAAGGGCGTAGCCCGCTTCTTCTCTTCCGAACTTGGGGGTTGGCTTGTGGCCTCGCGGGACCGGGTCAGGAGAGAGGTTCCGTTCACCCTGGGGTTGCCGGCGGCCGAGGTCTACGGATCCGGAACGGATTGGCCCGGCGTCGAATCCGCCGAGGCGCGGGTGGCCGACCCGTCGTCGGCCGAGACCGTCCTGATCCAGGGCATCATCGACGTCATCGTGGACGAGCCCGATGGGCTGACCATTCTCGACTTCAAGACTGACGCCATAGCCGCCGCCGAGGCCGTAGCCAGGGCGGAGACCTACCGCCCGCAGGTCGATCTCTACCGCCGGGCGGTCGAGACCATTTGGAATCGGCCCGTCAAGGCCGCGGTCCTCTGCTTTCTGTCGCCCGGCAGGGCGGTGAGGGTTGCCAAAGGTAGTGTCGCTGGGGTTGACGCGGATAGGCAAGGTTTGGTAAGGTTTACCTAGGTACCGACATCAGGAGTTGACCCACCACGAGAGACTACATGACCGTCAAGCGGGCCGCCACCTACCTTGGCGTGTCAGCGTCGACCTTGAGGAATTGGGACAGGGTCGGCAAGCTAGCTGCCGTGAGACACCCGCTCAACGGCTACAGGCTCTACAGCAAAACGCAGTTGGATCATCTGCTGGCCCGGGTTCATACCGACAACACGAGAGAGTGACCGCCGACGACTGATTTTCTGTCTCCATCTCAGAGAAGCAAGGTGATGGCCGCCGTTCGCAACCGGGATACGCGGCCGGAGATAGCGGTGAGACGCCTCGTCCACCGAATGGGTTACAGGTACCGGCTGCACTCACGGGGGCTTACCGGCAAACCTGATATCGTGTTCCCGGGCAGGAGGAAGGTGGTCTTCGTCCACGGTTGCTTCTGGCACCTACACGAGGGGTGTCCCAACTACCGTGAACCGAAGTCAAGGATCAGCTTTTGGCTTCCGAAGCTGCGGGGCAACCGCGAACGTGATCTACGGGTCCAGCGAGAGTTGTCTAGCGCTGGATGGGAGGTGTTAGTCGTGTGGGAGTGCGAGATGGCCGATCCGAGCGCCCTAGAGGGTAGGCTTCGGACGTTTCTGGGCGCTGGGAAGCCATGAGGGCGGTTGAGTTGTTCGCCGGGGCCGGCGGCATGGCTCTCGGAGTCGCTCAGGCTGGCTTTCAGCATGCCCTGATGGTTGAGTTCAACCCCGAGGCCTGCGCGACACTCCGAGCCAACCGTGGCCGCGGAACCCTTCGGTGTTCGCCGACGGCGATCCGAGAGATGGACTCCCGCCAGGTTGACTACTCCGCCTTCGCACCCGCTGACTTGGTGGTGGGCGGACCGCCATGTCAGCCGTTCTCGCTCGGCGGAAAGCACGGGGGGCGTCTGGACGATCGCGACATGTTCCCGGAGGCGGTACGCGCCGTACGCGAGCTACGTCCAAGGATCTTTGTTTTCGAGAATGTCAAGGGATTCGTGCGGGCGTCATTCTCGGCATACTTGGAGTACGTCACTCTGCAACTGCGAAAGCCTACCGAAGTCAGGCTCGCGGGAGAGGAGTGGACCGGACACTCTCACCGCCTGCAGGCATTGGCCGGACAGACGGGTGACTCCAGCAAGGAGTATCACGTCGCGGTTGGCTTGCTGAACGCGGCGGACTACGGCGTCCCGCAGAAGAGAGAACGCGTCTTCCTGGTAGGGATTCGGAAGGATCTCGGTCTGTCATGGTCGTTCCCCCCGAAGACACATAGTGAGGCTTCTCTAGTCTACGACCAGTGGCAGACCGGAGAGTACTGGAGACGTCACCAGCTTCCCATCCCAGACCATGGTGGGTTCGTTCGGACCAAGACGGTTCGCCAGTGCGCGTTCAAGCCCCTAGAGAAGCCGTGGCGCACGGTGCGAGACGCCATCGGCCACCTGCCTCCTCCAGAGCCTCAAGGATCCATGGGAGATCACGCGCTGGTAGAAGGCGCGAGGTCGTACAGAGGACATACCGGCAGTCGCTTGGACGAGCCCGCCAAGACACTGAAGGCCGGCGACCATGGGGTCCCCGGCGGTGAGAACACGCTTGCCCTGGAGGACGGGACAGTGAGGTACTTCACCGTCACGGAGTCCGCGCGCATTCAGACATTTCCCGATCAGTATCGCCTCCAGGGGTCGTGGACCGAGAAGATGCGCCAGATCGGGAACGCCGTGCCTCCGCTACTCGCACGGGTAGTAGTCGAACGCGCCCGCGACATTCTCCGAGGAACCGCCGCAGCCAATCAGTCTGACGAATGAACCCTGGTCCGCAGCAACTGAACGAGCTGCTCGGCGTTCAGTCTGCAGGGCGCCAGCTTTTCGGCCCATCTTCGACCCTTGTGAACTTCATCCCATGGTGAACGTTGCTGGTTCTGACGGCCGAGGCCGGGATCGTGATTGCCGAACCCATCCAGATCCAGGTTCCAGACCGGCCGGAAGCGCTGAACGAGGAGTCTCTCCCCCAGCGGGATCCATAGGGGATCGGTAATGAGGTAGCGGCAAGTGAAGTCCGTGATCCGCAGATTCTCTGCCGGACGAATTGATTCCGCGTGCTCTCGGAGTCTCCGAAGGAGAAATGGTCCCTCAGGCGGAACCTCTCCCTCTTCCCAGCCCTTCCGTCCCCCGGATGGGGTCGCTCTGCCTACGTAGATCGGTCGGGAGCATGCCTCCCCGCGGTTAGCCTCCGCAATGGGACGGTAGACCGGGTAGTCGCCGTAGTAGTAGATGGCGTACAAGCCGGAGCCGTTGAACTCCGCGTCCGGGGGAAGAGGGTCGCACGGTTGACGCAGTAACGCATTCACAATGCTACTCGCCAGTTCGCCGATGTCCAACGGACTGTACTCTGCCACATCCGCGCCTCCCACTTACCCCCTACCCGCAGACCAAACTCTCCAAGTCTCTCGGGTAGTAGGTGATCATCTCGACCCCGTCCCGGGTCACGGCGACGGTGTCGGAGTGACGGAAGCCGCCCAGGCCCTCCACGTAGAGACCCGGTTCGACACTGAAGACCATTCCCGGCTCGATTACGGTCGTGTCGCCCACGTCGAAGAAGGGCGCCTCGTGTCCGAGGATGCCCAGGGCGTGGCCGACGTGGTGGCGCCAGTGCGGCCCGAGCTTGTGTTTCTCGAAGTAGGCCCGGACAGCCTTGTCCACCTCGGCGCAGGGACGGCCCGGACGGATGGCGTCGATAGCGATGTCCTGGACGGCCAGCATGTGGTCGAAGAACCATCTCTGCTCGACGCTCGGCCGGCCCACAAACATGGTCCGCTCAAGTTCGCTGCCGTAGCCCCAGACCGTGGCCCCGGCCCCGGTGACCAGGACGTCCCCCTGGCGCAGGATGGCGTTCCGGTTGACCGAGTGGGGGTTGGCCGAGTGCGGGCCGACCTGACCCCGGAAACCCGCCCCGGCCCCCTCGCCCCCCCGCGGGTCGAAGCCGGGTCCGAGGGTCTTGGTCATGGCTCGGGTCGCCTCCATCGAGGCCCTGGCGGAGACCTCCGTCTCGCAGGCGCCCGCGACCGAGTACTCCTGAAGCAGGGCGTGGGCCAGATTCCCCCAGCGGGCGCTCTCCCGGATGAGCCGCAGCTCGCTCTCGGACTTCACGACCCTGAAGACCTCGATCAGCTTGGGCAGGAGAGTCGGGGCGGCGCCGCCCAGGACCTCTTCGAGCGTCGGACCGGAGTAGCCCCAAGACGAACCGTAGCCGGAGGCGTCGGCCGCGTAGGGGCGGTCCGCCCGGCCAAGACCCATCTTCCTCAGGAGGTCTCCAAGGTGGAGCAGAGGATGCTTCTCCCCGGGGTACTCGGGATAGTCGATAACCTCGTCCACCGCCGCGCCCATAACCCTGGCGTGGTCTCTTTCCAGGCGAGGGGTGAAGAGAACCGAAGGCTCCTCCGCCGGGAGAACCAGGGCCAGGGGTCTCTCTGTCGGAATGAAGGCGAAACCGGTGAGGTAGAAGATGGACGTGGATCCGAAGAAGACCATGGCCGCCAGCTTGTCCTCCCGCAATCTGTCTTTCACCCGGTCCTGGCGAGCCAGGAGTTCCTCCCGGTCGATCACGAGTCTCATCACCCTCGCCCCCACTCTAGTGGCTCCGGTCCAGGCGGCTCGCGGGGCCGGCGTCCGGCGCCACCCGCGTTCCTCATCCGGTCCGGCTTCCATACTTTTCACTCCGGAAGTCGCATATCCTACGTCCCCTTCCGCCCGGACAGTGCCTTCCGGAGCAGGGAACGGTCGGTCGGGGAGGAAGTTCGTCGCCGGATGCGCGATGGGCGAAGTAGGAAGAAAGGGGAGAAGCAGCATGACCTGGCTTTCGGGCCTATACAACGCGGCGCCGAGTCCACCAACCGGTCCGGCCCCCGGGCAGGGGTTGGTCTTCATCATCGTGGTCTTCGGCCTGATCGCGGTTCTCTTCTACGTCTTCGGGGTGGTCCTTCCCAGACTGACCGCCCCAAAGTGCCCCACGTGCCGGAACGCTCTGGTCAAGGAGCCCACCGACCAGTGGCGCACGGAGGACAGAGGAACCTGGAACCGCGTGACGCAGCGTCTGGTGCGTTTTAAGTGCGCTTGCGGCTACGAGGACGAGCGGTGGATGAAATCGGAGACTCTCGCCCGCCCCGACCCACCGGCAGCCCTCACGGGCACGGATGACCTTCACGGCGATATCTCGGACAGCGCCAAAAGGTGGCTCGATCGCGGGCGCCGGAAGCAGGAGGAGGCCGACGCCAAGCTCTCTCGCCAAGCGCCTCCCGATCCGAGCGGGCCACCTCCCAAGAGCTAGCCGCAAGACCAATCGCCGGGGGCCGGCCCCGGACCCCGCCTCGGGGCGCCGATGCCGGCCCGCCGGCATCTACCCCCGCCCCAATCTTTCCAGGAGAGCCGCCAGCCACGGGCCAAGACGGGGAATAAACTCGACCTCCCGGGGTGCCACCCCGCCCACCAGAACGAGAGCCGGGAGGTAGACCAAGATGCCCGCCAGCACCGCCGCAACCGTCGCGGGGGTGTTTCCTCCTCCCGCGACCATGACCCAGCCGTAGACAGTCGACGAGGCCAGGACCATCGTCAGGGTTGCCACCGCGGGGCGCAGCAACATGCCGACCGGGTCGAACCTCACGCCGGTTTTGCCGACGGCCCCGAGGTTGACCGCGGCGGCGACGAGAAAACCCGCGACGATGCCCAGAGCGGCGCCGTTGATCCCCAGCCACGGTATGGCCGTCAGGACGTAAGTGACCACCGTGCTGGCGGCCAGCCCGCCGAGGAGCCCGTAGAGCGGCACGCTGACCAGACCGAGACCCTGGAGCACGCCCGAGCTGGTCTGCTGCAAGGCGGTGAGGAGGCAGGCGGCCGACACGTAGGCCAGAGGAACCCCGGCCTCGGGAATGCCGAAAAGCATCTGGTTGATCGGTCCGGCCAGGACAAGGAGCCCGGCCGTCGCGGGCAGGGCGAAGAGAACGGTGAGGCGCAAAGCCGCCTGGGTCCTGTTCCTCACCTGGTTACTGTCCCCGCGCTCCAGGGCCTCGGTGAGGGACGGGATGAGGGCCACAGCCATGGCCGAGGCCAGAATGGCCGGAAGGCCGGCCAGGGGGTAGGCCATTCCCAGGAGTTGTCCGTAGAGGTAGGTGGCCTCCGCGGCGTCGAAGCCGCCGGCCTCCAGGCGCAGGGGGACGAGAACGGTCAGCATGACGTCCATGACCGGCAGAACGGCCGCTCCGAGGGTGACGGGAAGAGCCACCCCCAGCACGCGGCTCAGGACCCCGCCTGAAGGCGGAGGTAGGCGAAGCCGCGTGGGCCGTTCCCGGTGGGACCCGAGCCGCGTGGGCCGCTCCCGGCCGAGCCCGGCGCGCGTCTCGGCCCGCCCACCCGTTCGCTTCCCGAAGTGGCGCCGGGCGAGAATCGCCAGCAGCAAACCCAGGGCCGCGACCGCGCCGACCAGGTTGCCGCCCGCCGCTCCCCCGACGGCTCGTTCCAACCCCTCCCCTTTCAGAGCGTAGACCAGCCAGATCATCGCCCCGACCCGGACAGTCTGCTCGACAACCTGAGCCTCGGACGTCGGCCCCATGTCCTGTAGCCCCTGGAAGTAGCCTTTTAGGGCCGACATGACCGAGACGGGTAGGATGGCCGGGGCGATGGCCCGCAGGGCCGGAGCGGCCCGCCTGTCGCCCAGAATGGTAGCGGCCACGTAGAGCGCGCCTCGATCCAGGACCAGCCACAAGGCGGTCCCGGTGAAGAGGCCCAAGAGCAAGGAGACGCCAAGAACCCGATTGACCTCGCTGGTCCTGGCGTGGGCCGTCCCTTCAGCCACAAGGCGCGAGGTGGCCACGCAGAGTCCGGAGACGGCGAAGGTGATGGCCAGACCATAGACAACGTAGGCCATTTGGAAGAGGCCCATGCCCTCGCCCCCGAGGAGACGAGTCAGCGGTATACGGGCCAGCCCTCCAAGAAGACGGCTCGCCAGGCTGGCCGCGGCCAGGAGGCTCGCCCCCCGGACGAAGGCGTAGGGGCCACCGCCGGGAGCCGACGGCTGGCGGTGGTCATGGGTCATGGCGATCTGGTCAAAGCGTGGCCGCGCGGACAACGACGATGGGCGTCTGCTCGTCGTCGTTTCCGGCGGGGTTCGGGCGCAGGGCCTCGGTCAGAGCCTTAACGTCAACCCTGTTCGTGGCGGCCAGGACATGGACCCCCCCAAGGTCGTTGACGTCGACGATGGCCACCTCCAATCCGAGGGCCCGCCGGATCCGGTCGACGGTCTCCCGGGGGCGACTGGGTCCCATAACGATATACTTGTCGAACGGCGGTAGAGTCCCGGTGACATCGTCCACCAGGGAGGCCTGAGAGCCGGCGTAGCGGTAGAAGTCTCCCTTGCGGCCGAGGAGAAGCCGGGAGACAACGCCTAGGAGAAAGGCGCCGGTCACCCGCAGGGTTCCCTCCTCGTTCATGACCGCCTGGAGGGCGTAGGGCGAAGACAGGCTTCCCGTCCGGTCCACGAAACGCGAGAAAACGCGGGCCCAGAAACCAAGCCTGACGTCATCCGGGTTGAGATAGCGCCTTTGGACGATAGCCACCGCCGACTCGCTGATGGCCACGACCGAGTCTGGACCGCAAAAGGGGAGGGCGTAGCCTCTCACCACCTCAGTCAGGTTGTCCCGTGGTGTAAGGATGTGAGTCCGAATCGGAATCGCCCGTCCGGTCTCTAGGCCGCCTTCCGGGTGAGCTTCTCCCAGGGGAAGACGAGCTCTGATAGGCGCCACGTGATGGACCTCCTGCCGATGGTCTTGCAGTGGACGCGGAGGACGAGTCCCGGGAGGCGTCCCAGAAGAGAAAGGGCATTCTCACCGGGCTCCCTTCTGTGGAAAGTGATCGTGGCCCCCATCCTGAGGGCCACGACCTGCCCACGGCGTACAAGGAGGGCTCTCCAGTACCACCCGTCCTCCTCGCTCGTTGTCTCGGGGCGGGCGAAAGGCACGATCCTCGGCCGCCCATGAATCTGACCGGGGTGACTGGCCTCGCAGAGAAGCTCAACGACCATTCCATCCTGCTTGCCCCGGTTGGCCAAAGGAACGAGGCAGCTGACCGTGGCCGAACCCTCTTCGACCGTCAGGGTAAAGTCGCTGGCCTTCGCTACCACCAGGACCGTGTCGCAATCTCCCTGACGGCGCACAAAGACGAAGAAGGCGCCCACGACCAGGAAGGAAGCCAGGCCGACAGCGTAGAGCGCCTCGGGCACAGGACCCACCTCCCCGTTTCTGGTCTTGTATATATGGCGGATGGGCCTGTCTACTTGCCAAGCGAGGTAACGGCGCGGGCGATCTCCGTGGCCCGGGCCAGGTTTGCGTGGGTGGCTTGCCGCGCGGCCGGAAGCCCGCTACACTGGGTCCTGATGCCACGCGATCGGCAAGGCGGCTGGAGACCATCGTGGTTTGAGGTCAGAGATCTCGGGGACGGTGTCTTTCTCCTCGCCGAGAGCCTCCGCTTCTGCCCTGAGTACGAGACGGGGACCGTCAATTCCTATCTAGTCCTGGGGAGGCGGCGAGCCGTTCTTCTGGACACCGGAATGGGCATCGGGGACATCGCCGCCGAGGTTCAGCGTCTTACGAGTCTGGAGATCGTGGTCGTCAACAGCCATTCCCACTGGGACCATATCGGGGGAAACGCCGACTTCCGGGACATCCGCATCCACGCCGCCGAGGCCCCTGAACTGGAGAAGTCGGTCTCCCTCCCGGAGCTCGGGCGGGCCCTGGCCGAACTGCGGGACGGTCGGCTGGGCCCGGCCTCCGCCTCGCCCCCGCCTCACCGGGTGCGGTCCAGTCAGGCCCGGGCGACTCTCGCCGACGGCGACGTTCTCGACCTTGGAGACCGCGCCCTGCGCGTCCTCCACGTACCCGGGCACTCGCCCGGTAGCCTGGCCCTCTACGACGAGGAGGGCGGCCTCCTCTTCACGGCTGATACTGTCTACGACGGGACGATATGGCTCCTCGGCGACGAAGCGGCCGGTGAGGCGGCCATTGACGCCCTCCTAATCCTGAACTCGATCAGCAAGATGCGGGCCGCCGTCGAGCGCGGCTGCCGCCCGCTCGCGGGCCTTCTTCCGGGACACGAAAGAACTCCCCTCGATCCGGCCTTTCTGCCCCGTCTTGAACAGGCTCTCCGTCTGGCCCTGGACATGGCCTCCCGGGACCCGAGCGCCGGCGAGCCCTGGTTTCTCTCTGACGATGACCCCCGACCCGTGGCCCGGAAGCTCACGGTGGACGGTCTGGACTTTCTCTTCCCGCCGGAACCCCGAGACCGCCACGGCTAAACCGGCTCGTCCCCGATCCCGCCGCTACGGCCGCAACTGCAGAGGAACGACGATCTTGTCCACCTCGTCGCCGTTCTCGGCCGAGATCCAGAACACCTCGAGATTGGCCTTGACCGTCCCAGTCGCCGGATCGACGGCCACTCCCTGGGGCAGGGTGAACGCGAGATCCTCGCTGAAGGGGCCCCAGTCGCCCATGCAGGCCATGGTGTAGAACACGGGAATAATGACCTCCCCGCTCTCGGCCACGAGGCGGAAGTTTACCGTACCCTCGAACACGGAGGCGATCCCGGAGAGAACGAAGGGCGAACTCACCGTCTCGCCCGGGGCCGGGCCAAACAGCTTGATCCATCTTGACTCGCTGACGATGGGCCTCATCTCGCCCAGAACCCGCATCACATAGCCGTAGGGATCGCCCTCGACCAACCAGGTGATCTCGCCGGCGGGAAACTCCACAACGCCGACGTCGTAGGGCCGGGCCGTTTCCCCGCTGCCGGCGGCCTCAGTGTACTTGACCGTCACTTGAATGTCGGCCGACCCCTCGGCGGCCCTGGCCACGTCGGCTATCTCCACCGCGGCGCCCTCGGGCCGCGGTCCCCAGGTGATCAGAAGATAGGTTCGACCTCCGGCCACTTTGGCCTGACCGGCGCTCAGTGACAACGACCAATCCAGCAATTGCCTCACTTCTCCGGGCAAGTCTTCCGCCTGAAGACGCGTCCAAAACGGCGCCTTGGCGGCCCGGCCGCACCCGCCCCCGAGGACGGCCAGCGACAGGACCAGGGCGAGGGCGGAGGCGAGCAGAACCTTCCGTCTTTGTCTGGCTCTAGTCATAAATGAACACCTCCCAGAGATGGCTTCTCCCTTCTCCCCGTGCCGACCGATCCCCTGCGCGACATTCCGCCGTCCCGTCCCGGCCGATCCGCCGTCCCGTCCCGGCCGATCCGCCGACCCAACCTCCCGAAGCCTGATCAGGATAGGTTGCCCTTCTTCGGAAGGAAAGCCTGGCCGTAGTCCGAAACCTGCTAGCGGTCCAGTTGGATACCGCCCGGGGACCGATGACCGGGACGGTGTCGGGGGGGTAGCCTCTTGCGCGTCTTCGAGGAACTGGCCGAGCTGTCCCGGGTCGGCTCGGTCTCGGGTCACGAGGCGGGCACGGTCGCCGTCCTCGAGCGGCGCTGGCGGCAGTGGCTTGACGAGACTCGGGTAAGTGTCCTCGGCAACTTCATCGGTCTCGCCCGCGGCCTGGGACCCATGCCCCGGCCCACGGTCGCGGCCGCCGCTCACATGGACTGCATCGGCTTCATGGTCACTCGCGTCGAGGAGGGTGGTTTCCTCCGGATCGTCACCGTGGGAGGCACCGACCGGCGTCTCCTTCTCGGCCAGGAAGTCGACGTCATGGGCCGCCGGCCTCTCACGGGCGTTGTCGGGGCCAAGCCGCCGCACATCTCCACGCCTGAGGAGCGCGACAAGCTTCTGCCCCTGGACGAGCTCTACGTTGACACCGGCTTGCCGGAGAGCGAGGTCAGGGAACTCGTGCCCCTGGGCACTGTCGTGCTCCACCGCCAGGAGGTCACCCAACTCCGCAACGGGTGGATCGCCGGCCGTTACCTCGACGATATCGCCGGGCTGGCGGTCTTGGGAGTGGCTCTGGCTGAACTCCGCGAGTCAGTCCACCCCGCCGATTTCTACGCCGTCGGCACGATTGGCGAGGAGGCGGGGCGCTATCCAGGCGCCACCACGGCCGCATTCGAACTCAGGCCGAACGTGGCCATAGCCGTCGACGTGACCTTCGGGGCCTATCCCAGCCAGGATGACCCGACCGGCACTTTCCCCCTCGGCAGCGGTCCCGCGATAGGCGTGGGCCCCAACTGCCATCCCAAACTGGTCAACTTCCTGCGCGATCTCGCTGGTGAATTTGACATTCCGACCAGCCTGGAGGTCATGCCCGGCTCGACCGGAACTGACGCCTGGGGCATGCAGACCGTGCGCGGCGGCATCCCGACGGCCACCCTGTGCGTCCCGCTACGCTACATGCACACCCCGGTCGAGACCCTCAGCCTCGAAGACATACGGAGCGCCGGCCGCCTTCTGGCCTTGACCGTGAGCCGGGTCACCTGGACCTTCGTGGAGGGATTGTCATGCTACGACCGGACACCGTAGCCCTCCTTTCGCGCCTCTCGGAGGCCTGCGGTCTGGCGGGCGACGAGGGTGACGTCCGCGCCGTGCTGCGGGAAACCCTTGAAGGCCAGGCCTGCGAGATCTACACCGACACCATCGGGAACCTGATTTGCCGCAAGGGCAATGGCCCGGTTCGGGTGATGCTGGACGCCCACATGGACGAGGTCGGGTTGGTCGTCGCGGGCTACCACGACAGCGGTCTCCTTCGCTTCAAGGAGAGTGGAGGTCTCGACCCGCGCGTTCTCCCCGGCCGCTCGGTCCTGGTCGGCAGAAGCAAGATCTCGGGGGTCATCGGGACCCAGGCCGTTCACCTCCTCGACAGAAGCGAGAGAGACAAGGTCATCCCGGCCAAGGAACTCTTCATCGACATTGGCGCCCGGAGCCGCGACGAGGCCGCCTCGGTGACCACCCTCGGCGACCCGGTCTACTTCGCGACCCGCTTCGAACGCCTGTCGGACACGATAGTGAAAGGCAAGGCCTTCGACGACCGCGTCGGCTGCGTCGTCGTGGCCCACACCCTGCTTGAACACGACTACCCCGACCTGACCCTCTTCGGCGTCTTCAGCGTCCAGGAGGAGGTCGGCCTCCGCGGCGCCCGAGTGGCCGCCTATCACCTGGCCCCGCATCTGGCTCTGGCCATTGACGGGACCTCGAGCGCCGACGTTCCCGGAGTGGATCCGCCGGCGACCTCGAGCCACCTTGGCCAGGGTCCGGTCATCAGCCTGCTCGACGGAACCATCGTCATGCACCAGAGGATGCGGGAGCAGTTGGTGACCTTGGCGGAAAGACACGGCCTCCCCCACCAGTACCGGCGCCTCACGACCGCGGGCACCGACGCGGGTGGCATCTTCCTGCAGCGGGTGGGAGTTCCGGCCTGCACGATGTCGGTGCCGTGTCGATACATCCACTGCCCCGCCTCGCTGGCCAGTCTAGACGACCTGAGCGACACGATCAGGCTGGCGCACCTCTTCCTTGAGAGCCTGGACAAGGGGGAATTCACGCTGTGAAGGACACTCTCCGGAAGCTTGTCACCATCTACGGTCCGTCCGGCCGCGAAGCGGCCGTGGCCGAGGAGATAACAGCCCTCCTGCGACCCTACGTCGACGAGATCCACACCGACGCCCTGGGCAACGTCATCGCCACCCTGGACGGGAAATCGACGGCCCCGGCGCCCTTTCGGGTCATGCTCTGCGCCCACATGGACCAGTCCGGCCTCATCGTGACTGAAGTGACGCCGGAGGGTCTTCTGCGCTTCAGCGTCGTCGGGAGACTCCGGGCCACGTCACTCCCCGGTCAGCGGGTCCTCGGCCTCAGTGGGACCCCGGGTCTCGTCAGGCTCGACGACGGTGTGGAAGTCAGAGACATCGCCTCCGGGAAGATGCACATAGAGGTGGGAGCTTCGGACCGTGACGCGGCGATGGCCAAGGCCCGGCCGGGTGACGTATTCCTCCCCACCGCGTCTCTCCTGGACTTCGGAGACTGCCAGAGCTCGCCCGCCCTCGACAACCGGGCCGGTTGCGCGGTCCTGGTTGAGGTGGCCCGCGGACTAAAGTCGACCGCCAGCCATCCTTCGATCACTCACTTCGTCTTCAGCGTCCAGGGGGCCGTAGATCCGCGAGGGGCGCACCCGGCGGCCTACGGCTTACGGCCGGATCTCGGGCTGGTCGTCGACGTCGCCCGGGCCAAGACCGGCGGGTCCAAGATCGACCTGATCCTGGGCCAGGGACCAGCCATCCGGATCAGGGGCGATAACTACATAGCCCCGCCACGGGTCAGAAATCTCTTGGAGAAGGCCGCCATCGAGGCCAATCTTCGCTACCAGTTCGAGGTAACCGCAGCGGAGGAGACGGCCAGCGACGCCGCAGCCATCGAGATCGCCGGCGCCGGCACGTTGACCGGAGTCCTGACCCTGCCGGCCCGCGGCTGCTGGACCACCTCGGCCACGGTTAGCCTGGCCGACCTGGAAGCGACCGCGACGCTTCTCCTGACCATCCTGAAGGCCCCCATCACCCTGTAGCGGACTGGTGGATCCCGAAAAAAAAGATAAGCCCGAGGTTACAGACTCGGGCGTGGACGACGCGTCACCGGGCCAGCACCCGGCGCCCGGACTACGGTTTCACGCGGTTGCGGTCTAGGTAGGCCTCAACCTCCCGCCGTTTGAAGCGCAGGTCGCGCGCAACCCGGTAGGCAGGCAAGTCCCCACTCTGGACCAGTTTACGGATCGTAGTGCGACTCTTGATCTTGAGTAGACGCATCATCTCTGTCGTGGTCAACATCTCAAGGTTGCTCTCGTCTGATCCCATCACCCTTCCCTCCTCGGGTGCTGCGCAGGGCGCAGAGCGTTGTTGACCACAATTATCCAATCATCAGGCCAATTCCTGCGTTGGATTTTGAAATCATGACCATTTTCGGAATTCCGCAGGCAAAGTGAACCGAAGCTGTATCTAGACAATGGTTATGCGCGATGTCTCAGAAGGAGAAGCCTTGCGAGGTTAACCCGGCGAAGGATGGGTGAGAAGACCCGACGATCGCTTACCAGACCAGGGGACCTTGGTGGAACTGGTCGGGGTAGGAAGACTCACCATGGAGGGGACGGAGGGGGCGGGTCTGGGGTGGGGAGACAATGATGACCATGCTGAGCATGATCGCCCCGGGAACGATCAGAAAGAGGGGCCAGAGGCCGACGACCTGGAAGCTTGAGAGCTGCAGGTTGATCAGAACCAGGAACGCCCCGATGGTCAGGATGAGGAGCCCCAGGAGGATGCGTCCAGCGTCAGTGTTCCTCAACTCTGTCATCCTTCCCTTCGGTCGCCACGACCTACCCCTCGACCAGCGAAGCTGAGACCTCCAAGCTCGAAGCAACTTTCAAAATTCGATGTCGCAATGCCTTTCCCTGCCGTCAATGCCGACCCTACGCAAGGGAACTACATAATCCTACCCGACAGTCCAAGGAGTGTCAATTAGTCCCTGCCGTGGAAGGGCGAAGCAACGTGCCCGGCCATGCTCACAGGCCACCCCTACCCCACACCACCCGGCGCCGGCCGGCATAGTTTGGCCGTGGTCTTCTCGCCGAGGAGGACAGAGTCTTTGACCTTCGCCGCAGGTGTGGTCCTCGCCGTGGCCCTGAGTCTCGACAGCCTCGGCGTGGGTGTGGCCTACGGTCTCCGCCGCATTCGCGCGCCCTGGTCGCTCTACCTCATCGTTACCCTCTGTGCCGGAGGGCTCATGGCTCTTTCCATGGGCCTCGGCCGTCAACTCTCCGCCTACCTCGACCCCGGCTTGGCCCGGCGCGCCGGTGGCGTCATCCTCATCGCCGTCGGCCTCTGGCAGTTATACCAGGGCTGGCAAGGCTTCCGGAGCAGGCTGGCCGGGCCCGGCAGTGCCCCAGTCCCCAGACCGGTTCTCAGGCCAGGCCTCCCTCCGCTCGGGCTGGTGGGGCAGATACTGGTCGAACCGGCGGCGGCCGACGTCGATCTCTCCGGGCACATCGACATTCCGGAGTCAATGGTTCTTGGACTGGCCCTGGGCCTGGACTCCCTGGCCGCGGGGCTGGGCCTGGCCATGTCCGGGGTCTCCCTGGCCCTGGTGCCCCTCGTGGCCCTGAGTTGCGCCGCGTCGGTCCGGATAGGGTTGGCCGCCGCCGGCTTGCCCATCATGGACTCTCTCGTGCGGCGCGCCTTCGCCCTGCCGGGCGTCCTGCTGGTGTTCCTGGGCATCCTCCGTCTATAGGCCGAGGGACGCCCTCCTACGCTCCGGGCGCCGCCGCTTTCTTGGGCATCTCGATCTTGAACCACCCGATGAAGACGGCGATGACAATGCCCATGACCACGTAGGCGGCCCCGGAGAGGATGAAGACGCCGCCCACTCCGATCCAACCGACGATGGCCGCGCCAACCAGCGGACCGACAAAGGGGAAGACGTTCTGCATCGTGCTGGCTATGCTCCAGACCCGGCCCATGTACTCCTTTGGCGTCTCAAGCTGCATGAGGTAGCCCGAGTAGACCTGGACGGCCCCGCCGGTGAAGCCGATCAGGAACCAGATGACGGCCTGGGCGATGGCTGGGTTCCACGGCCCGAGGCCGAGACCGTCCAGTCCGGCCAGGGCGACCAAGATCCCCGAAGCGATAGTCGTGGCGACCATGAGCTTTAGGGGGTTGAACTTGTCGCCCCACTGACCGGTGGCCAGGGAGCCCAGGACGCTACCCAGGGCAACCGAACTCACGACCAGCCCGTAGCCGGACTCCCCGATACCGGCCGTCTTGGTCAGAAGGGCCAGGAAGGTGTCGTAGAGGAAGAGGATGAAGAAGCCAGCCGCCATGCAGCCGATGATCAAGGTCAGAAGCCGGCGGGAGCGGATGTAGCGCAGGCCTTCCTTGAACTCGAACCAGAAGCCACTCTGGGCCGCGGATTTGTGCGCCGATACCGCCCCCGCGTGGATGTCCGGTAGCCGGAGGATGAAGATGGCCGAGACGAGGAAACTCAGGGAGTCGACGACGAAAGCCGCTTGCGGGCTGGCCGCGGCCACGAGCATGCCACCCAGGAGCGGGGCCAGGACTTTGGTCATCTGCCGGGAGAGCATGCTCAGGGTATTGGCCCCGAGAAGCTCCTGATCCGAGACCAGAGCCCGGAGGGCACCCTGCTGGGCCGGGTCGAAGAAAGTGCTGACCATGGCCTTCAGGGCAACGAGAGCCGCGACGACCCAGAGGTTCGGCGCCCAGACCAGGCCCAGGACCAGGCCGGCCCGCAGGATGTCACAGACGACCATGAGGGTCCGGCGGGGCAGCCGATCGGCCCAGACCCCGGCCAGCGGACCGCAAATGGCCAGAGGCAGCATCCGAGCGAGCGTCACGGCCACCAGGGCGCCGGCGCCAAGATCCCAGCGATAGGCGATCAGGGCGTTGAGGGCCAGAAAGTCAAGCCAGTCGCCGGCGTTGGAGACCAGTTGCCCGAAAAATAGCATACTGAATGGCCGGTTTTTGAGTGGGGCAAAGACAGACGTAGACAAAGGTTATCGTCCTCCTCCGTGGAGCTTCTCGGGTCGAGCAACCGGCACACGGGCCGGGTCGAGCAACCGGAACACGGGCCGGGCCGGGCAACGTTTTCATATACCCTCCAGGGGTCCCCGCCGGAGAACCTCGTCCACGATGGCCAGGGCCTCGTCAATGTCAGCGGGGCCGACTCCGGAGTGGGTCACGGCCCGGATACGCCCGCGGCCGAGTTCGCTCAGGCGCAGGCCGGCCGCCCGGGTCGCCTGGAGGAAGGTTCGCCAGGTGAACCTGTCGTCGGTCACGCGGAAAAGAACGACGTTGGTCTGGACGGTTGCCGGGTCGAGCAGGAGACCGGGCAGAAGAGCCAGGCCCCGGGCCAGGCGCTGGGCCTGGCTGTGGTCGTCGGCCAGACGGTCAACCATCTCCTCCAGGGCCACGATGCCGGCGGCGGCGATGATGCCGGCCTGCCGCATGCCCCCACCCAGGAGCTTGCGCCAGCGGCGGACTCGTTCGATGAAGATCCCCTCCCCCGTCACCACGGACCCCACCGGGCCCGACAGACCTTTCGAGAGGCAGAACTGGACCGAGTCGGCGTGGCGCGCGATTTCGGCCGCGGGAACACCCAGGGCCACCGCGGCGTTGAAGAGCCTGGCGCCGTCAAGATGGACGGCTAGATCGGCGGTCCGGGCGAAGTTCCAGGTCTCCTGAAGGTAGTCGAGCGGCAAGACCAGGCCGCCGCACCGGTTGTGGGGGCTCTCAAGGCAGATGAGATGGGCCGGGGCGAACTGCGGGTCATCCGGGTCGGGGGGCAGGGCCCGGGCCAGATCCTCGACCAGGAGCCGTCCGTCGGGCTGAGTGGGAACGGGTTCGTAGACGACGCCCCCGCAGACCGAGGCCCCTCCGGCCTCGTAGACGTAGATGTCGGACTCGTCTCCGACCAGGATCTTGGCCCCTCGTGGGCAGTGGGACAGGATGGCCGTGAGGTTGGCCATGGTGCCGCTGGGGACCAGGCAGGCCGCTTCCTTGCCCAGGGTTTCCGCGGCCAGCTCCTCCAGACGGCGCACGGTCGGGTCCTCGCCGTAGACGTCATCGCCCAGTTCGGCCCTGGCGATGGCCGCCATCATCGACGGGGTGGGCAAGGTGAACGTGTCGCTCCGAAACTCCAATTGACGCCCGGGTTTGGTCACGGCTTCTCCTCCTCGACGATCACCCTGAGCCGGCTCGCCGCTTCCCGCAGCCCGGCGGTCACATCCCGGCGGGAGTCACCGGAGACGATGACGTAGCCCAGACGGTCGTAAGCGCTCCGCGGCGGAGCCACGGGCCGGCCGGGCCGGCCGGTCACCACGACGCCCTGGACTCCCGGGGCCTCCCGGGCGGCCTCGACGCCATCCACGGAAACCAGGGTTCCTGTCTTTGCCGAAACGATAAACTGAATGCCGGCTCGCCGGGAGCGGGTCGGAGTGAGGTCCGGCGCTCTCCCCACCGCCGCCTTGATCTGTTGCTCCAGAAGGTCGACGCCGAGGGCGGCCAGGACTAGATCCGGTATCATCCCGCCGGCCAGGCGGGCGTTGATTTCGACCACAACGGGACCCGCCGCCGTCAGCTTCAGTTCGGTGTGAGCGGCGCCCCAGGAGAAGCCCGTCGCCGCTAAGGCCCGGCGGACCGTGGTTTCCAGCGCGGTAGTGGCCTGGGGCGACAGCGGGGCCGGAAAGACGTGCCGGAACTCGACAAAGTGGGGGAAGCCGGTCAGGGTCTTCTCCGTGACGCCGACGCAGGTCGTCTGGCCCCGCCAGGTGAAAGACTCGACGCTGAACTCGGGGGCGGCGACGAACTCCTCAATGAGCGCGGTCCGGGCCGTAGCCTGGCCCCGGACGTTTTTTGCGATGGCCAGAACGCGCTGGATCTGGGCCAGGGCTTCCTCGGCTGTGGCGCAGTGGCGAACCTCATAGGAGCCGGTGTCGTCGGATGGCTTGACCACGCAGGGTAGGCCGACACCGGCCATGGCCTCCAGAGCCGCCGTAGACGCGGTCTCCCGGACCACGGCAAACCTGGGCTGGCCGAGGCCGGCCGTCTTCAGAAGACGCCTCGTCTCGGTCTTATCGCGGCAGGCCCGCATGGCCGCCGGCGGGTTCCCCTGAAGGCCCAGGGCCAGGGCAATCTCGGCCACGATCACGAGGTAGAACTCGCTCGTCGTCAGGACGCCCGCGATCCGGCCCGGGCCGACGTCCTTCTTGAGGGTCTGGAGGAGAAGGCCGAGGGAGTTCGTGTCCCCAACCAGGACCTCACATCCGGTCTCGGCCAGGCCGGCGTAACGTTGGGGGTCAGCGGTGACGAAAAGGGGGTCAAGACCCAGGGTGGCGGCCTTACGGAGGGCCAGCATTCCGCTTCCCGTGGTGTTGGACTCCACGAAGATGAGGCGCCCGTCATGGCCCCCTAGGCTGCCGCTCCCCCTCTCAGCCATGGTCCCGCCTCCCGTCCGCGTCCAGGACCGCCCAGGACCAGGAGTCCACCACCGCGCCGAGGGACACTCGCCGCGGACTCTCGGGCAGCGGGCGTCGCCGGAGCCCCCGCTCGACCCAGTAGTCGGGGCTGTAGAGGGTTCGAAAGTAGCGATCCCCGCGGTCGGGAAGAATGGCGACAATGTTCGTCCCTGACGAGACACGGCCGGCCAGCCAGCGGGCCACGGCGTAGACCGAACCCGAGCTGTTTCCGGCCACGATCTTTTCGTCCCGGGCCAGTTCCAGGGTGGCGTTGAATGCCTCCTCGTCGCTAAGCCAATGAACCTCGTCGATGAGGGAGTGGTCGACGTTCCCCGGGAGAAGGCTGTTGCCCAGCCCGCCCTGCAGGCGAGCGGGATGGTCCGGCTGGCCGAAAAGGACACTGCCCACGGCGTCGACGGCGACCACCCTCGGCCCGGGACCCACCCGGCGCAACTCGCGGGCCGACCCGCACAGCGACCCGCCGCTGCCCACCGAGCCAACGAGAACATCGACCCGGCCGAGATCCTCGAGGAGTTCCCGAGCCAGTTCAGCGTAGGCTCGCGGGTTGTCGGGGTTGTCATACTGGCGGGGCCAGAACGAGCCCGGCAGGCCGGCCATGAGCTCGCTCAGGCGTTCGAGGCGGGCGCTCTGCCAGCCGTGGCTTCCCATCCGGTCCACGACGTGAATCCGGCAACCGAGGGCCTCCAGCTTGGCCAGGGTCATGGGATCAATGCGGGGATCGGTGACGATGTGAACCTCGTGGCCGAGATAGGCGCCGACGACGGCCACACCCAGAGCCATCGTGCCCGACGAACTCTCGACGATCGGCGCCCCGTCGGCCAGGACCCCGGTCCGTTTGGCCTCGAGGATGATGTTCTTGGCCGCTCTGTCCTTCATCCCGTAGGGGTTCAGAAGCTCAAGCTTGGCCCAGACCACCCCGGCGGAGACCTCCCGCCGGCGCTCGTCGGGGCCCAGCCTCAGCCTGACCAGAGGGGTCCGGCCGATGCAATCGACGATGCTCTCACGCAACACCCTGACCCTCCGCCTCCTCAAAGACCAGTGAGTGGAAGACCGAGACATCACCGAATTCCCGTCGCATCAGCCGGCAGGCCGTCTCGTACTGCTCCGCGAAACGCGCTGACGATGGCGAAAACAGAATGCCGACATACGTGCCGCTGTGGGCCACTACGGTTCCAAGACCGTCGAGACGGCGGCAAAGGGCGATAACCCGATCGAGGGTTCGCTTGGGCCGCAGCTTCTGGTTGAGAAGCGAGCTCCGCGTGGCCACGCGGCCGATGGTGTCGAGATCGAGGTCGCGGACGGCGGTGGAGATGGCGGTGAGGAGTCCCGCATACTCGACCCTGTCGGCCTCGTCAAAGGGTTTGACGATCTTGTTGAACTCCACCGTATCCACCAGGCCGCCCTCGTCGATGGCCACGATGGTCAGGGGCGGCAGAGGTCCAAGAAACTCCCGCAGTTCGACGCGGCGGTGGTGGAAGACGACCGAACCGTCGAACATGACCCCGTCCGAGGGTTCGACGGCCCCCATTACCTCCAGGAGAAGCCTCCGCGGTATCTCCAGGTCGAACCAGGAGGCGATGGCCCGGGCCGCGGCTACGAGGTCGGCCGACGAACTGGCCAGACCCTTGCCCTCGGGAAGCTCGCTCTCAATGCGCAGGACACCGCCCGCCGGGAGTTCCAGGCGTTCCAGGAGACTCCACGCCAGGCGGCGCGCCTTCCACTTGTGGGCTGGGTAGACCCTGAGGATAGGGCTCTCCGGGTCGGAAATGAAGTAGGCCTGCGCGTAGCGGTTGATGGGCAGGGTGACCAGAAAGTCGACGCCTCCGGGAAGGATGCCCTGAAGTAGCTCCCCAAAGGTGCCAAAAGACACGCCCGTGCCCAGGACCCGCCGCCGCTTTCTCACCGCGCCCCACACCTCACCCCACACCCCACTCCACGCCCCGCTCCAGGCCCCGTCACTCATGGGTTGGTCCCGTCCTTCGCGGCCTCGGACGCCGTCCGGGAGAGGATCGCCGCCAGGCGCCGGCGGGCCTCGCTCAGAACTTTCCGCCGCGCCGTCCACTCGCGGCCAAGGAAGGCCAGGTCGGCGCCTTGTTCAGCCAGGAGTCCCCGGACCGCGCGGGGATTGGCCGAGCCAGGCGTTCGCTTGGCCGAAAGACCCTCGTCCACGGAGAAGACCCGGCCCAGTTCGGCCTCTGACAGGGATATCTCGTAACCGCGCCCCCGGGCCACCTCGGCCAAGAGAGCGGCGTCCGGCGACTGCGGACTGAGACCGCGGGCCATGGCCTCGACGATGTAGCCGCCGGCCACAACCTGGGCCTGCCGGTAGGGCACTCCCGCGCGCAGGGTCAGGAGATTGGCCAAAGTGAAGCCCCCGAGGAACTCGCGAGCGGCGGCCGCCCGCAGCCGGTCGGCCTGGAAGCGAACTTCGTCGATAACCGCCCTGAAGAGCCGCAAGACCGACCGTGTCGTCTGGAGGAGCGGCCAGAGGCCGCTGCCGGCTTCCTTGGAGACCTCGACCAGGTTGGTGAAGGGCGTGTTCCGCTGCCCCAGGACGAAATCGGCGTGGTAGGCGGCCAGGTGGGCCGTCCGCCCGCGGATTCGTTCGAGGATAGTGAAGTTCTTTTTCTGGGGCATGGCCGACGATAGCCCCGAGAACTCGTCGGGCAGGTCGATGAACCCGCTGTCGCTCGAGCCCCAGATGATGAAGTCGGTGGCGAAGCGGCTGAGAACCACGCCGAGAAGGGCGAGCTCGCCGGCGATGCGCAGAACCCAGGAGCGCGAGGCCACGGCCACCAAGGCATGGCGGAGGGGGCGGGCGAACCCGGTTAGCTCGGCCAAGCGCGGGCAGTCCCAGTCGAGTTCCTGTCCGGCCATGGCCCCGGCCCCCAGAGGGCAAACGTCGATCTCGTCATAGACGGCCAGGAGCCGCCGCAGTGATCCGACAACTTCCTCGACCAAGGCGGCCAGGTGGAAACCGGGGCTGGTGATCTGGGCGGCCTGGAAGTGGGTCTGCCCGGGCATGGGCAGTTCAACCGTGGCCAAGGCCCGGCGGTGCGCGGAAAGCCCGAAGGCCCGCAATTCCAGGGCCAGGCGGGCCAGTTCCGCCCGTCCGAACATCAACTGGGCCGCGGCCTGGTAGTCGTTGCGGCTGCGGTCGACGTGCCAGGCCGGAACCGGGCCCGGCAGCCTGCTCTCCACGTAGCGTTCTATGGCCAGGGCGATGTCGGACATGTTGGCCTTGGGATCGGCGATCAGAGTCCGGGCGTTGATCTGGTCCAGGAGTCCGGCGATGAGAGCGGCGTCCGCCGACTGGATGAGGCCCAAGCGGAGGTACTCGGCCAGGAGAGCCTTCTCTATCTCCAGGTAGTGCGGCAAGAGGCGTCTGACCTCATAGTCGAATTGCGGCTTCAGAACCTCAGCCTGCAGCAGGCGACTTGGCTGGGTCCTGATCCTGCCACTGAGGGCGGGAGACGCCGGCTCGTGGGTCACCGTCATAGCCGTCCACCTCCTTCGCTGAGTCCGGCCCGGATGGCGGAGGCCAGAACTCGGACATGGGGCGCATCGATCAAAGAGTGGTGTGTTCCGGGCACATCCGTCACGAGGACCTGGCCCCGGGTGCGGTCTCGCCAGCCGGCCGGCGCCACCGCGGGCTGTCCCGGTTCGCCGCCGGTGGCCCGGAAGAGGCGCACGTCCGCCTCGATCGGGCCGCCATACTCGTAGCCCTCGGCGGCCGCCTGGGTTCCCAGCCGGACCTGGGCCTGACGCCTGACCGTGGCCAGGGTGGCGCCGGGTGGGAGGAGCCCAAGTTCCTTTGTCCGGCGCAGGATGAGTTCCAGAGCCGACGCCTCGTCAAGCCCGGCCAGAAGCTCAGGATCCAGTTTGAGTTGCTCAGCGGCAAGCAGGGCCAGGCTGGGCGGGCTTCCCGCCTGTCGATCGGACCCTCCCGGCGGATGGCCCAGGGGATGGGCGTCGATGAGCCCGAGGAAACCTACCTTTTCCCCCACGGCTTCCAGGAGGCGGGCCATCTCGAAAGCGATCGAGCCGCCGAACGACCAACCCGCCAGCCGATAGGGCCCGGCCGGGACCTGCCGCCTGATCTCGGCCACGTAGAGGCGGGCCATGGCCTCCACACTCGACAAGGCCTCCTCGTCGCTGTCGAACCCCCGGGCCTGGAGACCGTAGACGGTGGCCCCCTTGCCCATCTCCCTGGCCAGGGCCAAGTAGCACAGAACACCGCCACCCTGGGGATGGACCATGAAGAGGGGTGGCTCGGCGCCGTCGCCCTCCTGGATCTTGACCAGACAGCCGCTCTCCGGAGAGGCGACCGCGGTGCGGACCCTCTCGACCAGGCGGGCGATCGTGGGGGCCTGGAAAAGGGCGGCCAGAGGCAACTCGACCCCGAAGCCGTCACGCACGGCGGCCATCAGGGCCACGGCTTTCAGCGAGTGGCCACCCACGGCAAAGAAATCGTCCTCCACCCCGAGCGGCTCGCCACCGAGAATTCTCTCCCAGATCCGAGTCATGGCCAACTCGGCCGTGTCCCGTGGGGGAACTTGGGAGCGACGGGCCAGCCTTGGACCGCCTTCCGGAGAGGGCAAAGCCCGACGGTCGATCTTGCCGCTCGGAGTGAGAGGCAAAGCCTCCAGACTCACGAAAATCGCCGGAACCATGTACTCGGGCAAACTTAGCTTTAGGAAGTCCTGGAGCTCGTCGGCGGACGGGGATAGGCCGCTCGGCTTCGGGGCGACGTAGGCCACCAGCCGTCTCTCTCCGGGGCCGTCCTCGCGAGCCAGCACGGCCGCCTGCCTCACGGCGGGGTGCAGACTCAGGGCGGCCTCGATCTCGCCGAGTTCAATCCGGAAGCCCCGCATTTTGACCTGGTCGTCGGCGCGCCCGGCGAACTCCAGGCTGTCATCCGGATGCCGGCGAACGAGGTCCCCGGTCTGGTAGAGGCGACCTCCGGGTTCGTCTCCGAACGGATCCGGGGCGAAATACTCGGCCGTCAGCTCGGGGCGGCCCTGGTAACCTCGGGCCAGGCCGGCGCCGCCGATGTGGAGTTGGCCGAGGACCCCCGCCGGAACGGGCTGCCCCCGTCCATCGAGGACGTAGAACCGCGTGTTGGCGATCGGCCGGCCCAGAGGTATCGCCCGGCCCACCCCGCCCGGCGCCATCACCGCTCCCGGCGCCATCGTCCAGCCGGCGGCCTCGATGCGGGCCAGGCTCGACCAGATCGTGGTCTCGGTCGGCCCGTAGAGGTTCCAGAGCTCGGCCCCGCCCTCGCCCAGGCGCCCGGCCAGGTCCGGGGACCAAGCCTCGCCGCCGACGAGCATTCTGAGGCGCCCATCGTTCCGCCAGCCGGCCTCAAGGAGTAGTCGCCAGGTGGCGGGTGTGCCCTGCATGACCGTGGCCCCCGTTTCGTCGAGGAGCCGGGCCAGGCGGGCGCCGTCGGACACGGTCTCCCGGCCGGCGATGACCAGGGTCGCCCCCACCGAGAGGGGCAGCAATATCTCCAGGGCGGCGATGTCGAAGGAAATGGAGGTCACGGCCACCAGGACATCATTCTGGCCAAGGCCCGGTGTCCGGCGCATGGACCGCAGGAAGTTCACGACACTGCCGTGCTGGACCTGGATGCCCTTGGGCCTTCCGGTGGAGCCGGAGGTGTAGATGACGTAGGCCAGGTCCGACGGTAGAGCCGGAGCCGGCCCCTCCCGGGGCGCGGCCGTTGAGAGCGGGGGCGACGGGGGCAACGGGGGCGCCATTGCCTCCGCGCCGGCGCGGGCCGAGACCGGGGCCGCAAGCCCACCCTCGCCGTCGACGAGGACCACCGGGCCGGTCCAGACCTTGTCTTGGGCCAGGCCACGGGCCAGGTCCGCCGAGGTGACGACCACCCTGGCCCCCGAGTCCGCGAGCATGAAGGCCAGCCGCTCCCTCGGGTAGACCGGATCGAGAGGCACATAGTGGCCGCCCGCCCTGAGCGCGCCCAAGAGGGCCACGGGCAAAGCCGCCGATCGCCCGAGATACACTCCGACCGCGGTCCCCGGCTTCACTCCGAGGTCCCCAAGACGGAGGGCGAGATCGGAAACCCGCCGGCCCAGTTGGGCGTAGGTCAGCCGTCCGTCCTCGGCCACCACCGCGGCGGCTTCCGTCCCGCGGCCGGTTTCGGCCAGGACGAGATCGTGGACTCCGACCGGCGGGAGAGGGAGGAGTTCGCCCCGCCCGGCCCCGAGAAGCCTCTCCCGCTCCGTGGCCGTCAGGAGGGGCAAGGCCGAGAGGCGCAGGTCCGGCTGGGCCACGACGGCCCCCAGCAGGGTCTCCAGGTGGCCGAGCCAGCGTTCGGCCGTGGATCCGTCCCAGAGATCCGTGTTGTACTCCAATCTGAGGTCGAGTCCATCGGCGCTCTCGCTGACGGTGATGGTCAGGTCGAACATGGCCGTCTCGGCCCGGACTTCACGCGGCCGGACGCGGAGACCCTCCAGGGGCACGTCGACGGTGGCCCGGTTGACCTGGAACAAAACGGAGAAGATCGGCGAGCGGCTGAGGTCCCGGGCCGGGTTCAGCCGTTCGACAAGCTTGTCGAACGGGTATTCCTGATGGGCGTAAGCGTCGAGGGCCCAGCCCTTGACCTCGGCCACCAGGTCGGAGAAGGTCGGGTCTCCGCTAAGATCGAGGCGAAGGGCCAGGGTGTTGACGAAAAAGCCGATGATGTCCTCCAACTCAACCCGGCCGCGGCCCGCCGCGGGCGTGCCGACGATGATGTCGTCCTGCCCGCTCATCCGGCCGAGGAAAACTCCGGCCGCGGCCAGGAGAAGCATGAACAGGGTAACCTCCCGCTCCGCCCCCAGCCGGGTCAGGCCGCCGGCGATCTCGGCCGGGAGACGCCTGGAGACAGCCCGGCCCGTGAAGGTCTGGATGGGCGGCCGGGGTCGATCGGTGGGAAGGTCGAGGACCGGCAGTTCGCCACCCAACCGCCCCAGCCAGTAGCCCTCGTCCTCCCGTGACGCCTCGCTCTCCAGCCGCCCGCTCTGCCAGTCGGCGTAGTCGACGTAGCCCACGGCAAGAGACGGCAAGGAGACCGGCTCGCCCTTGCCGGCCGCCTGGTAGAGAGCGGCGAACTCGCGCCCAAGGATCTGCCAGGACCAGGCATCGCTGATAATGTGGTGCATGGCCAGCAGGACGAGGTGGCTCTCGTCGCCCAGGCGAAGCAGACGCACCCGGAAGAGCGGGCCATTCTCGAGGTCGAGAGGCGTCTCTCCGAACTCCCTCTGGATCCGGTCCCTGGCCAGGTCCCGAGCCTCGGGGGGAAGACCGGCCAGGTCGTCAACCGTGTAGGCCATGTCCGGGCGACCAGGCCGCACCCTCTGCACGGGCTGCCCCCCGATGACGGTGAAGGTCGTTCTGAGACTATCGTGGCGCTCCGCGATGCCGGTGAGGGCTTCCCTCACGGCCCGGAGGTCGAGCGGTCCCTGAAGTTCGAGCGCTCCCAGCATGTTGTAGGAGAGGTTGTGAGGCTCAAGCCGCTGCAGAAACCACAGGCGCTTTTGGGCGTGGGAGAGCGGGTAGTGGTCGGCCGCCGGGAGACGCGGAATGGTTCCTTCCTCTCCCCCGCCGCCGGCGCTCAGCCGCCCCCCTACGTAGGGGGCCAGTTCCCGGATGGTCTGCCGCTCGAACAGGGCCCTCAGGCCAACGTCGACCCGGAGGCGATCCTTGATCCGCGAACGGACCTGAATGGTCTTGAGGGAGTGTCCTCCAAGCTCAAAGAAGTTGTCCTCGATACCGAGGACCGAAACCTCCAGCACCTCCCGCCAGATTTCGACCAGGGCAGCCTCGACCGCGTCGCGCGGGGCGACGACGGCCCGGGTGGGACCGGGTCCCGGGTCGGGCAGGGCCTTGCGGTCGACCTTCCCGTTGCGCGTAAGAGGGAAGGCGGGAAGAGGTGTGATGTGCTCGGGGATCATGTAGTCGGGCAGGACGGTCTCCAGATGGGCTCGCAGAGCCGCGGTCTCGATGGCCTGGCCCACCACGTAAGCCAGGAGCCGATTCTGGCCGCGCCCGTCGGGTCTGACGATGGCCACGGCCTGGGCGACCGCCCCGTGACCGAGAAGAGCCGCCTCGACCTCGCCGAGTTCGATACGGTGCCCTCTCACCTTGACCTGGAAGTCGGCCCGGCCTAGGAAGACAATCCGCCCGTCGGGAAGGTGCCGGCCGACGTCGCCGGTGCGGTAGAGGCGTGCCCCCGGGGTGTCGCTGAAGGGATCGGGGATGAAGACCTCGGCCGTTCGAACGGGATCGCCCAGGTAGCCCCGACCCACTCCTATCCCCGAGAAGCAGATCTCGCCCCGGCAGCCTACCGGCACGGGCCTGAGCCGGCTATCGAGGACGTAAATGCGGAAGTTGGGGATGGGCAAGCCGACGGACATGCGGGGGTGGTCGGGCGGGACTTCCTCCACGATCTCGTGGGTCGTATCGTCGGAGCACTCCGTGGCCCCGTAGGCGTTGATAAGGCGAGCCTTAGGGTAGCGGGCCATCCAGCGGCGAGCCAGAGCCACGGGGAGAGCCTCCGCCGTCGACACCAGGTACTCCAGATCGGGTAGGGACCCTTCCTCCGGCCCGACCCGCTCCGCGGCCTCCAGGAGAAGCTCAAGCATGGTCGGAACCACCTCGGCGACGGTGACCCTGTCCCGCCGGAGCCCGGCCAGGAAGGTCGCCGGGTCGCCGGCTGTCTCATCGTCGTAGATGACGACCTTGCCGCCGACCATCAGCGGGGCCAGAAACTGCCAGACCGAGATGTCAAAGCAGTGCGAGGCGTTTTGGGCCACGACGCTCCGCTCCGAGAGCCGGGTGGTCAGGATCTTGGCCCGAAGGTGGTTGAGCATGCCGACGTGGTCGATCATGGCCCCCTTGGGGACTCCTGTCGAACCCGAGGTGAAGAAGACGTTGGCCAGGTCGTGGGGTTCGTTCACCAAGGGCCAGGGCGTCCCGGCGGGAGAAGGCCCCCACGTCCCGGCCGGACCGGCCAGGGCCCTGACGTCGACTAGACCGGGACAATCGCTCGGCTCAAGACAGAGCACGGCCGTCTCGTCGCCCGCCTCCCGTCCGAGGCGCAGGCTTCGCTCGGCCAGGGTCGCGTCGGTCAGGATGACTCTGGCCCGGCTCTGCCGGAGGAGACCGGCGAGTCTTGGGTCCGGATGAGCCGGGTCGAGAGGAACGTAGGCCCCGCCCGCCTTGGCCACACCCAGGATGGCGGCCAGCATGCCGATACCCCGGGTAGCCAAGAGCGCGGCCAGATCGTCGGGCCCAAAGCCCCGCGAGCGGAGCCAAAGGGCGATGTGGCCGGCCTTCCGGTCGAGTTCGCCGTAGGTGACGCTCTCCTGGCCCGAGACGGCGGCCACGGCCTCCGGACGGCTAGCCGCCTGTTCCTCGATGACCTGGTGGGCCAGACGGTCCAGGGCCCCGCCGGCGGGCGTCCGGTTGAACTCGACCAAAACCCGATGGCGCTGGGCGGGTGGAAGAAGATCGAGATCGCCAAGACGACCATCCGACCGGTCGGCCAGTCCGGCGAGAAGACCCAGCCAAGAAGTTAGCGTCTGGTCGGCCGTGTCGGCCTCGAAGAGATCCGGCGCGTAGACGAGTTCGAGAGCCGGATGCGGTCCGGTTCGCAGGGCGGCCGTGCAGGAAGACGCGGACCCGGCCTGGGCCCTCACGGTGTCGGCCTGGCCTGGCCGCACAACCACACGGCTCCCCAGGTCGAAATCCGGTGGCGCCTGGCCGTGACTCAAGGCCTCCGCCAGAGGCGTGTAGGCGAAGCGGGCCAGGCTCAGGCGCTGCCGCTCGAGGTCTCGCAGAAAGTCCCCCAGGGCGAGGTGGCCGCTTACGGCCACGCGCACCGGCAGGGTGTTGTCGAACCGTCCAAGCATCTCCTCGGCCCCGGCCAGGGCGAGCGGACGCCCCTGGCTCTCCAGACCGAAGACCACGTCTTCCTCGCCGTTGACCAGGCCGAGATAGATGGCCCAGGCCGCGAGGGCCACGGCTTCCAGGCTCACTCCGTGCCGTCCGGCCAAGCCGGCGAGGGCCGCCGGGAGGTTTCCCGGCAGGCCTACCGCCCGGCTCACCCGCCGCGGGCCGGCGTGACCGCCGCTCGGCCTGTGGTCGTAGGGCGGTGGCGTGGGGTTAGATACCCCTTCAAGATGAGAGGCCCAAAACTCCTTGGCCGGCGACCAATCCTGCCCGCCAAGCCAGCCCAGGTAGTCCCGGAACGGCCGGCGGTCGAGGCGAGGCGGAGCTTCCCCCCGCGAGAGGGCCGCCTCGGTGTCGAGCAGGTCGCCCAGGACAAAGACCAGGCTCCGCTCGTCGAGGGCGGCCTCGTGACAGGCCAGAGCAAGACCGGTGTCCCGTCCCCTTTCCCCGACGCGGGACGCGCGCAGCAGGGGACCCACGGCCGGGTCGAACGGATCCGTATCCGGGACGAGGTCGGGACCGGTAGAGAGGGGCACGGGCCGGGTCCGCAGCACAACCTGGACCAGCCGACCCCGCAGGAGCCGGAAGATGGTCCGCAGGGCCGGGTGAGAGGCCACGACGTGATCCAGGGCCGCCTGAAGCCGCTGGGGGTCGAGCGGCCTCTCAAGATAGCGGTAGGCTTGGATGATCGGGCGGGGGCCTTCCGCCTCGCCGGAGAGCAGGTTCTCCTGGAGGGGCGAGAGGCCAAGAACCTCCTCGACGTTCTCCCGCGACAGATAGTTCATCCTAGGTCCCCCGTTCCTCGGCGAAGAGTTCATCCAGCGTGTCGGGTGACAACTGGTCCTGTTCCGTCCCCAGGGGCAGGGCCTCCAGACGCCGTCCGGCGTCGGCGGCCACGGCGGTTAGCAGGTGATGATACTGGTCCAGAAAGCCCTCCATGGCTCTCGGTTCGTAGAGGTCCCGCCGGTAGTAGAGGGCCAGGTCAAGACCGCCGGGCCCGGCCGTGGCCTCCAGGTTGAAGTCAAACTTGGACACGCCCGCGTCCACCTCCAGAGGTGTCACCCGGGCCCGCCCCAGGACAGCAGGACAGAGCGGACTCTCGTGGAGGTCGAAAAGAACGGCGACAAGCGGCGGACGGCTCGGGTCACGCGGCAACTGGAGCGTGTCCACCAGGAGATCAAAGGGCACGTCCTGGTGGGTGAAGGCGGCCAGGGTCACCTCGCGAACCCGGTCCAGCAGTTCGCGGAAGGTCGGGTTGCCGGATAGGTCCGTCCGCAGGGGCAGAGTGTTGACAAAGCAGCCGATCAGCCCCTCCACCTCCAACCGGGTCCGGTTGGCCACGGACGTGCCGACGACGATGTCCTTTTGACCGGTGACCCTGTAGAGCAGGGTCACAAAGGCGGCCAGCAGGATCATGAACAGGGTCAGGCCCTCGCGCCGGCCGAGGGTCCTGAGATCGTCGACCACTTCCCGGCCGAGAAGGCGAGACGTCTTCCGACCCCGGTAGGCCACGGCCGCCGGGCGAGGACGCGCAAACGGCAGATCCAAGGTGGGTAGAGGAAGCCCGAGCTGCCAACGCCAGTAGGCCAACTGATCCCGAAGGGCGCCGGCCTGAACCCACTCGCGTTGCCAAAGAGCGAAGTCGGCGTATTGGACCCGGAGCCCGGGCAGGGGTGAAGGCCGGCCGGCCCCAAAGGCCTCGTAGAGGGCGGCCAACTCGCCGAAAAGAATCTCCAGGGCCCAGCCGTCGGCGGCAATGTGGTGAACCATGAGGAGCAGGGCCTGTTCCTCGCGGTCGAGCTCCACGAGGGTGACCCGCAGGAGAGGGCCCTCGTCCAGGGCAAACGGACGGCGAGCCTCGGTCGAGGCCAGTTCGGCCAGGGCCCGCTCCCGCGAGGTCCGAGGCTGGTCCGAGAGGTCGACCGAGGTCAGAGTGCAGCCCGCGTCCGGCGAGATGATCTGGACGGGGCTTCCATCCTTCTCAGCAAACGTGGTTCGCAAGGTTTCGTGGCGGCGGACGATCTCGGCCAGGCTTTGCTCCAGAACCCTCGCCTCGAGGCGACCCTCCAGGCGCATGGCCACCGGAACGTTGTAGAGCGGGCCGCCGGGCGCCAGCTGATCCAGAAACCACAGTCTCTGCTGGGCGTAGGATAACGGCGAAGAACCCCGTCTGTCGCGGGCCACGATGGGCGGTCCGGGGGCGAGAGAGGCCGGCGTGACCGAGGCCGGCGTGACCGAGGCCGGCGTGACCGGGGCCGGCGTGACCGGGGTCGGCAAGGCGGCGGCAATCCTGGCGGCGAGCCCGCTCAGGGTCGGGGCCTCGAAGAGGGTGCGCAGCGACAATTCCACGCCAAACGTTTCTCGCACACGGGACACGGCTCGCGTGGCCAGGAGCGAGTGGCCGCCCAACTCGAAGAAATCGGCTGCGGCCGAGATGCTCTCCAGGCCAAGGAGTTCGCCCCAGATGCGGGCCAGGCCCTCCTCCACCGGTCCCGTAGGGGCGAGGAAACTCCCCCCCTCCACGGGTTCCCCCAACTCCGGCGCCGGCAGGGCCCCGCGGTCGACCTTGCCGCTGGGACCGAGGGGGAACCTCTCCAAGACAACGATGGCCGCTGGAACCATGTAGTCGGGCAAATGCTCGCGCAGGAACGAGCGGAGTTCGGTGATGAAGGTTGGCGTAGCGCCGCCCGACGCGACGTGGGCCACCAGCCGCCGCTCCCCGAGCGGGTCCTCCCGGACGAGGACCACGGCCTCTCTCACCGCGGGATGTTGGCCGAGAACGGTCTCGACTTCCTCCGGCTCAATACGGAAGCCCCGGATCTTGACCTGGTTATCGACGCGCCCCAGAAAGTCGACGTCCCCGCCGGGCAGGTAGCGCCCGAGGTCTCCGGTCCGGTAGAGACGGGCCCCGGGACGGGCGGCGAACGGGTCGGGGACGAACTTCTCGGCCGTGGGGACCGGCCGGTTATAGTAACCCCTGGCCACCCCGTCGCCGCCGACGTAGATCTCCCCGGCCACCCCCTCCGGCACGGGGGTGAGGTTGCGGTCGAGGACGTAGAGGGTTGTGTTGGCGATGGGCCGGCCGATGGGCACCGAGGTCGCCTCGCCCCTCCCGCCCATCGGGCAGTGGGAAGCGAAGGTCGTCGCCTCGGTCGGCCCGTAGACGGCGCTCATGACGCAGCCGGGCCGGCCGTCGGCCACCCGCCGGACGTGGGTCACGGACATGACTTCACCGCCGGCCAGGAGCTGCGAGACTTTACCCAGGTCCTCCAGCCTCTCGTCCACCAGAAGGTTGAACAGGGCCGTGGTCAGAAAGAGCGTGGTCACCTTGTGCCGGGTGAGGGCTCGCCCGAGTTCCTCCAGGCTCGGCCGCTCGGGTGGAAAGACCACTAACCGGCCGCCGCCGAGGAGCGGACCCCAGATCTCGAAGGTCGAGGCGTCGAAGGCCAGCGGGGCTAAGTGCAGGAAGACCTCCTCCGGTCCGAAGCGGGCGTAGTTGGTCTCCTTGACCAGCCGGACAATGTTGCGGTGAGTCACGGCCACGCCCTTGGGCCTGCCGGTCGAACCGGAAGTGTAGATCACGTAGGCCAGACCGTCGGGCGACACGGCGGGACCGGTGGCCTCCACGGGACCGGCGGCCGGTTCCTCCGGGTTCGTCCCGGCGATGAGCGGCCAATCACTGTCGAGCCTGATGATCGTGGCCCCGGTCTCCGGCAAGGATGCGGCCAGGTGATCGAGAGTCAGGATAACCGGCGCCCGGGTGTCCGCGACCATGAAAGCCAGCCGGTCCCGGGGATAGGTGGGGTCGAGGGGCACGTAGGCGCCCCCGGACTTGAGAACGCCCAGGAGGCCGACGACCATCTCCGGAGACCGTTCCACGGCCACCCCCACCAGTGTCTCCGGCCCCACGCCCAGTCGCCGCAGGTAGGCGGCCAGCCGATCCGAGCGCCAATCGAGTTCCCGGTAGGTGAGGTTTCCGCTGCCGGACTCCACGGCCACGGCCTCGGGCGTGGCCCCGGCTCGCTCGGCGAAGAGCTGGTGGACGGTGGCCTCCCGAGGGTAGGCCGTCTCCGTGGCGTTCCACTCGACCAGAGCCCGCCGTCTTTGCTCCGGGGTGAGAAGGGGCAGATCATCCAGGCGTCGACCGGGATCGGCCACCGCGCCGCGGAGAAGAGTCTCGAAATGACCCACCAGCCTCCCGGCCGTGGCCTCCTCGTAGAGATCGGTGGCGTACTCCAATTCGCCGTCAAGACCGGATCCGGTCTCCCACAGTTGCAGGGTCAGGTCAAACTTGGCCGTGCCCGTCGGGGTCTCCCGCACGGACACCTTGAGGACGGGTGGTTCCACTGTTCCGGCCGGAGCGTTCTGCAAGGCGAACATGACCTGGAAGAGAGGCGACCGGCCCGGATCGCGCGCCGGCCGCACTTCCTCCACGAGCTGCTCGAAGGGCAAGTCCTGATGGACGTAGGCCCCCACGGTGGTCTGACGCACCCGCCCGATCAGTTCGGCGAAGGTCGGTTGGCCGGAGAGGTCCGTCCGCAGGACCAGAGTGTTGACAAAGAAACCGATGAGGCCCTCGACGCCCCCCAGGGTCCGGTTGGCGATCGGCGAGCCGACGGCGATGTCATGCTGTCCCGAGAGGCGATGGAGCAGGGTCTGGAAGCCCGCCAAGAGGGTCATGAAGAGGGTCGCCCCGTGCCGCGAGCCAAGGTCGCGGAGTTCCTCGGTCAGGTCCCGAGGAAGAGTGAACCTGTGGGTCCGGCCGCGGAAGCTCTGGACTCGTGGCCGCGGGCGGTCGGTCGGAAGGTCCGGAACCGGGAGGTCGGCCAGTTGCCGCCGCCAGTAGGCCAGTCCCCGCTCCAAGACCTCGCCCGACAACCACTTCCTCTGCCAGACGGCGAAGTCGGCGTACTGAAGCCGAAGCTCGGGCAGGGGCGACGGCCGACCGGAGGAAAAAGCCTCGTAGAGCGCGGCCAGTTCGTCGGAGAGAACGCCGAGGGACCAACCGTCGAAGACAATGTGGTGGAGGCTAAGGAGAAGGATGTGCCCCTCTGGGCCCAGGCCAACGAGAGTCGCCCGGACCAGCGGCCCCCGGCCAAGGTCAAAGGTCCTGAGGGCCTCCTCCAAGATGAGAGCGTCGAGGCGGACGATGCGGGCATCCGGCGGCAGGGAGCTGAGATCCACCACCGGGAGGGGTAACCCCTCCCCCACCCCTCCCCGCCCGGGAGCGATGACCTGCACCGGACCATTGGGAGTGTCGCGGAACGTGGTCCGGAGAACCTCGTGCCTGTCGACGATCTCGGTCAGGACCCGACCAAGAACTTCCGGATCGAGAAGACCCTCCAGGCGGAAAACGAAGGGCAGGTTGTAGAGCGGGCTGCCCGGCTCGTAGCGGTCCCAGAACCAGAGCCGCCGCTGGGCGAAGGACAGGGGAAGATCGTGGCCACGATCCACGGCCACCAACGGAGGAAGGCCAGGCCCGGGCCCGGCCCCGGCCCGGCGGGCGTTTTCGATGACCCCGGCCAGTCCGGCCAGGGTCGGTGTCTCGAAGACGGCCTGGAGCGGAAGCTCGACGCCGAGAAGCGAACGCACCCTCGAGACGAGACGGGTGGCCAGGAGCGAGTTCCCGCCCGCCTCGAAAAAGCTGTCCGTCGCCGCCGGAGCGCGGCCAAGGACCTGGGTCCAGATGGCCCCCAGCACATCCTCGAAGGGCGTCCATCCGTGACCGCGTCCCACCGCTTCCGGTCCCGCCAGGCTCGGCCTGGGCAGGTTTCGACGGTCGACCTTGCCCGACGGCGACAGCGGAAGCCGATCCAGGACAACGAAGTCGGCCGGCGTCATATAGTCGGGGAGCCTGTTCCTGAGGTAGTCCCGCAACTCGGCGGGCGACACGCCGCGCCCGGTGATAGGAACAACGTAAGCCAAGAGGCGCTTGTCGCCGGCCAAGCCGCCGCGTCCGTCTACGCCGCGTCCGTCATCGCCGCCGCCGTCCCAGGCCACGACCGCCGCCGTCTGGAGCGCGGGATGTTGGCCCAGAACGGCCTCGATCTCCCCCAGCTCGACCCGGAAGCCTCGCACTTTGACCTGGTTATCCAGACGCCCGAGAAACTCGATGTTGCCGTCGGGCAGAAAGCACGCCAGGTCGCCGGTGCGGTAGAGGCGGGCCCCGGGTCCGCTTCCGAACGGATCCGGAACGAACGTCTCAGCGGTGAGGTCGGGGCGCTTCCAGTAGCCCCTGGCCAGGCCGACCCCCCCAATGCATAGCTCTCCGGGCACTCCGATGGGAGTCGGGTTACCGTAGCCGTCCAGAACGTAGAGGGTGGTGTTGGCGATCGGCCGGCCTATGGGGACACTCGCTCCCACGATCGAATCCTTCGTCATGGGGTGACAACTGGCAAAGGTGGTGGCCTCGGTCGGCCCGTAGCCATCGATGAGCGTGCCGTCCCCGCGCTCGGCCAGGACCCGCCGGACGTGGGGCGCCGAGAGAACGTCGCCGCCGGCAAGGAGTTGCCTCACTCCCCGCAGGCCGGCCAGGTTCTCGTCGACCATGAGGTGGAAGAGGCCCGCCGTGAGCCAGAGGGTGGTCACGCCCCGCTCGCGCAGGACCTGGCCCAGTTCCGACAGGGTCGGGGTGTGGGCGGGAAAGATCACCAGACGTCCGCCATGGAGAAGACAGCCCCAGATCTCGAAGGTGGCCACGTCGAAGGCCATGTTGGAGAGCTGCAGGAAGGTCTCGTCCGGCCCGAAGCGGGCGTAGCCGGTCTCCTTGACCAAGCGGACGACACCCTGGTGGGTAACGGCCACACCTTTGGGTCGCCCCGTGGAACCGGAGGTGTACATCACGTAGATCAGATCGTCGGGACCCACGCCGCCCGCCGGGGCCACGTCACTCTCGGTGGCGATGTCCGACCAGTCCGCGTCCAGGGAAACCAGGCGGGCCGACCCGGCCGGAAGAGCGTCGGCGAACCGAGCCTGGGTCAAGATGACCGGCGTCCCAATCTCCTCGATCATGAACCCAAGACGCGGCCCGGGATACGCCGGATCGAGCGGGACATAGGCCCCTCCGGCTTTCAGAATACCGAGAAGGCCCACGACCATCTCCAGCGAGCGCTCCACCGCCAGACCCACCAACGTCTCCGGACCCACTCCGAGTCGGCGGAGACGGTTGGCCAGCCGGTTTCCGCGCTGATCAAGTTCCCGGTAGGTGAGGCTTTCGTCCTCGAACTCCACGGCCACGGCCTCCGGGGTTCGGGCCACCTGGGCGCCGTAAAGTTCATGCACGCAAAGGTCCCGCGGGAAGTCGGTCGCCGTGTCGTTCCACTCGACAAGAAGTTTCCGGCTTTCGTCCGCGGTCAATAGTTTGAGATCCGCCAGAGGTCGCTGGGGATGCAGGGTGGCGTCGGCGAGAAGAGTTTGGAAGTGCTCAACCATCCGGGCGACCGTCTCCCGGTCGAAGATGTCCAGGCCGTACTCCAACTCGATCGTCCAGCCGTCCGCGGGCGGCGAGTTCGGCCCCTGGGCCCGGCGCAAAGTGAGGGTCAGGTCGTGCTTGGCCGTGCCGGGATGGACAAGAAGAGGTAGCCAACCGGTCCGGCCGGGGGGCCCTCCATCCGCGCCCGGCGGGCCACCCGCGGCCTCCCCGCCATCCGCGCCCACCCCGCGGATCCCGGGCGAGATGGGTCCATCCCAAGCGGCGAACATGATCTGGAAGAAGGGTGTCCGGCTAAGATCCCTGGCCGGCTTCAGGACGTCGACCAGCCGTTCGAAGGGTAGATCCGCGTGCTCCCGGGCCCCCCGCACGACGCGGTCCGTGGCCCCGACCAGGTCGGCGAAGGTAGTCCGGCCCGTCGGCCTGGACCGAAGAACGAGGGTGTTCTCGAATGGCCCGATGAGGTCGGCCTCTTCGGGGCGGCGACCGGACACGACCGTCCCCACCGCCAGATCCTCGGCCCCGGTATAGCGGTGCAGCACGGCCAGGAAGGCCGCGAGGATCACAACCTCCGGGGCCGCGCCCGTAAGGCTGGCCAGATCGGCAATGCTTCCACCCAATTCCGGGGAAAGGGTCGCCGCAACGATCCCGCCCCGCACACCCTGCAGGGGCGCCCGGGGGCGATCGGTCGGGAGGTCGGTCTCGGCGGGCAGGTCCGCCAACTGGTCCCGCCAGTAGGAGAGTTGCTCCCCGGCAGCCGGGCTCAGGAGCCACCGCTGTCCCCGGGCGACGGCCTCCCAGTGGGAGGGCCGCGTCCGTCCGGACACCGGGACCTCGGCGGTAGAAGCGATTCCGGCCGGGGCAACTCCGGCCTCGGAGGCGATTCCGGCCGCCGAGTATCGGTCCTGGACCAAAGCCTCGTAGATAAGAGGAAGCTCGCGAGCCACGACCCTCCGCGACCAGGCGTCGGCCGCGGTCTCGTGCCAGACGACGATGAGCCGGTGGTGGCGGGGCCCAAGACGGACAAGACAGGCTCTGACGGGCGGCCCCTTCTCCAGGTCGAAGGGGTGGCCAAACTCCTCCCCCTCCACCCTGGCCAGGGCCACCGGAAGCTCCGATGGGTCTAGGCCCGAGAGGTCCCGCGCCGGACACGGACAAGCCGCCTCCGACGTGATGCAAACCACAGGGTCGTCGCCACCCCCGCCAAAGGTCGTCCGCAGGCTCTCGTGCCGCCCAACCAGGGTCTCCAGAGCTTCTCGGAGGAGGTCCTCCCGCAGAGGACCTTCGATGGCGAAGACCAAGACCACGTTGAGAGAGCGGTCTTCGGGGTTGAGTCGCTGGAGGAGCCACGACCGCCGCTGGGCGAGGGAAAGCGCGGCCTCTCGCGTTCCCTCGGCGGCCCCCGGCCCAGCCTCGCTCCTCACGCCTGGCGCCCCCCCTCGTCCCCGAAGAGGTCGTCCAGGGCTTCTTCGGACGGCAGGTTGACTTGAGACAGCCTGAGGCCCGGGTTGGCCGCGAGCTGACCCAGAACGATTCGGTACTGATCCATGAACCTGTCGACCGTTTCGGCCCTAAGTCGCCGGGAGTCGTACTTGACCAGCAGGCTCAACTCCGCGCCGATTTCGTAGACCTCGATGTGGAGGTCGAGGCGAACAGTGGGGTCGTCGCCGAACTCATCGACCATGACGTGCCTTGAGCCGAATTGATGGTAAATGGAGTAGCCCTTGAACGTGACCCCGTCCAGGTCGAGGAAGTGGTCGTTGGCGTTCTGGACGACGAAGACGATGGAGTAGAGCGGCCCCTGCCGTCCGTCGCGACGGAGATCCTGAACGACGAGGTCGAAGGGGTAGTCCTGGTTTCCGTGGGCCCCGAGGGCCGTCTGCCTGACTCGGGCCAGGACCTCGAGTCCGGTGGGGTTACCCGACAGGTCGGTCCTGAGGGCCACGGGGTTGACCACCAGCCCGAGAACCTCTTCGAGGTCCGGGTGGTTGCGGCCCGAGAGCGGTGAGCAAACGACGACATCGGTCTGGCCGGTGACCCGGGCCAGCCACATGTCCAGGCCGGCCAGAAGGGCCATATAGAGTGTGGTTCCCTGGGTCGTGGCCAGTTCCCGAAGCTTCCCGGTGAGCCCGGCCTCGACCTGGATGACCCTCGGAACCATGGGCTCGGGCGTGGGCGGCGGACCGGCGACATCCGGCGGCAGGTCCGGCGGTGGGCTCGCCCCGACTAGCCTGCCGCGCCAGTAGTCCCTTTGCGGGTCCATCTCGCCGGAGGCCAGCCGGCGGTTGTGCCAGTCGGCGTAGTCCACGTACTGCAGCGGGGGCGTAAGGTCGGGCTCGCCTAGGCCCGCCCGGTAGGCTCGGTAGAAGGCCGTCAGATCGCGCATGAGAACCTCTGTCGACCAACCGTCAAAGGCGATGGCGTGAACCGAGATCATCAGGACATGCCGCAGCCGGCCCAGTTTGAAGAGGGTTACGCGGAACGAGGACTCCCTGGCCAGGTCGAATGGGGTTTGGGCCTCCTCGGCCACCCGGCGGGCCAACTCGTCCGTCTGACCCTCCTCGGAAAGGTCGGAAAGGTCGTCGAAATGGCAGGCCACCACGAGGTCCTCTCTGACAATCTGCAGCGGCCGGCCGTCCTTCTCGCTGAAGACCGTACGGAAGACTCCGTGCCGGGCCACAATGGCCTTGTAGGCAGCCATGAATGCCTCCCGGTCCAGGGGTCCTTCGATGACCGGCGTGAAAACGAAGCCCAGGGCGTTCTTGGGGTCAAACTGGTACTGAAACCAGAATCTCTTCTGGGCGTGGGACATTTCGTAGGCCGGCCGCGGAGCGAGGCGCGGAATGGAGGGCAGTCTCCCGGCGCTGTCGGTCGCCTGGGCCTCGAGGACTCGCTCGGCCAGTTCAGCCACCGTGGGCGTTTCGAAGAGCGCCCGCAGGGGCAGGTTCACCTCGAACTCGCGGCTGAGGCGGGACATCACCCGGGTAGCGTCGAGAGAGTGCCCGCCCAGGTCGAAGAACCGGTCGTGGACACCAACCGGGCTAAGACCCAGGACGTCCTGCCAGATGGCGGCGATGGCGGCCTCCACCGGCGTGGCCGGCGCGACGTAGCCCTCCAACAAGTCGGGGCGATCGTCGCCCGGATCCGGCAGGAGTTTCCGATCGAGCTTGCCGCTGGCCGTCACGGGCAGCGACTCCAGCCTCACGAAACGCCCCGGAACCATGAAGTCCGGAAGCCGCCGGCCGAGAAAGTCGCGAAGGGTTTCCGGGGAAACCGGGGGCTCCACCGGCGCCTCCACCGGCGCGCCGGCCGCCCCTTCCACCGGCGCGGCCAGGGACATCTCTGCCGGCGTATTGACCACGTAGTAGGCGATGAGACGGTAGCCGTCGTCACCCTTCCGGGCAACCACTCCGCAGTCCTTGACCGCGGGATGCTCGGCCAGGGTGGCCTCAATCTCCGCCAGTTCGACCCGGTTCCCGCGGACCTTGACCTGGTCGTCGCGGCGGCCGAGAAACATGATGACTCCGTCCTCCCGCCAGTAGCCCCGGTCGCCGGTGCGGTACATGCGTTCCCCGGCCCGGAACGGATTGGGCAAGAAGACCTCGGCCGTCTTGGCCGGGTCCCCGAGGTAGCCGCGAGCCAGGCCGACCCCGGCCAGAAAGACCTCGCCAGACACTCCGAGCGGCACGGGCCGAAGATGACGGTCGAGGATATAGGCCTGGTTGCCAGAAAACGGCCGCCCAACGGGGACCACCGCTCCTTCGCGGCAGTCCTCCGGGACGCAGGTGTGGCGGGTCGAGTCGATGGAAACCTCCGTGGCCCCCCACTGGTTATGGAGGGGGCACCCGACGATGTCCGCGAAGCGGCGCACGAGTTCGGAGCGAAGAGCCTCGCCGCTCGAGATGACGTAACGAAGACGCCCCAGCCAGACCCGGTCCCTCGGGGTCAGGGCGTCGAGAACGCGGGCCAGCATGCTCGGCACAAAGTGCAGGTTGGTCACCTGGAAGCGGGCCGAGGCCTCCAGAATGGCTCGCGGATCCTTGTGATCGCCCGGGGCCAGGAAGGCCACTCCGGCCCCGGCCAGGAGGGGCCAGAAGAACTCAACGGCCGAGTCGTCGAAGCTCAAGGTCGTCTTCTGGAGGGTCACGTCCCCCGGCCCGAGCGGGGTCTCCCGCTGCATCCAGAGGAGGCGGTTCAGCCAACCCCCGTGGGTGTTGCAGACACCCTTGGGCAGTCCGGTCGACCCGGAGGTGTAGAAGACCGAAATGAGGTTTCCCGGCCGGAGCTTCACCTCGGGCGGGGTTCTCGGGCGGTTGGCGATGGCCGGCCAGTCGCCGTCAAGGCTCACGCAGGCAACCGCGCCACCGCCGGTCACCGCGCCTCCACCACCCGCCGCGCCGGGGAGCACCTTGGCCAACAGCGTGGCCTGGCAGAGACAGATCGGGGCCCGGGCGTCCTCGAGCAACTGATGGACCCGGGCGGCCGGCAGATCGGGGTCGAGGGGTAGGTAGGCGCCCCCGGCCTTGAGAATGCCGAGGAGGCCCACGACCAGCTCCAGAGAGCGTTCCACCAGAACGCCGACGGGCACGTCCGGGCCAACCCCGAGTTCCCGCAGATGGTGGGCTAGTTGGTTGGCGCGGGCGTCGAGTTCCGCGTAGGTCAGGCGGCCGGCGTCACTCATGGCGGCGATGGCCCCAGGGGTGAGCCGGGCCTGATCCTCCAGCAGATGGTGGAGGCACAAACCGGGACGGCGCGAGGCGGGCCGGGCGCCCCCGGGCCGGGCGACCTCGGACACCGCGGCGGACCCGGCCATTTCGAGCTCGGCGACCCCAGGCTCGGCGGGGCCCGCGTCGCCCCAACTCTCAAGGATGGTGGTCCGCTCCTCCGCAGTCAGAAGGGGCAGGTCCACCAAGCGTCCGTCCGGAGCGGTCACCAGACCGGAAAGGAGAGTCCTGAGGTGACCAAGCAGACGGATGATGGCCCCCTGATCCAGACGCCGGCAGTCGTAGAGCAGCCTTAGGACCAGTTCCGGCCCCGGCTCGGCGTTGACGATAAGGGGGTAGTTGGCCTGCTCCACAAAGTGGACATCCTCGACGGCGAGTCCGTCGCCGGGTCCGCCCTGGACCTGGCCGGCCAGATGGCCCTGGAAGACCAGAATGGTTTCAAAAAGTGGCTGCCCGCGCGGTATCTCGCTCCAACCCTGGATGTCGACGAGCGAGCTGTAGTCGTACTGACCAATCGTCGCCTGGCGGGCCTGGACTTGCCGGAGCCACTCCCCAACCCTGGCCCCCGGTTCGACTCTGACTTTCAGGGGCAGGGTGTTGATGAAGCAGCCGATCATCGAGTCCGCGCCGGGGAGATCGGCCGGACGGCCGGAGACGGTCACGCCGAACATGACCTCGTCGTCCCCGCTGTAGCGGGCCAGGAGAAGGGCCCACGCCCCCTGCAGGACCGTGTTGAAGGTGACCCGGCAGGTCCGGGCCAGGGAGCGCAGACTGCCGGTGAGATCGCCGCCCAGACGACACTCGTGCTCGGCGTATCTCTCGGGTAGGCCGGCCAGGTCGGGCTGGGCCAGGCCGAGGGCTGTGGGCGAGGCCAGACCGGCCAGATCGGCCCGCCAGAAGGCCTCGGCCCGGGAGAGGTCTTGGCTCCTGAGCCAGGCGACGTAGTCCCGGAAGGGGGGTGGCTCGGAAAGGACGGCCTCGCGCCCGTCGCGGATGGCCTCATAGAAGGAGAGAACCTCCCTCACGAGGAGCGCGTTGCACCAACCGTCGAGGATAAGATGGTGATGGCTCCACACGAAGCGGTGAGTGTCGGGGCCCAGGCGGATGAGGAGAAAACGGAGCAGGGGCGCTTGCCTGAGATCGAAACCTTGCCGGCGATCACGCTCAAGGTGTTCGGACAGCCGCCGGCTCTGCTCGGACGGGTCAAGACCGCGCCAATCCCAGCGCTGGAAGGACCCTTCCACCTCGCGGTGGACAATCTGGAGCGGCTCGGCCAGGTCTTCCCAGATAACCCTGGTGCGAAGGGTCGCGTGTCTGGCCATGACCTTGCGCCAGGCGGCTGCAAAAACCTCCGAATCGAGGTCGCCACGCAGGACCAGCGAAAGCTGCTCCACGTAGACCCCGGAGTCGGGGGCGTAGAGAGTCTGAAAGAACATCCCGGCCTGCATCGGCGAGAGGGGATAGATATCCTCGATGCCGTCGGCCTCAAGCCCGCCCCCGAGCCGATCCCAATCCGGGGTCGGCGGCCCGGTGGCCGGCCCGGTCGCCGGCCCGATGGCCGGCCGGCCCGCGGCGGCACTCCACCCGAGATCCGTAACGGTCCCTTCGCCGGTCGCGCTCTCCAGGACCGCCGCCAGTTCGGCGACTGTCTGATGCTCGAAGATGTGCCTCGGAGCGAGGCTTAAACCCGCCTGTTTGGCCCTGGCAACAACGCGAACACTGAGAATGGAATCTCCGCCAAGCCCAAAGAAGTTGTCGTCCAGACCCACCCGCTCCAGGCCCAGAGCCTCGGCCCAGATCCCGGCCAAGAGCGTCTGAAGCGGAGTCCGGGGCCTGACATAGGCGCCCTCCTCCGTCCCCACCTCCGCCGGGCCGGGTGAAGGGAGGGCCGCCCGGTCGACCTTGCCGTTATAGGTGAGGGGCAGAGCCTCAAGGAAAACGAAGGCCGAAGGCACGAGGGCGGCAGGCAGCCGCTTTCGAAGATAGGAACGTATCTCGGCCGTCCCATCCCGGCCCAAGCTCGGGGCCACGACGTAGGCCAGAAGCGACAGGTGGCCGCCTTCGCCAGGGCGAGCGACAACCACCGCGGCCTTGACCGCCGGGTGCTGGGTCAGGCCGGCCGCGATTTCCCCCGGCTCGACCCGCACGCCGCGGATCTTGACCTGATCGTCAAGACGGCCCAGGATCTCGATCCTCCCGTCCAGGCCGTAGCGGCCCAGATCGCCGGTGTGGTAGACCAGGTCTTCCGCCGCGCCCGTGAAGGGATTGGGCCGGAAGCAACCGGCGCCCTCGCCTTCGTTGATGTAGCCGAGGCTGCGGAACGGAGTCCGGATGACGATCTCGCCGGGCTCCCCGATCCCTGAGAGCAGGCCGTCCAGAGTCAGGATCAAGGCCTGGGTCTCGGGCAGGGGCCGGCCCAGGGACTGCACGCCGGCCGGCGGATCCTGGGGAACGCGGTAGAAGCACTTGGCCAGGGTTGTCTCGGTCGGTCCGTAGAGGTTGACAACCTCCGCCCCCGGGAAAACCTCCCGGAACCGGTTTACCAGTTCGGCCGTGAGGGGTTCCCCGGCAAAGAAAGCGTAGCGCACGGAAGGCGCCGAGACCCCCGGCGGCAGGTTGGCCAGCCAGGCCTGGGCCAGCGTCGGCACGGTGTGAAGAAGAGTAACGCCTTCGCGGTTGAGCCACTCGACCAGCCCGCTCGGATCGAGTTCCTGGCCGTCGGGGGGCAGGCACAGAGTGGCGCCGCTCGCCAGGGGCAGGAGGATGTCGCGGAGGACAACGTCAAAGGACAGACCGGTAAGCTGGGCGGCCCGGTCGCCCGTCCCCACCCCGAAGGTCCGGCCTTGCCAGGACAAAAAGTGCCCAAGACCCTTATGGCTGCCCAGGACCCCGCGGGGCGCCCCGGTCGTGCCGGAAGTAAAGAAGATGTAGGCCGGGTCGGCCGGGAGGGCCACCGGGGCATCCCCAGCCGAAGAAGCGGCCAGCTTCGCGGCGCCCGGCTGCGTGGCGGCCGGCTGCGTGGCGCCCGGCCTCGCGGCGCCCGGCTGCGGGCCGGCCCCGCCATCCTCCTCATCCACGGTCACAACGTCGAGGCCCGGCTCCTCTCCTCGCAACCATTCGTCCTCGGGGCGCCAAGGGCCCACATAGAGCAGGCCCCTGGCCCGCCCCTCCCGGAGCATGAGCCGCTGCCGCTCCTCGGGAAGTCGACGATCCAGGGTCAGAAGGATGGCGCCGCCCTCAAGCACGGCCAGCAGGGCGGCCACGAGTCCGGGGCAACGGCGTCCGCTGACGGCCACGACCTTACCCGTGAGCCCGCGCTCCCTGAGAACCCGCGCCATCTCCCCTGAACTCCGCCTTAGCTCGGCGTAGGTCCACGAGCGGCCCGCCCAGGTCAGGGCTATCGCGCCGGGGGCCCGGTTGGCCGCCTCCCGGAAGAGGTCCGGGGCCGTCGGGTAAGGCGGCGCCGGCAGCGGCTGGGCCGGATCGGGCAGAACCGGCCGGGACGCCGGAGTCACCAGGGAGTAGGAGGCAATGGATCGCTCCGGCCCGGCCACGGCTTGCTCCAAAAGACGCTCGAACTGGTCCATGAGGCAGGCCGCGCGCCGGCTGGAAAAGAGGGCCTTCTGATAGACAAGCCGCAGCCCAAGCTCGTCGCCTTGCTCTTCGGCGTAGAAGGTCAGATCGAAGCGAGCCTCGGGCTCGGCCTCCTCGAGACGCTCTATCCTGAGCCCCGGAACCTCCATCGTCCGCGGAGGCGTGTTGATGACATTGAACAGGACACTGAACATGGGCGTGCGATTGAGGTCACGCTCGGGTTGAAGGACCTCGACCAGCTTCTCAAAGGGTAGGTCCTGGTGGGCAAAAGCCCCCAGGGCCATGTCCCGCACCCGCCGGAGGAGTTCACTGAAGCTCGGTTGGCCGGAGAGGTCGACGCGCAGGACCAGGGTGTTGATGAAGAAACCGACCACGCCCTCCACCTCGGCCTGGTTGCGGTTGGCGATGGGCGAGCCGATGACCATGTCCTCCTGTCCGGTCAGGCGGCCAAGGAGGATGGCGAAAGCAGCCAGAAGGACCATGAAGAGCGTGGCCCCTTCCCGGCGGGCCAGCAAGCCTAGCTCGGCCGCCAGGGGTCGGGGCAGAAAGAGGGTCTGGGCCTGACCCCGGTAGTCGGCCACCGTGGGTCGGGGGTAGTCGGTCGGGAGACGCATAACCGGCAGTTCGCCGCCGAGCGCTTCTTTCCAGAAGGCGAGTTGGTCTTCGAGGACTTTCCCCTCGAGCCACCGTCTCTGCCAGACGGCGAAATCGACGTACTGGATAGGCAGGGGTGGCAGAGAGACCGGCCGGCCGTGGGCGAACCCGTCGTAGAGAGAAAGTATCTCCCGGCTCAGAATCCCGGCCGACCAGCCGTCGGCCACGATGTGGTGTAGGCCCAGAAGAAGGACGTAGTCCTCCTCGCCCAGCTTGAAAAGATCGGCCCGCAACATCGGTCCCCGCTCCAGATCAAAAGGCCGGCGGGCCATCTCCGCCACCAGACGCAAGGCTTCTTTCTCGCCCTCGGCGGGGGGAAACTCGCCAAGATCGATAGCCTCCAGGGAGAGTGGCGGGGCTTCCGCTATCACCTGCACCGGACCGTCGTCGGTCGATCTGAAGGTGGTCCGGAGAGCCTCGTGGCGTTCGACGATGGCCTGGAGACTGTCCCGAAGGGCGGTCACGTCCAGGCGCCCGCCCAGACGCAGAATCGTCGGCACGCTGTAGAACGGGCGCCCCGGTTCGAGCTGAGCCAGAAACCACAAGCGCCGCTGGGCGAAAGACAGCGGATAGGTGAGGCCCGGGCCCCTCGGCCGCGGTTCAGGTCGGCAGCCGGCCTGGCCCTCTCTTTCGTCCCCGGCCCTAAGGAGTTCGAGCACCAGAGCTCGCTTGGCCGGGGAAAGGCTCGCCAGCCGGTCGGCTAGATCAGGCATCCCCGGGTTTCCTCTCCTTAGAGACGGCCAGCATCTTGGCGACCTCTTCATCGGAGAGTTGCTCGACCTGGGCCAAGACCTGGCCCAGATCTGTTCCGGCCCTCGTCTCCAGCGCCCGCGCCACCAGGGCGGCCAGTTGGGCCACGCTGGGGGCCTCAAAGAGCCCGCGGACGGGCAGTTCGATGCCAAAAGCGTCGCGGATTCGGGCGACGACTCCGGTGGCCAGAAGCGAGTGCCCCCCCAGATCGAAGAAGTCGTCCTCCACGGAGACTCGCTTAAGTCTCAGGACCTGGCCGAAGATACCGGCCAGAAGCTCCTCCGCCCGCGTCCGCGGGGCGATGAAGACCTTGGCCGGCGGACGGCTTTCTCCGGGGACGGGCAGGGCCCGGCGGTCCACCTTGCCGTTGGGGCTGAGGGGTAGCCGCTCCAGGGCGACAAAGGCCGACGGGACCATGTATTCGGGCAACTTCTCCTTGAGGAAAGCCCTCAGCCGGTCCGGCCTGATCGCGGCCCCGGGGGTCGGGACAACATAGGCCACCAGGCGCTTGTCGTCCGGGACATCCTCCCGGGCCACGACCACCGTTTGACCTACGGAAGAGTGGCTTCCCAGCACGGTCTCGATCTCACCGAGTTCGACCCGGAAACCTCTGACCTTGACCTGGAAGTCCTTGCGGCCGAGAAAGTCAATGGCCCCGTCGGCCCGGTAGCGGGCCAGGTCGCCGGTGCGGTAGAGGCGCGCTCCGGGAACCGGGCCGTGGGGGTCCGGCAGGAAGCGCTCGGCGGTGAGTTCCGGCCGGCCGACGTAACCGCGAGCCAGGCTGACGCCGCCGATGTAGAGTTCCCCCGGCACCCCAACCGGGGAGAGCTCGAAGTTCGCGTCCAACAGGTAGATCTGGGTGTTGGCTATGGGCCGTCCGATAGGCGCCTCGCGCCGTGGGCCACCCGGTTCGCAGGCCCAGGACGTGACGTCCACGGAGGCCTCCGTGGGACCGTAAAGGTTGTGCAGCTCGACCCCTAGGTTGCCGGCCCCCAGGTTGCCGGCCCCCAGGTGGCTGAAGAAGGCCTCCTCCTGGGCCAGGGTGAGGGCCTCCCCGCTGCAGATGACCCGCTTAAGACTGCCGCAAGCGGACAGACCCGGCTCCCCCAGGAAAACCTGGAGCATCGACGGGACGAAGTGGATAGTGGTGATGCCCTCCTCCACGATGGTCTTCTTGAGGTAGGCTGGATCCTGGTGCCCCCCGGGCCTGGCCACGACCAGGCGCGCGCCCGTGGCGAGCGGCCAGAACAGCTCCCAGACCGAGACGTCGAAGGTGTAGGGCGTCTTCTGGAGGATGCGGTCGGACGGCGTCAGACCATATGCCTCCTGCATCCAGAGGATGCGATTGACGATACCCCGGTGCGGGATGGCCGCGCCCTTGGGCTGTCCGGTCGAACCCGAAGTGTAGATGATGTAGGCCAGGTTGCCGGGGCCCGGTCCGGGCGCCTGGGCCCGATCAGGTCGGGGCGCCTGGGCCCGACCCGGTCCGGGGCTCTGGGCGATCTCCTCCCAATCCTCGTCGAGCCGGATGACCCGCAGCCCGTCCTTCTCCGGCAGGCGGACCCGAAACTTGGCCAGGGTCAGGACGACGGGCGTGTGGGCGTCTTCCAGCATGTAGGCCAGGCGTTCCCTGGGGTAGGTCGGGTCAAGCGGGACATAGGCCCCGCCGGCCTTAAGGATGCCGTAGAGACCAACGATCATCTCCAGGGAACGCTCGACGGCGATGGCCACCGGAACGTCCGGTCCGACCCCCAGGCCACGCAGATAGAGAGCCAGCTTCCCCGCCCGCTCGTCCAACTCCCGGTAGGTCAGTCTTTGGTCGCGGAAGGTCACGGCCACGGCCTCGGGGGTCTGGGCGGCCTGCCGCTCGAAAAGCTCGTGCAGGCAGACTTCGGGTCGGGGCCCGGTCTCGGTGTCGTTCCAGTCGCGCAGGACAAGGTTCCGTTCTTCCACCGAAAGGAGAGGCAGCTCGCCCAGGGGGCGGTCCGGCAGGGCCACGGCCTGGGCCAGGAGATTCTCGAAGTGGATCAGCAGCCGGTCGATGCGGTCGGCGTCGAACAGGTCGGAGTTGTACTCGAGCATTCCTCTCAGGCCCCGGCTGTCGTCCATGACTCGGAGGGTGAGGTCGAACTGGGTTGTCCCGGTTTCGCCCCAGGCCGGGCTCAGGGTGAGGTTGCCCGCCTTCACCGTCCCCAACGGGGCGTTGTCGAAGGCGAAAGCCACCTGAAAGAGCGGGGTGAAGCTGAGGTTGCGCTCGGGCTGGAGAGCCTCGACGAGTTTCTCAAAGGGCAGGTCCTGGTGAGCCAGGGCGCCCACGGTCGAGTCGCGCACCCTCCGGACCAGTTCCCGGAAGCTCGGAGTTCCGGAGAGATCGGTGCGCAGGACAAGAGTGTTGACGAAGAAGCCGATCAGCCCCTCGGTCTCGGTGTGGGTCCGATTGGCCACGGGCGACCCGACAACGATGTCGTCCTGGCCCGTGTAGCGGTAGAGGACGGCCTTGAGGCCGGCCAGGAGAGTCATGAAGAGCGTGGCGCCTTCCCGGCGGCCCAGGGCCCCCACCCTGGCGCCTAGGTCGGCCGGCCACTCGAAGGTCCGGTAGGAACCCTGGTAGGAAAGCACCGGCGGGCGCGGCCGGTCCGAGGGCAGATCCAGAAGGGGCGGGATACCCGAGAGCCGCTTGGTCCAGTAGTCAAGCTGGTCTTTCAGGACCTCCCCCGCCAGCCACTGCCGCTGCCAGTGGGCAAAGTCCCTGTACTGGATGGGCAGCGCGGCCAGGGGCGACGGCCGTCCGGCGGCAAAGGCCTCGTAGAGAGCGACGAGTTCCCGCAAAAGAACGTTGTGGGACCATCCGTCACAGACGATGTGGTGCATGGTCAGGACGAGGAAATGATCCTCGGGGCCCAGCCTGAACAGGGTGGCCCGGAGGAGCGGACCGGTGGAGAGGTCAAACGGCCGTTTCACCTCTTCGTTGATCAGGCCCGGGGCCTCGGCCTCGGTCGTGTCCACTCGTCCAAGACCGACCTCGCGGGACGAAGCTATGACCTGCTTGGGCTCACCCTGGAGGGCGACGAAGGTCGTGCGCAGGGTTTCGTGGCGCCTGACGATCTCATTGAGACTGGCCTCCAAGGCGGCGATGTCCAGACGGCCACCCAGGCGCAGGACGCCGGGGATGTTGTAGTAGGGGCTGCCCGGAGTAAGCTGGGCCAGAAACCACATTCGCTGCTGGGCGAAGGACAGGAGTGGGTCGCCCGCCCCCTCGACGGGAACCGGCGCGGGCTGAGAAGGCCTCGCGCCCGCCCGCCTGGCGGAGCTGATGTCCTCGGCCAGCGAGGCCATTGTCGCCCCTTCGAAGAGCCGGCGGATGGGCGTGTCGACCTGGAAGGTTTCCCGGATCCGGGCCACGAGCTCGCTGGCCATGAGGGAGTCCAGGCCGTAGCCGGCCAGGGGTTCGCTAAAGCTGAGTTCCCGCGGAGCGACCTTCAACAGGCGGGCCAACTGGGTGAGGAGCCAGATCTCGACATCGGGGTCGGCCTGGGCCGCTCCACCCGCCTCCGGACCCGGCCCGCCCGCCGCGGCTGCGGGGCTGTCCCGCCACTCCGCCACGACCTCGAACTTCCCGCCCAGGAACAGCCCCCGGCAGGCAGTGCGCTGGATCTTGCCGCCCGGCGTGCGGGGAATGGTTCCCGGTTTGACCAAGAGCACGGCCAGGGGTCTCAATTCGTGTTCAGCCGCCACCGCCTGCCGCACGGCGGCGACAACTCCGTCGAGGTTCCCGGTGGCGGGATCACCCTCCCTCACGACGACGAGACGTTCCTCCCCGTCGGCCTCCACGGAGAAGGCCGCGCCGGCCCCGGCCCGCAGGGCGGGATGGGCCTCCCCAGCCGTCTGCTCGATGTCCTGAGGGTAATGGTTACAGCCGCGGATAATGATCAGGTCTTTCAGCCGGCCGGTGATGTAGAGGTACCCGTCGTGGATGAAGCCCAGGTCACCGGTCCGGAGGTAGGGTCCCTCGCCACCGGCGAGAAAGCCGGCGAAGGTCTGAGCCGTCTCCTGGGGGCGATTCCAGTAGCCCTGGGCCACGACCGGGCCACCAAGCCAGATCTCCCCTACCTCACCGTCGCCGGCGAGGGTCAGCGTCTCCGGGTTGACGGTCAGGACCTCGTTGTCCGGGAAGAGGCAGTGGCCGACGAAGGTCAAGGTTCCCTTACCCGCCGCCGGCGTGAGCTCGACCCGGTTGTGCGCGAGCGGTTCCCGGTTGATGGTCACGGTCACCGGCCTGATCTCCCTGGGTCCGCCGCAGACAATGTTGGCGGTCTCGGTCAGCCCGTAACCGGCGAAGAACGCCTCAGGTCGGAAACCGCAAGACTCGAAGGTGGCGCTGAAGCGATCGATAGTTTCCTTGCGGACCGGCTCGGAGCCGTCGAAGGATACCTCCCAGGAACTGAGATCCAGACCCTGTCGCTCCTCGGGGGTAACCCGGCGGGCGCAGAGATCATAAGCGAAGTTGGGACCACCGCTCAGGGTGCCACGGTAGCGGGTGATGAGTTCCAGCCAGCGCGCGGGCCGTTCGAGAAAGGCCTGAGGAGGCATGGCCACCAACTGGCTGCCCGCCCAGAGGGCCTGGAGCACCCCGCCGATGGAACCCATGCTGTGGTTAAGAGGAGCCCACGAGACGTAGACCGTGGCCGGGGTCATTCCCGCCACCCGAGCCACGAAGTCCAAGCTGTAGACCACGTTCGCGTGGGTCAGCATGACCCCCTTGGGGTTACCGGTCGAACCCGAGGTGTACATGAGAAGGGCCAGCGACTCGGGACCAAGGTCGGGTTCCCGCCAGGCTTGGGCCGACCCCCGGGCCAACTGGTCGCTGGCCAGGCAGCGGAGGTCCCGGAGGGCGGGTTCTTCGGCGAAACGTCCCTGGAGCATGGGCAGAAGAGACCCCACCGTCAGGGCCAGGGCCGGGCGCACGTCGCCGACCAGGGCCGCGAAGCGAGCCAGGCTGCCGGTCGGGGCCGGCGGGAAGGCCGTCACACCCACCGCGCCGGCGTAGAGACAGCCAAAAAGGGCCGGCACGTAGGCCAGCCCGGGCGGATAGAGCAGGAGGACACGCTCTCCAGCCACGCCTATAGACTGGAGCTCGGCGGCGATAGCCCTGGCCTGAAGATCGACTTCCTCTAGGGTCAAACCGAGGTCCTCTCCCTCGCCCCGCGGGAGGTAAACGAAGGCTCGATGGTCGGGGTGTTCGAGGGTTCGCCGGCGCAGAAGCTCGACTAGAGTCGTCGGGCGGCGGCTCGCTGGACGGTCAGAATCCGGGGAGGGTTCCATAGTCCGCACCTTCCGATACTCCGCGTTTCTTGGCGGGGTCGCGCCTGGGGGTGGTCCTCTCCGGGTCCCGTTTCTCGGGCTGAGGGATCGGCGCTGATCCCCAGGAAACGACAAGATGACCAGCACCTACCTGGGATTCATGGTAGCATACTTCGCCATAAGAGGAAAGGTTTGTGCAATCTTCCTTCCCCACTTAGCAGGCAGGGGTGCGCGCTTGTCCTCAGAATAGTCCTTCTAGTGACATTTCGACGGACATCCTAGCCGTTCCGGCTGAGAGGCGCCACCGATCAGCCGTTCCGGCCGAGAGACGCCAACGACAAGCGTGCCGGGAGATGAGGTCATGACCCTCCGGGTAGGAGATCCCGCCCCCGCCTTCTCCTTCACTGATCAAACCGGGGCCAAGCGCGATCTGGGCGAGATCGCGAGATCGGGGAAGCCGGTGGTTCTCGCCTTTCTGAGGTATGCCGGGTGCCCGCTCTGCCAACTGGAGACAGCCCGACTGGGGCAAAGCGCGGCCCGGTTTGGCGAGAAGGGGGCCACCCTTCTCATCGTGACCCAGAGCCGGGTGGAGAACCTCGGCGGCCTGGTTAGCCTGGCGCCCGAGGCCACCTTCGTTTCGGACCCCTGGGGAGAGATCTACCGCCTCTACAACGTGAGAGTCGGCACCCTCCTCCAGTACGCCGGGGCCTCGATTCTGACCCGGGCCAGGGCGGCGTCCGCGGCGGGCTACGCTCACGGCGCCCCCGAGGGCCAGGAGCGTCAATTGCCCGCGGCATTCGTTATCGCCGCCGGCCGCAGGTTGGCCTTCGTCTACTATGGAAAGACCGTGGCCGATGCCGCGGACCCCGAGGATATCCTTAAGGTTCTCGACGCGCTGGGGCGCCAAGCTCGAAGGTGACCGGCGCGCTGGGGCGCCAAGCTCGAAGGTGACCGGCGCGCTGGGGCGCCAAGCTCGAAGGTGATTTCGGGTGGCAAGTAGAGGCCGAAAGCAGCCGGAAAACGGCTCCTCCGCTCCGAGCGAGCGGGGGAGGGCCTCTTTTTCGTCCGCAGGGTCTTGCGCACTAGCCCGCCGGAGCCTAGACTCAGAATGACGCGCTTTCAAGACTATCGCTCTTCCCAGACGGCGCTCTCCCGAGGAGGTGGTGGAAGCCATGGACGATGGCCCAGGACAGCGAAGCTACAGCTCGAAGGGAGCGATTATTAGTCATGACTTCCAACCGCTTTCTCACTGTCCCGTCCAGCGAGCCCAAGGAGCGGGCCTACCAGACCACTAACCGCATCGAGGGCGCCCGGCGCTGGATGGCTCTGGCCACGGTTATGGTCACCATGTTCTTCGCCTCGCTCGACCAGACCGTCGTGGCCACGGCCATGCCCAGCATCATCACCGATCTCAAGGGCTTTCAAGTCTACGGCTGGGTCTTCACCGCCTACCTCATGGCCGTGGCCATCACCGTTCCCATCTACGGTAAGCTTTCGGACATCTACGGCCGCAAGCCGTTTTACCTGTTCGGGTTGGGGTTGTTCATCCTAGGCTCGGCTCTCAGCGGCCTGTCCCAGTCGATCGGGGCCCTCATCTTCGCCCGCGCCGTCCAAGGTGTCGGGGCCGGGGCAATGACAAGCATGCCTCGAGCAACGGTGGGCGACATCTTCAACCCCCGCGAGCGGGGCCGCTGGATCGGGGTCGTGGCCTCGGTCTTCGCCCTGGCCACCATCATCGGACCAACTCTCGGTGGCTGGATCTCCGACACTCTGGGCTGGCGCTGGATCTTCTACATCAACCTTCCCGTCGCCGTCCTCGCCGGCGTGGGTGTGATCTACACTCTGCCCAGGGTGCGGGTGGCTGGTCAGGCCAAGGTGGACTGGCAGGGTTGTCTTCTCCTGGCCGCCGGTCTCATACCCCTTCTTCTGGCCTTCACCTGGGCCGGGGATCGCTACGCTTGGGACTCGCCGGCCCTCATCGGCATGTTCGCCGGCTCGGTGGCAGTGCTGGCCGGCTTCTTCCTCTGGGAGCGGCGGGCGGCCCAGCCCATCCTGGCCCCCCAGCTCTTCCGGGACCGGATCTTCAGCTCGTCGATCGCCGTGACGTTCCTGGTCTCGATGGGCCTGTTCGGCGCGGTCGCCTTCACTCCGTTGTTCTTTCAGGGAGTGCTGGGCATGACGGCGACCCATTCCGGCCAGTTCCTCACCCCGCTCATGCTCTCCCTCATCACCGGAAGTGTGCTCGCCGGCGGATCGGCCAGCCGAACCGGCCGCTACAAGGTCCAGGCCGTTTTTGGCGCCGCCCTGCTCGTCGCCGGGGCCTACCTCTTGACCAGGACCGGAGTGGACACAACCAGGCTCCAGATGACTCGGAACCTGGTCGTCTTCGGCCTGGGGCTCGGCCTGGTCCTACCCTCCCTGAACCTGGCCGGCCAGAACGCCTTTCCCCATCGCCTCCTGGGCATGGTCAGTTCCACCCAGCAGTTTGTCACCTCCCTGGGCGCGGTTATCGTGGCCCCCATTCTTGGCACCGTGCTCAAGAACACCTTCGCGGCGGAGTTGCCCAAGGCGCTCTCGCCGGCTCTGGCGGCCGCGTTGGCCTCGGCCCCGGCGGGTCTGAGAGAGCAGCTCCTCTCCAACCCGCAAGCCCTGGTGGGCGCGAGCGCCCTGGAGGCTGTCCAGCGGCAGTTCGCGGCCTACGGGGCCCAGGGCGAAGTTCTCTTCCAGAGTTTCGTCCAGGCCGTGCGGGAGGCGCTGGCCCATGCGCTGGTCCACTGCTTCGTGGTGGCCTTGGCCGTTACCGTCATGGCTTTCGCCGGGGTCTGGTTCGTCAAGCAGATCGACCTGAAGCGAGACGAGTTCTACACCGAGGGAGAGGGAGATTAGCCGGCGGCGCGACGCGGAGCGGCCGGAGCAGCCCGGTGCGTGAGCAGCTGGCCCGGCGCCGAGCGGGAGGCGCCGGCGAGGCGCATGAGCGGCCGGCCCGAAGCCGAGCGGGAGACGCCGAGCGGGAGACGCCGGCGCGACGCCGGAGCGTGAGACGCCGGCCCGGCGCCGAGCGGGAGACAAGTCGTTAACCGGTGGCGCCTTCACTCCCCTAGAGCGGGGGCACCGCCGGCTCGCCAGGTGTCTTGGACGCAGAGCCCGCCGCATCCAGCAAAGCGGGAGTTGGTCCCCCTGGAGCGGGGGGCGACGCCGGCGAAGCGGGGGTTGATTCCACCGGGCGGCTGGGCTGGATCAGGCCGCCCTCCCGGCCGTAGCCGACGAAGAAGGTCACGAGAACGTAGGGCACAGCGTAGAAGACGTAGACCAGGTTGAGCAGCACGAGCGGCATCACCCGGCCCAGGCCGGCGGCGACGGCGGATGGATCGCTGATCGCGCCCGCGACTCCCAACATGCCCTGGAGCTTGGCCCAGATGGACAGCGAGATGAGATAGCTCGGACCGCGGACGAGCAGAAGACCCACCACGATGAGGCTGATCGCCAGACCGAATCTCCGCCCCACGAACCCCAGGCCCCGCCCCACGCCTTCGATGACCGGCACATTCTCAAGACCCACGGAGGCCGCGCCGAAGCCGAAAAGGAGCAGAATGCCGATCTGCGCCAAGAAGGCGAGGATCTGTGAGGCGAGGACGAAGCCCGGCGAGGCCAAGAGAAAGCCCGACATGGCCGCCGGATCGAAGTTGCAGCCGACCGCCAGCCGCCCGGCCAGCGCGACGCCGGCGACAAGGCCGAGGAGAACGTAGACCGCCACCTGAACCGCAACCGCCAGACCCAACAAGCCGACGCTCCGCCAGAAGCACCGCTTGGCGCCCTCGGAGAAGTCCTTGGACGCCGCCTGGGCTCCGCGGCACGCGACGGCGCCGGCCCCCGAGAAGCCGGCTAGGGCCATGGCCAGGTAGGCCCAGAGACCCAGCCCCAAAAAGAGGACCATGAAGCCCGGACTCCGGCTCGCCACGGATAAGGCCACACCCACGACCAAGCCCACGACCAGCAAGAGCGGGGCGCTCCAAAAGACGACGCCCGATCGAAACCCGCGCCAACTCTCGACTAGCACCAGTCCCAGTTCCCTCATACGGAACCCTCCCTTCGGCAGATGGGAGCTTCTGCCACATAGAGGGCTTCTCCTCCTCCCCGGAAGAGGCGCAGGTGTAGCGGTAAGTGGTGGCCCGTCCCCCCACCCCCCTACTTACCCCCCACCCCCTCCGTCCATTTCACTCCCGCCTCTCCAGGAGGCGCTCCGGTTGGGCGAGGGATCGCCAGAGCCAGATCGCAAGGCCGGCGCCCATCCATAAGAACAGGCCGCCGAGAACGCCCGACGTCTCCGACGCCAGCCGGTAGCCTATGGCCGCGCTAAAGAGAGCGTAGACCCGCCGTCCCCGAGGCGGCCTCCCGCGCCACCAGACCAGGAGCAAGCGGGATGGCCAGAAAGGGGAGCCAGGCCCGCCCGTTGTCTAGATCATCTCGCAGGGTCTCCGAGGCCTGCGGGCATGCAGGTCGCCATAGTGAGACGGGCCCCTGGCGGCTACGCTCTAGCACCTCCCGCTCCCTGCACGACGGCTGTCAGTTCGCTCCCATCGCGTTCGGGAATCAGATGAATATGCGTGTGGGCTGTGCCGAGACTCCCCTCCCCCCCACCGCCCGCCAGGACAGTGAAACCCTTGATGCCTTCGTCGGAACTCCGCGACTCGTTCCCGAGCACACGCAGGAGATCCTCGCAGTCGCGGCGCTCGTCGGCGGTGAGAGCTAGGAAGTCGGGCGCGTGCCGAAAGGGCACTACCAGGAGGTGGCCCGCCACGGGAGAGCGAGGGTGCGCAACCGCGAAGCAGAGTTCGCCGCGGGCGACGGCCTTCGAACGGAGGTCTGGGCCGCAGAAGGGGCAGCCCGGGTCGGTCGCCGTTTCGGCCACCAGGGGTCCGGCCCGGAGGTCCGTGGTGTCACGGTTGCTCTTGGCCTCGTTGCAGTTGGCGCAGAGGACCTGCAGGTTGTCGATGGTGTTCTTGCCACCCCTGGACCGCGGGAGAATGTGGTCGACGTGGAGGGTGGCATCCTCCTTGGTGGCGCCGCAGAGGACGCACCGGCCACCGGACCGCATGAGGGCCTGGTAGCGCAGGGCGGGCGGGACAGGGTCGGTCTCGATCATCCGTGAGGCCCAAGCGTCGAGCCCGCGCTGCTGGAGGAAGGCCTGGAGCTTCCGCTCGCAGAGTTCCCGGATCTTCGAGCGCTGGCCGTAGTCGAGCGGGCCCACCGCGAGGGAGATGAGGTCGCCGTGCTCCTTGATGACCCCGTGCTTCTTGAGGATCCTGGCCGGCATCTTCCTGATGCGGTCCTCGTAGAAGAGGATCTGGCTTTCGTCCTCCACCAGGAACGACAGAGCCAACTGCCGGAGCGTGGCCGTCCCGCCGGCCGCGACCAGACTGCGGATGAGCAGCGGCTGATAGACGTGGCTCATGTGCATCCGGTTCTCAATGAAGTCCACTAGCTGACCAAAGTCCACGACAAGGCCTCCCCGCTAGCACAATCCTGACCATCGCCTACCCGGCCAGCGTGGAGGCCAGTAAATCCTCCACGTCTCGCCGGGTGCGGGCTTGGCTGGTCCGTCCGGCGATCTGACCGCCGCGAAACAGGATGAGGGTGGGCAGCCCCATGACCCCGTACCGGGCTACCGCTACGGGGTTCGTGTCCGCGTCCAGTCGGCAGACGCTGAGCGAGCCGATCCGCCGCCAGCAATGTCCGCGAGGGCCGGTTCCAGGGCCCGACAAGGCGCGCACCAGTCGGCCCGGAAGTCGACGAGAACAGGGACAAGCACCTCGAGGACCAACTTGCCGAAGATCTGGTCATCGACCTCAACCACCGGGGCCAACGTTCTCCCCCCAAAGCCGCTCGTAGTCGCGCCGCACTTGCATATCCGCCCGACGCTCGACCCAGGCGCGGACCGTTGATTGTCCTTTCCTCGCCCGGCCCGGCTGCCCTTCCAGAGGTGGAGCGCCGGCTGGGGGAACTGAGTCAACTCGACGGTGAGCCGCACAAGAAGGCGGCCTGCGAACTCAGGGTCCACAAGGTCTACGGGCGCTACGTCCGCCAGACCCGGACCGGCAAGCTCCGCCTGAACAAGGCCAAGGTCCGGGCCGAGGAACTCTTCGACGGCAAGTTCCTGGTCTCCAGCTCCGACGACGGGCTCTCGGCCGAGGACATCGCCCTCGGCTACAAGCAGCTCGCCGCCGTGGAGCGTGTCTTTCGCGACCTCAAGCACACGGTCGACATCCGACCGGTCTACCATCGCTTGTCGGACAGGATCCGGGCCCACGTGCTTCTCTGCTGGCTGGCCCTCCTTCTCATCCGGGTAGCGGAGAACGAGACCGGTCAGACCTGGCGCCAGATCACCCAAGCCCTCGGGTCACTCCAGGTGGGCATCCACGCCACGCCTTCCGGAGAGGTCTGGCAGACCAACCCCGTCACCGCCGAGGCCAAGCGCGTCTTCGACACCCTCGGGGTCAAGCCGCCGCCACGCTACTACGCGCTCCCAACACCACGCCCCAACCGCGTGTAGGCAAAACGCCCGTCACGCCTGCGGACCCTCCAAACGCTTTCACCGCAACGCTCTAGGTCGCTTCGTTGTCACTACCCACTGTTCAGGACCAGCCACCCAGACTCCAGTGGACTTCATGCCCTGCGCCGTGTGCGCGTTCCCTGAGGAATGCATGGGCGGCTTGCTCCGTGTTGAGGGGTAGTCTCCTGATGCCCAAAGGCGTCTTCATCTGCGGCGGCGGCGGCTCCGCCATGCGGATCTTGCGTTCGTCCTTGAGGGTCTTCCCCCACCAAGGCTCCCTCCGGCCCTCCGGCTGCAGCACTCTATGAGTGCTAGCGCTCACCCAACGATTGGGAGCAGAAGAGGTACTCCTTGACTTGGCCGCGACCTTTCGTATCACCGCTGATGGCGCTATTCCGCGTCAGTTCCACAGGCACCAGCGGCCGGTACAGCTGGGCCAGTCCTTCGTGGAATGCGTTGCTGACCATGACATGGACGCCTCGTGCCTCAAGCTCCTTCACCCAGGAGGCGAGTCTGATTTGGTCGTCCCAGGAGAAGATCTTCTCGTTGTAGTGGCGGAAACCGTTGTCGGAGTGCTTGACCGTGTACGGAGGATCGCAGTAGACGAGGTCCCCTGCCACCGGGCTCACGGACGCGAAGTCGGCTTGCCTGAGAGTGGCCGCCTTCAGCGCCTTAGAGGCACGTCTCAAGACATCAGGATCGAAGAAGGCCGTGCTCTTGGGGCGGCCATAGGGAACGTTGAACCGCCCGCTCCTGTTCACCCGGTAGAGGCCGTTGAAGCAGGTCTTGTTGAGGAAGATGAAATGAGCGGCCCGCTCCGCCTCCTCTGCACTGCGCAGCTCACGAATGCGGTAGAATTCGCGCTCAGACACAGCCAGGCTCCCAAGGACCCGGATGACCTCCTCCACGTTGTTCCGTATCTGGAGATAGGCCCTGACCAGGTCTCCGTTGATGTCCGACAGATGCGCCTGGCGAGGCAATAGGCCAAAGAAGACGGCCCCTCCGCCAAGGAACGGCTCGTGGTAGACATCGAAGGCAGTGGGCGCCATTCGAAGGATTGCTGGCCGGAGCTGCCCTTTGCCCCCCGCCCACTTCAGGAAAGGTCGAATGGTGTTGGACTTGGTAGTCATGGAACCCGGAAGCCGGAAGCCGATTCGGTGGCCGCCAGCATGGCATGCATGAAACGCTCCAGGATGTTGTTGGACGGGTAGATGGACATCGAGGCAATCCGGTTGGCGGCAACAATCGGAAGCAGGGCGTTCTCGAACTGGCGGGACTGCAGCTGGACCAGCACATTGGCGATCTCCCTGAACCCAATCAGGTCGTCGACCGTGGGATCGAGCATGTAGTAACCAGTAGGGACCGTAAGCACGACGACTCCCCGGCCATCCAGGCAGAGAAAGGCTTTGGCCCCGTAGAGAACCCTCTGCCCGTACTGAGTGTCGGGACCTCCGGCGTGCTTGATGCGCTTCAGAATGTAATCGTTTGAGGGGATGAAGACCTGCCCGGGGTTGTTGAGCCACCCCTTGATTTCGTCAATGTGGTTGACGAAAGCGCCCGTCTTCTCGACCCCGGCCAGGTAGAAGGTCAGTCCACGGTTCTTGAGGTGCTCAAGATAGAGCTTGATAGGTTCGACCAGTCGGGCGAACTGGCTGACCATCATGAGCGGGCCGTCCTTGACGATGAGCACCTGGGACGTGTATTCCGGACCCCTGTCTGCCAGGGCTCTTAGGTAGCGGATGACGGCCAGGTGCTCAAGCGCATGGAGCAGTCCTACGGCCGCCGCGTCGTCGTTGCTTTCCTCGTTCACTCCAGGGGCCAGGGACAGGTAGTCCGAGAGGTAGAGTCCCCGGCCGCACCCAGGGCATGGGAACTCGATCGCGTTTCGCGGGATGGAAAGCGTCTGTCTGCAATAAGGGCAGGCGAATTGCGGCTCATAGGACTGCGTCGGTGCCCAGGTCTGCGACACAAGAAAGTTCAGAGTGTCATAGAGAGCTCCGGCCTCCACGGTCCGGAGTGTCGTATGGACGACCCGTCGTATGGTCTCAAACTGCGACTTGCCCTTCAGACGAACGTTCGATAGGGGAAGAACTGTGCTAAACGTGTCAGCGTTCTTTGTGAGCACGTCCCGCACGAAATCCGGGTCAACTATGGGTCGCTGCGCCTTCTCGAGCTCGCTCAGGCTCAGACAAAGTGAGGCGACCTTGAGATAGCTTAGCGTCTTGTGACGGGCGAGAGTATTAGGGACATCGGAGATGCTGCCATCCAAAGCCACGACAAACCCAATCCCAGATTTCCAGCCCAACTTCAGCTGTGAAACCCTGCCCGCCGCCTCTGGCGGAGCCACTGGCTCGGGCGTCGTGGTCTCAAACGAAGCCAGCAGTTCCTTCACGAGCGGGTCAGCGACTATCGACAGATGCCCCAACTTCGATGCGGTTTCCAGGCCTGTGACCCGACTAAAGTAGGGCATGGCGGCTATTCCCCTTGACCGAAGAGCGCAATCTGCACCGGCAGCGCAAACTTGTGCGACCGGGTTATCATCCTCATGAAGCCTCGGGTCTTTGTCTTCTGGATGTCAGCTCCCACGTCCCGGAACTCGTAGAAGCGAGTCAGTGCCCTTATCTCATTCTCGTCATTCAGGTGGGCAATAAAGAAGTTCTCGGTGTTCTTCAGCAGATCGGGGCTCAGGCTGGCAATAGATTGGGTCGAGTAGACCACTCCGATGTTGAGCTTCGCACCCTCCTTTGCCAGCCTATTGTAGATCGATCTCAGGTTCTTATCGTCTCTAGGAAACAGGTTGTGGGCTTCCTCAAAGTAGAACTGAACAAAGTGATCCCCGAGGGCGTTCGAGATGAACCTCTCCATCTGCGCGTTGAAGATCGCTTTGGAGATGAGCTCGCTAAAGAACTCCTGCAGGTCCTCAGGGGCATTGCTGAGGTCAATTATGACGGTCTTCCGCGAGGCGACAGCCTCGACCATCTCCCTCAGGAGCGCACTGGCCTGGACGGAATGATAGCGGCGGAACAACGATAGCTTCTTCGCTCCACTGACCTTCGCCCCGTTATCCTTTGTCCCCGTCAGGGCAGTCAGCATCGAACCGACGGTCGGGTCGAAATACGCCCTTCCCGAGTCGGACTGAAACAGCTTATTCTTGGGGTCCTCCACAAAAAACTCCCAAGCACACGCGTAGCAAGCTATTGCCCTGTCTATGGGCTCCTTCTCTGGGGTGGCATCCCAGTCGAGCCTCTCGGCAGTGGCCTGGCGTATCCCCTTTGCAAGATGCAGGTCGACCTGCAAGCCCTTGGGAGCTTCAAAGCCAGCCTCTTTCAACACGCACTTGTAGACGCTGAGCTGGCGCTGGTACCTGGTCCATCCCCCGAAGTCGGCATCTTTCAGGGCACGCAGGTCGTCGTCATCGAGGACCTCCCACTCGAAAAACGGCTTGAGGTAGTCGGGCGGAGTACCCTGGGTCTGTTCGTAGAGGTTGCAGATGATGCGGTGACCCAGCGCCAAGTCCGCGTAGAAGTTGGCCTTGAGGGTCTTGACTCCGGTAGACGGTGCCTCCCGCAGGGTATATCTCACGCAACGATCGGAGTAGAGGTCATAGATGGAGGTCTTGTCTTGCTCGTTCCTGTAGGCATACTCGCCGTTGGGGTCGAAAATCACCTGCCCGACGGAAGCGCCCGAGTCCATCACGAGCCTCACGATGATCTTGACTGCGTTGCTTTTCCCCATTCGAGTCTTCCCAAACAACGCAGTGCGTGAGCCGATGAAGTCGTCCGGCGACACGAACACGGGAATGGGATGCGATGGCAGTACGAGTTGAGACTCCGTCATCCGCAGGTGCCCGATCCGGCGTTCTTCGCTAAGGGGTCGCTCAACAAAGGCATTGACGAGGGCCTCCAGCATCTCGGCTCTGGGCGTGTACACCGCGTACAGGTGCGGTGAGTAGAAGCTCTCGATGTCCCCCCCAAACGTAATCTCGGCGGTCTTGGGGTGGTCGTAGAAGGTGCCCAGGACGGCTATCTTGACTGCACTCCACTGGAGCTCGCTCTTCGTGAAGACATCAATCTCGGGCATGTGAGCTTTGTGGAGCTCAAAGTAGGTACGTGAGACATCAGCCGCCAGCGGGATGGAGGCCGGCTCTAGCACACGGGCTAGGATCAGGTGAGGAGGCGGCGATGAGAAGCCCTCCTCAGCAATCGTGTGGGGCAGGATAAGGAGAAAGGAGTTCTTTGCCACGCCCCCACACCGAAGCTTATAGAAGTCGTTCGTGATAAGGGTCCCATCTTCGTACCCAAGGGACATGACGTAGCCCAGCAGAAGCTGGGGCGTGGCGCTGAGTTCCTCGTAGAACGCAGCAACTACCGGCTTCGGTTGTGCGGGCTTGAGTGCCGAATCGATCGCCCCAAGGACGTTTCCCGTTACCTCTGCAGCGACGGCAACCTGCGCCTCCGCAACCTCGTCGACGCGGCCGGCGCCCCCCTTCTGGCGAGGCGCAGTCCAGCCTCGTTCCTTCCGATCACCGCGACCTGGCTTCGACCCCTTGCGTCGCCTCGCCATCACAAGACCTCCCCGGCGAATACTGGGGTCTTTGTCGAAAACTGCCTGTTGCCAATTCTACCCCGTGCTGAGATATCCTGCACATGCCCAGCGAAGCATCTTGGCGGCCGCCTTGACGCAGGGAACCTAGTGAGTCAGGATGTCCCCGGCCATGACGGTAGGCCTTACTGGGGCATTCCCAGCCGTCGACAGGTGAAACAGGCAGTTCCGGCGCAAGCCGGCCACCGCCGTACCCGGCCGCTGCCCGTCCGCCCAGCGAGGGGCTGCCCCCTCCCCCCTTCCGGGTCCCCGCGACCGACGAGGGCAGGAATCCGAGCCCGTTTTCTGAAAGCTCCCCAGCAGCGTGACCCGCCCGGGCGAGCGGCCCCGGAGGTGCTCTCATGGCCGAAGGGTGGGCCCGCTACACCGGCCGACCGGCCGTGGCCGTGGTAACCGCTGGCCCGGGCGTGGTCAACTCCTTCCCGGGGGTGGCCATCGCTCATCAGACCCGGGCGCCGGTCGTGGTCATCGGCGGCCGTTCGAGCATCGCCCACCGCGACCTGGGCACCATGCAGGATGTGGACCAAGTCGAGATCATGCGCCCGGTCACCAAGTGGGCGCGAACGGTCCTCCGAATCGACCGCATCCCAGACTACCTCTCCACGGCCTTCCGCCAAGCCGTGAGCGGGCGGCCGGGGCCGGTGTTCTTGGACATCCCCGACAACGTGGGCGGCTTCATGTGCCCTCATCCTCGGCACCCGCTACGACTGGACCCTGGGCTACGGGCGGCCGCCGCTCTTCGGGCCCGACCTCAAGGTCATCCAGGTCGACATCGAACCCGAGGAGATCGGTCGTAACCGCCGCGCCGATGTCGGCCTTCCGGGAGACGTGAAGGTGGTCCTGAGACAGCTCGGGTGGGCCCTCGAGGAACTCGGAGCGGCGGACGATTTCCGTCGGAATCATAGGACGGCTTCAACGTGTGGACGGATGGCCGGAATGGTCCATGGCGGGCTAGGCCGCGGCCACCGGAGATGGAAACGCGCCTCCGGCGCATTTTCGAGGGAGTGCGCAGCCATGGCGTCTTGTCCGCGGGAAGTTGCGAGTACCTACGGCGGCCCGCCAGACACTTGCGCCATCCCTGGAGCTGACGGCTTCATGTGCCCGGCCCCTGAGCTCCACGCTCTAGGTCGACCGTCGAATGGTAGGGGCTGCACTGCCCCTGAGAGCTGCGACGGGGTTGGGTGACGCAAGCAGGGAAGGAAGCGGGCTAGGATCGTCTGGTGCGGAAGTAGGCCACGGCAATCTCTCCGATGAACACGTAGGTCTGTTCTACCGCCGTTCGCGCCTCCTCAACTGTCACTTGGCTGTGCACACCCTTGCTGCCGAGTTCAGACAGGGCTTCAAGCTTGGCAGCCAGCAGATTCAGCTCCGTGGAAACCACGCCTCGCTGGCTACCGCTGGCGATTGACCGCTCCACAAATGCAAGGAGCCGGTTTCTGTACTCAGCATCTCCAACCGCGCGCTCCGTCCCCGACCTATCGACATAGGTGGTCCTCTGCGGCGAAAAGACCCTGTCGGCGACTGACTTGAGCGCCCGTGGGGCGGGTCCTTCCCCCTCTGGTTCCGACGAGTTCTGGGCCCAAACCTCGCTGACGTAGGAGTCAACCTCGGGCAGCGGCCTGTAGAGCGGCCGTCTGACAAGGGAGTCGAAACCGGCATCGGCCTTGACCAGTGCCGCGTCGATGTAGAGCCAGACACCCTGATCTCTCGACACCACCGGACTATCTCGAAGAAGAAGCGCCGGTAGGCTTCGTGCCCGTACCTGGCCCGGGCCTTGGACAGGATGCCATGGTCCGGCGGCGTCTCGTCCAGTTCCGAGGTTATGCCGTACAGATATCCCAGAAGAGCCATCTTGAAGTGACCACGGGGTCGACCGAGGAAGCGCAGGTGTGACTGTAGGTGTCGCGCACGAGATCGCGGACGAAGCTGAAGTCGACGCCCGCAGCGACGAGGCAGCAGGTGGTCCTGAGGAACCCGGTCCTCGAGGGACGGGTTGTAGAACCACTTGCCCTGAAAGCCCTTGCGGCCCATCATCACCCTCACCCACCGGAGAACCCAGGCAAGAGGAAGGAGGTCTGGGGAGCGCCCAGAACGTTCCCAGCAGGATGGAATAGTCAGGAGGCGCGCCTGATGGCTCCGAGGAGAAAGACGTGGCATCTTATCATCGTGCTTCTCAGAGAAACCATCGCAAGCTTCGAGGCAGCGCTACGAGAGCCGTCCTCCCTGGTCCAGCATCCTCTTCGGGACTCCGTACCATTTCAGGGTGTCTTCTACACCAAGGACCCTACGGTGCATGCACCTCCCTGGAGGGAGTTTGTGCGTCAAGGCGTACCGTCCGAGCTTGAGGTTCTACGGAGCCAAAGCGCCTCGGGCCTAGTGCTGCTTCGGTCAGAGAATCGCATCTTCGCAGTGTGCTTCGGGCATGCAAGGCATTGGCTTGCTGAAGACTCCATTGTGCCGAACTTCGGTCTGAGGGTAGTCCTCAATAGTGTGAATCCAATCAGGATCAGGAGTTTCGACCTTACCCGTCATGAAGAACTGACCCTGCTCACCCGGCGACAGACAAGCCGCGGGGCAACGCTCGGATCCTTCGGCCTAGATGTTGCTAGGGACATAGTGCGAGCAATTGCTGGCGAACCTACCGACCTCGGGCTCGCGAAGCGGATGGCCGGGGCAGATGCCCTTGCAGTCAGCTCAGACATTGGCTTCAGTGATCTATGCACCAAGTGCGCGGGCTATCTGGCACGGTACCTGAGCCAGGACTATAAGCAAGGCTTCGGGTGGGTGGACCAACTCTCAGTGGTCAAGGGTAGTACCATTATTGGTGGCCTGAACGAGAACTTGATGACAGCTCTAAAGGGCGCTCAGGAGGTGCGAGCGCGCCTCCACCTTGCTCCGCCGGAAGTCGTGGATTGGACCGCCGCCCTGGGTTTCCGCTATGCAACTCCCGCCGACTGCGATGTGGAGTTCGAGGACTTGGACGTGGAGGACTACCTGGGGTGCGTCGAGAACGTGGCCGACCTAGCCTTGTCGGACCTCAAAAAGAGGCACTCTGTTAAGGGGTTTGAGGCCGGCGATGGCACCCCGCGGTATCGGTGGCCTGTCCTCAAGTGCATGGTCTACGAAACGGTGCTGGAAGGGCGGCTGTACGTCCTCACCGGAGGGACGTGGTATGAAGTTTCCGACGACCTTGTCCGCCAGGTCGATGCTTCTCTGGTGAGCACCCCGCAGGCGGTCGTAGATATGCCTCTAGCACACCCAGGTGAGGGCGAGACCGCGTACAACATCAGAACTGGGCAGGAACGCCAAGCAATGGCTGTCCTTCACTCAAGGCTAGTATACTACGGAGGCAATCACTCGGCCATTGAGCCCTGTGACATCTTCACGTCGGACCGTCAGTTCATACACATCAAGCGTAGAGCCTCTTCCTCGACTCTAAGCCATCTCTTTGCCCAGGGCACCGTGTCCGCGGAGGCTTTCGAGTATGATTCGGTGTTCAGAGACGGCATTAGGGCTCTGCTGGCCGAGGTGAAGCCGGAACTCGCTCACCTCATTCCAGCCGACCACCCCGAGGTAGATGCGTACGAGGTTGTCTATGCGATTGTCGGGAAAGCGGACCCCGAATGGCCGGCGTCGCTTCCGTTCTTCACGAAACTCCATCTCACGCAAGCCGCGCGGCAATGCTCAAGATTGAGGGTCAGGTGTTCCTTGGTGCTTGTGCCAGAAACCCCGCTGACAAGTCCGGCACTCGAAGCAGAATAGTGACACTACCTTACTGTGACGGCCGGAACACGCCTTGGGCCGGCCGAACGACCCCCGAGGCAGTCGCGGGGGTAGAGGGGTAGGAGAACGGCGATGGCGACGGCGACAGAAACCGCTTCCGGCATCCGCGACCTCTCGCCAATCAGATGCCCCAAGTCGGTGGGTCTCGGGCGTCTTATGGCCGGTCCAGGACGCCGATCCAGGGGCCGGTACGTTTGGTGTCGGCTCTATGCGAAGGGTCGGCTATCCGATGCGGGGTCGTGGCCAGAGTACGCGGCCGAGACTGCCACCTTCTCTCTAATCCAGCGAACGTCTGGTCCGGTGATGAGCGTAACGTACTCTCCGAAGCTTAGGAGTCTGCCAGCGCCACTGGGCCGACCATGCCCGCACTGCTGAGCCGTAAACCGGAAGAGGTTTAGCTGGCTTCGAGTGACCCAGCCATTCTGCACGAGCCTACGTTCGGCTCCGAGCAGCACCAGGAGCTTCTGGCCCACCTCCGCTACCTCGTGCAAAGCCGTGGCTTCGGCTTGGTCACCAGCGAGGTGGGCTCGGGGAAGTCCACCGCCGCCCGGGGCCTGGCCTCCACCCGACTTCGACAGCCCCTAGCGTAACCCAGACTTCGACAGTCCCTAGCGTAACGCGGGGCCGCAACACGCGCCAGATGGGCATTCGAGGACCTTGTCCGCGGGAAGGCGTGATACTAGAGCCGGGGGTTGCCGGCAGCGGGGTGAGGTATCAGGGCCAGGAACCGGGGCGGTTCCTTGACCTTCAGGGCCTTGAACGTTTTGGCCTGTTCCGGGGTGGTCTCGGTCCGCTGCAAGACCCTACCGTCCTTGGATCCGAACTCACCGACATGCATCCGCTCCAGGACCCGGCGGAGTTCGGTCCAGGTCTGGCCGGTCCTCACGGAGGCCACGCGCACCAGGAGGAGGGCCAGCCAGCATAGGAGCACGTGCGTCCGGATGCGGTCCTCGAGGCGGTGGTAGACCGGCCTCAGTGACAGCGTGGTCTTGAGGGTCCGGAAGGCATCCTCCACCTCGTGGAGTTGCTTGTATCCGAGGGCGACATCCTCGGCGGAGAGGGTGTCGTCGGAGGTGCTGAGGAGATACTTGCCGTCAAGCTTCTCCTCGGCCTTCGCCTTGGCCGGGTCCAGCCTGGGCTGGCTCTTCTTGTCGGTCTTGACGTAGCGGCCCAGGCTGGGGTGAGCGACAAGCGCGCAGCAGGCCTTGGTGTGGGGCTCTCCCTTGAGGTCTCCGATCCTCCGGAGATCCTCCTTCACCCGGGCGAGGATGGTCTCCCGCGTCTCGCGGTCCCTCTCGGCCTCCAGGGGGTTTCTGACCAGGACATAGCGTACCCGTCTCTCATGCTTGGTAGGAATCTCTCACGCCCATCGGGTCTGGCCGACCAGCCGCCGGGCACCGTGGTCAGAGCCAGTGGATCTGCGTCCGGACTCGCGCTGGCGCGGTAGACGAAAGCCTGTCTCTCGTCGACGGCCGCACTCGCAGCTTCCGGCGATATAGGTGCCTCCTCGACGGCTATCCCCCATTCCGTCTCTGTGACCACTGGGGCAGGCACGTCCTCTGTGACCGTGGGCGGCCCCAACCTACTCGAAGCGGGGACGTAGACGATCGCGCCATCATCACAAACGGACGCAACCTGATAGGCGCCGTCGGCGACTCTGACCCACGTTGGGGCGGGACTCGACCCCATGGCGGCCGAGACGGTGATCGCCACCGCCACCAGGGCCACGACGATGACCAATAGTCTCCTCACGGGTACTGCCTCCAATGCTAGATGGTGACAATCAAGCCACTTTATGGTCATGCATTCCCGCTGTCAACGGGGAATCCTCACTCGGTGGGGGGGCGTGCACTCAACCGGGGCGCCCGGGCGCCGGACGTCGGGGAGCCGCCTTTGCCTTTCTGCTAGTCATGCTCTTTGCTCCCCCCGCTTTCGCGTTCGACGGCGGCTACCACGTGGAACTGACCCGCGATGCCATGCAGGGCAGTTCCTACGGCCAGGGTGCGATCGAGACTGCCCAGGTATCCAACTGGTACGACGACGGCCTCGAGTCCGCCAAGAAGATCATCTCGGAGGACCCTACCGCCTTCACCATTCCCCTTGACTCGATAGGCCTGGGGGACATCAGTTATCCCGGCGTCAGCGACATATGGGCGAGCCGCTTCGGGCCCTCGAACCTGCGCGACCTCTCCGACGTCTACCTCCACTTCGACCAGGTCGCCAACTACGATGAGGTGAAGACGGCCTGGAACCGGCTTATCCAGAACACGCACCGGGCCGTGTTGCAGGCCCAGGCCGACAACGATCCGCTCGGCTACCTCACCGTGATGGGCGCCACCATCCACACCGTGCAGGACTTCTACTCCCACTCCAACTGGGCCGAGCTCACCGAATCGGGCGTCTGGGGGGGCGAGGCCACTACACCCATCACCCCGGCTTCAACCACGACGTGCTGAACAAGGACCAGGCGCTGCGGCCCTACTTCGCCACCGCGACTCGTGGATCACGCCGGCCTTCAAGGACCAGGTCCTGGCGGCCCAGACCCCCGATAGCGACAAGGAGTACGAGTACGTCCGCTACCTCTGCTGGTACTCCGGCCACTGGAAGGGTCCGGCCTCCACGTCCTGGGACGATTACGTGATCCTTGGGCCGGACTATCTCGTCGACTCCACCACCACCTACATCAGTAAGTGGAAGGAGTACGCACCCCTCCTCTGCGCCGACCCCGCTCCTTCGGACACGGTCCCCATGCTCGTCATCTACCCCGAGGTCGCCGGCTGGGTCAAGGTCGTCACCAACATGGTCATCCAGACCGACGACGACCTCTACTTTGACATCGACCCGATGGGCGAGGCCGGGCTCCGGTTGGGTCAGCTTCAAGTACGACCTCTGGGATGAGGACGCGCCCGGCCCCGGCCCGTCGAACTGGATGACCTTCCGCGGAGACGACGACCACTGTGACATCGTCCCGGAACTCTGCAGCACTATCTTCTACTCGGCCGCCGGGGCCGACGAGTTGGCGGGCCTGGTCAACTGGAGCACCGACGGCCTCATCTACGACGACGGCTTGTTCTCCGATGACGGGGATGGCAACGAGGCCGCCGTAAGCTTCACCGCCAGGTGGCTCGAGCCGCAGCGCCGGCCCATGCAGCCGGACATCCATTCCGATCCCCACTCCACCACTCCACCACGCCACCGCGGCCGAGCGCGCCTCTCGTGACCGACCAAGGCCTCTGGACGGGCAGCCGGACCTACCTGCACGCCACCTGGACCGTGCCGGGCGGGTCGGAGTACAACCCCGTTGACGAGTACCGCTACCAGGTCACCCGCAGGGAGATCGCGCTGTTCATGGGGGCCTACTACATACCGGTCCGCGACTGGGTCTCGGCGGGCACCACCCGCGAGGCCAACATCAACGGCCTCTCTTTGGAGGAGGGCTGGATCTACTACATCGAGGTCCAGGCCCACCACGTGGGTGGGTGGTCGGAAACCGGAAGATCCGACGGCACCGCCCTCGACGCCACGCCGCCCGTGCTCCAGTCGCTGGGCGTGGCCCAGCAGACCCTGACCCGGAACGCACCCACGCGGGAGCAAGGCCTGGGGTCGAGCCTACCAAGCGGGGGCGGCCTGTTCAACGAGGCTACCTCCGCCCAGGTGACCTACCCCAACTCCCTGGCCATCACCCCGGTGGCTTCGGACCCGGGCTTCTTTGACGGTTCCGGCCTGTGGGGCTACGTGGTCTGGGTCAGCGACCTGACCTTCCGGACCCACGAGCCGGATGCGGATCACAAGTACCCCTACCTCGAGGAGGTCTTCGGACCGTCTCGGGGCGCCAACGTCTCGCTTTCGGCCCTCCACGACGGGGTGCTCGAATTCGCGGACGTGCCCCTGCTCGATGGCCGGACCTACGCGATCCGGGTGGCTGCCAAGGACTGGGCCGGGAACGAGGGCAACACTCGGGGCGGGGAGGTCGTGGCCCACTTCGAAGACCGCACTCCGCCGCCGGCGCCCACCCCCGAGACCCAGGTTCGGTCGGCGACCTACTCTCCGCTAACCGTGCGCTGGGATGAAGTCTTCGATGCGGAGTCGGGGATTCACGAGTACCTGGTGGCCGCCGGCACACGGAGCGCCACCCAGGACGATCCGGATGTCCTGCGGTGGACGTCGGTCGGCCGCGACACCGCCTTCGACATTCCGGGGGTGGACCCCCACGCTTCGAGGACCTACGTCAACATCTGGGTCAAGGCCGTCAACGGCGCCGGGCTGGAGAGCCCGATCGCGTCGGTGGTTTACGCCACCGAGCCGGGCGTTTTCCCGCTCGCGGGCGTGATGCCGCCGGTGGCCGCCACCGCCCCCATCCGGGCTGTGGTCTTTGGCAACCGGCTGACCATGGACTCCCTCCCGGCAGTGATCAACGGCCGGGTGATGGCCCCCATGCGTTTCATCTTCCAGGCTCTCGGCGCGGACGTGAACTGGATCCAGTCGACCCAGACGGTCGTCGGCACGCGCGGTTCCCGGACCATCCGCCTGACCGTGGGGCAGGCGGTGGGCTACGTGAACGGCCGGCCGGTGCGGCTGGATGCCCCCGCGCAGGTCATCGGGGGGCGGGTCTTCGTCCCGCTCCGCTTCATCGCCGAGGCCCTCGACGCCAACGTCAACTGGAACGGGGCCCAGCGGGCGGTGATTATCGAGTAGGGGTTGGAACGCCACCCGGCGTTGTCCCGTTGCGGCGGGCGCGCCGGGTGGTCCTCGCCATGCCGGCGGGCCAACAATTTGACAGCATCACCAGGGTGCCGACGACGGTCAGGACGGGGAGACGTATCGTGATCCATAGGGCCAGTCTCTTGGGCTGCGGCCGGCCGAACCAGCAGAGGAACACGGTCGCCAGGCCGAGGGCCGCCTAGACAAATCCGGACCTCGGGAGGGCAACTGCCAGCTGCCCCAGTCCCGCGACGATCACTGCCGAAAGAACGGCACCAGCCCTGCTGTCCAGTTGGCCAACGTCGGCGGCTCCGTGATGGCATCGCCCGTCAGGAACATGATCCCGAAACAGGCCACCAGGGTCGACATGGCCACCGCGACCCAGCCCAGAACCGAGGTAGTCTTAGAGCCGGTCTTCGCCCTCGTGACCGTCTTGGATGGCGTTGGGTCGGCCATCACAACTCCTCCTTCGCGTCACCCGGCCCCACCCGTAAGTGGGAGGCGCCTGCACTATCCTATTGCCCGCCACGGCGCGCGCCCAAGCCGCAGGCCCGCCGCGATTGGCCCGTTCCCCCTCCCCCTATCCCCTCTCCCTCCCCCACCCCTTCCGCCCATTTCACTCCCGCCCCTCCAGGAGGCGCTCGAGGGTCCCCCCGGCGAAGTCAAGATCGACGCCGGTGAGGGTCCGGGTTCTCATACGCTCCTCGCTAGGTTCCGCTTGCCAACGAGAAGCGGTCAACATCTTTCAGGTTGGGCGAGGTTATCACCCGAGAAGTAGTAGTCCCCGCCACAGGCACGAGCAGCAAGGGCGTGGTCTTGAATCGGAATTCGTGATCTAGGTAAAGACAAAGACCAGGGCGGCCAACCAGCCCCAGGCTCTCCGAGAACGACAGGGCTGAACCCTCAGCCGCCCTATCATCAAGCCACTCTGGGTATGTGAAAACGACGTTCAGCAACCGACGCGGAGCACTGGACTTGGCCAACGCCGAGAGCAAGAGGCGACAGTCTGGACAGTCCCATCTGACAATCAGGGTCGGTTGGTCGAGTTCAAGACGGATATGGGCAGTGTCATTGGGCTCGATTTGAGAAACCTCAAGGGAGTTCACCGGTGCGTACCCAAGACCCAGACTGAGAAACGTAGCAGCAGTCAAGCAGGCGCCAACCGCCAACGCCCCTCTCTTCTGACGTGCCGAGACTTCGGGAATCACCGCCAGTGAGTTGAGTGCAACCATGGAGGTCAGAAGGGCTCGATGTCTGGTAAACCCAGAGAAGACTCCCAGCGAACCGAAACAGGAACACCCCTGGGCTACATATTCCCACCTTACAATCGAGAGGACAACGAACCCGCATATCATTAGGCCGCTCAGGACTTCGGCGGGCCTGCGCAGACGGGAGACCAGAAGCCAGCCTGTCCCAATCTCCAGGAGTATCAGTACAGGTGGGACGGAGGCTTGACCGGCTGGGAGTAGTCGGGCGATGTCCGCCGCGAAGTCGTTGTAGGAAGCAGCCTTAGAGACCCCGGCGAAGATGAAGAGTCCTGCCAGCAAGTACCTAGCAGCCACGGCGAGACGATGAGATCTGGTCATTAGCGTAACCGGCGCCTGAGGACGCGCAGCCCATAGAGGACCCAACCAAGCACGTAGCTCGCGGCCGTGATCACGGGTACAAGCCTCCATGGATACCTACCGAAAGCAGCTAGAAGTGTGAACCCAAAGCTCAGCCCAAGGCTCAAAGAAATGATGTGCCGATGCTCCCTCGATATCACTTCTGTCAGCCCCTCTCACAGAGCAGGCGGTGCTCCAGAAGAATCACCTAGCTAGGATATTGGGGAATAGGCGTGCGGAGGCAAGTTGATGCCTCCACAGCAGACGCATCCGTAGCATACGCACTCACAGAGCATGCTGCATCCAATCGCACACAAGATAGCGCAGATCCATCCAGCGTAGAAACCCATGCCCACGCATAAGGGATAGCACGAGACTATGCCACAGGTAGCTTGACACGTGGCACAGTCGTTTTCGAGAGCGCCTACATCGGAGGTTGTCGCCCTAGGTCTGCTGACATACCGGGCATGCGAGTACCCTGCTTCATCAGCATATACCATACGCACGCCTTCTGCCGTCCGGACTTGTGCGATGGCCCTACCGCCGGGGTCATACCCGATGTTACCCACGGCGGATTCCCCGACGTATATGGGAACTAGCAAGCCACGGTCGCCATCGCGTGTGACCAGAACCTCAGCCAGGTCCCCCCTTACCTGTATAGCCGGGTTCGCCGGATCCAGAAGCGCTGTCAAATCCCCGTATGCAGGACTCGCCAGGAATGACGCTAGCAGAGCTCCACCATCATCAATCCTGGCGAAATCACCGTTGCTGCCCGGACAGCCAGCCCATGCCGGCGACCCGCCGGCAAGGACGAGACTAACCACGAGCAACGCGCTGACCACTGCCCTGGTTCTCACGACCCCACCTCCGGTTTCTGAGCACCGCCTGCCCATAGGTCAATTCACCTTGCCGCCACAGAAACCTCCTTTGGTTTCCCATACTGTCATCCAGACCTGGGACCCCGTGCCAAAGGAAGCTCTGTCTCCCCGGCATAGACAGTTGGGTGGCGCCCACAAGCGCGGGTATGCCAGCATTACCGACTTTGCGGAGCAGGTTGTCTCCACCGTGCAGGAGGAGTACCTGAATCACGTGGGGTTCAACGTCTGGGACGACAGAATAAAGGTCTACTATCGAGACTTGAGTGGCACCCATTGCCAAGTCAGATTGGACCGGGACCTGTCCAATCCTCGTTGGATAGATCTTCGGGAGTCAGCGAGCGCTTGGTTCGACCGCGTGTGGGAGTGGATGGAACAGAATCCTCGTGGAACCGGGGCGCACCGATAGAGTAGTTCTGCTCGCCTCCATGTGGCCGATAACGTAGGCCGGGCTATCGCAGGCGTGGGCGTCTTGGGGAGAGGCGGCCTTCCCCGCTTATGGAGAGAACGGCTCCCCTCTCCACTGCACGCCGGCTTCTCAGGCCCGGACAAACTCCTCCAACCGGGACAGATCGTGCTCCCAGAACAGGGCTACTCCGCGGTCGTTCTGCGCTTCTCTAAGGTTCTTAAGCTTGAAGACGCCAGATAGAACCGCACCCGTGATCACCTGCTCACCGAAGGCGTGGCGCAACAGGTCCGCCTTACCGCAGGTCTCGCGTATAAGTCGCTTCACGGAGTTGGTTCCCGAATTGCTGACCTTGCACTCCAAGGCCAGGAGCCGGCCGTCCTGGAGCCTGATCGGGACCGGTGGGCCACCGCGTCCTGCTGCCGCTTGGCGGACTCCGTTCGCCGTTCGGTTCGCAGTTGTTCCACGGCCAGAAGTCCGGTCGTCCAGTCCACCGCTTCTTTAGCTTCGTATTGGGTTGGCTCGCGCCCTTCAGTGAGCCAGGGACAGCGAATCACGTCGATCATGGCGCCCAGTACGTCCAGGGCGCTCTGCGCCAGCTCCGCGGGAAGCCTCTTGCGACCAGCCACACGGTGGCCGACGAGAGTGTCTAGGTCGTCCTCGCTCACCGGTGGCGCTACTAGGAAACGCGCGGCCTCCAACAAGGCAGGGTTGTCTCTCAAGACCGCGCCATCAAGGTTCCTGAGGTAAGCGGTGGCTCGGAAGAGCTGCTCAACCACGCCCCGATACTCAGCGAACGCCTTGCGATAGCGTACATCGCCTCCGTTCTTGCGCTCGTCGATAAACCGCTGGAACTCAGATGTTCGAGGGCGGGCACGGGAAGAGACTCCATCTCGTGGGGCTCGAACTTCTCAAGCCCGCCATGATAAGTGCGCCCTTGACCGCAATAGGACTGGCGGACCTCGTTCAGGTAAGCCACGAGGGCGGCCAACTCCTCGTCGGTCATGGTAATCCGGGGGTAGAGCCCGTGAGCGATGTTTAGTAGGATAAGCCCGTCCGGATTCAGAGCGAACACTGGAGCTTGGCGGTTAGAGTCCCAGGTAGTGGTGTAAATTCGGCCGGATGGTCTTGACGCAAGAGGCCACCGCGTGGTTCCTAAGCGTTAGGTCTGCAATCCGAACGCTGAGGAGGAACCAGACGTGGTGGCCAAGGACAGAATGGCACTTCTCGAGGTTTTAGGCAAGATGGGGTTTTCCGGAGACGCGGATTTCCTGCGTGAGGGGGTCGAGGCCCTGACCCAGGCTTTGGTGGAGATCGACGCTAGCCGACAGATCGGGGCGGAACCGTACGAGCGGTCGGCGGAACGGTCGACCTACCGCAACGGTTACCGGAGCCGTCCGTGGGACACCCGAGTTGGACGCATCGATCTGC